>ENA-UOOR01000006-UOOR01000006.1-fermentation-metagenome-genome-assembly--contig:-NODE-6-length-312095-cov-34.794946_pt1 | contig 312095 bp, 327 predicted proteins | sample MGYA00245780_ERZ724029 | MGnify/ENA primary metagenome ERZ724029 (study PRJEB28704, sample SAMN03018315) | fermentation metagenome | biome: anthropogenic terrestrial biome; feature: soil...
ATAATAAAAACGCAGGTCAAATAAAGGGCTGCAGCTCAATTTTAATGGAATAAGAAGAGTGAAAGGAAGAATGGTGCAGGGGACGTGATTTGAACACGCGGACCACTAAGGACTAGGCCCTCAACCTAGCGTCGTTGGCCATGCTTGACTACCCCTGCTCCATCCCGAGTAATAAGATTCAGTTAATAAGGTTTACCGTCGAAACAGACCTGGTCAGGGAAAAAATAACGTGATTTTCTTATTGACGCATGATTAAATAACGAAAAGTGCATGGCGTCGCATGGATCTTGCGATGGCCGTTGCGTTGCTTCTGATAATCATCGGATTGATACTCCTGATAGTGGAGGCCACGATGCCGGGGGTGTTTATGATCATCCCTGCAATCATTTTCATCATCATAGGGGGGCTGGGTCTTTTCAAACCCGAACTGCTTTTCACGTGGTACTCGGTCGCATTGGCCATAGTTGTGGCCATTCCTGTCACCCTCTTGACAATATATGCCTACAGATTCCTGGGGAAGCCAGAACCGCCGTCGACGACCATAACCGACACTCTCGTTGGTGAGAAGTGCATAGTCACTGTCGATACAGTGCCGGGGACCTTGAAAGGAAAGGTTCGCATCGGGACGGACACATGGAGCGCAAACTCGGAGGAGCCCGTCAAAGCTGGCACCAAGGCGAGGGTCATCAGGAGCGAAGGAGTGCACGTTTTCATAGAGCCCGAAGAGTGAGGGTCGATTTCAAGTTTTAATGTAAAATATCGGAGGAAAAACAAATGGACAGCAATACAATTCTGATGACGATCGCCCTACTGGTGATTTTCGTCATAGTTCTGATCGTGATAAGCGGGGTGAAGATCGTTCAGCCCTACGAACAGGGCATATACATGAGGCTCGGTAAATTCGTTAGGATACTTAACCAAGGTCTTAACGTTGTGTTTCCGCTAATAAACCAGGTCGTCAAGCTTGATCTGCGCACAGAAGTTCTGGACATCCCCAGACAGGAAGTCATAACCAAGGACAACTCGCCTGTAAACGTGGACGCCATCATATACATCAAGGTGACCGACCCAAAGAAAGCCTATTTCGAAGTGACTCAGTACAAGGTGGCCACCGTCAGCCTGGCACAGACCACGCTAAGGGCCGTCATAGGAGAGATGGAGCTCGATCAGATACTTTCTAACAGGGAGACCATAAACCTCCAGCTTAGGGACACCCTTGACGAGAGCACCGACAAGTGGGGCGTAAGGGTCGAAGCCGTCGAGATACGCGAAGTGGACCCTGCGGCGAAGGTCAAGGACTCCATGGAGGAGCAGACCTCCGCAGAGAGGAAGAGGCGTGCAGCCATCCTCGAGGCGGACGGGCTCAAGAGAGCCGCGATCCTCAAGGCAGAGGGAGAGAAGAAATCCCGCATCCTTCAGGCCGAGGGACGCAGGCAGGCCATGGTCCTCGAGGCCGAAGGTACCAGGGTGGCCACGATACTCGAGGGCCAGGGAGAGGCTCAGAGGCTGCGTATCCTCTCTGTGGGCGCGGCTTCCATGGATTCCAAGGCCCTTTCGGTGCTTTCGATGGACACGATGGTCAAGGTCGGACAGGGCGAATCCTCGAAGATATTCTTCCCCATGGAGGTCACCAGGCTGATGGATGGCATTTCCGAGTATGTCGGATCCGCAGCCAAGTCTCCTGACAGGGCAGTATCCACCATAGAGGATATCGAGAAGGCCTTCGGTAACACCGACGACATCCTGGGCAACATCCCTAAGCCAGAAGAAATACAGGCCGAAGCCGAAAGGATCGACGCCATGATGGACAAGGAGCTCAAGGAATCCACCGGAATGGTCGACAAGGACAACAAAGGCAGAATTTGAAACATTAACGAAACTTTTTACTTTTTTTTATTTCCGATTAAAACATATATCCCTTCTACAATTGGCGTGCGTCATGAGAGAGAGGGCGGCTGACGGTAGGACTTCGGTCCAGCTGAGGAAGTTCCCTCCTCCGAGGGCAAGATGAGCAGCGAAATGCTGCGGGGCGAGAGCCTCGGCAAGGGCCCAGAAACGACACAGCTCCGGTAAAAAGCGTGATCTGAAGACAGTGACGTTCCCGGAGATTTGGTGAAACGGCGACACCTCATCGGAGCAAGCTCATACAGCCGGGATGATCTGCCCTGGACCGGCGGGTAGGGTGCATTAGTCGAATGCCGCCTGAAACAGAAGGGGGGCTACTACTCTCACATGACTCTTTTTATTCTTTGATTAACGTTATTAACAACGTGGCACATTCAGGTCCATGGCACTGGATCCCCATATCAAGGCTGTCGGTTTTGACATGGACGGCACTTTCATGAACACTAGGGTGGACTATCCCCGACTTCACAACGTCGTGGCTGAGGTGATGGAAGAAGAAGGCATCCCCATAGGAAAACACGATTGGAAGGGGGACGAGCGCCTCATGAAAGTGCCAGTGTACCAATGGATATACGATGCAGGCAGATGGGACGACTCCGAATACATAATCCAAAAGATCAACCGCAAGAGCACCGAGATCGAAAAACAATATTATCTGGAGGCCTCGCCGTTCCCGCTGGCCGTCGAGACCATGGACGCCCTGAAGAAACAGGACTACAAAGTGGGGATCTTAACGAGGGGCGGAAGAGACTATGCCGAGTCGGTCCTTGGGATATGGAACATCTATGGCCGTTTCGATGCCGTAGTGTGCAGGGATGATTATCCCTACGGCGATGCGAAGCCATCGCCTATGGCCATGAGGCATCTTGCGGAAGAGATGGGAGTGGAGCCGAGAGAGGTCCTGTATCTTGGAGATAACCTAGGCGATTGGCACACTGCCAGGGACTCCGGAGCCTCCTTCATCGGAGTGCTTTCAGGGGGTTGCACCCTGAAAGACTGGGAGGATGCGGGGGTCACCGACGTGATCGGAGGGATCGGGGCGCTGCTCGACCGTATATGATCATTCCGCTTTCCCCTGCCCAACCTTTGCCATAGCTGTTTTTACCGTTATTGCGGTGATGAACAGCACTCCCATCGTCACCGATACTGTGGCACCAGGAGGTATGTCTGCACCTATGGCTATCACGAGGCCGAAGAACGCCATTATCAGGGACAGCCCCACGGAGACAACCATCATCTCCTTCAGGCTGTCGGTGAACATGTTTGACATGGCCGCAGGTATCGTTATCAGAGCTATGACCATGACTATGCCCACCACGTTCAAGGCTACTACGCATGTCAGGGCTATCAGTACGTACAGGACCAGGTTCATCACCGTGATGTTGATACCGCTGAGCTTGGCATGGGTCTCGTCGAAGGTCAGGACCTGCAAGTCTCTGAAGAACACGGCGATGATCGCCAGCGACAGTACCGTTACGATAGCGATGACCATGAGCTCGGAGCTTCCGACCAGAAGTATATCTCCGAAAAGTATGCTCTCGAAAGACCTGGGAGTGACGACGGACCTGTCCATGAGGCTCATGAAGATCACTCCCAGCGCCATTCCCACGGACCAGAGCACTCCGATGACCGAATCCTCCCTCATCTTCTTTGAGACCATAGGGAGAGCCATTATGACCGCGGAAACCACCGCGAACAAGGCCGCGCCGACCATGGGGGTGAACCACGATACTGCAATCACAGACATCACATAGTACGCCAGGCCAACGCCTCCGAAGGTGGTGTGAGCTATTCCGCCCGTTACGAATACCATCCTTTTTACGACGACGAGGGTGCCCACCACCCCGCATAGCACGCATGCTACGGCAGCGACGATGAACATGTTCTGAATCAGAGGCATAGAGAATGCCGCAATCCAATCAACCATTGTTGTGACCTCCGCAGTCGCAGTGGCCGATATGCACAAGCTCAGGAATGCAATGGAATCCCAATGCGATCATTTCCTGGGTTATCTCCGGCGCATCGTTGACGATGAGCCTGTGGTTCATGCAGGCGACCCGTTTGACATCATGGGATATGCTGCTCATATCGTGGGTGATCAGCATTATAGCAATGCCGTCCTTGTTCAACTTCCTGAGTATATCATAAGTGCAGTCTTTCATCGAAGGGTCCAGGCTCGCGGTGGGTTCGTCAAGCATGAGTATCTTAGGTTCCGGCGCAAGCGCCCTGGCCAGATACACCCGCTGCCTCTGTCCTCCCGAAAGCTTGCTTATCCGGCTGTCGGCGAAATCCGAGACCTCGGCATATTCCATTGCCCTCTCGGCCGCCTCCTTCTCTTCCTTGGAATAGAACGGCCTCAGGCCCTTTTTGCACCTCATTCCCATTAGTACCACTTCTCTGGCACTTATGGGGTACTCGGAGTCCAGATTCTCGTTCTGCGGAACGTATCCTATGCCCGAGGGCGACCCGGCAGGTTCCTCTCCGAACACTTTCACGGTGCCTCCCATGGGCTTTATAAGTCCCAGGATCGCCCTGAAGAGCGTCGTCTTTCCGCCGCCGTTTGGACCGATGACCGCCAGAAAATCTCGGTCCTTTAGTTCCAGGTCGACGTTGCTGAACACCGCCCGGCCGTCATATCCTGCTGTCAGACCCTCGATTTTTATCGGTATCAAAGTTTTATGCCTCCGCGTCAGGGATGTTCTCGCCCAGTGTCTCTATGACCTGGCCCAGGTATTCGACCCAGTCATCGGCCAGTACATTAATCACTATGATATTAACATATATTTCCATGTCCCACAGATCCTGTTGGGTCAGGCCGTTTATCTCTTCAGGGTAGGAAAGGAAAACGTTGATCGGATTGTCCTCCGTCCCTCCCTGCAGCATCGTAATGGAAGTGGGATTGAGCGTCGACTCGGCTACTTCCATCAGTTCGATTTCGGTAACGCTGTCGGGCAGAAGGTATGCCCAGGAAGGGTGCCAGACGATAATATCTGTGGTTGCCTTTCCAGTGAGGTACTCCTGTTCGAGTCCTATCAGCACATCCACTTTGGTCAGGTAGCTGGCACATCCCGCTTCGAAGACCGAGGCGTTTTCAGGTTCGAGTTCGGTCATCATGTCCTTGACATACTCTGCGATAAGTGCCAGGCGCTCAGGTGACGCCCATACGTGAGGGTCTGTCGCATGTTCATGACCTTCTTCGCCTCCCTCGTGCTCCTCTCCTTCCAGAAGCGGGTCCATCAAACCTGAGTCTATCAGCTCTTCACAGCACTCGAATGTGGTCACGCCCTGCTGATCCCTGATGGTAGCGAGATTGACTTCTTCCCATTCAACTCCGGATCCCACGGCGAAATACGCCACCGTGTTCCGGGATGTTATTATTCCAGGAGTTATCTCTGTCGCATGGGGGCTGGTATTGGGTGCCAGGAATGATACGACTGTGTATTCGTCACCGACTATCTCCTGGACCATTTCCTGTTGCCAGCTCATCGTCGTGTAAATGTATTTCTTATCGTCGCTGTCGTCGGTCAGGACGATCACGGCCGCGGATCCGGCCACTGCTATAATCACCACAAGCGATATGGCAATGAAGGCATTTTTCTTCATGGCCTGCTCTAGATTGATCGACTATTAAAGATTAGCTGGAATCTTAATAACATTCGATTTTCAACGGCTTGATTGTTAATAAAAAGGAAAGATGTTGTGATAAGGGGTTTCCTGACGGCTGCTCACTGGCTTCCGTCACCGAGTACGCGGAACCTTCCCTCTTCGACCTCATGCTCCATGTCGTTGTACCTGAATCTCTTCAGGTTGTCGCTGAAGGTCGTGTCGGCAGGCAGGAGTTTCTTGACTCCCTGGATCATCTTGCTTCCGAATGCCATGAGCTGCTTGCTCATGTTGATCCCGAACCTGGTCTTTCCGCAGACGAGGTGTCCCGGATTCATGATATCGCGGGGGTCGAGTGCGGTCTTGAGGTCCCTCATGAAGTCAGCGGTCTCGCCGTCGTGGATGACATCCATGTTCCAGGCGAAGAACACTCCGAACCCAGTGGTCCTTCCTCCGTAAAGGGACGCCCTGTCTCCAAGGTAGAAGTTGAAAGAGAACGCGGTCATTCCGAGGAGCGACTCGTCATCTTTGAAGTAGTAGGGCATGAACAGCGCGGTGCTGCGGTCCACAATGACTCCGATGACTCCTCCGGGCTCCATCTTCATGACTTCGAATCCCTTGTAGCACTCGTCTACGAACTCTCCCCAGTGTTTGGCGGGTACGATCACTTCGGCGGGGATCTCTCCGACACCGACCTTCCTGGCCCTGAACTCGTAGCATCTCTCGGACCACTCGTGGTCTGCGATCTCCCTGTCCAGTTTCTTGCCGCCGAACTCCGCCACTATGGCATCGACTTCGCTTTCCTCGAGGTCGACGAACTTAGGGTCTCCCTGAAGGGCCACAAGCAGCACGTTCTTGACTTTTGGCGCGTGTATCCCGGCCTTCCTCTGGTTGGCGAAGTGCAAATAGTCCGACCATGCGATGTGGAGGGGCTTGATGCTGGCGTGGGAAATTATCTTCTGAATGGGCCCGTGGAGGTCCTTCAGGTTCTCGAACTCATATGTGACCGGCCTGATCTCTCCCATGGGATAGATCCTCATGGTCACCGTGGTAAGCACTCCCAGGGTCCCCTCCGCGCCTGCGAAGAACTGGTTGAGGTTGTAGCCGGACATATAGGAACCGATCTGGTCATATCCGGTCTCGATAAGAGTTCCGTCCGAAAGGACCACCTTCATGTTGAGGATGTTGTCCTTGGAGGACCCGTACTTGTAGCTACCTGTGCCCATTCCGTTGGTCGAGGTCCATGCCCCGATCGTTCCGGCGGGGAAGCTGGAAGGATAGGATCCCACTATGAATCCGAGCTTCATGCACTCGTCGAGGACGCCTTTCCATGTGCAGCCTGCCTGGACTTTCACGTACATGCCCTCTTTGTTGATCTCGAGGACCTTGTTCATCTTCGAGGACATGTCTATCACGATGCCGCCGTTCGTGGGCATGCATCCGCCGAGTCCCCAGGTCGCATTGCCTCTGGGGATGATGGGTATACCGTCCCTGTATGCGAGGGCTACAACTTTGGCCACCTGCTCGTCGGTCTCCGGCCTTACGACCACGTCAGGCAGGTTCTTGAACGCCATACCTGCCTCCTTCGGGAGGGGGGCCATGTCATGGCTGTATAGGATCTTGTCCATGTCGCCCGTGTTGATGTTGTCTTTGCCTACGATGCCTTCGAGTTTGGCGATCATTTCGGGCGTCACTTTACGAGTTAGAATCACTTCACTGTTTGCCTTCATTTGTTCCCTCCACTTTATAGTGTGCGGATTGATTATAGAGTCGAAAGAGCCTGATACATTATAAGCATTCGCACTCGCGGACGCGCACTCAGGAGGGCTGGACCCTGCTCATGCCCAGCCTTTCGACCAGCTTCGCCTTTCCGCCATCTGGCACTGATGAGAGATGTGAGAAACATCCGCAGTCCGAAGAACCGAACCCCCTTACCACAGGCACGAAGCCCAGGGAAGAAGCTGCATCGGCGATTCCGCATTCGGCCACCGAACCGGGATATTCTGACCCGTAAGCTTCGATATCTGAAGCGACCATGGTAAGGAAATCAATGTGCCAGTGCATCTTTTTTTCATGAGAGAGATGTCTGCGTATGCGTTGTTCCAAGCCATTCATGGCGCTTCCCGCATAGCAGTATTCTCCCGCCTTGAACAAGATCGTTCCCAGAGATCCGATGCTCAACTCCGTGTCTTCGGCCAGGGTAATGAAGATTGCGTACGTGCCCTTACGCCTTTCCGGCCGATTTCCTGGCATCGTCGTAATCTACCTCCGAGCCCGTCTTGATCTTTATGAGCATGCTGCTGCGATCGAGTTTCGACTCTGTGATCTTGGCTATGTCGCCCAGCCTCCTGTCGTAGATCATTATGTCGCTTACGGCCTTGATGTTCTCGTCGTACGGTATCTTGGCCCTGAGGCCGTCCAGATGCAACACGATCGGTGAGGGCCTGAGACACATATCGATCGGAGGATAGTTCTCCAATACCTGCTTTACTTCCGAAGGATGAACGAAAAGAGGGTCCTCGGACATCCTCTTCCTCTTGTCCTTCAAAACCGTCTCCGTCATCGACACTATCTCGTCGAGCTTGTCCCTCTCCTCGGGGGACCTCATCCTTTCGGACTTCCTCCCCACACCGGGCACTATTCCCTCACAGTAATCCTCAAGCCCCTCCGGCCTGGGTCCGCAGACCAGTATAAGGGGTATCTTGATATCCTTCATGAGCTCCGCCTTGGCCTCGACGCATGATTTGAAATTGCCGAAGCAGAAGATCGCCGCGTCGTATTCGTTGATGATCGCGACCTCCGATCCGGATATCTGAGAGGTTCCTTTTCCCCTTCCTCTCGCCAGTCCCATGACTATTGACAGAGCGCCTTTCCTTCTGAGCGCTTCTGCGATGTCGCATATGGGATGAGGCATGTGATGACGCCCCAGTGTCGGGCCCACTACTGCGATCTCCGTCCCGGCAAGGGGTACCTCCTTAACCTCTCCTCCGATATCCTTGCACAGGGCGACCACCGATTCCTTGTCCTCGCTGGGAATCGACATTGTGACGGTGAGCATCTGCGAGCTCCTGATCTTTTGAAGGACCGCTCCCCCTACGTCTTCGATGAGCTCGAAAAGTTCGGCCGAACGGTAAACTCCGCCGTCGTACATTATGACTTCAAACATCCGCCGACCCTCCCATCGCTACGTGGACCTTTGCTCCTTCTTTCATGAACTCGGGCTTCATGATCTCCTCCGTTGCCACCACGGTGACCACTGTCCCCGTGATGAAAACGTGGCGTACCTTTATCCCTTCGGGCATCGACCTCCAGACAGAACCTATTATCTCTTTCAGGGCTTCCTCTCCGGACGCTATCACCGTCTTGCTGACCGCTTCCAGGTCCGCGTTTGCTACCGACATGTCGAAACGGGTCTGCTGGTCGACGCTGTTCCTGCCGTACATGGACCACATGGCCCCCAATATCTCCGGCGCGTAGCGTTCGTCGGTTATGGTTATATGGACGCCGGAGCCTTCCTCGCGGAGGCTGCTGACATCTGCTATGGTCTTGCTTACGGGCTCGGCGCGCAACCTGACGGAGAAGATGAACAGCGGCGTCTCGGGTCTGAGCACAAGCTCTGCCTTCTCTATGGCCAGAGCCTCGCCCAGATCGTTCATTATGTTCTCGAAGAGCACCCGGTATGCTTCATTCCCGAAAGGGTCCGTTCCGTGAACCGTGATATCCATTTCTTTACCTCACAGGTATCCTGAGCTCAGGAGAGCCCCTCCCACTGCCCCGATGTATTGTGAGTCGGGCGGGACTATAGGCATCTCTCCGAGTATTTCGCCAACGGCCCTCACGAGACCTGTGATCAGCGATGTGCCTCCGACCTGGATGATCGGATGTCTGACGTCGATCTCCTGCAGCTGCTGCTCGTACACCTGCTCCGCGACCGAGTGGCAGGCGGCGGCCGCAACGTCTTCGAAGGTTTTCCCTTCTCCGAGCTGGGTGACCAGGTCCTGTATTCCGAATATCGAGCAGTAGGAGTTCATCTTGGCGTTCCTCCAGTCCCCTTTCATCGCAAGCGGCCCGAGGTCCTCTATGTCTACTTTCATCCTCTTGGCGGTCATTTCCAGGAAACGGCCCGATGCGCCGGCGCATATGCCTCCCATAGTGAAGTTGTCCGGCACTCCGTCGCGGACCGTGATCGCCTTGTTGTCCATCCCCCCGATGTCGAGGATCGTCGCCTCACCCCTCTGGCGATCTGCCAGCCAGACTGCGCCTTTGGAATTGACGGTCAGCTCTTCCTGCACCAGCTTGGCATTGTAGTGCTTGCCCAGAGTGTAGCGTCCGTATCCGGTGGTGCCTATGGCCTCCAGGTCTTTGAGTTCGATACCGGCTTGCTTCATCGCCTCCTCGAGCACCTGCTCTGCCGATTTGACGACATCGCCCGAACCTGTCCAGGCTTTTCCGATGATCTTGTTGTCCTGCATAACGACCGCCTTGGTCGTGCTCGAACCTGAGTCCAATCCGGCCGTGAGCCCCGTCTGCCTCTCCCTTGCAAGCAGCTCCTTCCTCGACACTATCGTTACCAGGGCTTCCATCCTCGTGAGCATCTGGGATGCCTTGAGCCTCTCCGTGAACGAATATGTGACCACTGGCAGGTTCGTGTTGTCCTGTATGAACCTCCTCAGCTCGTTTCTGACCAACGCGGCCTCGGCGCACCTGAAGCATGTACATATGAACACGGCGTCCGCGTCGTACCTCCCGTCGGCCAGAGATGCCGCCCTTGCGATCATCAGCTTGAGCTGGTTGGAGCGGGGGTTGAATCCGAACCGTTTGACCGCATCGTCGACGTCGTCCGCCCCTACGTCGGGGTATACCATCTTCGCCCCTACAGACATGGCGGCCTTCTCGATCTCGTGCTGAACGCTGCTGTATTCGGTTCCGCATGATAGCTGTGCGATCTTTATCGTCATTTACCCAGTCCCTCCAGGAATTCCTTGGCGCTGATGACGAAGTTCTTGGCCTCCTCCTCGTTGGAGGGATAGACCACATGCAGCTTCGGGATCCCGCGCTTTTTGATAAGATATTTCAGCATCTCGTTGGAGCGCTCGCATCCGACACATCCGAAGCTGTAGGGCGCATTGTCCATGATGATTGCCGCATCGGCCTCCTCTATCATCGGCCCCCACATGGCCATCCTGCCCCTTATCCCCGAGGGGACTTCGACTCCGGCGTACTTCAGGCCTCTTACCACGTCGTCCAGGGTCACGTTCATCGGCGGCATGTCGATCTCCAGGTTGTCGATCTTTTCCTGTATCGCCGCCATGGCGCTGAGCGGCTCGTGGCCGAATCTTTCTACAATATCGAACAGTATCAGACTGTTCGGCGGGTCTATGAACACCTTCATCGTTACTCCTCACAAATCTTTTTGAATTCCCTTACGGAAAGAGGCCCTTTTTCCGGTGCCTGTTCGACCTTCTCTCCTCTGTCTGCGCATTCGAGTCCGTACTGGACATTGGAAAGCAACGCCCACTCGGCCTCGAGCTGGCTGTAGCCGGGCCTTGTTCCGTGCTGGGCGCGGCACCTTCTCGGGTCGCCTGCCGGATACGCCCTGCGTTTGGAGAAAACCTCGTTGCGGTATTTTCCGCGTGTCTGGTCCAGCACTTCTTTGACAACTTCCCTTCTGCCCTCCACAAGGCAGCCGTAGCATGTCTCCTTGACCTTGACATCTTTGTTCATCGCATGGACCGAGCGGACCAGCTGATCGGGCGTGAGCATGGAGCTGGGCGATATCATCAGCAGCCTGGTCTCTCTTTCGTCGCTCATATTTTCTCCTCCGTGATGTAGATTAACTTCTCTTCTTCGGCCTCGGCGATAAGCCTCTTGAGGTCGTCCGCGAATCTGCCCACGATGTTCGTGCCGTAGGGCTCCTCGCCGGTCGGCCCGTACTCCTTGCTGTCCTGCAGCCTTATGCCCATAAGGCCGCAGTACGGGCGGGCCTGGTTCGTTATGCCTATATCTCCGCGTTTCACCTTTTTGAACAACGGCTGGGGATAGACCATCTTGCCCCTCATCTCGTCGCCGTAGAAGGTGATCATCGAGGCTCCCTCGTATGCGAACTGCACCTTCAAGGCCCCTATGGGCTTATGGCTGAGCCCGGTGACCTTTCTGAAGTAGTAAGACGTCGCCCTGTCTTCGGCGGTTATCTCGATCCTGTATACGCTTCCCCTTGGCACTCCGAACGTCTCCACGGTCCCGGACCTGAGAGCTTCGATCGTGAGTTCGGGGGTCTGTTCTACAATGATCGCCCCATCCGACGTGTCGCCCTTCCTCACCTGTTTCACGCCGGCGTTTGACAGGAACTCGCCTCCCGCCTTCTGGGTCATCCCCACGGACAGTATCCTGGGGGGATCTGTGACGACCGATATCCTGTCCCCTTTCTTGGCCATGGATACGATCGCCAGACCGCGCTCCACCTTGCCCGCGGAGCTGTGGGACTGGGCGACCTGCCTTTTGTCTTTGTAGATGTATATCCTGCCCTTTCCGGTACCTTCGTTCCTGACGGTCACGGAACCCGCATCCCTGACGGCGGCTTTTTCGGGCTTCATGTCGGCGTCCAGGTCCTCGGAGCTCGCAATGTAGCTGCCTGTCGGGTCAGTGACTTCGAGGGCCATGTCCGAAGCCGTGATGAGCAAATGCTCGGCGGCTACGGGGGATCCGGAGTCGAGCTTTATCAGCACATTGGTGTCCACCGAATATCCTTCCTCCATGGGATAGGACATGTCGGAGGTTACTTCGACGTTCTCGGTGCTGACTTCGGACATGACCGGACGGATATCGCTGATACCTTCGCCCTCGCGCAACTCCTCGATCAGATGCCTTCCCACGGTTATGCGGCCGATGCGGCCTGCGCCGGCCCCGTACGATTCCCTGTGGTCGTTCTTTGCGACCATAATATATGTGGTCTGATTGTCGCCGCCTCCCAACGAAAAGAAGCAGTCGAACTTGCGATAGAGGCGGTCCGCAGGGTCCGCCTTGATATCTGAAGAGAAAGACCCGAAAGCGACGATCTTGCGGGTGACCCACCTTGCCGTGACCCCTTCCACGGCACTTATCATGGACCGCCACTTCTCGGCGTCGGGGCCGTCGTCGAGATGGAGGACCATATTCCCTCTCGGCGTTATGAGCTCGAAATCATTTGTCTTCTTCGTGACCGTCTCCACCGAGAGGTGCACAGCCACGATGGATCCTTCGCTGTATTCCTCCCCTGCCACGGCATCCTTGAGGGTCGCCCCTTCCCTGAGCGTCTTCGGCCTCCCGTTGAGGGTGATCTTCATCTTGCACCTCCGCTGGGCATCATGGACTGGACCTTGGACACTATCTCGTCGAGCTTGTCCTGCGGGCAGGTCACGCCTCTGATGACGCCGGTGACGATATGCACTATCTCGCCCTGCGTCTGTATCTCGTCGTCAGGAGGCATGACGTGGGCAGTCTTCACTCCGATGGCGGCGAAATCTTCGAAATCCACCGGGCACTGTGCCACGATTATCGCGGGCAGGTCCACGTTTCTGAGTATCAGCCTCGCCTTGTAGATTATGTGCTTGCGCACGTTGCCCAGGTGTATCAGCACGACCTTGAACTGACGCAGACGGTCGACTTCGAGGGGGTCTAAGCCGAACCTCGATCCCGTTGTGACGTCTGGAGCATCGGTAGGCACCCCCGATCCGGCATTGACCACCAGAACGCTGGTGTCTATGCCTTCCTCTCTCAGTGCGTAGGTTATCTCGCATACCGGTTTGGTGATATGCCTCTTTCCGGGACCCATAGCCACCGCCACGACGTCCCTCCCGCTGTCGGAGATGGTGGCTCTCTGTGCCAGGGCACCGCCCACGCCGAGGCCCATCGCCTCCCTGCATTCAACGAAACTCAGATGGCGCCCGATCTGCTGCTTCATTCATTCACCCTCGGAGTCGTCATCCTGAAGCTCTTTCAGACCGAACCTCTGGATGACCGACTCGGGAGTTCCCATGTCTTCCACTACGCCGTTCCTTATGAACGCTACGCGGTCGCAGACGTTCTCTACGAAATCCATGTCGTGGCTCACCACGACGAATGTTTCGCCGAGTGTTTCCCTTGCCTTTATGACAGATTTTGCGATGATGGTCTTTGTTATCGGATCCATCGTTCCGGTCGGCTCATCCAGCACTATGATGCGCGGCTCCCTAATCAGGACCTGCGCGAAAGCGATCCTCTGGCACTCTCCGACGCTGAGGGTGTCGGGGTAAGAGTACAGCAGACTCTCCATGTTCTTCTTGTCGAACCCTACGCTCTGAAGCACCTGTATGGCCTTGAACTTTGCAAGTTCGGCAGGCATCCTGGCCCCTATGCTTGTAGTAAGGTTGCTGAGTATGTTGTCGAAGGGATAGAGCGTGTATTCCTGATGGAGGAACCCGATATAGGGGGTGGCGCGGCCTTTCCCGCTCGGCCCCATCTCGGACATGTCCACCCAGTCGTCGCCGATCCTTATCTTCACGGACCCGCGGGTGGCAGGCGTCATGCCGGCGACCATTCTTGACGTCGTGGTCTTGCCGGCGCCCGACTTTCCCACAAGGCCGAACACCTCGCGCTCCATTATATCGAAAGTCACTCCGTCCACGGCCTTGACGACACCTCTGACGACAGAGAAAAAGTGCTTCTCCGCATCCTTGAGCGATATTATCGGCTCTCCCAGGTCGGCGGCCTTTGTCCTTTCGAACGAATATCCTTCCATAAATTTATCGGCGATCTTCTTCGGGTCGCCCTGCATCAGCACGTTGCCGGAATCCAGCCATATGGCCTCGTCCGCCATCTTGTCCACGGCCTCGGGCCAGTGGGACGCGAAGACCATCGAGATGCCGTTCTTATCTACATAGTCCACAAGACGCTCGTGCATCAGTTCCGCCGTGTAGGGGTCAAGCGTTCCCGTAGGCTCGTCCGCCAACAAGAAAAGGGGGTCCCTCGCTATCTGTCTTGCAAGGACTATTCTCTGCTTCTCTCCTCCGGAGAGGTCCCTTGCAATGTGGGTGGTCCTGTGGGTCATACCGACGAATTCCAGCAGCTGGAGCGCCATGTCGGTCCTGGCTTTGCCCTCGGCGCGGTCGCCTATGGCTTCGAATATGTTCTCGATTACGGTCTTATCCCCGAAAAGGGCGAACGTCCTCTGCAGCATTATGGCGATGCGGCTCTTGAGCTGGCGTCTTAGAGGATCGTCATCTTTCAAAGACCAGAAGTCCACGGTCACAGTATCGGTTTCGCATCCGCATTTTGTGCAGGGCGTTCCTTTGTATGGGAGGTCGAGGTTTCCGCATCCGGAACACCTGTTGACCCTGTACAGCACCCTTCCGGAGTCGGGAGCGTAATCTTCGCTTCCTCTGAGCATCATTATCAAGACGCTCTTCCCCGCGGCGCTCTTGCCTATGAGCCCGAGAACTTTGCCCGTCTGTATAGTGGCGCTCACATTATTAAGGACCATTTTGTTTCCGAATTTCTTGGAAACATTCTCAATAATAACAAAGTCCACCGACTTTTGAACCATGGATGTGAAGAGTTCCTTCGATATAAAAAACGCGCGAAGAGTCCCTATTGAAAGCGATGGCGTGTGCTGGCTTAACAGATATTTACGGCGTTAATACAGTGTGGAAGATAGATTCAATCAATTGCTTTATTTAATGGATGAATGATACATCCATATGTCCAGTCAACAACACAGGGGTGCAGGAGGTCCGATACCCAAATTCAGTGATTATCATATCTGGAAGGCCTTGGACTGCCTGAACAGGAACAAGCCGGTCGGGCGTAAAAAACTCGCCCAGCTCCTTAACATCGGGGAGGGAAGCACCAGGACCATACTGGGTATACTCCAGGAGCACGGCCTGATAGATGTGGACAAGAACGGCGTGTCCATAAACAAAAAGGGCGCCGGGTGCTACAATTCCATGACCATGGATGTAAAACATGTGGACATGGGCGGCCTCACCATCGGGGATTTCGACTGCGCCGTACGCATCCCGAAGATTGCCAGGAGGGTAAAATACGGGTGCGAGGAACGCGACATGGCCATCAAAGCCGGCGCCACCGGCGCCACCACTCTGATATGCAGCAACGACAGGCTGATCTTTCCGGGTTCAGGATACGCAGTGGAGCCCGAGATTAACGACATCCTGAGGAAAAGCCTCGCCATACGCAACGAGGACGTCATTATCATCGGGACCGCCGACAATCCGGACATGGCAGAAGAAGGCGCGGTCATGTCGGGCCTTTCACTTCTGGGAGGCCTTCAGTTCGACAGGGACCTCAAGGACATCCTTTCTCACAGAAGCACAGGCAGCGAACTGATCTCCCTCGCATTTGCGATACATGACCTTGTGGGGGGGCTCCCGGTATGTGCCAAGAGCCGCGACAACCTAGGAATAAGGATCGAGAACGGAGTGGTGATAGACAACGCCTACACCGGCCAGGTACTTGAGGAGGTAATCACGGTGGGGACCACCATACGGAAGATAGCCACCTCCGGACCGTACAAAGGTATTAAGGTCATAGTCACGCCTATCGACCTAGATAACCGCGTCATTGCCGCCATCGGCGTGGTGGACATACGCTCGATGGCCGGCGTCGACAACCTGATAAGACTGAGTAGTGATGAAAATGACTGACCAATGTAAAGTGACGGTCGACTCGGGCGTCTGCAAGATGATCACCGTGATCGACGCGAAAGAGAACGAAATGGGACTTGTCGAACTGTCGATAAAGAGCGACTGCCCCCACGTGCTTATGATGTCCTGGAATGTTCAGCCCGTTTGTGCTTACACGGAGGTGGAGGCCCCCATGTGCGAGACGGACGTCTATAAACTGGCCACGAAGTATCTGCCTCATGCGGCATGCCCCGTCCCATGCGGAATGGTGAAGGCCATCGAGGTGGCCGGGAACCTGGGCCTTAAAAGAGATGTTTCTGTAAAGATCGAATGAACGGCAACACGATGAAAGGGGATTAGATGACAATCAGCAACAATAATCCGGAACTCCCGTTGAAAATAGTGAGCGGCCTCAGAGGAGTAGTGTACAGTTTTTACCTGGATGACGCGATACTCGACCAGCTGAGGGCAGAAGAGGCAACCGTCAGGGCAGGAGGAGGGAATATCCAGGTGGACAACCGGGGCTTCTCCATGGCGCTCGATAGGCAGCATGTGATATGCATAGTCAAAGACCCGCGATTCAGGCCGCCGCCCGAGGCGACGGTGATATTGATCGATTCGTCCGGCAATCTTCTCGGAACAGAGGTCTTCCCGTTCAACTCGAAGGAATACGAGGACCGCGAAGACACCGTCTGGCTCTCTGACGGGTTTGTTGTTTTCCCGGAGGTCATAGGTAACGGGACAGAGGCTTTCGTAATGCCCCCCGTGTCGTTCCCCGAGCTCAACGAGAGCAACGGATGCAAGGACGTCATCTCTTGCAGTCCTGCCCCTACCTCGGACCTCATGATCAAGAGGCACTACGGATACGAGGACGACCCTCGCCTCGCCTCGATACTCGTGGCCTTCAACGACCTCTGATCAATCCAGAGTGAAGTTCCCGCGCAGGTCCTCCACCCTCCGGGAGAGGTTCACCGCATCGGTTACGGAGCTGATGTGGCTTGTAAGAAGCCCCGAGACGGTCTTGTTGATAAGTCCAAGCTTAACGTCCAGAGCTTCGGCCACGCTCTTTTCGATCTTCACTTTGAAGGAGTTTATCCTCCAAGTGTCCAGGTCTATGCCTATGTCGGCTATCGTTCCGATGGCGATCAGATCGGAGGTTACAACCTTCTTGCCCATCAGCACCGTAGCTTTCTCGGTCCCCCTGCTGTCGTCCACCAAGGCCTTTTGCAGCTTGTCTCTGGACTCCGGGATCAGGACGACGTCGTTTATGTCATACGGGCCGATGTTGAGGGAGAACTGAGGCTTTCTGAACGAAGAGGAGCCCAGCACATCTCCGAGCCCCTTGGACCCCCGGACACCTATGGAACGCACGGTCCAGGACTCCGGCTCATAATGCATGTCGACGATGTTGCCTACGATATAGGCGTCGCTGCTGATTACCGACTTGTCCTTGAGGAAACTGTACAATCTCATCGCCATGCCCGACGGATGACCTAAGATGTAGAAAAAACCGCCGTTCGGACGTAAAAAAAGAAAGTTGGGGTAAGTGGTTTATCCGCCGCCCGAAGGCATGAATCCGGATATGTCGACTTCGCGTGCGGTTTTCGCAGCTTCCTCGACCGTCTGCATCCTGCCTTCGAACTTCTTGTCGCGCTCCTTGTAGGAGATCGGGCTGTACTCCGATTCGTCCGCCGGGACCAGGAACGTCCGGTCATAGTAGAGCCCGGTATAGTCCAGCCTGAACCAGACCTTGCCTCCGCTCTCCCTGACCTCGGTCACTTTCCCGACCGTCGATGTCGGAAGGTACTTCGCGAAATCTCCTACCTGCACGGGATCATCCCTTGATGACCGCGGTCCTCTCGCCGGCAGGGACGAACTCCCTGAGTCCGCCGCGTCCGATCTCCTTCGTCACGTTGGCGAAGTCGAACTGGAGTGCGGGGTCGGCGAAGGCGACACGTATGAACGGGTTGGCTGTGAAAGCGTCTCCGCGTGCGACGTGTGCGGCCTTGGGTATTCCGGTGTATCCGGAGAGGTGACCGACGTTCATTGCGTAGTTGGGGTAGTTCGGTCCGCGGCCTTCCATCGGCAGACCCTCGTCGGATCTGTAGGCGAAGGAGTTAGCGGAACCGCACTGGTCCTGGAGGTCGTATCCGTAGAATCCGAGCCTTCCGGTCCTCTCCTTGTGCTCGAGCATGGAGTAGTACCAGCAGTTCAGACCGCAGTCTGCGACACCGGTGGCCATTGCACCGGCGATACCGGTGGAAGCGGCCGCGACGGTGGCCCTCTGGGATCCTCCGAAGTGGGTCTCCATGACTGCGGGGTACTTCTCGTACATCGAGAGGGCATAGCTGTCTACATCCTCTGCGAGGTTCATGAGCTCGTCGTAGTCGTTGGGGTCCAGTTTGCAGAATCCTCCGTACCTCTTGTTGATCTGGTCGATACCGTAGTAGACGTAGTCCTCGAGGATGTTGTCGGTGTATGCCGCAGTAGCGTACTGGGTGAATCCGACTCCTCCGGACATGTATCCGCCGAGGTAGATCTGATCGTAGACGATGGCTCCGAGCGCGACGGACTCAAGTGCCGCGCGGCCGGGGTCGTCGGGGTACACACGGTCGGACTGGGCCATGTCGGCCATGAATCCGAAGGGGATTCCTCCGGGTTCGTTGGGTCCCCTTGCACGCCTAGCGGGCATCATGGATCCCATGTTGATCGACTGGTGCTTTGCGGAGTACGCGAAGTCTGCGATCGCCGCCTCTCCTGCCGCCAGCTTGTAGGAGGAGATGAAGGCCATCGAGATCTGCATCGCTGCGTGCCTGGATGTGGTTGCTCCGTCCATGACCCTTCCGACTATGGAGGGTACGCGGACGGCCTGCATCAGGGTCTTTCCGACTGCTGCCTTCAGCTGTTTCGCCTGCTCGGCGGGGAAGAGCTTGTTGATGTCGATGACGAATCTCTTGTCGAGCTCGTCCACCAGTTCATCGTCTCCGGAGAACACTTTGACGTACGAGTCGTACACCAGCGCGGGGTTGACCTCTGCCATGTGCTCCTGAACGACTGCTCCTCCGGGCATGGTGTGGTTGACGGTCTCGAGGTACGCGTTGATGGTCTCGGGCGTGACCTCTTTACCAAGCCTTCTCTCGATGGTCTGGTGAGGAGAGTCGAGACCGACAAGGATGGTCCTCCTTATGTCGTCCCACGCCTGCTGGATGGCAGGGTTGTTGATGCAGTGGAGGTCGTCGGGCTCGACGAAGATATCCGTGTGCGAGAGCTGGTAGGGCATCCACGACCTCTGTCCGAGGGGGACTCCTATGTCCTCGTTCATCATGGGGAATCCGCGGTCTTTGGCGATCTTCTGGGCCGCCGCCTGGAACTCCACTTTGCTCTTAGACTGTTTCCAGCCGCCGTACTTGTAGTAGCTGGTCGTTGTTTCGGTAGGCTCCTCTTTGAATTTCTTCTTGACGGCCTCCATGAACATTTTCTCTTTTGTTGCCATTGATTCACACCCCCTTCACTTTGAAAGGCTGGTATCCGCCCAGTGTCCTGAGCTTGTGGATCCTGTGCTGGTACTTCGAGACCTCTTTGTCGTCCCTCATGTCGACTCCGTCGGCCCTGAAGATGGTGGTCCTCTTTCTGAGGTCCTCCATCGATGCGGGGGCTCCGACGAAAATCTCTTTGTCGAGGGGCAACGCGACCTGGTCCTTCACGTACTTGACCTCTTTCTTCTTGGGGTCCCACAGGTATCTCTGCCATGCGTCGAACATGAGTCCGTTCTCGTCGAGACGGCAGGCGTGTCCGTGGACGGTTGCACCCCTGATACCCGTCAGTGCGGCGTCGAAGGTCTCGTTCTCGATGAACTCTTTCGCCATTTTCTCAAGGTCCCTCTCCCTTACTTCGATGATCTGCCTTCCGGACAGGGTACCGGTGTCGATACCTCTGTACCTGGACAGGTACATCCATGCCCTCTGGTAGGGGGACACGGGCGCGAAGTAGACGGAGTCAGCGAACTGGATGTACCTGATCCTGTCTCCGTGCTTGGCACCGTCGATGGGGGTGACCAGTTTCCTAATGGGGCAGTCCGGCTCGGAGCCCTCCTCGATGGGGGGGTGGATGGATTTGTAGTCCTCTCCGGGGTTGCGGTGTCCCATGAGCTTGACGACGTCCTCGATGGGGACCTCGCGAAGTTTCTGCAGCTTTACTTTGGGGTCCATCAGTCTGCGCCTTGCGACGGCAGGGCCTGTGGTTCCGGGGTAGAACTGTCTTTTGTATGCCATATTTAAACACCTCTGTAATCATTGAGAGTAGGTCTGTATTTCGAGTATCTTCCGATTTCAAGGTTGAATCCGTGCTCGATGTTCTCGTCGCATACGGCCTTGATCTTTCCAACGGTCTCTTCAAGCACTTTGTCGTCCTCGACATCCAGCTCGATAAAGAAATATCCGACCAGTTTGGTCAGCTCCACTTCTTTTCCGCCGATCTTTACGAAGCGGCGCTGTGTGTGGTTGTTATCGAGCCCTTTGTTGGGTCCGCTGTTGATCTTGCTCGGCAGGCTCTCGCCTGAAACGTTGATCTGTCTGATGTGCTCGATCTCCTCGAACGCATTGAGGACCTTCTCGGTCGTCTCCGCGCTCAGAAGGCGGTTCGTGGTTATCCTCACTTCAGGGAGGGGCACGCCCGCATATTCCGCTGGGGGATTGCTCGACATTTATGCTCAGACCTTCTTCTTTATTTTCTTTGCCTCAGCCGCTACGACCTGAATGGGGTGGCGGAATTCATCCATGTCTCCGAAGACCTCTTTGAAGGTTCCGGACGTGGCCTCTGCGGAGAAGGTCTGCGTTCCACCGTCAAGGCAGTTTCCTGCTGTAACGGCGGGGATCAGAACACCCTTGGAGTGCCTGGTGACAACGTGGTTTCCGTGGAACAGTCCGGGTCCGCCTCCACCGTAGATGGAGTGGGAGAAGAACGACATTCCGACGCAAACACCCATCGACCTTCCGTAGTCGACACCGGGGAGTCCGGTCTCGTGCTCGAGCAGGTCGTTGTAGTACAGAATCGTGGACGGAACACCCTGGGCAGCCCTTGCCGCTCCGACGTTCACCATGACCGCCGCAACCTGTCCGACTGCCGCATATGCGTTCCAGAGGGGGAGGTCGTCGGTCGTGTAGACCTTGTATCCGGACGGGAGGGTCTCTTTGACGCGGATGACCTTGTCGTCGATGGCCCTCTCCATGAGGGATTCGATAACGGTTCCGACGGTTCCGGTCTTTCCGTTCTTCTTCACGATGGAGTACAGCATGTTGTTGGCGTTGAGTCCCTCGTATGCGAGTCCGAGGAGGTGTCCTCTCTCGAAGGGTCCCACAGCGTCGCCCATCTCAAATGCGGCGGTCTGCTCGAAGATCGCGGACAGGGCGACTCCCTGCATGGCGTTCCTGTTGACCAGTGCGACGACGTGGTTGGACATGATGTTCCTGAGGGCGTATCCGGCACCTTCGTTGTTCTGGGGAACCTCGAGGATGGATTTTATGTTAGAACCGGAAAAGTCGACAGTCTGAGGGTATCTTCCCCATACGGCTCCCTTTACCATGTTCGCCTTGTACATGGGGATCTTGAACTCGTCGATGATTGCCTCGGTTACCGCGGCGGCGGTAGAGGTGAATCCCGTGGTGTACTCGATACCGACGTTCGCCCTCTCGTTGGGGAGAACGACGATCATGCTCTTTCCTCCGGATTTCACTTTGACGACTGTGTCGTCATCGGGGGTTACCTGAATCATTTCCTTGACAGCGGCTGCGATTTTCTCAGCGTTTGCGACCAGGGGGATGTCGATCTCTTTTCCCTTGATGGTCATGCCCATCATCGAGCCGGTCTTGAGAGCTTTCTCTATACCGGCGAGATTGACAGCGCACGTCCTCTTGGTGAGGTCTCCGATCTTCTGGATCGCTTTGTTGCGCAACGGACTGATGGCTTCCAACGGAATATCTTTGGCGATGCGTTTTCCGTTGTCGTCATACAAGTCTATTACGTCCTCGTATTTTGGCATTTTTTACCTCCGTTCAATTTTTGCAGGATTGGGTCCTGCTCCCCTTGCAGTTCGCGTAATCTGTTATCCTAATATAAAGCCAACCATTAAACACTGTTCAAACGACAAAAAAATGCAAAATACGCGTACTTGACACTGTTTTAGTGTTACCTGGTATTTAAATGGAATAATTTGGCCGGCTTTCCGGCCCGATATTTCGGGTTTTAATCGCGTTTAGCCTTCGCCATCATGCCCGTCTCATACTTCCCGAGACGTGCCGCGAACCCGGGGATCATACCGTAAGGTATCCCGGCGGCAAGCTCGTCGGCGGCCATATCGGTCTTCTTGCGACAGCCGAAGCAGCCCAGGGACAGATTGGGCTTCCGGGTGACGAACGGATATGCCGTTACGTCCTCGCATGCGCACTGGAAAGCCGATGTGCTGAATTCTACCCTTCCTCCCTTTTCCGCGGTGGACAACGGCACTATCCAATACAGCCTCTCCGGTATGTCGACCAGTATGACCACGTCGGGCTCGAAGTCCGCATCCTTGAGAGGACAGACTGTCTCGCCCGCCATCCGGATGTCCGGGACCTTTCTGTCGGCTATCATCTTAGCCGCCGCATCGGGAGAATCGAAAGCCCCGACGTTGAAATGTAACGTACCATCTGCGACCTTCTCGGGCGTTTCCGCCATGCCGAGGGCCGAAGAGCCCACGTGACAGCTCTGGTCGTCCAGCTTCATCGTGATGTACTCGCCCTTCCTGGCGCGCATGACCGCCTGGCAGTGAGACATCTGACCTTCCGGTTTCCTGTATCCTCCGGGAAATTCAACTCCCTCAGGTATCAGCTTAACGGCGACAGGCTCGTATCTCAGACCCAGGGCCGTTCTGATCTTCGAGGCGTATTCCGAGTTGTCGGCGAGATGATGGGACATGGTCCGGACAGCGGGGCCCGCGGTAATAAACATTGTGAAAGCAGGATGAAGTGAAAAGAAAGTAAGAGGTTTTGATAGTCAGGTTACGAGCGGACTCATCCCTTGACTGCTTTGACCATGGCCGCCATGTTCTCGTCGGGGGTCGCAGTTGCGATACCGCATCCGGAGGATATGACGTTGAATCCCGCCTTGACGGAAGCCTGGGTTCCCTTAATGACCTCTGCAGGGGTTCCCTGGAAGAGGGGCTTGACGGACCCGACGTTTCCTACGAGGACCGTCTTTCCGCCGACGTGCTCGACGGCTTTGAAGGGGTCGACCTTCTCTTCGATGGACAGTCCGGTGACTCCGGTCTCAACCATCATCTCGAGGATGGGCAGGGTGTCTCCGCATATGTGGAGAACAGAGTATCCGCCCTTTATCGCGGCGAGGGACTGGGATACGTATTTTCCGGACGCGTCGTGGAACATGTCAGGGGCGATCATGTCCGTGGACGCGGTGGGCTCGGACATCTGGATGATGTCTGCTCCTCCGTCGATGAGCGCCTGGCAGTATGCCTTGCACACAGGTGTGACTCCCTTGACCCAGCTGGCGACCTGGTCGGGGTCCATCATCATTCCGAAGACGAGGTTCTCGGTGCTGACCATGTGGCCCGCGAGGGAGAAGGGTCCGGTGTTTCCGGCTACGATGCAGTAGTTGTCGCCGTGGGTCTTCTTCATGATGCCCATGGCTTTGATGACTTCGGCGGGCCTTCCGCCGGCGATGAACTCCTCAGGGGACATAAGTCCGTCGGGGCTGTCGTATTCGCCGGTCATAGGGTCGAATTTGTACGGGTGTTTCTTGATCATCGGTGCGGCGTCTTTCTTCTCGACTGCGACGTTGCATCCGAGCCTCTCGGCCTCTGCGGTCAGGCAGAAGGGGGCCCTGCAGCACTCGAAGCCGAAAACGTCGGCCTGCGCGGATCCCAGTTTTGCCATAAGCTCAGCGGACTTGTGGGCCTCGGGCCATGCGGCACCGACCTTGTCCATCTGTCCGAGCGTGGCGGACTGTGTGAAGATCGCTACCGGGGGCCTGTCGAGGTCCTCTTGTTTCATCGCTGCAAGCACTCTTTCTTTTGGAGTCATTGACATAGATTATTTCTCCTGCGGTAAGAATAACCTACTATTATTTAATATTCAGGGGAAACGAATTAGGGAATCCAAAACCTCATCCGAGCTCTATATCTTCGAGGCCTGAAAGCTTACCCAGCTCCATTATCCCCATGTCCGATACACCGTAGATCTCCGCATTGCCTAGGTCGCACCCGCGCAGCGCGGGCGCCATGGACGAACCCTCCGAAAGCAGGTCGTTGCCCATGGAGAAGGGGCTGAATGGAGGCAGGACGAGGACCCTCTCTTTCCTGGCAAGGACGAAACAGTGTATCTTGGTCCCTCCTGATCCGGAACCGGGGATCCTGACCGAAGGATGCTCGTGTCCGATTATCACGGGACGTGCCCCGGAATCGACGTGTCCGTGCTCCAGCCGGTAGCCCGCGATCTCCACGCTGTCTTCGGCGACCAGGTTCCTGCTTGCCAGTATATTCTGTATATAGTTGTCGTGGTTGCCTTTGACGACCAGAGTCTCCACGGCCTCGTTCAGGAGGTCGAGTATCTCCAAGACTTCGGACGCCGCCCCGCGTTCAGAACGCTTGAAGTCGTGCTTTATATCTCCGAGCAGCACCACCCTTTCTGGCTCGTAACGTCCGATTATGCGGTTCATTGCGTCCCTGATGGTGCCTGTGTTAATGCGGGGCAGATAGATCCCTTCCTCTTCGAGGGCCTTCTCGTAGCCCAGGTGCAGGTCGCCAATGACCGCGGTACGGCCATTGTCCAGGAGCACGCACCTGTCGCTGGTGATCTTAACGTCCGGAAGGACCTCGAGCGTCCGCATGGGTGACTCGATGGCTTCCCGGCGTATTAATTGAACGCATGCAAGGTTTTTTTGAGTGGTTCCGATATAGACCGGCGATGATAAGGCACACCTTCCGTATCGCCCCGTCGGTCGGGATGAAGAAGGAGAGATACATATGGGAGTCCGGGGTCCGCGACTGGGACGATTTCCTGGCTTCAAGTAGCGTATGCGCCGTGCCCGACTACAGGAAGAGAGAATGCGACCTGGCAATTTCAAAAGCATGCGAGCTCCTGGATGATGGAGATGCGGCCGGACTTAACGGACTGCTCCCGAAATCTGAACAATGGCGCCTTTTCGGGGAATTTCGGGAAAAGGCCGCATACCTTGACATAGAGACTGACGGGCTGGAGAGGGATTCCCTCGTTACCGTGGTGACAGTGCACACCGACAAAGACACGGTAACGCTGGTACAGGGCAGGGACCTGGACGCCGGAGCCGTCGCCGATGCGTTGGAAGGCGCATCGATGCTCGTGACCTTCAACGGCAGCTGCTTCGACCTCCCGGTACTCAGGGAAAGCTTCCCGACACTGGACCTGGGACTTCCTCACCTAGATCTGCGGTTCGCCTCCCGGAAGGTAGGGTACAGAGGGGGGCTCAAGAACCTGGAGGCTGAGGTCGGGATAGCCAGGGACGAGGGCATACAGGGAGTGGACGGTCTGGAAGCGGTACGTCTTTGGAAGCGCTGGTGCGGCCGGGGCGACAAGGATTCTCTGGAAAAGCTCACCGAATACAACAGAGCCGACACCGTAAACCTCAAGAGGGTGGCAGATACGATCTATCCCAGATTGGTGAAGGAATATGCCGGTTACATCTGGTAATCTGCGTTCTTTCGAGGATGCGGCATCCAGGGCGGCCGAGGCCATCAGGTCCGCGAAGAGCGCCCTTGTCATATCCCACATAGACGCCGACGGGATCGCCGCCGGTTCGATAGCCTCTATGGCGCTGGGGCGTTTGGGGATCGGGCACAGCGTAGTTTTCGAAAAGAAGATCACCGAAGAAGTTGTGAACAAGGTCAACTCCAGCACCGAAGATATAGTCTGGATATGCGACCTTGGAAGCGGCTACCTCTCCGAATTCCGAAAAGACGGCCTCGTTATAACGGACCACCATGTACCGGACACGAGAAGGAACCGCAGGCAGGCGACTCTGGACGATTTTTCTGCCTTGTACCATGTGAATCCCCACTGCTTCGGAATGGACGGTTCTATAGAGATAAGCGGCGCAGGGTCCACATACATGGTTGCTAAAAAATTGGACCGAAATAACATAGATTTGGCATATCTGGCACTTATCGGTGCCGTTGGAGACTTCCAGGACAGCAGGGAATCCGGACTGATCAGCATGAATCGCATTATAGTGGACGAAGCCGTAAGGTCCGGAGACGTGATCCCTGAGAACGATCTGAGACTTTTCGGAAGGGAGACCAGGAATCTGGTACAATTCCTGCAGTACAGCAGCGACCCGGAGCTCCCGGGATTGTCGAATTCCGGTCAGTCATGCGTCAAGTTCTACTCGGATCTGGCCATCGATCTCAATTACGGGGGCCGTCCCAGATCTTGGAACAGCCTCGCGCCGCCCGAGAAAAAGAGAGCAACCGAAAAACTCCTGAAGATGCTCGGGAACCCGACAGACGCGAAGCACCTCTACGGAGAGGTTTACACCCTTCCGCGTTTCGAACCGGGCTCGGGCCTAAGGGATGCGAAGGAGTTCGCCACCATCCTGAACTCGTGCGGGAGATACGAGGACGCAGAGACTGGCATGAGGATCTGCTGTGGCGACCGCACCGCACTGGAAGACGCGGAACGCAACCGCACCGAGCACAGGCGGAACATTTCCGCTGCCATGAGCTACGTCAAAGAAAACCATCTGATGCGCGAAAAACGGTTCGTCCAGTACTTCGACGCGGGCGACCAGATAAAGGAGACCGTGGTCGGCATAGTGGCTGGCATGATGCTAAACTCCGAAGGATGCAAGAAATGGCTTCCGATAATCGCCTTCGCCGACGCCGAGGACGGCGTGAAAGTTTCGGCACGCGCCGACCGGACCCTTGTCGACAGGGGCCTGAATCTGTCTGCCGTCATGAAAAAGGCGGCCGAGCTGGTAGGCGGTTTCGGAGGCGGTCACAGCGTGGCCGCCGGCGCCACGATACCGCCCGAAAAAAAGGAGGAGTTCCTCGAGATAGTCGAGGACCTTGTCTCCTGTCAGGTCATTTGAGCAACATGTACAGAACCGCTTTCTGAGCGTGCAGCCTGTTCTCGGCCTGGTCGAATATGACGCTGTGCTGGCCGTCAATAACCTCGGAGGTTATCTCCTGCCCCCTGTGGGCGGGCAGACAGTGCATCACTATGCAGTCAGGCTTAGCCAGATCCAGGAGCTCGCTGTTGATCTGGTACATCTTGAATATCCTGACCGCCTCCTCCACCGGAGTCTCGTCACCCATGGAGATCCATGTGTCGGTGTAGAGGATATCGGCGTCCACGCACGCCTCTTTCGGGTCGTGGGACGCAATTATCTTGCTTCCGTTCTCGTCCGCGATGCGCGAAGCTTTCAGCATTATCTCTGCGTTGGGCATCCTGACCGCGGGGCAGCACGCCACCATGTCCAATCCGAGTATCGCCGAGGCGTAGAGCAGAGAGTTGCACACGTTGTTTCCGTCTCCGAGATAGACGAGCTTCTTTCCGCGGAATCCGCCTTTCTTCTCCTTGATCGTGACCATGTCGGCAAGGGCCTGGCACGGGTGCTCGAGGTTGTCCAGCCCGCTTATGACGGGCACGGATGCGAACTCGCCGAACTTGTCCATCGTCTTGTAGTCCTTGGCACGGTACATTATCCCGTGAATGAACCTGCTCATCACCTTGGCCGTGTCTTCGACCGTCTCCCCGTGGTCCATCTGCATCTTGGACTCGTCGATGTAGAGCGCGTGTCCTCCGAGCTCCGTGATGGCAACATCGAAAGATATACGCGTCCTGGTGCTGGGTTTTTCGAATATCATTGCGAGGGTCTTTCCTGCCAGCGGGTCCCCGTGGTTTCCGCGCTCCTGCTTCATCTGTATCGCCAGATCGACAAGCTCGGGCCATTTGTCCTGCATGTCCACTACTGAAATTAGATCCCTCTTGGCCATAGGGCTCAAATGATTTTGTTCATATAATAAGGGTGGCACCGAACAGACGACAGGCCACGAACCGACATCTTAGAAGCAAGAATCTTTATGTACATTCAATCTATCAAGCGCTCAGTACATGGCCGGGATAGGGTAGCTTGGTTATCCTGGGGGACTGTGGATCCCCCGACTCGGGTTCAAATCTCGGTCCCGGCCCCTACTTTCTAAGGAGTGACACTATGGCTTGGAACGGCGCCCTCGAAAAGATCGACGATTACAGATGGCGCATACCCAAAGGCGAAGTCGACTGCATGCGCACGGATGCCGTGATATATGCCAGCAGTGAAATGATTCCTCAGATACGTTCCGACAACGCTCCGGCACAGGCCGCCAACGTCGCATGCCTCCCCGGAATAGTCGGCAACTCCTTGGCCATGCCGGACATACATTGGGGATATGGTTTTCCGATCGGGGGCGTCGCTGCAGTGGACGCGGACGAGGGCAGCATATCTCCCGGAGGAATAGGTTTTGATATAAACTGCGGAGTTCGCCTGATAAAGACGAACCTCACAGCCGAGGACATAGGCGGCAACAGGAAGCGCCTGATGGAGGAGCTCTACGCGAACGTCCCCTCCGGCCTGGGTTCCAAAGGGCTCACCAGGCTCGGCAACAAAGAATTGGATGAGGTCCTCCTCTGCGGTTCGGAATGGGCGGTCGAGAACGGTTACGGATGGGAGAGCGACCTGGAGACCACGGAGGAGGGCGGACGCATGAAGGACGCCGACCCTTCGCTGGTCAGTGACAGGGCCAGGAAGAGAGGCCTCCCCCAGCTGGGCTCCCTCGGCTCCGGCAACCACTTCCTCGAACTGGACGTGGTCGACGATATCTTTGACGAGAAGGCGGCAAAAGCCTTCGGACTCGAGAAGGGGACCGTCACCATTACGGTGCATTGCGGGTCCAGAGGATGCGGTCACCAGATCGCCACGGATTATCTGCAGGAGATGGAACGCTACATCTCCGATAACAAAGTGAGCCTTCCCGACAGGCAGCTTGCGTGCGCCCCTCTGAAATCTAAGGCGGGCGACGACTACTACAAGGCCATGTGTTGCGGCGCCAACTACGCCTGGGCCAACCGGCAGATGATAATGCACTGGGTCAGGGAGTCTTTTGAAAAGGTAATGGGCCGGCCGGCGGAGGATATGGGCATGGGACTCGTTTACGACGTGGCCCACAACATCGCTAAAAAAGAAACCCACACGGTAGAGGGGAGCAAAATGGAGGTTGTCGTCCATAGGAAGGGTGCCACTCGGGCTTTCGCAGCCGGACGGAGGGAGATCACTCCGAAGTACAGGGATGTGGGCCAGCCTGTGATAATACCCGGCGACATGAGTTCCGGCACCTACGTTCTTCTGGGACAGAGTGGCGCGATGGAGCAGACGTTCGGTTCCACATGCCACGGTGCGGGTCGGAAGATGTCGAGGAAATCCGCATCACACGGAAACACGGCGGCGAATATAAAGAAAGACCTGGCCGATATGGACATCGTGCTCCTCAGCGGGTCAGACGAAGGTCTCACCGAGGAGGCTCCCGACGCCTATAAGGACATAGACACGGTGATTCAGGTCGTATGTGGCGCCGGAATATCGTCCAAGGTAGCAAAGCTGTCCCCCATAGGGGTCGTCAAAGGATGAAATTCCTTACCAAAGTCCCGTCTGCCCTTCGATGACCGTATACGCGCCTATGACTATGAAAAATACCGGGACCAGCCAACGCTCGGCCTTTTCCAATATGTTCTTCACCGAGGAGACTTTGCTGATGCGCCTTCCTGCCAGAGCGATGCCGAATATGCATGTTATCGCAACAGCTATCATTATCAGAGCCTCCCCGAGCTCCATTCCAGCGAGAAGCGGGATGTAGACCCCGAAATCATCGATGCTGAGCACCAGAGCGAGAACGGCGAACTGCATGGCCGGTCCGAAGCCTTTGGTGTGGACTGCGACCGTGCCGGCTACTTCAAGTTCCTCTTCCTCGCCGTTTGGGCGGGCGAGCGCATATATGCCCATGACCAAGGGTATAATCCCTATCCATGAAATCAACCGGTTGTTTGGAATTTGCACAAGTCCTAATGCCACCGTCGCTGATATCATGACGGCCAGGATGCTTCCTGTTATGTAACCTGTCCCGATCGCACGCCTTCTGTCGCTACCGGCCCTTCCCGAGGGCACGGTGCCATAGAACATTGCCAGCAGCACCACCTCATCTAGGCTGGTCGCCACTACGGTCAGCAGTGCCAGGATCAAAGTGCCGATTATATCCATGTCAGTTCGGTCTCCGAGTGATTTCCATTCGATTTTCCTAATTTTTTGTTGTTATGTGGACCCGGCCCCTAAGTTTTCTTGGGCATCCGGAACTGTTCTGCGGTCTTGCAGTACCCCTCCCATACCCCTGGATGTCATCCGTCCTGATGGACATGTTTTCTTTCTGTGAAGCGGCCACCGCTTATTTTTCATGTGCTACCGACTCCCGAACACGGTCGACTGGGAATATGGGGTCATAGTCCCAGTATCTTTTTTGCTGCATGCTCGACCGCATCACGCTTGTCCTTGGGGGAGGACACCAGGATCGCCCACCTGAATGTGTCCCGCGACTGAAGTGCCTTTGCGATAGTGGACAGCTTTGTGATGCTGCGCACCCTGTTGCCGTCGATTATCGAAACATCCGTCTTCCCGATGCTTATCTTCGAAAGGAGGGCCGACTCCGAGGGGATGTCGACGGCGACATCCGAAATGTCCGTTCCTGCCAAGTCGGCTATCTCCTGTTCCAGCATCTTTCTCTCCTCGTAAGACGTATACTGTGCCAGATCGCGAGATTGGTCGGGAGTGAGGTCTGCCACGTAACCTACCATGGCCTTCTTGTACAGCCTGCGGTTCATCAGATTCCTTACTATGCTGCAGGCACGGCCCCCGTGGGCTTCGAGAGACGATATCAGGTCCGGGTCCGTCATCAGATACATGTCCCGGAGGTCCAAATCCGAAGCTTCGACGGCCTTGTTTAGCATAGAACCCGCGATGCGCACGGTCTCGTGATAGTAGACCGATGTATACATCAGGGACCTGGACACCATCAGCCCTTCGGCGGCCGTAACTCCTCCTCTGTTCAGGACGATGCGGTCGTTGAATACGCGCATCATGGAGATTATTCGGTCTGTGTCCACTGCTCCGTGGGTTACCCCGGTGTAATGTGCGTCCCTTACAAGATAGTCCATCTGGTCCGAGTCCACCGGGCCGTGGATTATCTGATGGAGGTAGTCTCCCGAAGTGAAATAAGACTGGCCGTTCTCCTGGGAGAATGCTTCCAGTCCTACGACCGGAGACTCGGGGTACGCTATCAGGTCGCATACCTTCCTCGATGAAATTCCCTCGGCCTCGAGCATCTCTGATATGGGGCCTTCCGACCCGAACAGGTCCTCGTCTTTTTCGCTGTATGTCCTGAGCTTCCCCTCTATCAGCATCCTGGCCGCTTCCATATGGTCGAAACCGAAGCGCAGCTCCCCTATCTCGCTTAGAGTGTGGGAGTATGGCATATGGCATATGTCATGGAGCATCCCTGCAGCCCTCACTGCGTCGGACTCCTCTTTCGAAATGCCCAGAGAAGCCGCCATACGGCCCGATAGGTGATATACTCCCAAAGAATGCTCGAATCTGGTGTGGTTAGCTCCCGGGAATACCAAATTGCCCAGGCCAAGCTGTTTTACCGATCGCAGCCTCTGCATCTCGTGCCTATCGGCCAGGTCCAAGAATGTGCCGTCCAGCACTATGCTTCCGTGAAGCGGGTCGTGGACGGTCTTGAAGTCCATTGTCATATCCCCCTTCGGGTGATACGGCATTTGTCGATCCCTATGCCGGGCGGCGTGAGGATTAACACACGGTCGGACATCTCGGAGAACAGCCCTCCCCTGTCGTCCGCCAGAGACCTCATGGCTTCTACGGCGTCCCTGCGGTGTTCCTCGCCATCGGCGAACAGGGACATCTCGATGACGAGTATATTGTCCTGTAAGGCCAGCTCCGTCAGGGCCTTCAGGTCCGCTAAATGCCTTAGCTCGACGGCCTTGACGCAGATCCCCTGTTCATCTCCGGGTTCGCTGTAGCCTTCCAGATCCACGAACGCTTTCTTCTTTTCGGTGTTTCTGCGCCTGCTTCCGAACAATTAGATCACTCGCCGGACTTCCATAGCTTGTCGCCGATATAATGTATGGTCCTGACCGCCTTTCCGGGGACCTTCGCCGACAGTTCCGACGCCGGGCGGAGGGATACGCCGACCCCCAGAGGAGCGCTGTTTTTCGCGTCGCGTATCCATACCATGTCCCCTTCCCTTATCTCGGGGTCGGCATCGGTGATGCCGGGGCCCATCACGTCTGCGCCGTTGGAAATGAACGGGACAGCCCCCATGTCGACAGTGACATAACGCTTCGTGGGCCTGTATCTGAGTATCCCCCGTATTGTAAGAAAGGGCTTCTCGTCGAATACGAGGCCGATGATCTCCCCTCCCACGAATATCAGGCCGTAATCTGTGCTTTCAGCGGTGTCGACCGGATCGCTATCGCCGAACACCGGTACACCCGCCGCCTCTTCGAGAACGGATGAAAGATTTTTCGCATCCTTCTCCCTCATCCTCTTCCTCTTCTTTATCCTAATATCAGACATCTGACGCCCTAATCGGCGGTCAAGTTATCATATTTTCCTATCGCACCGACGTATGATTTAAAGCATCAACACGATACATGCATGTGAAGGCCTTCAGCGTCATCATGCACGCCGTCTACGCCCTGGCGATTGCCGGGCTCATCCTTTTCGTAGCCCTCGGATTCATACCTCAGGACACCGGGGAGATGCCGTTGGATGTAAAGCTCGAAGCGGAAAGCACCTATGAAGTGTCGGAGTCCAACGGAGTGTTGGAGTACAACTTCTCCGACGCCGTCGATAACCATGGGAATCCCGCCGAAGCGTACACAGATGCCGGCGTGAAGATACCCGGTACCATGATCTATCCGGAGGACGATGCCAGCGTGACGGCTGCTGTGACGGCTGTCAAGGCATATGCTGCTTTGAATCCGGACGTGACAACGGTTACTCTCAAGGACGGCGACGGTAATGTTCTGACGCAGATGATGATAATGAAGGAAAGCAACGAGATCACCACCAACATGTACACGGAGATCTCGATAACCAACCGCCTGAGGTACGATCTGATCGACATAGCGATCGGGGTGGACCAGCTCAACGACTCAGGCACGGTGAGCTACAGGGTGGCCGAGTGTCCCCCCTCCACGATAAAGACGGGGGAGACATTCTCTCTGCCCATCGACATCAGCATCAACAGCCTTAACAGCGCGCTCATAATGCTCACCGGGTCGGGGGACACCTTGAGCATGTACATGGGATTCGACGTTTCCGGAAGGTACCTTTACGGACTTGCGGGAGCCAGCATATACGCGACCGCAGTGTTCGAGTCCACAACCGCAGCCCCGGACGTAGATATCTCCGCAACTCAGATATCCATCACTTCGACGGACCCGATAGATCAGCTCCCGTCCGACCTTAACGTCACAGCGACGATAGGCGCGATCACCGTCACCATCGTTAACGATTCCACCGGATTCTCGGTGGTGATGGGCGACGGCACAGTGAACATCGTGGACGAGCTCCAGGACCAGTATGACGAGGGAGATTATACTATAGAGGTGGGCGTACCGCCCGATAACGAGGTGATCACTCTCACACAGGAGGAGTATGCCCAGATGCTCGACCTTGTCAAGCAGGTGATGGAAGCAGGAGGTGCTTGAAGATGCCCGAAGAGACGACACTCAAGCAGGACATGAGGCACGGTTCCTGGGGAAAGGGAATACTCGCCGGCGTACTGAGCTTCATTTCTATCGTAGCGGTTCCGCTGGCGTTGATGTGGTTCCTGGAGGGGTTGGTAGCATCGATGGGGGCCGGGGACGAAATGGCCGAGATCTTCAACACCTTGAATGAGACGATCTGGAGGTTGATGATCTACGGAATTCCCCTGATCGCCCTGGCATTCCTGACGTCTTTCTACGTAAAGGGCAACAAGGCGAAGGTACTTTTCACCGTCATCGCCTTGTCATATTCAATAATCTGGCTTTTCCTGGTGTTCCCCGGGGGGGAGCTGCCGGTGTCGCTCGAAACCTCCGGATTGTTCCCTGACGGCGAGTTCAGTCTTGACAGTATATCTCTTACTCTGGACTTTTTGGGGATAATGCTATTATTGGTGATAATCATGTTGCTGAGAATGGTGCTTTCATATGCGGTGTACAAGAGCAATCGCGAAAAGTATCTTAAAAAACTCAGCGAATAAGGTGGACGTCAGATGGGAATCAACATCGCTATAAGAGAGACAGAGTGCCGTAGCGCCCTCTGCAGGGAAATGAAGCTGAAAACCGTCAGAGTACTCGTAGGGAACCCCGAGGAGTTCGGGGAGGCCTCGGAAGTGTATCGGACGGTCTCCAGGCAGTGCGCCGAAGACACAGTAGGCGAATGGGCCGGATTCCTCAAGAGGAACAAGCTCAGCAAGGACACGGATGTCGTCCATATCGACCTTCTCACCGACAGCGGAGACCTGGCGGCCCTTGAGCCCCTCGCGGAGAGCCGCTTCTCAGGATGGGTGGATCTCAAAGGCCTAGATGAGGATTCCCGCAAAAAAGCACTTGAGAACTCCCTCCCCGAGAACCGGACCACCGAATGGGAGCTTGTATCCTTCGATGAAATGAGGGAGACATGTGCCAGATGTCCGGTGTCATGGGACAAGGGCAGAGGGTGCATAGGTTCTTTCGGACCTGACGACAGTCTTTTGCCGGGCATAGCCTTGAAGCATGCGTGCTCTGTCACCGCTTCGGTGCCGGAGGGGGCGGCAACCCACAGAATATACACTCCTGAAGAGGCCGCCGAACTCCTGAAAGAAGTCGGGGTCCTCAGGAAAGCGTTGCCCGAAGAAGGCAAGATGATGGTCCGCAGGTACTCCGGCCCGGTAGACAGGATGGAGGCGGTGGCCAAAATCTGCGTAGAAGAAGGATGCGGGTTTTACTTCTTCTGACTGAGGCGCTCCATTGCCCAGATCATCTCTCCCGCTAATATCGAGACGGCCTTCACGGCATCCTTGTCCGCAGAGAACTGGGGCGGATTCAGCGCCCTGAATGTGGTGTGGGGCGTAGAACCGCAGACGACCATCTGGTTCCGCAGCATGAAGTTGACCATCTGGGAATATGCGGCGGTAGCTCCGTCGTGTCCGGCCACGGCGATCGCGCCTCCGACCTTGCGCCTGAGGCCCATATCGCCAGTTTCGAGAGAAAGCCCTGCCCTTTCCATGAAGATCTTCATCTGTCCCGTCACACCACCATAATACGCCGGGCTGGCGAAGACTATCCCGTCGGCCTCCCTAAGCTTGTCCAGTAGTTCGTTGAAGCCGTCTTCTTCGTTGATGCATCTCCCGTCGCCCCTCATCTCGCATGACCTGCAGTCGTTGCAAGGGATGAAATTGTATGCGTAAAGCTGGATATGCTCCGTCTCGATGCCCTCTCTGGAGAAGATGTCCAGCATGTCCATTATGATGTTGGACGTGTTCCCGATAAGACGCGGACTGCCGTTGAGCGCGATGAGCTTCATAAGACCGAAAGTGTCCCGACCAGTATAATCTCTTCGCCTGACCCCGATGTCCAGAACGTAATACAGACAACTATTTAGCAATCGATAACCTTGAGGCTTAAGGTGCGGAATATGCTCGAAATAAAGAACCTTCACGCCGTGGCAGGGAACAGGGAGATACTCAGAGGAGTGGACCTTTCCGTAAAGGAGGGGGAGACCTGTGTACTTTTCGGACCCAACGGTTCGGGTAAATCGACCCTGCTATCTGCTATAATGGGATACAGCACCAGCACCATCACCGAGGGGCAGATAATCTTCAAAGGCGTAGACATCACGCATCTTCCCGTAGACGAACGTGCGAAAATGGGCATAGGTATGATGATGCAGAGGCCACCCAACGTCACAGGCGTGAAGCTCGGCGACCTAATAAGGACCACCGCCGACGAGGACTGCGCCGAGGAGGTCCTGTCCGAGGCCAGCGATTTCAGGATGAGCGGTTTCCTTGACAGAGATATAAATGTGGGTTTTTCGGGAGGAGAGATCAAAAGGTCCGAACTACTCCAGTTGACTGCACAGAGGCCGGACTTCCTGATGCTCGACGAGCCCGAATCGGGTGTAGACCTTCAGAGCATCGACCTTATAGGTAACAAGGTGCACGACCTGCTTTACGACCAGACCAAATGTCGCAGCGGAGGGCCCAAACACGTCTCCGCGCTGGTCATCACGCACACAGGCCAGATTCTGGATTATATCGGCGCGGACAAGGCCTATGTCATGGGCGAGGGACAGATCAGATGCACAGGAAGGCCAACCGACCTTCTCAACACCATCAGGAAGAACGGATACGGAGAATGCGATTCATGTCAGCACATAGTGACGATAGAGTGAAGAAGGCCCTCGGAAAGAAGGCCGCGTACGGCGAAGACGTGGACCTCACGAAATATGCGACGGGCACCCGCGACGGCCCCGTCATCGATGACCTCGGAAGTTCGGGGAACGAATTCAAAGGCACTATGCAGAGCGTCGGCGTGACAACGGACGAGGAATCCCGTTCCGGGACCATCATGTTCATAGACAATTCTTTGAGCCACTGCTCGGCATGCAATCCTGAGGGAGTGGAGATAATCACCACCCAGCAGGCCATGAAAAAATACGATTGGGTCAGAGAGCATGTCTGGACCGCCGTGGCGCCCGATAAGGACAAGTTCACGGCCCATACGTACCTCGAGCAGTCGGACGGATACTTCATAAGGGTCAAGTCAGGATACCACATCAAGACACCGATTCAGTCCTGCATGCTCCTGAACGCCGACAAAGTAATCCAGAATGTCCACAATATGATCTTTGTGGAGGATAACGCGTCCGCAGATGTGATAACCGGGTGCGCGACAAGCCCCCATGCCAACGAATCCGTGCATGTGGGGGTTTCCGAGATGTTCATCGGAGACAACGCATCACTTTCATATTCGATGATCCACAACTGGGGAGACAAGACCTCGGTGAGGCCCAGGACCGGCATCAACGTCGGCAAGAACTCGCATTTCACCAACAATTACGTTATACTCGACAAAGTCGGCACGCTGCAGAGCAACCCCGTGGCGAATCTCAACGGCCCCGGTGCGACCGCCAAGTTCAACTCCATGTGCATCGCGCACGAGGGTTCCGACATTGACAGCGGATCCATAGTGTCTCTGAACAGCAAAGACACTTCGGCCGAGATAATCAGCAGGAGCATCACAGTCGGTGGAAGGATGGTCGCCCGCGGACGGCTCATCGGTAACGCGGTCGGAGTGAAGGCGCACCTGGAATGCAAGAGCATCATCCTCAAGGACGGCGGCACCACCCTTGCAATCCCCGAGCTGGAGGCGAACGTTTCAGACCTGGAGATGACACACGAGGCCGCGGTGGGAAAGATTGCCAGGGACCAGATCGAATATCTGATGTCCAGGGGTCTTTCCGAAGACGAAGCGGTGAGCATGATCGTCAGGGGCTTCCTGTCCGGAGGGATATCCGGACTCCCGCCTCAGCTCGAGGCCAAGATCAAGGAGGCCACCAGCATGGCCGACCTCGGGAACTGATCAGAAGAAAGATTCCACAGCGTGCTTGTCTACCGCTCTGATCACGTTTCCGTCCGTATCACGGAACGAAGTGTACACGCCGATGGGGCCCATCTCCGGGTCCACCATGAACACGACTCCCTCGTCTATCAGGCGCCTGTGGAGGGCATATGGGTCGTCCACCCCTATGTAGAAGCCGGTGTCGACCCCCGTATGCGACGATACGACCAGAAGTATCACCGCGTCCTCGCGCCTCAGCACGGCGTGAGCGTCCTTTCGGTCCACTACCTCCATGCCCAGCAGGTCCGAGTAGAAGCCTATGCTGGTGTCTAGGTCCCCGGTAGGAATCCTGACAGCCGTTATGTTCTTGGGAAGCCCTTCGTCCGTATATTCGAAGTCTCCGCCGTGCGGATCACCTAAAGGCATAGCCCTACATGCGCTCATGCGGATAAATCCATTGCGCCGGCCTCAAACATGGCAATAGTTCTTAAAACACAGAGACACTGACGGGGCGATAGAAATGGCAGGAGTCATCAGCGCTGATAAAATCGAAGAAGACACCAGACTCAAAGAGAGCCTCGGAAAGATCAAACACGTCATAATAGTTCTCAGCGGTAAGGGAGGCGTCGGAAAGAGCACCGTTTCTTCGAACCTCGCCTGCGCCCTGTCCAACATGGGATACGAGACCGGGATCATGGACGTGGACATCACGGGACCCAATATCCCGAAGATGTTCGGCATAGAGGACGAGAAGCTGGACGTCCGGGACGAGAAGCTTGTCCCGGTGATCGTCCCCCCTTCCCTCAAGGTGATGTCGATGGCGTTCCTGCTTCCCACCAAGGACACACCTATACTATGGAGGGGGCCCGTGAAGATGAATGCCATAAGGCAGTTCATAGAAGATGTCGAATGGGGAGACCTGGACTATCTGGTCATCGATATGCCGCCGGGGACCGGAGACGAAGCCCTTTCCATAATCCAGTTGATTCCCAAGCCTGACGGCGCAGTCATAGTCACCACCCCTCAGGACGTTTCCCTGATAGACAGCCGCAAGACTATCACGTTCTCCGCCGAAGCTAAGATACCTGTTATCGGGCTTGTGGAGAATATGAGCGGATTCATCTGCCCGCACTGCGGCGAGCAGACCGATATCTTCAAAAGCGGCGGCGGAGAGGCGGTCGCGAAGGAGTTCGGCGTCCAGTTCCTGGGAAAGGTCCCGATTGAACCTTCGGTCGTCTTGTCAGGAGACAGCGGAATGCCTGCAGTCCTGAGCGACCCTGATTCCGCTTCCGCCAAAGCGTTCCAATCGATCATAAAGAAAATAATTGCGACGGTCGAGGCGAAATGAAGATAGGCGTGCTAGCGGAAGGGGATACGCTGGATTCGTATGTTGCCGATGATTTCGGCCGCGCACCCTACTTCCTTATCGTGGACATGGAGACGATGGACTTCACCGTGGTCGAGAACGAGCATAAGGATGCGGCATCCGGTGCCGGCATGCTTGTGGCGGACGCCATCGTCGGCATGGGGGTGGACGCCGTGATCGTGGGCGGCATAGGCCACCACGGATATGACAGGCTCACGGCCGCCGGCATAGCAGTTTCAACCGATGAGGAAGGCACGGTGGAGGAGAGCGTTTCCGACTTCAGAAGACGTTACGAGCACAGGAAAAAGTTCGAATCCCAGAGGGATTCAGACTGAGCGCATGTCTCCCCATATGATCTTGTGAAGCTGCGGCAGGACACGGACCTCGAGCTTTCTCCGAAGGACCTCTTCGGCGAGGGGCCTGAGGTCCATCCCGCCCACCGGCGAGAAGATGACATTGGTCTTGGGCGCGTATTCCTTCAGAACATCGACGGCGAATTCGAAATCAGCAACATCGCTGATGATGAATTTAAGCTGGTCTTTCTCTCCGAGGGAGGCTATGTTCGAGGTCAGCATCTTTTCCGACATCCCGGAAGAGGGACATTTGATGTCCATGCTTATCATGAGGTTCCTGTCCTTCGGCAGCCCTCTCACATCCATCGATCCGTTGGTCTCGAGGACGACGTGCTTTCCTTCTGAGAGAAGGAGTTCAAGCAGCTCGGGCAGTTCTTTCTGCAGCATAGGCTCCCCTCCCGTGACGCAAACATGCGATATCCCGGCCGCCATCTCTGCCAGCTCCCCGACGTGCGTTTCCTTGCCGCCGCCGAAGGCGTACTTCGTGTCGCACCATGAGCAGTCCAGGTTGCATCCGGCCGTACGGATGAATAACGTGGGAACTCCCATCATCAGGCCCTCGCCCTGGATCGACACAAACGTTTCGCATATATCCATCGGATCACTCGTAATCGATCTCGTCCTTGTATCCGGCCTCTTCGAAGCCCTTGAGCCTGAGCCTGCAGGAATCACAGTGGCCGCATGCCCTCTCTCCTCCCTCGTAGCAAGACCACGTAAGATGGAGAGGAGCGCCCAGCTCCTTTCCCAGACGGACTATGTCCGCCTTCGACATGTGCAGTATCGGAGTCACTATCTTTATCGGGCTCCCCTCGACGCCTGCCTTTGTCCCCTTTTCCAACATGGCCTCGAAGGCTCTGAAGAAATCCGGGCGGCAGTCGGGGTATCCTGAATAATCGACGACGTTAGCGCCGATGTATATCCTGTCAGCATCTATGGATTCGCAGAGCCCGGAGGCTATGCTCAGGAATATTATGTTTCTCGCTGGTACGTACGTTATGGGTATCTCTTTGTCCAAGCTCCCTTCGCGGTCCATGGGGACGGCGATCTCCTCCTTGGTCAGAGCCGATCTGAAAGATGAGAGGTTGATGTCGATTATGGTGTGCATCACGCCATAGTGTCTGCATACCTCAGTGGCTGATATCAGCTCCCTGCTGTGCCTCTGACCGTAGCGGAAGCTGACCGCAAACGCCTCGCATCCATCGCTGATCGCCTTTGCCAGCACGGTGGTGGAATCGAGCCCGCCCGAAAGAAGGACGACCGCTTTCGTCATCTGAGCTCCACCGTGTACCATGCGGTCTGTCCGCGTTCCTCGTCCAGCCCGATGGATACGGACCTTACGTTCTCCGGGAAGGCCACATCTTTGATCATCTTGTGGACCATCAGCTTGGACATCTCCTCCGCCGTGGTGTTGGGAAGGTCCAGGATCACCACGTCCTCTGCAGGGAAAACATACCTCTTGCCGCATGCGACAGCCTCTACCGAAGTATCTGTCAGCTCGATCAGCACGTCCTCCGAGTCCGAGGGAAGAAGCGTCATGTGGTCCAGAAGAGCTATCATCTCACGGAGCTCCTTTTTCAGGACGACGAAGTCCATGAGCATCCCGTCCTCTCCGATTTCTCCTTCCAACTTCAAACGGATCACGTAAGAGTGCCCGTGAAGTCTGGAGCACTTCTCATGTCTCGGAATAAAATGGCAGGCCGAGAACCTTAAGCCTGAATACTCTCCGTCGATCTCCAGTTGCATTTTCATCTCTCCGTAAGTCTAAGGGCCAAGGCTATCGAGTCGCGATAGTCCTTTTTAGCCCTGGAAGTGTCAATGAACACTTTTTCCATGTTGACTATCGGCGCCCCGAGGGCTGCAGTGTTACCGACCAGGTGCATCGCCCTGAACAGCAGATTGCCGGATATGCCCTCTGGAGCGATAACGATATCGGCGTCCTTCACCGCATTCTCTATCAGTATCTGGGAATGATATGCGTCATATCCCTTTTCGGTGAGCATCTTCACAAGCGAACGGGCATCGTCGATGCTGTTGTTTACCGCCTTGCATCGTCCATAGTCTTCGCACCTTCCTCCCGACATTACGGCGATCCTCGTCCCGAGGCCGATCCTGCGCGCAAGCCCCACGGAGTTCACGGCCAATCCGAACCTCTGCTGGACTGTCCATCCCTCGTCGATACCCACAGGGGAAAGGAGAAAAAGCTTTCCTCCGGGAGGTTCCATGAGGACGATTCTTTCGAGCGCTTTGATACCCATCGCCTGCTTCAGCAACGGCAACAGGACGGATGAGGACATGTCTCCGCGAACGGCGGCATCTATCTTCCCGGACACCAGATCATCAACGAGTTCTGCAGGGTTCTCGTATATCGTGACACGTCCGCCTTTGAAGGCTTCGGCGCTCCTTTCTACGTTCCCCAGGTCCGACCCGCGGCCGATGCCGACCCGGGCATCGGGCAAGGGACCGGAAAGAAACTCTTCCGATGTTACCATGGGGTGACCATTACTTCGGGATTATTTTAAGGTGAGTCAGCCGGCGGCAGTTTCAGTCGCGTATGGCATCGAACTGGTAATCTTCCCAGGTGCGAAGTCCCAACGCGATCTCCGCCTCGGGAACCGTCAGAATAGGTTTGCCGAATCTTGCCGACTCGTCCATGGCTATGCGCGGGCAAGCGGTGTTTACAAATGCATCGACACGGTAATGTGCCAGTGTATCGGGGTTTATCTCGTCCAAGAGTATCATGTAGGCTTTTTTTCCCGCCTCTCTGATCTTATCGGCGATCTTCTCTGCTTCCGAAGAACGGTTCTGCCCCGCCTTGCTGCATATGATTATCATGAACCTTTCCGCTTCGGAGGCGATGGTTATTGATGCGAACCGCTTCCTCAGAATGCGGTCCTTGATGCTCTCTATGCTCCTCATCTCGCCGGTGATCGGATTGAGGACGAAAAGCTCCTTTTCGGTACCGAACGCGGCCGCCAGTGGGTGGAAGTCCCCCTCGCCCAGAAAAAGGAACGCATCTACTGAGTCCGATACCGCTTCCGCTGCGCTGCAATCGCATCCGAGCACCTGGCCGGGATACATTATGCGCTTGTCCCCGGCGGATATAAAGGCTTTCCTTCCGGAAGACTCGATGATCCCCGCGGCCTCGGGAATGAGGCCGATATACTGTATGGATGCCAGAACCCCGACGTTTGCGGGAAGCATTCCGATGTGTTTGGCAAGCGGCCCGGCGACGGAACAGTCGGCCCGGGCCTCGACAAATAGGACGTCAGGATCGGTCCCCAGCGAGGGCATGGCGGAATGACCGTAATGTACCAGCGCATCCGCGATTCTCTTGTAGTCAGAATAATAATCGCAGGCGCCATAGCACGGGCGCCCGACGATGATTACCTCGGCGCCTGCGGATTTCAGCGCGTCGGAGATCTCCGGCGCCCTGAGCTTGAGTCCCTCCGGGAGCTGGACAGCCACTCTGGAATAGCCGTTAGACCTTATCCACCGAGCGGTCTGTTCAAGCTCCAGGTCGAACATCACTTGGCGTATTCCTTGCCCTCTTCCACATCAATGTAGCAGGGAGAAGGCATTTTCATGGACGCTCTCCAAAGGGCGTCCTTGGCGGAGTTGAATACGGCGGGAGTGCAGCGTATCGTGTATACTGCCTGGCCGCGCTCAAGCCTGGCCGCGGTTCCGACGGTCTTTCCGAACCCGTTGCGCATTCCGCTTGAAACACGGTCTGCACCTGCTCCGGTAGCCATCTTGTTTTCCCTCAGGACCATATGGGGATACGTCCTGACTGTGAAGTGGTAGTTGCTTACTCCGACCTTACCCAGCACCCTGTTGGCGGCGATACGTCCAGACTCGAGGGCAGTGTGCCTTATCTGGACCCTGTTCTCCACTCTGAGCGTGATCTTGATCGGGAAGTCTGCCTTGAGGTCTCCCATTTCAAACTGGCTGAGCCTGCTTGCGGGCACTCCTCCCATGTATTCGCGGCGTGTATACGCCTGTCCTTTAATTTCTCTGTACATCGATGCGGGCTTTCTTACCATTTGCACCACCTAGTGATTGCGACGGGCACACATTCCTGATTTTATATTTAAGGGCTACTGTCTTTTCTATAATAGAAAGGCAGACCTGGTAATGTGGCTCCCGATACGACACCATAGACAGGTATGCTAAATAATTTGCCTAGGGACGACCGCCCGTATCTTCGGGAATCATGTTAAAAACAAAGAATGCATTGCGCTTCCTGCCCGTATGGATACTCTGACTTTCAAAGTGGTCCCCGATGAAGGGAACGAAGTTACCGCCGAGCAGGCGGACCTCATCACGAAGGACATCCAGAGCATGCTTTCTCATGTGGGCATGTTCATAGTCACCGCGGAGATGGGTTTGCAGGGTAAGGCCCCCGAGGGATTCGAGTCAAAGTTCGATCTGAGCATCGAACCCGGGGAGCGCAGGTCCGACGAGAACTCCGTCATAAACGTCGCACTCTTCAAACTCGAGAAAACGCTCGATGTCGCAGGAAGCGAAATAGTCAACCGCTGGCTTTCCGAGAATTACACCGACCCCCGATACAGGGTGGCCGTAGCAAAGGACCTTATGAAGCTCTGCGTCGACCTGGAAGGTTGCAGACTCAGCTATGGGCGGGGAAGAGTCATGAAAGAGCTCTTCAACGCCCGTCCGGAACGCTTCGTTGAAAGCGCCGGCGCCGAAACGAAAACTTTTACCTGCGCTCTCGCCGGAGTCGTCTGCAGGAAAAGCGAAATGAAGGGCCGCAACGCGTACTATCTCGATTCCGGAGACCATACTTCGAAGATAACCACCGGAAAGGATTTTCCCGAAAGGACCGCTTACTCATATTCACTGGCCGGACCGTGCCTGGTATCCGGAATGGCGGTTCTCGACGACGAAGGGAACGTCGTGGAGGTCATGGACGTTTGCGGAGTAAGTGATTTTCCGGGAATCGTTTTCAAACGCATAATCACTCCCTTATCGGATCTGGCACTTCTCAATCCTCTTACCGCTGACGTTTCTTTTGACAGAAATGCGCGCAAATGGACCCTGACCAACGATATGGTGGGGATTTCCGCCTCCGCACCAAGCTGGAACGATGCCGTTGCAGCGTTCCACGACTATTTCATGTTCCTGTGGGAAACATATGTGGAACAATCGAAAGAAAGTCTGAGCGAGGAGGAGGAAGAGATGCGCGACTACATGCTGTCACTCGTTCCCTTCTGATTTTTCTCCCTAATATTTATATTACCCGCGCATTGTGACCAAACGATGTCAAAGAGACGCGTCTCCTCCAGGCAGGCATCGGACCTGGGCTCGCACCGCATAAAGGTGCTGACGTCCATGGCCTCGGAGGCCGCGAAGGAGGGGAGGGCGGACAGGGCGAGGCGGTATGTCGAACTCTCGAGGCGCATAGGCATGAAGACCCGGACCGGGATCCCAAAGGATTTCAGGTACTGCGAGGGCTGCCTCATTCCTCTGCTGCCGGGAGTCAACTGCACCGTAAGGCTGAACCGCGGCAGGGTCAGCATCACGTGCGCCGAATGCGATGCCGTCAAACGTCTTCCGTATACGAGGGAACAGAGAGATGACCGAGAAAGAAGCCAGAAAAGAGCTGATGAGACGCGCCAACGAGCTTGATCCGACAGTTCACGTCGGAAAGGAAGGTACGGACCAGGGTCTAATGGAAGAAATCGTGAAACAGCTGAAGAAGAACAGGCTGATCAAGGTCAAAGTGCTGCCAAATTCCGAGAGCGACACTTCCGAAATAGCGGCTGAAATAGCCGAGGCGACCGATTCTGTCGCCGTAGATGTCCGCGGCGGAGTGATAGTGCTCACAGACAAGCGCACGTGGAACTCATTGAGCCAGAAAAAATTCTGAGATGATAGGATGCTTGATGTAAACATCATTAGGTCTGAACCGGATAAGATAAGGGCCATGCTTCTGAACAGAAATAAGGACACGGAGATCCTCGACAGGTTCCTGGAGGCCGATTCCGAATGGAGATTGCTCACCAACGAGAACAACGAGCTCAGGAAGGTCCGCAACGAGGTCTCCGCGAAGATTGCGAAAATGCAGAAGGGTTCGGACAAAGAAGACAAGATCGACGAGATGAGGGGTATCGGCGACAAGATCAAGTCCAACGATGCAAGGATGTCCGAACTCGAAGAAGTGAGGAACGAATGCGTGCTGAACATCCCCAACATACCTCACAGCAGCGTCCCGATCGGAAAGGACAGCTCGGAGAACGTAGTGGTCAGCGAGTGGGGGCAGAAGAGGAAATTCGATTTCAAGCCTAAAGAGCACTGGGAGATCGGAGAAGATCTGGACATCATCGACTTCGAGAGGGGCACGAAGGTCGCAGGAAGCGGATTCTACTGCCTGAAGGGCGACGGCGCAAGGCTCGAGAGGGCACTGATCAACTACTTTTTGGACGTCCATAGGAAACAGGGATACAAGGAGGTATTCCCTCCCGTCGTTGTCAACAGGGCGGCGGTGACCGGCACAGGCCAGTATCCGAACCTGAAGGACGACATGTACTACATGGAGAAGGACGACCTCTACCTGAACCCGACTGCGGAAGTACCGCTCACCAATATGCTCCAGGACGAGATACTGGCAAAGGAGGACCTGCCTATACTGTTCACGGCGTATCTGCCGTCTTTCCGCAGAGAAGTCGGAAAGCACGCCGACACCAGAGGGATCATCAGGGTCCACGAGTTCAACAAGGTCGAAATGGTGAGATTCGTCCTGCCGGAGACCTCCTACGACGTGCTCGAGGAGCTTAGAGGTAACGCGGAGGAACTCATCAGGGGCCTTGGGCTGCCATACCGGGTCCTGCTGCTCTGCACCGGAGACATGAGCTTCTCCTGCAGCAAGTGCTACGATCTGGAGATATTCGCGCCGGCGAAAGAGGCTTGGCTCGAGGCATCCTCGTGTTCCAACTTCACCGACTTCCAGGCCCGCAGGACCAGGATCAAATACCGTCCGGAACCTCATCTCAAGAGCGAGTTCGTCCACACGCTGAACGGCTCAGGCCTGGCTCTTCCCAGGACCATGGTGGCGATATTGGAGAACTATCAGAACGAGGACGGCACCGTCACGATCCCGGAAGTGCTTAGGCCATATATGGGCGGCCAGGAGACCATAGGGAATTAAATCTTGATCCGCCCGAGCCTGACCACCAGTTCTCTGGCCCCTATGCCGTCGCCCGTGTTCACGAGGCGTGTCAGGAGCTCCTCCTTTCCTTCGGTCAGGGACTGGGATGTCACACCGTAGCTTGCGGAGACGTGAGCTTCGATGTATGCGGCCAGAAGGTCGCATGACTTGATGTCGCGCCCCGCGCGCATCCCATATCCACCGTCCTCTGAATCGGAGAACGGTTCGTATATCATGAACTCCATCTCTCCCCGCCAGGACTCCGGGATAAGGGGCATAAGTTTTGACTCTATCTGCTCCCTCTCATAGCTCTCCAGCATTTCAGCGAGCCCGCTCACGTTGTTTTTCACGGGCGATATGACGTCTTTGGTAAGAACTTCCGGAAGGTCATGGAACAGGCCTGTGTAATAATCGTTGTAGACCTGCCTGTCGGTCGCCCCTGCATCCAGGTCGTGCAAGAATATCGAATTCGCCACCATCAGAGAATGACCCAGAACTGTGGTCTCCGGTATCCTGGGAGTCCTGGCCCACCTCTGTTGGAACCTCAGCTGTCCGATGAGGTCCACGAAGCCCTTTATCCCTCCGCCTTCCATTATTTTTTTCACACCGACTAGCTTTTCATGTCTGGCTATCTGTTCCTCGATGGCTTTTTTAGTGTTATCGGCATCGAACATGCCCTTGTTCATTTCATATATGAGGTCGAACTCCCATTTGGTTGCGAGATAGTGTGCCGCATCTATTATCCGGTCCTCAGGAGAATCCCTTTTGGATCTCAGATAATCGGAAAGGCGTTTACGGAATTCGGGATCGGAATCTGGAATGTTCCTGTCGAATTCCCCGATCACGTACTCGTTTACCTGGTCGAACTTCTCCTTTACGACGCGATGATACAGTTGCGGCTTCAGGTCGGTGAGGACGAGGCGGCTTATGAGCTCGAATAGGTTGTGCTCTATGAGAGTGCGCCAGTCGATATCCCTGCCTTCGTCCTCTTCGAATTTGGCGATCACCCATGCAATTGCCGCCTTGTGCGACTGCTTATCCTGCTCAGTGAGGTCCAGCGGCCTTAGGTGGTCGTTCCACCTGTGCATATTGGCGGACTCGAACATGAAATAAAGCATTTCGGCATTCAGGGCCTTACTCATCTTTTTCGTCCCCGTTGTCTTTTTTATCCTAGGACTCGCATTTATTATTGAAAAGGCATACTGGCTCTTTGAAAATACCCATCTTGCGGGCATCGTAGAAAACAATCGCCGCCGATATTGAGATCAATATCATACCTGCGATGAACAGATACATCGAACCTACGAGCTCGATAAGGCCGATGACACCTGACACCCCCAAGACAGTTGCGACTATCCCGACGAGGTTGAATACCGGCCATAAAAACCTTAAACCCTTATCCATCGGCTCCCCAATGGCATGTCAATATAAAACTGGTGCTAGTGGCTAAAATAATATAGGAAGCGCACACGATTACGGCGTATGGATCCATCGAAAAGACTGTCCTCGATCCCCATGTCCGGAATCAGAAAGATGTTCGACCTGGCAGGGCCGAATTCTATAAACCTCGGACTGGGAGAGCCGGACATTCAGCCTCCCATGGAGGCTGTAGAGGGCATGAACAGGGCGGCATCGGAGGGAAAAAACAAATACGGTCCGACCGCAGGCATACCGGAGCTCAGAAGGGCTGTTGCGGAGAGGTACAGGATGTACGGAGATATCACCGAGGAAAACATCATGATAACTCCGAGCGGGTCCACTGCGCTGCTTGAGATATCCCAGTCTTTCATCGATCCCGGGGACGAGGTCCTGGTGCCAAGTCCGGGGTTCGTGATATACGGCCCCCATTCCGTTCTGGCCGGGGGGACATATTCAGAATACAAGCTTAGTGAGGGTGATTTCCAACCTGACATTGACGACATCCAGAGTAAGATCACCGACCGCACGAAGATGATAGTCGTGAACAATCCCTCGAATCCGACGGGAGGGGTGCTTTCCCAGGAATCCTATGACGCGCTCCTTGACGTCGCCGAGGACAACGGCGTATTCATCCTGGCGGACGAAGTCTACGATCCGTTCGTCTACGAAGGCAAGCACCTGTCGTTCATGAACAGATTGGACCGCGCCATGGTCGTCAACGGATTCTCCAAGATGATGGCAGTTACCGGGTGGAGACTCGGGTTCATCTGCACAGACAAAGAGCATATGTCCGACCTTGTCAAGATGCAGTACCACGTATGTGCCAGCCCTGCCATGCCCTCCCAATACGGCGTTCTGGCCGCACTTCCGGGAATAGAAGCTTACCTGGAGGGTGCCCGTGGCATATTCAAAGCCAGGCGCGACCTCATAACCGAAAGGATCAATGAAATAGACGGAATGAGCATTGTACCTCCCAAGGGGGCATTCTATGCATTTCCCTCTTTCGACATGAAGATGAGCTCCCAGGAGCTCGCCAACACACTGGTCACAAAAGGGTTGATATGTACCCCGGGATCGGCTTTCGGAAAGTATGGGGAGGGACACCTCAGATTCTCTTATGCGGCGGACGAGAAGAAAATATCAGCAGGAATGGATATACTGGAGAAAACCGTCAAGGAGCTTAGAAAATGAACAACGACAACTACGACCCGAATGCAGGACTTTTCGGCGACGAACAACAAGAATCCGAAGAAGAAATTCTGGCAAAACAGCTCTTTGGCAAAAACCCCAACCGGGTTTCGGCGCTCCGCGACCTGATATTCGATAATATGATGGAATCCATCGATACCGAGAGGATGCCCGAGGAGGCCAAGCGCGAGCTGATATTCAAAATGGCCATGAACTCTGTTCTGGACATGATCATGGAGTGCACCCCGGACGAGCTGTCCGAAGAGATGACCTATGCATTCGACAGCTACATCGGCGTTGCCCTTGTGAACAAGAAGTACGGCGTCGACCTCTTCAAAGAACAGAGCAAGGCTCTCTTGAACATAGACTCGAAGCAGTTCGAGGACGACGAGCGGTACGAGGCCGCGCTTAGGGAGTTCGAGGAACAGTGGTGGTCCATACCCCAGCCTTTGCTGGGACAGAGGAACCCCAACGATGCGATCACTGAAAGCATGAAAAAATACGGGCTGCTGGAATGAGATCGGCGTCAGCATCGGCACCCGGGAAATTCGTGGTCCTTGGAGAGCACGCCGTAGTCTACGGCAAACCGGCGGTCGCGCTGGCGATAGACAGACGCTTCAGGTGCACGGTGAGCGAGAGCAGCAGGCTTCTTCTGAACGGGGTGCCGGATGACCTTTCGCTCCACCCCCACATGAGCAATATACTGAAAGCGAACGGAGTGGGGAAAATAAGCATCGTAACCGAGAGCGACTTGCCTTCCGGGTCCGGCCTTGGCTCGTCCGCCGCACTTTCCGCCGCCCTGTCATGCGCTGTGCGCACAATGCTGGGAAAGCCCGCGGATGAAAAAGATGTTATCGGCGAAGCCTACGACGCCGAGTTCGGCGCCCAGGGGATCGGGAGCCCCATGGATACCTCGGCCTCCGTCCATGGCGGAGGCATCGGTGTCAACATACCCTGTGACGGAGAACCGCTGTGGACCATAGAACGCAACGGAAACAGATGGGACGTTTGCGACGTCCATGCTCCCGAGATGACGTTCGTCGTGGGATATACCGGCATCAAGGCCCTTACAGGCCCCCTGGTGGAAAGGGTCCGCAGGTACAAAGACCGCAACAGTTTCGCCAAGGACATAGTGGATGAGATAGGTTCGGTGACCCTCGAGGGCGCCGACGCGCTCCGGAGGAACGACCGTGTGAAACTGGGAAAACTCATGACGGCCGACCACAAGCTGCTGTCCATCCTCGGGGTGTCCGGCCCGGAGCTCAACCGTCTGGTGGATGCGGCGGCAGAATATTCCTACGGCGCAAAGCTTACGGGCGCAGGGGGGGGAGGGAGCATGATCGCCCTCACCGACAGACCCGAGAAGGTATGCGAGACCATCCGCCTCCATGGAGGAACTCCGATGATCGTAAATACCGGCGTTCCTGGCGTGAAAGCGGGAAAAACATCATAAAAATAGTCTTTCCGGCCGTGAGGCCGGTAAGTTGTTTTCAGATCAGGTCTTCAAAACCTTCTACGACCTTGGGGTACTTCTCCTTGATGACCTTGAGGAGGTTGTACACGTTGACCTCCCCGATGTCGGAGTCGCTTATCATCTTGATGAGATCGTCTATTGTATCGTCGTCAAGCTCGTTGAGCCTCTCCTTTGCCATCCAGTTCCTGTAGATCTTGTCCTCCATCCTGTCACGCCACATCTTCTCGTAAGGCTTGAGGGCCGACTTTGAGAAGTCATTCTTCTTGGCGCATTCAGCAAGAACTTTTCCAGCGTACATTCCCGTCCTGCATGCGTGGCATATGCCTCCGCCGGTGATCGGGTCTATTATCCTCGCCGCATCTCCGACTATTATGAGGTTGTCGGCCGTTGCAGAGTCGAGCCCGGGGCAGGTGGAGACCATTCCTCCGACCACTTCGAGGACCTGGCCGTTCTTGAGGCGCTCGTCGCCTGCTATGAATTTATCTAGATAGTATTTGGGGTCGCCGGGGTTCTTGCAGCGTTTGGCCATCACTCCGATCCCCACATTGGCGGAGCGGTTGCCCTTGGGGAAAAGCCAGAGGTATCCTCCGGGCGCTATGTCGTTACCGATCACGAACTCGCAGTACTGCTGGTCGATATCTATGTTGGACAGCCTGTACTGGATGCAGGTGTCGATATCGTTGGTCTTGGGCACGGTCTCGATACCTGCCCACCTGGCCACCTGAGACTCGTATCCGTCGGCGGCGACTACGCAGTCGGCGTAGATCTCGATGGGCTCCCCCATGCTCTTGGCCTTGATGCCGATGAGCTTGCCGTCCTTCCTTATGACGTCCGTGCAGGAAGTACGCATCATTATTTTGGCGCCGGCTTCGGCGGCGTCCCTCGCCAGGGCCTTGTCGAACAGGTGCCTCTCCAGCACGTATCCGACCTCGGAACCGGCCTTGCTCTCGTCAAGCTGGAAGGTGTATCCGCTGGGCGACCTTATCACGGCTCCGGCCATATCGGCGCAGATCCATGCAGGGTCGGGGACTATGCCGACCTCCTCCAGCCATTTCTTGGACACGCCCTCGGCACACCTGAGGGGAGCGCCTATCTCGGCCTTCTTTTCGATGAGGATCGTGTCCAGTCCCGCCTGGGCGCAGAACTTGGCGGCCATGCTGCCTCCGGGTCCCGCACCGACGATCACTATGTCGCAGTTGTAGGTCTTCATTGTATCATTCCATCCTGAGCGCCGCGACCGGGCATATCTTGACGCATCTTCCGCAGGAGTTGCATTTATCGCTGAATTCAAGGACGAAGTCGTTCAGGTATATCGCGTTCTTCGGGCATGACCCTACGCATCCACCGCAGTGGAGGCACTTGTAAAAATCTACCAATATTGTCATGTTATCTAACCTCAGGCCCTCTGGTCTTCAGGGACCACCAATGCTTCTTCGAGCGCCTTTGCCTCTTCCTTGTTCCGCTGTTTCCATTCCGCAAGAGGAATGGAGAAACGGGACTCGACCTCCGCGCGGTATTCCGGCCCGCCGTTGTATGCGCAGAATGGTATTACCTTAAGGTCCGGTGTGATGTAGTGGATTGCGCAGCGCTCTACCCTGGAGATGTCGTAGTTGAACGAATCCTGGAAGTGCATGGCACCGATATACATCATCTTCCAAGAGAAGTTGGCAAGGGTCTTCTTGGATTTGCTCCCCATTATGCTGGTAATTGCGTCGATGAACTTCTTCTTGGTCATGCCGGGAGGCATCTTGGTGCTGTCGACGCATTTGTTCAGAAGCCTCAGGACGCTTATTGCCCTGATCTTCTTGAACCTGGAATCCTCCATCTTCATCGCTATGCTGCTCAGGCCGTCGGAGAACATCTTTATGTCGACGAACCTGGGAAGCGGCGTTACCTTTCCGTCCTCGGACTGGAACAGATATGTCGCCAGACCGCAGTGGGGGTGGGCTGTGAAAGTAACCTTGTTCTGGGACAGGAACTCCGAGGCGAAGTTGGATATCGGGGCCACGACAGGAACAGGGTACCAGTCCTCCGGCACCGTGTATCCGGTCTGCTGACCGAACCTGTCGACCAGGTCAGTGAGGGTTATCCTTCCCTTGGAGACCTCTTCCCTGGTTATCCTGCCCGTGAAGGCCACCGGCTGGAAGTTGATCCCGCGGATCACGTCGGCGTGGTCGAAGGCGAATTTGGTTATGTCCCCGACCTGGTGGTCGTTGACCCCCCTGACCAGCGTGGGAACGAGGACGATGGACGGCGAGTGGCCGATTTCCGCTTTGAGCCTCCTGCAGTTCTCGATCACCTTCAGCTTTATGTCGAACATCTTCCTGTCCCTGGCCTGAAGGTAGACGTCATCGCTTACCCCGTCGAACGAGAGATAGATCGTGTTCAGTCCTGCCTCTTTGCATGCCTTCAGCTTCTCGTAGTCCTTTGCGAAAACTATTCCGTTGGTGGCCACCTGGACCTGCGCGAATTTCAGTTCCTTGGACTTCCTTATTATGTCCACCAGCCTCGGGTGGACGGTCGGCTCTCCTCCGGAGAACTGGATCGCGGTGCACTTTATGGGCTCCTCCGCGCGGAGGGCCTCCATCATCGCCACCACCTCATCGTAGGAGGGTTCGTAGACATACCCGGCCTGGTTCGCGTTGGCGAAGCATATCGGGCAGTTCATGTTGCACCTGTTGGTCAGATCTACGAGGGCGAGGGCCGTGCAGGACAGAAGATCGTATTTCTTTCCGTCTACGAGGAAGTTGACATTCTCTCCCGCGGCGAGCGATTTGTCATGTGGGTTTCTGAGACCCACTCCGTCGTATGCGAAGTGTTCGGCCCTGAGGTAAGCCTTGGCATCGGACCAATAGATATCGGAGAAATGTCCGTGCTCGGGACAGTCTTTGTCCATGAAAACTTTGCCGTCCTTCTCATAGATGTTAGCTTCTATGATTTTTCCACATTCTGGACAAAGCGATTCCGTCTTCTTGGGAAGCCCCTTCTTGAGTGCGCTAGGTTGTGTTGTCGAAGACATGGTTAATCCTCTTTGAATTAATGCACACGTAATATTCTTTCTATTAATAATAGTCGGTGTCGATTTCGTTACTTTTCTGATGCTCTGCGTATGCTAACTGCTGTTGTTGTCATTAAGTCGGCTTGCGAAGGATCGCACTGTCATGAGAAGAGTCGCGCACACGGGGGACAGCAGAGGGAACATGCCGTTCGCAATAATCGCGGTCACCATACTGGTGATGAGCCTGGCATATACCGTTGCGGCAGCGCAGGCAGAAAAAGCCGGAGATAACGGCGAGGATATCGAAGAAGAGATGGATTCGATAGGAAAAGCCGTACTGGATACCGAGATATTCGTCAACAGAGGAATGGGCGAAATCATAGCCTCCATAGGGAATGATTCGGATGCTGGAACATTGTCTTCTCGTGCAGAGAAATTCGTGAGTTCGGCGGGAAGATGGATGGATTCGCAGTTCCCGTCCACAGACGGATGCGTCAGGGTGACGGTCTTGGATTTTTCAGTTGGAATGACCTCGGAGAACATGAAAATGGAAGGCAGCGGGTTCAAGCCCACATATCTTAAGGCGTCCGGCCATTTCTCCGCCAGGTTCGAAAGCGATTCCGGGTCCGCTGAAAAGACCGTCGCCATATCTTCTGACGGCAGCTGCGCACTTCCCCTGTTGGCCGAACAGGGTTCGCTTTTTGAGATCTGCCTCGAGGGAGATGGGTCTGTGCTTTCACAGATGATGACCTATCAGCTGACAGCACTGGCACAGCAGAGGGTCATCGCCGGATACGGTTCCGTGGCGACTTTTGGAAACATGAGTACGGACCGAATAATAACAGCCGAAGACGTTGACGAATCGTACAGGAGCTGTGTTTCCGCCATAGGGATGGTCAACTTCAGGAGCCCGATGGACGGAAAGGAAGGCCGGACAGGGAACCTGGATCTTGCCGACTGCCTGGTTGCTGATGGCGGAACTATGATGATCGACCTGGGCGCCATCTACGCACAGGCGCTGATTTCGGTGCTGGACGATATCATTCTGCAGTGGGCGGATTATTTCTGCGGGAATATGGTTGTGGATTTTTTGGACGGATCTTCCGACCGCATAAAGAACGCATGGGACTCCATAGTCAATTTCTTAACCGGGAAAGATACGATGTCCGCTTCGCCTTACATAAGGGAGATAATGGAATCCAGGGGATACGCTGAGAACGAATACAGGTTCCTTTGGAACGGGAGATCGGCGGAATTTTACATTCCCGAGTTCTCCGTCACCAAGGAGATCGACGGAGAACTGAGGACGTTCAGTGTCGGAGGCTACAATGCCCGCGTGGAATACCCAGATGTGGATATTCTTAAGTGGGAAGGTTTGAGCAATTTCAAGAGCGAGTACAGGCTCCAGAACAACGAGGTGCGGGAGTGGATAAGGGGGATTCTGAACACTGCCGCCATCAACATCGGTGCTGACCGCTCGGTGGGGCAGATCGTCTTTTCGGTGGACGGGGGGGACCAGGAGCCGTTTTCGGAGAGCATGAGGAGGGCCATAAATGGCTCCCTTTCCAAGCTAGACTCGGATGTGGAAAGGGTCGTTAACGGCTCTATACGTAGCCAGACGATATGCGATCCGTTCTATGCTGCCATATGCAACAAGCTAACGAACAACTTTGAAAGCGCATTCGGATTGGACGTTCTGAAAAAAAGTATCGCAGATGCTGTCGATTTCGAAAGTGTGGAGAGGACTCTCGACACGGATCAGCTCACTGAGGAGGAGAGGAGATATCTGATGGACTCCCTTTGGTCCGTATCCGTAGAAGGGAAAACCGTTACCGATTATGAGGAGGCTGCACGGGATATGCTGAAGAGATTCGACGCTCTGATGAATGTTCCAGATGGTCAATGCGGGCTGATCAAGAAGTTCCTGACGATGATCTGCGAGAAAGCCATGCCGATGCTTGCGGCTGTAAAGGACATCCCTGAGAGGATGATAAACCTCTGTGACGAGATGTGCCGGAACATGTACATGAACCCATACTGCGGAGTTTTAAATGTGCCAGAAGAAGATTTTTTTGTTCTTGAAGGCGATGATGGGAGGTTCAGGGAGAAGATATATGCGGATTATGAACTGTCTCCGGACATAAGGATTTACAGTCCCAACGAGAACCTTTCCGACTGCATACACTATGTGGGGTTCAACGAGAAAAGGGGAGCATCATATTGTACGGTGTTCAAAGCCAGCGTTCAGGATACGATACGCTATTCCGCAGAGGGATCGGGACCCATATCTTCCCTGATGGGCGTCAAGGACTCTTCTTTTTCCGGAACAGTACCGGTTGACTTGGAAGTGAAGATCGTTGTGTTCAGCGGATGGGGGCTTTCGGGCGTTTCCTCGTACAAAGCGAGCAACACGGTTTTCAGCGATGGCTGGGCCATGCTGACAAAGGCACTGGAGCCCCTGCTGGATCCTCTTATGAAGATATTCTCCATGGTACGTGACGTCGTCGCCGTCATCAACACGGCTTTGCTGGAGGTGTCAAAATATGTAGCAAATGTCATCGAAAGGCTTTACGAATCCGTAATGGGCCCGATAATGGAGCTCCGAGAATTCATCGACCAGCACCTGGACACGCTTTTGAATAGAACGATCGGCGGTTTTGCGAATATGATCAAATTTATATTCAACGCCACGATGAAGAAACAGACCGTGGGCATGTCGTTCATGGGCCTTACTCTGACATTCTCCACCGACATTGTCTCTTTTGTGAAGAACGTAAGAAACCTCCTGGTAATCAGATTGTCAGGGGAGATAAGCGGGCTGGGGATCGATTGCGGCATGACGGTGAAAGAAAAGGACTCGTTGATAGGAGGAGAATATTTCATAACCGGGGACGCGGAGGTGTCGGGAGAGGACTGGAAACTGGACATCAATCTTGATCCGCTGATGAGATCCTCCGACCACCTGGTGACCATTGACGGGAATGTCCGCGGAACCTCCTTCGACGTAGTTATGCCCGACCTGGTACAGTACAGGGAGGCGGGGGTCCGCCTTTCCGACATCGGGGGCATAGGTTCCGTCCTTTCGAACATTCCTCTGCCCGCCCTCGGGCTGAAGGGGAGCCTGGATGCCGGACTGGACATTAAATACAATATTCCCTTCGAGGCCGGCGTCGTCGTGAACGAATTCGAATCGAATCCCGCCGGAGAAGACTCCGGAGAGGAATGGGTTGAACTCTACAACTCGTCGAATCGCTCCGTTGACATATCCGGATTCGTGATATGCGCCGGGTCGAACGAGAAGACCAAAGTAATGGTGCTGGGAGACCACGAGATGGTCCCCCACGAGAGAATGCTTGTGGTCCTTGAGAAGCATGTCAGACTGCTCAATGATAAAAACGACTCCTTGTCCGGAGACTGCGTCATACTTAAAAACCGCGAGGGAGTGGAAATAGACAGGACGCCTGTCGAAAAAGACAACCACAACAGCAGTTACACCTGGCAGAGGGTAGCGGACGGAGCTGTGGACTGGACGTTCGAAAAGGGCACACCTCTGGCAGGAAACTGCGGAGGACTGGTGAACGGCGACATGGTCAAGGGGCAGATGATGGACATATTCAAGGAATCCGCAATGAAAACCCTGGAGGAAATGGATGGCGTCCTGAGGGGAACAGAGGATCTGAACAAGTTCATCCAGAGGGCGATACAGGACGCCATCACAGCCACCATCGACAGGATCGCGGGATGTCTGGTGGAAGCTTCGGTCTTCATTTCCTTCGAGGTTTCGGATGTGGCCGGGGCGACGGCCACTGGTATCAGGATCGCCCTTTCCATCGATTCCAAGACCGTGGGCGACGCGATCAAATATCTTGTGGGAGAGATCGAGGCGCTGCTTTTCAACATGGACAACCCCTACGCCATCGATGGGGGGACGATGCTATATGACAACATTGACCTGGCCGTGACCGCGTATACGGGGATGAAGGCGCCGAAGTTTCTCGGCGGCGACAGTGTTGTACCGGACGTCAAACTGGGAGTCTACATATCCAGCAACATCTCGGGGCTGTGCTCCATCTTCGGAAAAGATGTGGGCAAGTGGTCGGTCAACGCCGGAGTCCTGATAGAGGACTGCCCTTCTGCCATCCTCCCTCGCAGGATGGAAGCGGACCCCGAACTGAAGTCCGACCTCTGGGTTATAAGGGCGGTCATAGGCGAGTCGTGATGCGGGGGTTGTTTATTATACGCGATTCACATCACTATTTTATGGCTTCCCTGGAGCGCAAAATACCGACCGTCCTTACTTCCGAGGAGCTGATGGACAAGGCCTACAGCAGAGCCGCTAAGATCTCAAAAAACGGCACCAACGCCCTTGACGGGAAGAAGAAGACCGCTTTGGCCAAGGTTACCGCCTCCGGCGATATTGTCGTCACAACTCTCAACGGTTATGTGGACCGTTTTCCCAGGATCGACAGGGAGGACGACTTCTTCCCTCAGCTTGTTGACCTGGTAATCGGCATAGACCGATACAAAAAGGCTCTGGGTGCCCTCAACTGGGCGGCCGGACGCACAGACAAGCTCAAGAACGAAAGCCTTCGCGAAATAAGGCGCAGCAAGGACATTTCATACATAGATTCAACGAGGAGCAGCTTCTACGGCAGGATGTCGTCCTACATCCGCCAGATATCCTCGGACCTGCTGTTCCTTCAGGAGGCCAAGAACAAATTCAGGCATCTGCCGGCGATACATGCGGACGTTCCGACAGTCGTGATCGCCGGGTTCCCCAACGTGGGCAAGAGCAGTCTCGTAACGGCGATGAGCACCGCCACTCCCGAGATAGCGCCGTACCCTTTCACCACGAAAGGAATAATCGTCGGGCACATCGAAGACGACTGGAGAAAGTACCAGATCATCGATACTCCCGGTCTCCTCGACAGAAGCTTCGAGGAGCGCAACGATATTGAGAAGCAGGCCGTCCTCGCCCTTAGATATCTGACGAACATAATGATATTCGTTCTTGACCCGTCGGAGACGTGCGGTTATTCGATGGAAAAGCAGACCGCTCTCCTCAGGTCGGTGCAGGAAGGATTCAGTGGCGTGGACATAATTGTTGCCGAAAGCAAATCGGACATGATGAAGACCGACAGCGGCAACCTTTTCTTCTCCGCGCAGACCGGAGAAAATATGGAGACCATCAGAAGCATCATCATTGACAAGCTGAGAGCTCTGGTGGTGACAGAGGATGAGTGAGGGTCCCGCCGCAAGCAAGGAGATGTACGCGTACTTCTCCGAACTTTCGAGGCAGAAGGACATATGCTACGCGGTAGCTAATCAGGCCAGGATCATTGGCATAGACCCCGAACCTTATGTCGAGGTGCCCCAGGCAGAGGACCTCGCATCCCGCGTGGAGAAGCTTCTCCACGAATTCGACGTCGAAGGAGTCGCAGAGGACATCAGGCGCCTCACCTCCGAGTACAAGAACAGGGAACTTGTTTCCCTGATGGCGGCCAAAGAGATGGCCCACCGTCCGGCGGAAAGCACTGAAAAATCGCTAGAAAGAGCAATAAGGGTGGGCCTGGCGGTTCTTACGGAGGGCATACTTGTCGCACCTCTGGAAGGGATAGCGGACGTGAAGATCAAAAGAAACGAAGACGGGACCGAATTCGTGGACGTCCTGTTCGCCGGGCCGATAAGGGCTGCCGGGGGTACCGCTCAGGCGATGAGCGTACTGATTGCCGACGTGGTCAGAAGGGAACTCAACCTTGGAAGATACATCCCCACGGACCAGGAGATCGCCCGTTTTGATGAGGAGATTCCGCTTTACAAACAGTCCCAGCACCTACAGTATTCTCCGACATCCCAAGAGATAGACCTCATTGTCAGGAACTGTCCGATCATGATAGACGGGGAAGGGACCGAGGATATAGAGATATCGGGATTCCGTGACCTTCCCCGGATCGAGACCAACAATGTGCGCGGAGGCGCATGCCTCGTAATAGCGGAGGGCCTGTGTCAGAAGGCCGCGAAGCTGAAGAAGCACGTAGATACTCTCAAAATTGACGGCTGGGACTTTATCGGGAAATATCTGGAGGCCCACGCCCCCGCAAAGACTGCGGACGATGATGAGGCCGTAAAGACCGTCCAGCCGAAGGATACATATTTGCTTGATATCGTGGCCGGAAGGCCGATATTCGGCCATCCGATAAGAACCGGAGGATTCAGACTCAGATACGGGAGAGCAAGGACGGCGGGGCTCGCCGCTCTCGCCTTCAGCCCGGCCAGCATGTACGCGATGGAGGAGTTCATGGCAATAGGCACCCAGCTCAAGATAGAGAGACCGGGGAAGGCCTGCGTTGTAACTCCCTGCGACCAGCTGGACGGCCCGATCGTGCTGCTCGACAACGGAGACCTTGTCTACTGCGCCACCAGGGAAGAGGTACAGGAAATAAGGAAACGCATAGTGAGCATAGTGGACAGCGGAGAGGTCCTGATCCCGTTCGGCGAATTCTGTGAGAACAATCAGAAACTGGTCCCTCCGGGATACTGCATCGAATGGCACAGACAGGAGCTCAGGTCCAAGGGAGATCTTCCCGAAGATTGGAAAGAGCCCACGTATGCCAGGGCGAAGGAGATGTGTGCAGAGCTCGGGGTGCCCCTTCACCCGCGCTACAATCTGTTCTGGTCGGATTTCGACGTTCCGACCTTGAGCAGACTTAGAGACTACATCGCGGAAAACGGTTCCTTCGATACAGGAAACATTTCAATTCCGCTCGATAAGGAGATAAAGAAGACCTTGGAGGACCTGGGCGCCCTGCACAGGCTCCGCAACGGACGCATAGCCGTTTCCGACAGATACGGAGAACCGATGATCGACTGCCTGGGCCTTTCAATAAGCGAGGGCAGGATCATGAAAAATAGGTCCTTCGCCGGAGAAACACCGCTCGAGGCCGTCAGCTCATCGGCCGGATTCGAGGTCAGAGGGCGTGGCGGAACAAGAGTGGGCATGAGGATGGGGCGTCCCGAGAAAGCTGACGCGAGGGAGATGACTCCCAGCGTGCACAGCCTCTTCCCTGTGGGAATGGATATGGACGCCAACCGCGAGCTCATATCGGCCATCGCATCTTCGAGGAAATCCGCCAGCGGAGCCAGGTCTTCCAATACGGACATACAGCTGGAAGTGGGCGCAAGAAGGTGCACTAAATGTGGAAAGGTCATCTGGAGGTCCTGGTGCAGAGATTGCGAGGCTCATGCCGCCTATGATCCAAAACACAAGTCTTTCAACCAGACGGGCGGCGCCCGTACAATGCCTGTGAATTTGGACGAGGAGCTGACGGCCGCCTGCGAGTTGCTTGGAGAGAGCAGACCGAAATCGCTGAAATGCGTAAAGGGCCTTACCTCCAAGAAGAAAGTGCCAGAGGCACTGGAGAAGGGGATCCTCAGGGCCAAGAACGGGGTCACCACATACAAAGACGGGACCGTTCGTTACGACATGACGGACATCCCCCTCACTCACTTCAAACCCAAAGAGATCGAGCTCACGGTAGAGAAGGCCATAGAACTGGGATATACGCACGACTGGAACGGCGTTCCCCTGACCGACCCTGACCAGATATGCGAGCTCAAGGTCCAGGACATCATCCCGCCAAGGGAGTGCGGTGACTTCATGGTCAAGGTCGCCACTTTCGTAGACGATGAACTGGAACAGCTTTACAAATTGCGCCGTTATTACAACGTCACTGGCAGGGAGCAGCTGATAGGCCACATAGTGTTCGGGCTGGCCCCCCACACCTCCGGCGGGATCCTGTGCCGCATAATCGGATACTCTACCGCAAGGGGTTGTTTCGGACATCCTTTCTTCCATGCGGCCAAGAGAAGGAACTGCGACGGTGACGAGGATTGCATAATCCTTGCCATGGACGCCTTGCTTAACTTCTCGTTCAGCTTCCTGCCGGACAGGCGCGGAGGGCTCATGGACGCCCCGCTGGTCCTAACCACGAGATTGGACCCCAACGAGATCGATAAGGAGGCGCACAACGTCGACTGCCTCAGAGAATACCCGCTAGAGCTTTACAGGGCAGCAACGAACATGGCAGACCCAAAGACCATCGACAAGATCATGGACCTGGTCGCCGGCCGCATAGGTACGCCCGCCCAGTACGAAGGACTGGGATTCACCAACGACACCGACAGCATATCCGAGGGGCCCAGGTTCTCGGCCTACATCACTCTCGAATCGATGACCGACAAGATGGACGCACAGCTGTCGCTGGCCAAGAAAATCAGGGCCGTCGACGAAAGAGATGTGGCCACGAGAGTGATCAACAAGCACTTCCTGCCTGATATGGCCGGAAACCTGAGAAGCTTTTCCGCCCAGAAGTTCAGGTGCGTCAAGTGCGGGGAGAAATACAGACGCATACCTATCACGGGAAAGTGCTATAAATGCGGGAACGGCCTCACAATGACGGTCTACAAAGGCAGCGTGATGAAGTATCTCGATGTGTCGAAAAGGATAGGGGAGGAGTACGGCCTTGACGATTACACCCGCGAAAGGATAGATATCCTGGAGATGAGCATGAACTCCGTGTTCAACAACGATAAAGTGAAAAAATGCACTCTGTCGGATTTCTTCTGAAGAATTAAAAAATGTTAAAGGGGGCTTGCGCCCCTTGAGATGTTTATTCCAGCTGTGCGATCTCTTCGAATATGGCGGAAGCTTTCTTCGAAAGGATCTCCGCCGCCTTGTTGAGAGTCTGCTCTGCCGTGAGCGAACCGTCCGTCTCGAACGTGAACAGGAAATTCCTGTCATCGCCCTCGACGGTTATGGAACCGTCATTGTCCACCGAGTCCATGCAAGATTTGCATATGGTGCAGTCCCTGGGGCGTGCAACCACGAGTTTGCCGTCTGTCACGTCGAACACGTTCTTGGGACAGACCTTCATGCAGTTCAGAGCGCCTTCGGATGAGGCCTTAGCGGGATCCACAGTGATTTTGGGCAGATATTTGTAACCAACACCGTTGGCGACCTGCCATTTCACATGATTCTTCGCTGTGCCCATCACTGCCGTGGCATATATCAGGACGGCCTGTCCGTCGGTCAGTTCGACGATCGGGATGAATTCGTCCTTGACCTTGAGGTCCGGGTTCCCGAGGGGCATCAGGTTTCCTGATAGCACCGTGCCGGGGCCGATCTTGTTCAGACTGTACATGATGGTGCAGTTGGGGCATCCCTCTCCTCCGCAGACGCACTGGTCCTGCGGGGTGAAGAGCTCCAGGTCCGTGGGGACCGGGACCATTCCTAGCCTGTGGGCAACGATCTCGTCGAACAGGGGCGTAACGCTCTCATACTCCTTGTCGTCGGCCATGATCGGGCCGAGGTGAAACTCGACCTTATCTATGGCCATCTTGGGTATGTCGGACAGCATTGTCCTTCTCAGCGCGTTTGCCATGGCAGGCGAGGAATTCTTCAGTATGAACTTGGCCTTCCTCTCAGCCATTTCGATGATTTCAATTTCCATGTCCGTCCCTCAGACCCTGCGTCCTCTGCGTCCGCCCTTCTTCTTGGTACCGTCGTGGGGTATTGGTGTAACGTCCTCGATGCGCCCGATCTTTATTCCGGCCCTTGCGAGAGCGCGGATAGCGGACTGCGCGCCGGGTCCGGGAGAGGTGGCTTTGTTCCCTCCGGGCGCACGTACCTTGACGTGGATGCCGGCGATATCCCTCTCTCTTGCGATCTCGGCGATCTTCTCGGCGGCCTTCTGGGCCGCATAAGGCGAGGACTGGTCCTTCGCCTGCTTGACCACCATTCCGCCCGTGACCTTTCCGATCGTTTCCGCACCGGTGATGTCAGTGAGCGTGATCATGATGTTGTTGTAGCTGGCGAATATGTTTGCTATTGCCCATTTGGATGCCATCAGATCTCACCGTCCTTTGCTGTAATTCCCGCCGCTTCGGCGTCTTCCTTGGCCGCCTTGGCCTTCTTCTCGAAGTGCTTCTCCGTCACTGCCGCCTTGGCCTCGGTCTTGGCTACTATCGCGTCCGGAGTGGCCCTCATGGGGTGCATCTCGTCGGTGAACGCAGATGCGGGGTCGTACTCGACGGTGGGCTCCTCGCTCCTAAGAACTATGTATCCGGGCACGGTGACCCTGTGGCCGTTGAGGAATATGTGGCCGTGGTTGATCATCTGCCTGGCCTGCTTGATCGTGCTGGCGAGGCCTTTCTCGAATACGATGGTCTGAAGGCGCCTGGAAAGCAGGTCCCTCTCATTGAGCACCAGGATATCGTTGAGGTCTCCTCCCGACATGGGAAGGATGCCCATCCTGCTGCACTTGGAAATCAGGTTGTCGGCCTCGATCCTCGCCTGGGCATCATTACCCCTGAGGCGTGCCTGAAGCTCCCTGGACTGTTTCCTATAGTTCCTCAGTATCGACTGGGTCCTCCAGACTTCGTTTTTGTTCTTAAGTCCGAACTCAACTACGACCTCGTGCTCTGCTTTGATCCTCTCTCCCTGCCAGGGGTGAGAGGGCGTGTCGTAGGCTTTACGTGAAAATTTAGGGTCTCCCATTCAAAACACCTCACTTCTTCTTGACTCCGAGGGTCAGTCCCTTCCTTCCGTTGGACCTGGTCCTCTGGCCTCTTACCTTGTGGTGGGTCTCGTGCCTGATTCCACGGTAGCAGCGTATCATCTTCATCCTGTTGACATCGTCCTTCTGGACCATGTCCAGGTCGTTCCCGAAAAGGTGCATGTCAGCACCGGACTCGTAGTCCAACTGCCTGTTGACTGCCCACGAGGGAGCGTACTCTACGTACTTCAGTACCAAGCTCTCGAGCTCTTTGACCTTCTCGTCGCTGAGGGTACCGATCTTTACGGATTGTTCGATGCCTGCTTTGTGCACAACGGTCTGGGCCACTCTTGCCCCGACCCCTTTGATGCTCTGGAGACCTATGACGGTCCTCTTCTGGCCATCTATATCGCTGTTCGCGATACGTACGATGAAGTTGAAGTTCTCGTCCTCGGCCTTTGGTGCCTCTTTCTTCGCTTTCGCCATTTTGTTACCTCCGCAAATGTTCCGCAAGGAATTGATCAAGCGAGGCCATGGTTGGCCTGCTCTCAGTATTCGCCGTCGGCGGGTCCTGAGTCTGCGTAATGGGCCGATGGGCTCTTTATTTAAAATGATTTGTACGCGCTATTATTACGCGGGTCACGGGGGCGGCAGGGAAGCCACCAATCTCTCGTAGAACGCCTCCGTCGAGTTCCCGGAAACCAGGTTGAAGACCAGCGTCCCCCCGGAGTGTTCCACGACTATCTTCTGGGAGACTCCCCTGTAGGCGGCATATGTCACTTCACCGAGTTCCGAATTATGGAACCGCCCGCTCCCTAAGTCTTTCCCGCCGTACCCCCAGGCCCTTTCGAAGTCCAGGTCCTCCCGTATTTCTACGGAGGTTATATCGGACAGCGGCACGTCCTCTTCGACAAAAGGGGCTGCCACACTAAGGCTGTCGCCATCGATGTCCGCCGAAACACCCGTTCCCGGCAATAACACGACGGACAAAATAGAAAAAGCAACTACTACGGCGCAGGAGGGCATCATGAAGCCCAAAACCGCCTTCCCCATATCTTCCCTCGGCAAGTGCCTCCTAATGTGCCAGATAAGATAAAACATCATCACGGCCGTCGGAACTAGAAATGCTGATATCAATGCCGCTAACGATGCGACCCCAGCATCGATATCGCTCATTATAATAGACGCAGGCACAATTATGGAAAGTGCCAGAGATACCAATAATGCCGATCCCCTTATCTTTCTGTCCCTGTCCGTCATCTCCTTTGTGAGCCTGGGCGGACCTTTTGTGATCAGTGCGCTTCTCGCTGTGACCCTGGACGTTATAGCGCGATAGGCCGCCTCGGTATCGCCCTCCGATTGGAGATTAAAAACTACGGGCCTTCCGTTGGAGAGTTCCAGCATTATAAATTTTGTACCCGCGCCACGGTAGTGGCCGGTGATATTGTACAACCCTATCTCCGAAGACCTGAACATCCCTCCGAGTGAACCTTTGGATAACGCGTTGTATCCGATGACTCTGGTGCCCGGGTCGAACGCCCTGTATTCGATCGCAGAGACGTCTGAATAACGTATCTCCTTCCCGAAATACGGTCCCCTTATCCTGAAAGAGGATACGCCGGCGGAGAAGATTGTCCGGAGCGGGAAAAGCGGCAGCATCAAAAGCACGGTCGTCAGAAGTATTGCAACGATCGATGCATAGAAGAGGTACATGCCTTGGACCGCCCCCGCCAACGAGGCCGTCATGACGATCATCTCGATGATGAGCATCGCCAGCGCCACGATGGTCATCTTCTGGGGCTCGATCACTCTCGGCTTACCTCCTCGAATCTGTTAATGTTAGTGCCGAAGGCCGGATTTGAACCGGCGAACCCCTGCGGGAACAGATCTTGAGTCTGCCGCCTTTGACCTGGCTTGGCAACTTCGGCTTGGGTGATGTAGAATACGGTTGTAAATAAACCTCACGGAAGAGTTGTGACCTCCGCCCTGTCGCCTGACACATAGAATGTGTACTCGTGCTGGGATACTATCCCTTTCTTGGCCTCCACGAGCTGGGCGTAGCTTGAAAGGACTCCGCGACGGACGAGACTCTTTACGTGTTTCTCCGCGTTGGGAAAATCACAGCTCCTGGCACAGAACGGGAAGGACTTGAACTCCCCTTTGACGTAATCGAAGAATTCCTTCGCGGCCGGGTCTTCTATCTCCCTTTCGCGAAGTATGCGCACTATGTTCCCGGGCGGGCCGTTCAATACTTCTCCGGCGCCGTTGGTTGCGAAGGGTTCGACGGCTATTATCGTACCGATCTTTATCTCGGTCGTGTCGCCGTTGTCGTAACTGGGCACCGACAGCCCAGCGTGCAGGTTGTACTGGACGATCTGGTGGCCGCAGAGGTTCCTTATGGGACGGAAACCGTCCTGAGCCATGCTTGTTTCCACCGCGCCTCCGATCTCCCTCAACGGGCATCCGTCACCGATGAACTCCGCCACGGTGTCCCTGGCGCGCTTCGATGACTGTATCAGTTTGGTGTATCTTCCGGTGCCTGCTTCCGCTGTGCCTGCAGTGTCTCCGACCCATCCGTCGATCTCCGCACCGCAGTCGACCTTTACCACATCGCCGAGTTCGAAGACTTTCTTATCCATGACGCTTGGCGTGTAATGGGCGGCGACCTCGTTTATGCTGATGTTGCAAGGAAAGGCAAGTCCGCAGCCGTGTTCCCGGATGTAACCTTCGACCTCCTGGGCCACATCGTACAATTTAACCCCGGGCCTGATCATACCGAGACCGATCTCCCTTGCCTCCGCAGAGATCTTTCCCGCTTTCCTTAGTTTTGCAAGTTCTTCCTCTGTCAGCAACGCAGCACCTCCTCGATCTGCTCTCTCGAGATTGCCCCCTGACGGACGATCTCGACCTCGCCTTTGTAGAGCCAGACGATGGTGGATGGCTTTCCCAGGGTGCATTCTCCTGAATCGAGATACGTGGCGACCTTGTCGCCCAGATCTTTGACGGCTGAATCGACGACCACCGAATCAGGATGGGAGTGTGTGTTCGCGGATGTGGCGACTATGGGGCCGCAGCGCCTTATCAGCTCCAGCGCTATGGGGTTGTCGGGGATGCGGACGCCCACCTTCTCGGAACCCGATGTGACCATGTCCGAGATCTGGGCATTCTTCTTTATGATTATAGTGAGGGGACCTGGCAGGAACGCTTCGATGAGCTTGTCCGCATTCTCATTCAAGACGGCGACCTGCTCCATCATCTTCTTGTCGGTGACGGCGACGGACAGCGGCATGTCGAACGGTCTGTTCTTGGACATGAAGACCTTTTTAACAGCTTTCTGGTTGAAAACGTCGGCGCCGATTCCGTAAACCGTTTCGGTGGGATAAACCACGAGATTGCCTGATGCGATATCCTCTGCCGCATGAACTATGGCAGACATGGTGTTCTCGTCCAGCTCGTTTCCCGATTTACATCTTAGGATTTTCATCTTATTCACCCGTGTATCTGAATCCGTTGATAATAGCTTCCTTTCCTCCGTGTTCCAGGCACGGTCCGTGGCCAGGATAGAGGCCGTCTATTTGAAGTTCTTTTAGTTTGTGGAGCGACGCTCTGAGATCTGTTATGCTGCCTCCCTCAAAATCCGTGCGCCCGACGCCTTCGGCGAATACGGTGTCTCCGGAGAACAGCGCATGGGTTTCGAGATCGTACAAACAGATGCAACCTTCGGTGTGCCCGGGGGTCTCTATCGTCTCCAAAAGATGGCCCCCCAGATCTATCGCGTTCCCCTCCGAAAGCTCATGTACCTCTGCGGGGCACGGAGCAAGGTCTAACCCGGAGATCTTGTCCCTGCCTCCCGTGCGTATCGCTTCGGCGTCCCTTCTGCCGGCGAACACGGTCGGACGGAACGCGGGGACAATGTCCCTGAGGCCGCCTATATGGTCATAATGGCGGTGGGTCAGGACGATGGAGTCGAGCCTCCTGCCGCCAAGAAGGTTGGCGATATATTCGATGATCGGACCTGTGATGGCTCCGGAACCTGTATCGATAAGCATCGTGCGCTCTCCGATCAACAGGAACATGTTCGAATCGTAAGGAACAAAAGAGCCTATCCGGTATATCGTCATCGATAGAGCCAGTTGATAATCATATTTAACGTTTAACGTAAAATGGAAAAATTGGCAAATGACATGGATGAGAATTTCATACGCAACCTGTTTAACTGCTAGACCATACCCCAGCGGCGTCGAAGAACGTTAGTAAGCCAGGACTGAATACCTCGGAAACCCTCGGTACTTACATCCGGCTTCTATCAAACTCATCATTTATGAGTGTTCTATGGGTGCCTCTTTTTCAAGGCGGCTTCGAGCTTAGATGCATTCAGCTCTTATCCGCTATCGCGTGGCTACTCAGCATGCCTTGTCAGACAACTGATAAACTAGAGGCGACGAATCCCTGTTCCTCTCGTACTAAAGGATCCTTCTCGTCAGGCACCTACACCTCCATCAAAAAGCAACAAAACTGTCTCGCGACGTTTTAAACCCAGCTCACGATCCCTTTTAATGGGCGAACAACCCCACCCTTGGCAGCTGCTGCACCACCAGGATAGGGAGAGCCGACAGCGAAGTAGCAAGCCACGAGGTCGATATGAACTCTTGCTCGTGACAACTCAATTATCCCCAGGGTAATTTTTCTGACATCAATCACCCCCATTCAGGAGGTTGATTGGTTCGCTAAGCCATAGTTTCCTATCTCCGAACCCTATTGTCTGGTTCCGAGTCAAGCTAGCTTTTACCTTTACATTCTTCGGTAGATTTCTGACCTACCTGAGCTAACCATTGGGCGCCCTTGTTATCTTTTTGAGGGCGTGGCGCCCCACCCGAACTGCCTGCCTATAGCTGTTCCTCCGAAGAGGTGAGTCGTAAAAATCAGCAGGGGCGGTGTTTCATCGTAGACTCGGAGAGATGCTAGCGCACCTTCCTGGGTAACGTCTCCCGCCTACCCTACACGTGCCAATTCTTACAACAACAACAGGTTGCAGTGAAACTCCATGGGGTCTTCGCTTTCAGATGGAGGGGTCTGGATTGTGCACCAGACTGATTGATTTCACTAGCGTCTAGGCGGGGACAGTAGAACTCTCGTTGAGCCTTCATGCAAGTCGCCAATTAAGCGACAAGGTATTACGCTACCTTAAGAGGGTCATAGTTACCCCCGCCGTTTATTGGTCCTTCGATCCGTTGAAACAGATTTTCAGATGCCAACACTGGGCAGGCTTCGGCCCCTATACACATCCTTTCGAACTAGCAGGGACCTATGTTTTTATTAAACAGTCGGAGTTCTCTTGCCACTGCGACCAGTAGCTCACACTACTGGCACCCTTTATCCCGAAGTTACAGGGCTAATTTGCCGAGTTCCCTCGCCTAGATTATGCTAACACGCCTTAGGCTACTCACCTAGGGACACCTGTGTCGGTTCTTGGTACGAATAAAACAGTTGTAACCATACCCTTTTCATGGGGACTAGGAATTTCCAGAAGAGGACTTTCGTCCTCCTCGTCACGCATTCGCTCACTTCTCACCATGACGGTTCTTCATGAGTTTAAACGCTTGAATACACAGACAAGTGTACTCCAGATATCCTACTCCGTAGGTATGGGCAAAGACTGTTCTAGTACTGGAATATTAACCAGTTTCCCTTTCGATAGCCTCGATTAAGAACTACCTTAGGATCGACTAACCCTTGGCTGACGAACATTGCCAAGGAACCCTTGCCCCTGCGGCGGTACGGATTCTCACCGTACTTTGCTGCTACTCTCACCAGGATCCTCGTCGGTACACGGTCCACAGGACTTCACAGCCCTGCTTCTGCCCATGCACCGCGCCCCCTTACCAAATTACATTGCTGTATTCTATAGTATCGGTACTCGGTTTAGCCCCGTCCATTTTCTGGGCCCATAATCTAGACCGGTGAGCTGTTACGCTATCTTTAAAGGATGGCTGCTTCTAAGCCCACCTCCCGGTTGTTTTAGACTACCGACGCCATTTCATATTACACTTGACCGAAATTTAGGGACCTTAACTATAGTCTGGGTTGTTTCCCTTATGGCCATCAAGCTTACCCCGGATGGCCTTGCACCCGATGTCTACGATGAACACAAGTTCGGAGTTTGACAAAACGCCGAGGAATTTCTTCCCCTAAGCGCTCAATCGGTGCTCTACCTCATGTTCCACCTCGATCGAGGTCTAGCTGCGACTAGTTTCAGGGGGAACCAGCTATTTCCGGCCTAGATTGGCCTTTCACCCCTATACCCAAGTCATCCAAACGATTTGCACATCAGAACTGGTTCGGACCTCCACCTCCCCTTCGAGAGGCTTCATCCTGCTCAGGCATAGATCGACCGGCTTCGGGTATCCGCACCATTGACTCCAGGCGAGCACACCTTGCCCCTCATTAAAAATTGCGGGCAATCGGTTTCCCTTCGGCTACCTAATTGAATAGTTAACCTCGCCAATGACCAGAACTCCCTGGCCCGTTTTTCTAAACGGACAATATAACACTGGTCCACCAATTATTGGTTTCTTCCCTTTGATGCTATATAAATCTTTAACCGCATGGTTTCAGGTCTTTTTACCTCCCGTTAAGGGTACTTTTCAGTTTTCGCTCACGCTACTACTACACTATCGGACTAGAGACGTATTTAGGGTTGGAAGTGAATGCCTCCCAAATTCATGCGCGATATCCAACGCACACTACTCAAGGACATCTAAAATCTCCATTCCAGCCTTCTCCTAAGGGGCTATCACCCTCTATGGCACGGCTTTCCAGCCGACTTTGGATATTCCGGACAAAGGAGTAAAAGAGCCTACAACACCACACCTCCCGATTGTTTCCAAACGGGATTCGGTTTGCCCTGTACCGCGTTCGATCGCCTTTACTAACGGCATCTCTGTTGATTTCTTTTCCTGCGGGTACTAAGATGCTTCAATCCCCCGCGTTCCCTGTCATTACTGACCATTCCGAAGAATAGGAAGTCCCATTAGGTCATCGTCGGATCATAGGCTTCATGCACCTACCCGACGCATATCGCTGCTTGACACGACCTTCTTCAGCGCTCTAGCCGAACCATCCCCCATGCGGCGTAGCATCGCCGCTGGCGTATGATCTAGCACACGTCCAGGTTGCGTATGATCGGTGGTCATCGGGCTTGTCCGATCTCATCCTCCATTACGGGGCCCTTCCACCTCTTCCCCGAAAGAGGATCTCTCTCCGGGTGCATGTCATTTAGATTAATGCCAGATTTCGTTGCCGAACCTGGCGAAATCACCGTAGACTGAAGAAGTATATAATACCTCCCAGCAGACGATTTCACACCCCGGCATGGCCTCCACGACGGTTCCCCGTCAGAGCACCAGGCCCGAGCAACCCGACCCATTCGAATCGAGCAACCCCACTATATTCATTCGATATTTAAGGTTTGGGAATTAAACCCTCACGGAACGAAGGCCAGCACTATCGTTGTGGGGAATTTGCGGCGTAAATCGGCAAGATTCGGGTTGTAAAAGCGCAACATATCTTTCCTGTAAGGACGCTTGCCCAGGATCTTAGACATTACCGATGTCTCCGTCTCGCCGTCCACTTTCCATGCCCCGCCCTCGGCCGATGTGTCCGTGCTCACGATTATCGGTATCCTGAGCCTGATCTTCTCGACCTCCGTGCAGACCCCGGCTATGGCCTCAATCTCCGACAGGTCCATCTCGAACACCTCACCTCCCCGGGTCCGGTATGATGGTCCGCCATTCTCCAGATAGTCCATAAGAGTGCGACGGGAGACCGGTACGTTCGAGTTGCTCTCGGCCAATATAGACTCCACGTACCCCGTGTATCGGTCCATGTTCCATGATGTTAATCATATTATAATAAAAGAGAGAGCGTTACGGTGCTATGGAACAGGAAGACGGCATAAGGAAGGCATTGGAGGTTCACCCGTGCTACAACGAGGAGGCCCACCGCAAATTCGCCAGGATGCATCTGCCCGTCGCTCCCAAATGTAACATCCAATGCAATTACTGCAACCGGAGGTACGACTGTTCCAATGAATCCCGCCCGGGAGTGACGAGCGAGGTGCTATCTCCCCGGGAGGCCGCCGACAAGGTTGGATACGTTCTGGAGAAGATCCCCAACCTCAGCGTCCTCGGGATAGCCGGCCCGGGCGATCCCCTGGCCAACGAGGAGACTTTCGAGACCCTCAGAATCATCAAAGAAGAATATCCCGGACTGACGGCCTGCGTTTCCACGAACGGCCTGATGCTTCCGGAGCGTGCGCAGGAACTCTATGACCTGGGAGTCAGATTCCTCACCGTCACGATGAACGCCGCGACTCCTGACATTGGCGAGCAGATCTACGGCTCGGTCATATGGAAAGGAAAAAAGCTATCCGGTAGGGAAGCCGCCGAGATGCTCATCGGAAATCAGAAGAAGGGCATCAGGACATGCGCCGAACTTGGCATGGTTGTGAAGGTGAACATCGTGATGATCCCCGGGATCAACGACGCCCAGATACCGGAAATCGCATCAGAGGCCAAAAGCCTCGGGGCCTACATCGTCAACATCCTTCCCCTGATACCGGTGGCAGGGACCAAGTTCGAGAACAGGCGCGCGCCCACGCCCTCGGAAAGAAAGGAAATGATGGACCTATGCTCCGCGGACGCCCGCATGATGAGGCACTGCAGGCAGTGCCGCGCAGATGCGATCGGCCTCCTGGGTGAAGACCGTTCCTCCGAATTCGTGCACATAGGCAAATGCACCGCGGGATGCGGGCCTTCGAAGATCGAGCTCGCCGACCCTGCGGCCGAGGGGCCTGATGGCGAGGAAATCCTCGTGGCCGTCGCGACTTCGGACGGAAAGAACGCGGACAGCGGCTTCGGGAACGCGAAGATGTTCAGAATCTATGCCTCCGACGGCAAGACCGTGAGGTTCATAAAGGATGTGAAAACCGTAGCCGATGCGCCCGTGGCGGGTCAGGGCCACAAGGGCCGCGTTTCTTCGATGGCAGACCTCCTTGAAGGGTGCAGAGCGGTCGCGGTGTCGGAGATAGGACACATGCCCGAGAATGTCCTGCTCTCCAGGGGGATCGCTGTTGTGATAACCCGCTCCGATGCTGATACGGCTGCCGCCGAAGCCGCTGCCGCCGTCCTGCTTTGAGCATTTTTCTTCATTATCCGAGGGATCTAATCGAAATCGATTAATATACCGTGCTACATGATAGCACGTAGCACGGGTAAGAACATGTTCGGAAAGAACGTCAGATTGGAAAGAATAATAGACAGAAAGACGGGCAACTGCGTCATCGTACCCATGGACCACGGTATTTCCATAGGTCCTACCGAGGGACTGTTCGACATGAAGCATACCGTGAACGCGGTTGCCAACGGAGGTGCCACGGCCGTGCTGATGCACAAGGGCCTTGTGAAGCACGGTTACCGCGCCGGGGGCCACGACATAGGTCTGATCCTGCATCTGTCCGCGTCAACCGATATGGGAGACACAAACAACAGCAAAGTACTCGTTGCTACCGTCTCGGAGGCCCTGAAGATGGGAGCTGACGCTGTATCGATGCATATCAACCTGGGGGCGGAGACGGAACCTGAGATGCTCAGAGACCTCGGGGGACTGTCCAGGGAATGCGAGGAGTGGGGAATGCCGCTGCTGGTGATGGCCTACCCCCGGGGACCGAAGATCAAGAATTCCTTCGACCCCGAGCTGGTGGCGCATGGTGCCAGGGCCGCCGCTGAACTCGGAGCCGATATCGTGAAGTGCAGCTACACCAGAGATATCGATTCTTTCAAAGAGGTCGTCAGGGGGGCCCTCGTACCCGTGTTGATCGCGGGAGGTCCGAAGATGTCGTCCGACCTGGAGATGCTCACCATGGTGAGAGACTCCATCGATGCGGGAGGGCGCGGCGTGTCGATAGGACGCAACATTTTCCAGCACAGGGACGTGGAAGGCATCACACGCGCGATAACCGATATCGTGCTGAGGGATGCCAGCATCGAAGAGGCGATGAAGAACATACGGAAGAAGTAATGGGGTGACGGAATGGACGACATAGAGTACCTCAGTTCCGGCATGCGCAGGATAGACGACGCCATATTGGAGCTTGTAGGCGAGAGGCTGAAGATCTCCCGGAAGATGGGAGCGGCCAAGGCCGCCGCCGGAGAGGGTATGCGCGACATCGTCGCCGAAAGGGCGACCCTGGACCGCTTCAGGGCGTTGGCCGACATGATCGGGCTGAACCCGGAGGCTGGCGAAGAGTTCTGCAGGATACTGCTCGAACAGTCGCTCAGCGTTCAGGCATCGGCTCCCCGCGGACCGACGGAAAAAAAGAAGATCGCCATCGTGGGAGGACAAGGGCAGATGGGAAAGATGATGCTACGTCTCCTCGGCAGGGCGGAGCACGAGATGATCGTCATAGACCCCGTCGCCAAGAACGGCAGGAGCCTCGCGGATGCCGCGGATGCCGATGTCGTCATAGTATCCTTGCCCATATCCTCGGTCTCAGGGGTGCTTACCGGCCTTGACGGGATATGCCGCGAAGATGCGCTGATATTCGACATATCTTCCCTTAAATCCCCCTTCATAGGCGTCCTGACCGACATGGCTTCCAGAAGAAGGGTGTGTTCGGTACATCCGATGTTCGGTCCATCGGTACGTTCCATGCACGGCCGCAACCTGATCGTATGCGACTGCGGCTGCCCGGAGGCGGCGGAGATGGCGGTGGGGCTCATGAAGGACCAGGGTGCCGAGATCAAGGTCATACCGGTCGGTGAGCACGATAGATGCATGTCCTACGTTCTCGGCCTGAGCCATATCGTCAACATCGCATTCTTCACCGTGTTGGAGAGAAGCGGAATTCCTTTCCCGGAGCTGTGTTCGGTAGCTTCGACAACCTTCGACAAGATGATCGATACCAACATGTCCGTCGCAATGGAGGACCCGAAACTGTACTACGAGATACAGCACCTGAACGTCAGCCGCGACATGATGCTTTCCGAGCTCGGAGACGCCATCCATGCCGTCAGCGATGCGGCGATGTCCGAGGGCCCGGAGGAGTTCAGGGACCTGATGCTCAGGGGGCGCGGCTACCTAGAAGGGCAGTGAGCCTACCCTTCGCGACCCTGTGCCCGTACCCCCGATGCGGCAGATAAGCCAGCTTTTTTAAATAACGAGCCCATCACGCGTACGTCCAGGTGTAACATGAAGGCACAGGAGCTCAGAGAAGCGTACGTTGAATTCTTTAAACAGAGGGGCCACGCGTTCATCAGGTCCGCGTCCCTGATACCGGAGAACGACCCTACCGTACTGTTCACGACGGCAGGCATGCATCCGCTCGTACCTTATCTTCTCGGAGAAAAGCATCCCGAGGGGAAGAGGCTGGTCGATTATCAGAAGTGCATCAGGACCGGCGACATAGACGAGGTGGGCGACGCGAGCCACCTGACCTTCTTCGAGATGCTGGGCAACTGGTCCCTGGGCGACTACTTCAAGAAGGAATCAATAACATTCAGCTATGATTTTCTGATCGACGTCCTCAAGCTGAGGATCGATCAGATATCTGTGACCGCTTTCGAAGGCGAGGGGGCGATCCCCCGGGACGAGGAGACTGCAAAGATCTGGAACGAACTGGGCATCCCCAAGGAGCAGATATACTTCTACGGACGTTCCGACAACTGGTGGGGGCCCGCGGGCCAGACCGGTCCGTGCGGACCGGACACCGAGATCTTCTTCGACGACGGCAGGCCGAAGTGCGGCCCCGGATGCGGCCCATCCTGCCACTGCGGCAAGTTCACCGAGATCTGGAACAACGTCTTCATGGAATACTTCAAGGACGCGGATGGAAAGTTCACTCCCCTGGAACAGAAGAACGTCGATACGGGCATGGGATTGGAGAGAGTCCTCAGGATAATGAACGGTAGGGAGACCGTTTACGACACGGAGCTCTTCGCCGGGATCATAGGTTCCATAGAAGACCTTACAGGTAAGAAGTACTCCGAAGACAAGAGGGCGTTCCGCATAATCTCCGACCATATCAGGGCTGCGACGTTCATAATGGGCGACGGAGTGGTCCCGGCCAAGGTCGGACAGGGATACATCCTCAGAAGGCTCATCAGAAGGGCCAGCAGATACCTTTCGAAGCTTGGCTCCGACAGCGCGGACATGAGCAGGATCTGCGGGGTCGTGATCGCCGAGTACGGGGGCACTTATCCGGAGCTCGAGCGGAACAAGGATGCGATACTTGCGAACATGGCGGCCGAGGAGGAGAAATTCCATCTGACGCTCAGAAAAGGGCTCCGCAGGTTCGACGAGATGGCAGAAGGCCACTCTGCCGGCCAGACCCTTGACGGGGAGCAGGTCTTCAGACTTTACGATACGTTCGGTTTCCCCATCGAGCTCACCAAGGAACTGGCCGAAGAGAGGGGATTCCGTGTGGACGTGGACGATTTCGACCGCCGCTTCAGGGAGCACCAGGACATCTCCCGCGCAGGTTCGGACCAGAAGTTCAAAGGGGGACTCGCCGACAACAGCGAGGAGACCACAAAGCTGCACACCGCCACCCACCTTCTGAACGCGGCGCTCAGGAAGTTCGTTGACCCGGACATAGTGCAGAAGGGCAGCAACATCACTGCGGAGAGGCTAAGATTCGATTTCAACCTGGACAGGAAGGTCACGCCCGAAGAGCTGAAACAGATCCAGGACTACATCAACGACATAATAAGGCGTGACATCCCGGTGGTTTGCGAGGAGATGCGGTACGAGGAAGCGAAAGACCGCCACGCCATGGGCGTTTTCCAGGACAAGTACGGGGAGAAGGTCAAGGTCTACACGATAGGCGACGAGTCCTGCGAGATCTGTGGCGGCCCGCACGTCAACAGCACCGGCGACATAGGGGGCTTCAAGATCGCCAAGGAAGAGAGCTCTGCGGCCGGCGTAAGGCGCATTAAGGCCATGGTCGGGAAGTTCGACTGACCATCACTTGTTCTCTATCGAGACATACGCCGCGGCCAATGCCACCAAAGAGCCTGCGAACATCAGTCCCCACACGAAAGAGAAGTTCTCCACAGTGTAGGACGTTCCGATGATGGCTCCCGCCACGGCGGTGCATACCGATGCTCCCAGGAAGAGGAACACGTTCATCGCGGCTACGGACGTGCCGGCGATGGATACCGGGAACCATTCCTTTACCTGAGAGAATGAAAGGGTCATGAACCCACCGAAGAGCCCGAACAGGGTGCACACCACGCCCCAGAACAGGGGACTGTCCATTTTCCCCGCAGATAGCCAGACCGCCAGCCACACGGCGGCGAAGCCGGCGTTCCCCAGGATCATCATTATGCGCTTGGAACTGATTATCTTCCGGCCGGCCATAACTCCGACGAGCACCGTGCTGAATATCTTCCCGATGCCTATCATGGCGACCAGCCACACGGAAAGGACGGTAAATCCGTATACGGAATCGAAATAGACCTTGGACCAGGTCCCCTGGAACACCATTATCGATCCATAAACGAGAAAGTATGCAACGGCCATCGGCCAGAACTTCCTGCCCCCCGCGAACACCGTCTTCAGTCCCGCGACCATGCCCATCTCATTCCCCTGGGAGGGCCGGTCGGCGGGACGGTCCCGGATCAGTGCGAGACACAGGGCCGCTATTATGGCGGTGACGAGGGCGAGCAAAACGAACGTACCCCTCCATCCGAAAGCTGAGACCGATATGGCCAAGGGGACGGTTGCGGAGATGGCGCCGATGTTGCCCACCGCGATGATGATCCCGTTCAGCTGCGGGAAATAGTGAGGAGGGAACCAGGTGGCTACCACTTTCATCAGCGGGATGTACACTGCGGCCATTCCCGCGGCTATCATCATTTTACCAATGACGGCGAAACCGAACGTTTCCCCCGTGGCTGTGACCAACGAACCCGCGGCGGCCAGGCTCAAGAAGATAAACGATACTCTTCTGGGGCCGAACCTGTCGGACAGCATTCCGCAGGGGATCTGCATCGCGGCGTACGTCCAGAAATATACTGAGCTGAGGTATCCGATATTGCCTCCTACCTCTTCCACGATATCGCGGCCGACCACGGCGACGGACATCCTGTGCAGGTAGACGAAGAAGTAGGCGGCCAATAGGACGGCGAACATGATCCAGGCGTAACGGCCTGCTCTTTTGAGATTCGAGTCATCTGTTATGGTACCCACCGATCCGACGGTCTGAAGCAGGAGAACTTTGTTAACCTCCGGTTTCCCGCCGCCCCGTTCGTCAAGTATGATGGACTTCTATATAAAAGCAGAAACAACAATCGTCGAAGTATGATAAACATGGCCGAAAACAGCCAGAAAATGACGGTTCGGTCGTCTAGATAAGTATTTATTATCAGTACTGAGTACTAATATCAGTAATAAAGGAGGCATATAATTGGACGGCAAGAAGGACGACAGCAAGAAATTGACGAACGAGGTCGGTGCACCGGTATCCGACAACGAACATGTGCTGACTGCGGGACAGAGGGGCCCCATGATGATGCAGGACCTGTGGTTCTTCGAGAAGATGGGACACTTCAACCGCGAGGTGATACCCGAGCGCAGGATGCACGCCAAGGGCAGCGGCGCATTCGGTACTTTCACCGCTACGCGCGACGTCTCCGAGTACACCAAGGCCAAGGTCTTCGAAAATGGAAAGAAGACCGATGTGTTCGTGAGATTCTCCACCGTCGCAGGGGAGCGCGGCGCCGCCGACGCCGAGCGCGACATCAGAGGTTTTGCGTTGAAGTTCTACACCGAGGAAGGAAACTGGGACCTTGTGGGAAACAACACCCCTGTGTTCTTCCTCCGCGACCCGCTGAAATTCCCTGACCTTAACCACGCGATCAAGCGCGACCCGAGGACCAACATGCGCTCCCCCCAGAGCAACTGGGACTTTTGGACGCTCCTCCCGGAGGCGTTCCATCAGATCACGGTCGTCATGTCAGACCGCGGAATACCGGCTTCGTACAGGCACATGCACGGATTCGGAAGCCATACATTCAGCCTCTTCAACGAGAAGAACGAGAGAGTGTGGGTGAAATTCCACTTCAAAACCCAGCAGGGCATAAAGAACCTCACGGACGAAGAGGCGGCGGCGATAGTGTCCAAGGACCGCGAAAGCCACCAGAGGGACCTTTACGAGGCCATAGAGCGCGGCGACTTCCCGCGGTGGAAGATGTGCTTCCAGATAATGACGGAGGAGCAGGCGCTGGCAAGGGACGTGGACCCATTCGACGTCACCACCGTCTGGAGCCAGAAAGAGTATCCGCTGATCGAGGTGGGGATGTTGGAGCTCAACCGCAACCCTGACAACTATTTCGCCCAGGTGGAGCAGGCGGCGTTCAGCCCCGCCCACATAGTGCCCGGTATAGGATTGTCGCCGGACAAGCTGCTGCAGGGGAGGCTGTTCTCATACGCCGATGCTCAGCGCTACCGCCTCGGAGTCAACCACGACCAGATACCTGTCAACAGATCGAAGGCCCCGGTCCATGCGTACCACCGGGACGGCCTCATGAGGGTGGACGGCAACTATGGTTCCACCAAGGGATACCAACCGAACTCCTACGACGAGTGGGCCGACCAGAACGAGTACCGCGAGCCTGCGGACAAGGTGCACGGGGACATATACCGCTACGACCCCAAGGACTATCCCGTAGACGACTGCTTCAAGCAGGGCGGGGACCTGTGGAGGCTGATCCCCGAGGACGAGAAGGCTGTTCTCATAAAGAACACCGCAGCGGACATGGCGACCGTGACGAAGAACATAAAGTACCGCCACGCCACCCACTGCTACCTCGCGGACCCGGAGTACGGAGAGCGCATGAGCAGAGCCCTGGAACTCGATTTCGAGACCGTGAAAAAGTATTCAAAGCTCGACCACGAGGGATTGGCAAAGGCGACCAAATGAGAACGAGGAACGCGTTGTTGTGTATCGCCGGTTCGGCCATGCTCGCCCTGGGCGCGATAGGGGCATTCCTCCCATTGCTGCCCACGACGCCGCTGGTCCTCGGCGCCGCCCTGTGCTTTGCCACAGGGAGCCCGCGCTTGTACGTATGGCTTACGAACACGCGTTTCTTCGGTCCGATAATCAGAAACTACAGAGAAGGTACCGGCGTTCCCGCAACGACCAAGGCATATGCCCTGGTGTTCCTCTGGGGAATGCTGGTGCTTTCGATGGTCTTATCCCGCAGCGTCGTTTTGGCGCTTCTGCTTTCGGCAGTTGGGGCATGCGTGACCGTACACATCCTGCGTCTGAAAGGATGCAAGAAAGCACAGGTGGAAGAAGATGCGGGCGATACACTATAGGAACACTCCCCAGAGGAAATTGGTTCTTGACACGGTCAGGAACAGGCACGACCATCCCAGCGCCGACGAGGTGTATAAGGAGGCCCGAGGTACGGACCCGCACATCAGCCGGGGCACGGTATATAGGAATCTCAAGCTCCTCTCCCAGCAGGGCCTGATAAGTCGCGTGCAGACTGCTGGCAGCGTCGACAGATTCGACTGCAGGACCGGCGACCACTTCCACTTCATGTGCGAGATCTGCGAGAAGGTGATGGATGTGGACATCCCTCCCGGCATGGACGTCGATTCAAGGATCGTGCCCCCGGAAGGCGCCGAAGTTCACGGACACTGGGTCGTCCTCAGGGGGCTCTGCCCCGACTGCCTCAAAAATGAAAAACGATAACCGCAATACTTAAAGAGCGGTCGTCAAACGGGTTCAGATTCCGACATCCCCGGAAAACAGCAGGGAGAATTTAAAGAAACGAGGTGGACTGGGCGAGATTTGAACTCGCGACTTCTTGCTTGCAAAGCAAGCGATCTTCCAGCTGATCTACCAGCCCACTGGAGAAGGCAATCTAGCTGAATATTATATAACTTTCGTCTTACATCGGATACGAGCATGACGATGACGGTGAGGCCGTCAGGAGTTGAAACGATTGGCGACTGGCATATCCTGGGGAGCTGTTTCTGTGATTAACGCGATGCCCGGAGGAGTGGGCGCGACTATGGGCACGATGCTGACCACACGTTCGGATTTCACCCCCGGTGGGGAAGGACGTAAGGTCGAGATAGTGAACGACCCGGGAGAATCGACGCTGCTGGCTGAACTCTGCGTCTCTGCTGCCTACAGGGCTGTCGGCACGGAGGAGCCGGAATGCTGGCATCTCCGGACCCTTTCTGAAACGCCCCCGTCGAGGGGCCTGAAGAGCTCCAGCTCCGCATGCAATTCGATAATAACGGCGGTCTTCGCCGAGCTCGGCTTTGTAACCGATCCGCTTACTGTCATAAAAATCGGTGTGGAGTGCGCGAGGGCTGCAAAGGTCACGAGGACCGGGTCGTTCGATGATGCATGCGGGTGCCAATACGGAGGATTGGTTATGACCGACAACAAGACGGACAGCATCATCTTCATCGAAGACATACCGAAATACGATGTTGTGCTCCACATACCGGACAGGAAGATCCGCAAGGAGACGATCGACCTCGGGCCTTTGAGAAGGGCCGCCGAAGCCCAAAAGGGTGCAATAGCCATTGCGAGGACAGATCCCTTGACGGCGATGACGCTCAACGGACGGATAATAGCAGAGGCATCAGGACTCGATAACAGTGTGGCAGAGATGTCGCTGAAGGCAGGGGCGCTCGGGGCGGGGATATCGGGTTCGGGGCCATCGACGGCAATATTGCTCAAACGTGGCACGGCGGGAAGTTTCCTCAGAGATACGGGACTTGAACACGTAATCGTGACAGAGACCCGAAGACTGAACGAGGTCCGATGAAAACATAAACAGCAACCCAGCTGTAAAACAGGAAACTCAGAATAGCACGCGCAGGGCCTTACGATAGGTCGCCGGCATCATACGGAAATGCCCCGGTTGGAGTTTACTATGCTTGTCGGACGCCAACGCTTCATCCTCGAAGGATTCTTTGCACATAAGAAATCAGCCGATTCCATCAAGGATGTCACGACCGTCGCTTACATGCTGCAGGGCTCGGGGTGTTCGGACACAGAAATACTCCGTAGCGAGTTTTCCATTGTCTTTGGTTCACCCGTGCGATCCCCGCGCGTGCAACAACTTATAGTACATAATCAATATATGTAATTTTCCATAGTTACATCCATCTAAATACAAAAATAACGAAATATCGTTTAAATGATACGATAATCGTAAAAATCATATAATAATCAAAAATGAATTATTTCCGAAATCATCAGATAATACTACTGTATTGTTGCTTCATGTTCCAGTTGGGGGAGAAGTTAAAATTTACTCTTTTTGGTAGCAGCCACGGCCCTTACGTCGGATGCGTCCTGGAGGGTATTCCCGCCGGAACGCCTGTTGATTACGATCTGATCATGAAATACATGACGCTGAGAAAACCTTCCGCAGGAATAGGGACTCCCCGAAAAGAACCTGACATACCGGAAATCGTATCTGGGGTCAGGGCTTCGGAAGCAGACGGCTCCCCCATCCTGATCAGGATACCCAACACCAACGTGAGAGATTCTGATTATTCGCAATACGAGCACACTCCCCGTCCGGGCCATGCCGACCTTCCTGCCGCAGTGAAAGGATTGAACTGCATGGGAGGGGGAGTTTTCTCCGGTCGCATGACGTCTGCGGTAGTTGCCGGAGGAAGCATAGCCAGGCAGTTCTTGTCAGCTTACGGGATCCGCATATCTGCATTCACCAGGTCCATAGGCGCAGTGTCAGACCCGGAGGAAAGGGGCTTCGATGATGTGAAAGGCTCCGAAGCATTCGCCTCCCGAGCCTGTACTGAGGACCTTGACGGGGCCATGAGGGAAGAGATAATGCGCGCTTCCGAGGAAGGAGACAGCGTAGGCGGGATCACGGAATGCCTCGTTTCGGGACTTCCCATAGGATTCGGAGGGATATGGTTCGAGGCCCTGGATTCGGAGCTTGCGAGGGCTGTTTTCAGTATCCCTGCATGCAAGGGGGTCGAGTTCGGAAAAGGATTCTCCCTTGCCGGGATGAGAGGGTCCCAGAGCAATGATCAGTATTGCTACCGCGACGGGGTGAGAACGATGAGCAACAACCTGGGCGGAATAGTCGGAGGAATGAGCGACGGCGCTCCGTTGCTGTTCCGCGCGGTGTTCAAGCCAACTCCTTCGATATCAAAGCCCCAGCACACCGTAGACCTCAGGACCGGCGCCGATGCAGGCATAAAGGTCGCCGGCAGGCACGATCCGTGCATAGTTCCCAGGGCCGCCGTGGTGGTCGAATCGATGGCCGCATTGGTGATAGCAGACCAGATCAGGAGAGGATTTTGATGGACAACGAAGAATTAAGGGAGAAGATCGCATTAATCGATTTGAAAATAGTATCTCTTGTGGCCGACAGGATGCAGACCGCCTATGAGATCGGCAGGAACAAAAAGACCGCAGGAATACCGATCCACGACGGAGATGTTGAGAAAACCGTCATATCCAGATATCGCAGGGCCGCCGCCGAGGAAGATCTGGATGAGGATTCCGCAGAGGAGCTCGCGAAGCTCCTCATATCCTGGTCATGCCGGATTCAGGAATAATCACAGGTATTTTCTGTAATCGTAGCGTCCGTCCTTGATCCTGGCCACCACTTCCTCGGAGATGGACTCGAGCTCCTCCGCGTCGAAATACCCTGACCGGATGTTCTGCGATCCGATGGAGGAAAGAAGACTGATCTTGCATCTGGCAAGCCCGTAAGGCCTCGATAACGGCCCGCCCTCTACCTCGGCCATCTGAACCTTGTCAAAACTCATGGTGGTTATCTTGCGGTCGACCACCCCCACAAGGAATGTGAACTTGTCTTCGCCTCTCCCATACTGGACTATCCTGCGGGACATCACCCCGTTCACGAAAAGCCCCGCAACCACGACGGCCGACACGGATATCACCGCTGCGGCTATGTATCCCATGGAGATACCTTCTGTCTCCGGCAGGTTGACCATCGTGTCGTAGAACAGGAATGCTGCGGCCGCAAATACAAGGGACCAGATGGCGGCTCGGATGAATATCGGTTTCGCCGCCTCTCTGGGCTGATTCTTCATTTCCACATCGTATACGAATTCCGGCACGATCGCGGACATGACCTTCTCGATGGTGCCCCTATCTTTCATGGGACACAGAAGGGGGGACCTGTTGCTGCTGTTATCTCCATCGCTTGCGGCAAGGCCTACGACCTCCGCGTCCAGCATGTATCTCTTTATGAGCCTGGGTACAAGCGGGCTTCTGATACGGACGGCATTGATCTTCGAGACTTTGAAAGACTTGCGATAGGTCCTGATGAAACCGTGGCTGATGTAGATCGTGTCCCCTGCCCTGTATATCTTGTAGTTGGAGTAATGGAATATCATCGCTACTACGGGTACGACATAAGAGAAGAGTGCAAGTGTGATAGCGACGATGCCCGAGACGAAATCGCCCGTCGTTGTGATCATCTGATATATTCCGAAGAAGAACATGATGATTCCGAATATCGCGGAAGCGGTAGGTTGCGATAGAAGCCCATGGAGCACCACGTCCGCCTTTGTTATGGTGACTATCGATGGTGTGTCGGGCTCGTCCGCCGGAATGACGTTGTTCTTGTACATCTTCTGCGAAAGGTTCGCCCTGATCCTGTCTGAAACCTCGGTACTGAAAGTGAGCGTCAACTCCGGAGAGAATGCGTTGACGCTGCTGTTGATGTTAATCATGAGCCTCGAGGTATCGGTCATCCTGTTGATGATCCCGCAGTTTACGTTGGTGGAAGCTATCTTAGAATATGCGATCCTTGTCTGCTTCTTGAACACGGTGTCGCGGAACACGGTCAACTCGTTCTCCCCGAACCTGATTGTGGTCCTCCTCCAGCGCCAGTAAGAGACCCATGTCATTGCGCCGAGTATCGAGATGAAGATCGCCAGAGAGATGTACAAGGAATACTTTTCGGCGATCTCTTTGTCTGCGTCCATGATCGAGAAGTAAAAACTGAACACCATGACCGCCGAGATGAAGACCGACTGCAGCACTCCCTCCACCACCTTTATAGGGTGTTGTGTGAACTCTTCATCCGCAGTTATCCGTTCGAAGCGGGGGGCCGCCTCCGATGCAGACCCCGCTTCGTCCTCTCCGTTCATTCTCTCTTCCTCAGGATGTCGTTTATGTAAGCGTTTAGACTGTCGGCGATCTCTTCGGCAACGGGTATCTCAAGATATTGTATACTGGCTATTCCGCCTGCAGTGGTTATCGTTACATCTGCCAGACGGAAAAGGTTGTTTATAGGCCCTCTGGCGACCTCCAGCTGATGCACCCTCTCTATGGGCACAACTGTGTGGGATATTACCAATATCCCCTTGCGTATGTCTATCCTATCGCCGTCGATCCTATATCTGTATCGGGCATAGTATACCAAGGGCCCGAGTGCCAGATATGCTGCGACCAGCGCATAGGCTATCAGCATCGCCAACTTGTAGGTGCTCGGAACCTCGTAATATTGCGATGAATATGCATATACGACATAGACTATGGCAGACAATATTGCCAGAATGATGACGTTGCCGATGTACATGGACCCGACGGACCGTCTCGGAAGTACATGGTATCCGTCGGTTGTAAGCCCGTTCTCGTCGACCTTGAATTCATTGGACATCTCATCACGCGTCATTCGAGGTAGGCGCCGTTGGCTCCGTTTGTTACCAGTTTCCTGTATTTGCTCTGGGCGCCCGTTACGGGACGCTCCACCCTCTGGACCTTGGACATGCGCTCTTTGATCTGAGAATCGGACAGCCGAACATCAAGTCTCCTTGCGGGAATATCGATGTCGATTATGTCACCGTCCCTTACAGCCGCGATCGGACCGCCTTCGTAGGCTTCGGGGGAAACGTGCCCAATGGCCCCGCCCCTCGATGCGCCCGAAAACCTTCCGTCGGTAATAAGCGCAACGGATCCTCCGAGCCCCCTTCCGACTATCAAGCTGGTGGGTGAAAGCATCTCAGGCATTCCCGGGGCGCCCTTGGGGCCCTCATACCTTATTATAACAACATCGCCCGGGACTATCGATCCCGAAACTATCGCCTCTGTCGCCTGGGATTCACCGTCGAAGACCCTTGCGCGTCCCGAGAACTTCATCATCTCCGGGCTGACCGCAGACTGTTTAACCACAGATCCCATCGGAGCTATGTTGCCTTTCAGGACCGCTATCCCTCCCTGTGCGTGGAATGGATTGTCCAAAGGCCGTATTATTTCGGGCTTCGTCACCCTGGCCGACCCTGCGATCTCAGAGATGCTCCTGCCGTTGACCGTTTGGGCGTCCTCCAGGACATCCTTCAGCCTGTTCATGACCGCAGGTATGCCACCCGCTGAATCCAGGTCGGCGATGCTGTAGGGTCCGGACGGCCTCAGGCTCGTTATGTGGGAAACATCCCTTGATATCTTGTCGAAATCGTCAAGAGTGACGGGTACACCGAAATCCTTCGATATCGCCGGTATGTGAAGGGCCGTGTTTGTGGAGCCTCCGATCGCCATGTCGACCCTTATGGCGTTCCTGAAGGAGGCCTTGGTTACTATGTCGCGGGGGCGGGTGTTCGACAGTGCCAGTTTGACGGCCTTACGTCCGGTCTCCCTGGCGATCTCGAGCTTTCTCTCATCCGACGCTATGCATGTGGCGCAACCGGTCAGACTGAGGCCCAAGGTCTCGGTAAGGCATGCCATGGTGTTCGCAGTGAAGAGCCCCGAGCAGCTCCCCCTTCCGGGGCAGGCCTTGCATTCTATGTTCCTGACGTGGTCTTCGTCGACCTTCCCCGCCGAATATTCGCCAAGCGCCTCGAACACAGACTGGAGATCTAAGACTTTGTCTCCATCCTTTCCGACCTCCATTGCGCCACCGGTCAACATGATTGCCGGAACGTTCATCCTGCCTGCGGCCATGAGCATGCCTGGAGTGACCTTGTCGCAGTTCGTGATCCCGACCCATGCGTCGAAAGCATGGCCTTCGACCATGACCTCGCAGCAGTCGGATATGACCTCGCGGGATATCAGCGAATACCTCATCCCCTTGTGGCCCATGGCTATGCCGTCGCAAACCGCGGGCACCCCGAACATGAACGGATATCCGCCGGCCTCTATGATGCCTTCCTTGACCGCCTCGGCAAGCTTGTCGAGGTGTATGTGCCCGGGCACGACCTCATTCCATGAGTTTGCTATGCCTATGAAGGGTTTATCGAAGTCCTCGTCGCACAGGCCGTCAGCCCTGAGAAGGCTCCTGGCAGGTGCTTTGTCTATACCGCTTTTCACGGCGTCGCTTCTCATTTGAATTACCAAAACGGACTATCGGGAGCGACCGTATATAATTATCTGAAATTAGAAAAAAGTAATGAAGGGGGCATGGGAAGGCCCATGCCCCGTGGAAAATCGGTTTCAGGTGCTGCGGAGGACGATCTCGATGTTCACGCCGTCGGGGACGTCGATCCTCATGAGCTGCCTCAGGGCGCGCTCGTCGGCATCAAGGTCGATGAGCCTCTTGTGGATGCGCATCTCCCAGTGGTCCCATGTCTCGCTTCCCTCTCCGTCAGGACTCTTCCTGCAGGGTACCCTGAGCTTCTTCGTGGGCAGCGGAACAGGTCCGCGTATGGCCACTCCGGTCCTCTGGGATATCGCCTTGATCTGGCCGCAAACGTTGTCGACCTTCACCGGATCGCTCCCGCTTAGAGATATTCTTGCGCGCTGTGACATCTTGATCCCTTGCTTAGTTAACTGGGAAGTCCTCAGTTGGACTTCTCAACCTCGATGCATGCACCGGCTGCGACGGTCTGTCCCATGTCACGGATGGCGAACCTTCCGAGGGGCGGGTACTCTTTTGCTGTCTCGATGACCATCGGCTTGGTGGGCTCGCACCTTACGAATGCGATGTCACCGGTCTTTATGAAGTCAGGGTGCTCTTTCTTGACGGCACCGGACTTGGGGTCGATGGTCTTGATCAGCTCGGTGACCCTGCACGCGGTCTGGGACGTGTGGCAGTGGAACACGGGCGTGTATCCGACTGTGATCACAGACGGGTGGTTCAGGACGACGATCTGAGCGACGAAGGATTTCGCGACGGAGGGCGGGTTGTCGACCGGTCCGGCGACGTCTCCCCTCTTTACATCGTTCTTAGCAACACCGCGGACGTTGAATCCGACGTTGTCACCGGGAACCGCCTGGGGGAGGACCTCGTGGTGCTCTTCGATGGACTTGACCTCACCGACGATGTGGGAGGGCTCGAAGATGACCTTCATGTTGGGCTTCAGGACACCGGTCTCGACGCGTCCGACAGGGACGGTTCCGATACCGGTGATCGTGTAGACATCCTGCACCGGCAGCCTGAGGGGCTTGTCGGTGTGCTTCTCGGGCACCTTGAAGTTGTCGAGCGCCTGAATGAGGGTTGGTCCGGTGTACCAGGGGGTGTTGGCGGACTTGACCTTGATGTTGTCTCCCATGTATGCGGAAACGGGTATGACCTCCATGGGCTTTGCGCCTACGCTGGCCATGAGTTTGATCATGGCATCCTTGGCCTCGATGAATTTCTTCTCGTCGTATTTGACGGCGTCCATCTTGTTGATGGACACGATGACCTGCTTCACACCGAGGGTGGTCGCGAGGAACACGTGCTCTTTGGTCTGTGCCTGAGGTCCTTCGATGGCGGAGCAGGTGATGATGGCTGCGTCTGCCTGGGAAGTTCCCGTGATCATGTTCTTGACGAAGTCGCGGTGGCCGGGAGCGTCGATGACGGTAAAGAAGTATTTGTCGGTGAAGAACTTCTTGTGCGCCACGTCGATAGTGACTCCTCTCTCCCTCTCTTCCTTGAGGCCATCCATGACCCATGCGAAATAGAAGGTTCCTTTACCTTTCTCCTCTGCTTCTTTCTTGTATTTCTCTACGATGTGAGGGTCGATAGCACCGGTCTCGAGAAGGATCCTACCGGTTAGGGTGGACTTTCCGTGGTCGACGTGTCCGATGATGACCAGATTCATGTGCTCTTTGTCAGCCATTTTTTTCTCTCCTTAATGTATATTTTACTTGGATTGCTTAGCCATAATATGTTTATTATTTAACGTTTACACTCCGGCGTAATACCTTTCGTCATACGGCTCGGGGTTGAGTCCCTTCCTCGTCCTTATCTCAGCGACCACCTTTTTCTGAAGCTCGGCAGGCACCTGCTGGAACCCTGAGTTCTCGGTGGACCACAGTGCGCGTCCCTGTGTGGCGCTGCGAACGTCCGAGGCGAACCCGAACATGTCAGATACCGGTACAGTAGCGGCTACCGACGCATCGGCCCCTTCCTGTCCCATCTCGATGATCGTTCCGCGGCGCTGGGTGACCATGTTTACTGCGGACCCCATGTAGTCGGGCGGGACGCTGATGAACAGCTTCTGCATCGGCTCGAGCAGATTCCTTCCTGCCTGGCACATTGCACCGTAGATACCGTCCCTGACCGCGGGTATGACCTGTGCGGGACCTCTGTGGATCGTATCCTCGTGGAGCTTTGCGTCCATGAGCTTGACCTTCAGCCCGGAAACCTTCTCGTTTGCGAGGGGACCTCTTACCATGGCCTCTTCGAACGACTGCTTTATGAGCTCCATGGTCTCGTGGAGGTACTGTATACCTTTCGTCATATCGATCAGGACGTTGGTGTTCTTGAAGCACACCACTCCTTTTCCCTCGTCCTTGCTCAGGCCGAGCTCTTCGAGCTGCTTCGCAAGGGCCTTGGGGTCCTTGATCTTCGCATCCGGATCGATGTCGCCCTTGTGGATCGCCTCAATGATGCCCTCTTCGAGAGGTTCGACTATGAAGTAAAATTTGTTGTGCTTGTTGGGCGATTTACCTTCGAACTCTTTGGCGTTCGGTCCTTTGACGCTCTCCCTGTACACCACAATGGGCTGGGAAGAGACGATTTCGACGTGCTGCTCGTTGATGATGCGGTATTCAGTGATCTCCAGGTGGAGCTCGCCCATACCGGATATCAGGTGCTCGCCCGTATCGTTGTTGATCTCGATGTTGAGGGACGGGTCCGCTTTGGCGATGGACCTCAGGACCTCGACCAGTTTGGGGAGGTCCTTCGTGTTCTTGGCCTCGACGGCCTTTGTGACGACGGGTTCCGAGTAGTGCGTCATCTTCTCGAAGGGCTCGGTGTCCTTTTCGGAAGAAAGCGTAGAACCGGAGATCGCATCCTTGAGGCCCGTGAGGGCGACGATGTTGCCCGCCTCGCACTCCTCGATGGCGATCCTGTCGGCGCCTACCATCAGGGCCGCGGTCTGCACCCTCTGGGGGGCGGCCATGCCGGATATGTAGAGGGTGTCTCCCTTCTTGACGCTTCCCGAGAACAGCCTTCCGAAAGCGACTTCTCCCGCGTGGGGGTCCATGATGATCTTGGTCACCATCAGGGACGTGGGCCCCTTAGGGTCGCAGGTCATCATCGCCTTGCCCATAGGCGTCTCCTTGTCTCCCTTCCAGATGACGGGGATACGGAGCTTCTGTGCTTCGACCGGGTTCGGGACGTGCCTGATGGCCATCCCGAGGGCCACCTCGTGAAGGGGTATCTTCTTGGCGAGCTCGGCCTGGCCTCCCTCGCGCTTGCAGTAATCGAATATGTCGCTGAACGTGAAGTTGTACTTCTTCATCGCCGGGACGGTTATCGCCCAGTTGTTGTATGCGGAGCCGAAGCCGACGGTGCCGTCCTGGATGCTGACCTGCCACTGCTTGTTGAGCGGCGCGGGCAGGTTGACCATAAGCTTGTGGTTGAACTCGGCGACGAGCTTGGAGAACTTCTCGATCATCATTTCCTTGGTGACCTGCTGTTCAACGATCATCCTGTCCACTTTGTTGATGAACAGCATGGGCCTTACGCGCTCTTTCATCGCCTGTTTGATGACCGTCTCGGTCTGGGGCATGATGCCTTCGACCGCGCAGCAGAGAATGAAGACACCGTCGAGGGCCCTCATCGCCCTGGTGACGTCTCCTCCGAAGTCCACGTGCCCGGGGGTGTCTATGAGGTTGATCAGATAGTCCTTGCCTTCGAAGTGGTGGACCATGGACGCGCTGGCTGCGTTGATGGTGATACCTCTTGCAGCCTCCTGCTCGTCGAAGTCCAGGACACGCTGTTCGCCCGCAAGCTCCGAGGACATCATGCCTGCGCCTGCGATAAGGTTGTCCGAGAACGTCGTCTTTCCGTGGTCGATATGGGCCGCGGTACCGATGTTCCTGATGAACTCCGGAGAGTTCATCAGTTTAGTTGCTTTGTGTACGTTGTCTTCTTTCCTTCCCATTGGTTTCACACACCGGTTACGATCACCTGGCGGCCTGGGCCACCCTCTCGATCTCTTCCTTCTTGGCTACCGCGAAGGACTGCATGTCTCCTTTGGATGCGAGTATCATCTCGTCGGCCAGGCATTCGGATATGGATTTCTTGCTCTTGGACGATGACTGGACTACGCCCGTGCTCAGGTTGCGGAGGGCTATGTCAAGCCTCCTCTGGGGCGAGATGTCTACGGCCTTAGGCACGGATATGCCTCCGAACTGAAGCCTGGTGATCTCTTCCCTGGGCGCGGCGTTCTCGAGCCCGATGACGAGTATCTGTATCGGGTTCTGCCTGGTCTTTGCGGCAACGATATCGAAAGCCTGGGAAACGGTCTTGTAGGCCTTCATCTTCTTGCCCGTGTACTTCTCGGTCCTCATTATGTCGTTGATGAGCCTCTCGACAATGCTCAGCTTCGACTTTCCGAACCATCTGTTTGCGTGCTTTCCTCCGGAGTGGGGGATGTTTGTCGGAGCAAGGTCGATGTATTTCGCGAGACCTCCGTCGCCGACTACGACCTCGGTAGAGTCGTACTTACCGAACATCAGGGCCTTGGGTGCGGAAGGCACCTCGGTAGCCTCAATCGTTGTTTCTAAAGTTTCTTCTGCCATGAAAATCACCTAACCGGCTTCTCCGTCCTTCCCCTGACCATTTCATCAAGAGAGACATTGTTAACCTTTATGACTTTGAAACGGACACCGGGGATGTCTCCGTAAGAACGTCCCATCCTCCCGCCGATACCTTCAATCAGTACCTCGTCGTGCTCGTCTATGAAGTTGATGGCTCCGTCGCCGACCGCGAATGCTGTGACCTGGCGTCCGTTCTTTATCAGCTGGATCTTTACGCACTTGCGTATTGCGGAGTTGGGCTGCTTAGCCTCTATTCCAACCTTCTCCAGCACGATGCCCCTGGCCTGGGACGACCCTTCCAGCGGGTCTGATTTCTCCCTCAGCTTGAGCACTCTCTTCTTGTATCCTCTGTCGAGCCAGCGGAACTTCTGCCTGTCCACTTTCATTTTCCTTGCGGTGTTTAGACCATTTCCCAAACTTTCACCTTCGTCGAGTATAGCACGCGATATTTCCAGCGTATTTAAAGACCACGTATAGACGGGTCAATATGCGGAACATGCCTATCATAACCCCCTATTTAAGACCTTTTACGGCCCTGGCCCTTGATATTATTACGCACGTATAATCCGTCAAGGACCAAAGAGGCTTCTGCAGGCATCCCCGAGTATCTTCATCCCTTTAACGATGTCGTCATCGTCCGGGGTTGCAAAGTTAAGCCTGATCGTATTGTACCCGCCTGAAACATGGAAAGGGCGCCCCGGCATAGTGACAAGCCCTTTTGATAGTGCCAGTTCAAAAAGCTTCATGGCGTCTGTGCCTTCCGGCGACCTCAGCCAAATGAACATTCCTCCCGCCGGGTCGTTCCATCCCATCGAGTCTGGCAGATGCTCCTCCATTGCGTCCCTGAACGCTTTCTTCTTTTCCGTGTAGCCCCTGCGCAGAGACGATAGATACTTGTCATAGTCGTTATTGGACAGGAAATCGTCGATTATCCTCTGGGCGAAAGACCCCGACTGGAGCGAGGAAGCTTCTATCGACCTGTTGGCGGCATCCCTCATCCACTCGGGCACCACCATCCACCCAACCCTCATACCGGGGGAGATGGTCTTGGAGAAAGAACCCAGGAGGACCGTGTCCTCCGGCGCCATGCTCTTGATGGTGCGTCCCGGACGTCCTCTGAATCCCAGCTCCCCGTAGGCATCGTCCTCAACAAGAAGGCATCCGGATCCCGATATTATCTTGGACACCGTGCTCCTGGCACTGTTTGAATAGCTCCTGCCTGAAGGATTCTGGAAGTTGGGTATCGAATAAAAGAGCTTGGCCCCTCCTCCGACGGCCTCGGACAAAGAATCCTCTTCGGGGCCTTCGTCGCTCATCCCGATACCCCGGAAAACCGGCCCGTATGAGGAGAACGACTGCAGGGCCCCCAGATATCCCGGATTCTCCACTGCCATTGTGTCCCCGCGGTTCAGAAACATCTTCCCAAGCTGGTCGAAGCACTCCTGAGAGCCGTTGGTCATGAATACGTCGTCCGGGGATGCATCGAAACCCAGTTCGCACCTGCAACGTTCCGCAATCTTTTCCCTGAGCGGGCGGTAGCCGGCTGTCGCACCGTATTGCAGGGCAGAAGATGCGCCTTCTCCTCCGAGCACCCTTTCCGTTGACTCCATCAGGGCCGCCGTGTCGAAATAAGAATTGTCGGGGAGGCCCGTGGCGAAGGAGATCATGCCAGGCTTCTCTGCGACCTCGACCAGCTTCATGATGTAAGAGGGCATCGTGCCCTCTGCTGCCTCGGAAAAAGATGGGCGCATGATGCTGTGATGACGCCGTATGATAAAAGCATGCACCCGTGCGCGGGCATAACCTTTAAATGCTACTCGACCTAGAGGAGTCAGGAGATAAAATGGGGAACGAAGAAGATTACTTGGCATTGCTCACAAGGGCGAAAATGAACCTCCCGGAGACCATAGAGAGCCACGAGAGGTTCGTGCTTCCGGAACTGGACATCATCCAGGAAGGGAAGATAACCATCCTCAGGAATTTCATGGACATAGCCGACAAGGTAAGGCGCGACCCTCAGCATCTCCTGCACTTCCTCCTCAGAGAGCTGGGAGCGCCCGGGGACGTGGACAACAGAAGGGCCGTTTTCAAGGCAAAGATATCGTCCCAAAACATCTCCGAAAGACTGCAGCAGTACATGGACACATACGTCGTTTGCACAGAATGCGGACGCCCGGACACCAAACTTGTCAAGGACGACAGGGTGATGGTTCTGGAATGCGAAGCCTGCGGCGCGCGCAGACCCATATCGGTCCGTAAGACCGTCAAGACCGACGCCAACGCGCTCAAGGTCGGCGACGTGCTTGAGGTTCTGATCACCGATGTCGGAAAGAAAGGAGATGGGATAGGGAAGTTCAACGACTTCGTCATCATAATCCCCGGGACAACGAAAGGGGCCCGCGTCCACGCAAAGATCACCAACATTTCCAATAACACCGCCTTCGGACAGGTGACTAACGAAACGGCGACCCGCTGAATACAATGAGATATTTCGTCGAATCCTACGGTTGCACCATGAACTACGGCGAGGGGGCACAGCTCTCGGAACGCATGTCTGGCATGGGTTACGAGAAGGCCTCGTCCGCAGAGACTGCAGACGTAGTGATCTTGAACACCTGCACCGTGGTCGATGCGACCGAGAAGAAGATGGTCAGAAGGATGACGGAGCTCAGGGGCATGGGCAAAGAGGTCATAGTCACCGGTTGCATGGCCGAGGTCCAGCCGGGAAGGATCTCCGTCAGGCTTCCGGATTCGCTGATAATTCCCCCCAGGAATTACTCCGAATTCTCCGACAAGGTAGGTAGCAAATACGGATGCTGGCACCCTTTGGATAACAAGGAGACCGGCACCTCGGCGATACTGCCTATCGCACAGGGCTGCCTGGGCGCATGCTCCTACTGCATAACACGTTTCGCAAGGGGAAAGCTGCTAAGCTACCCAGAAGAGGAGCTCCTCGCCGAATTCAAAAAACGGCTTAAAAGCGGAGCAAAGGAGATATTGGTCACTGCCCAGGACACCGCATGCTACGGCCGTGACATCGGCTCCAGCCTCCCCGAACTCCTGTTCAAGATGCTGGAAGTGCCCGGTGACTTCAGGATACGGGTGGGAATGATGAATCCGGACTGGCTTGCCCCCATAGTCAACGGAATGATGGATGTTCTGGAAGATCCCAGGGTCTACAGATTCCTGCACATACCTGTCCAGAGCGGCAGCGGCAGCGTACTATCGGCCATGAAACGAGGATATACCCCGGAGGAATATCTTTCGCTGGTCGGAAATATACGTTCCAGATGCCCGGACGTAAGCATCTCCACCGATATGATCGCGGGCTTTCCGGGCGAGACAGATGAAGACCACAGGAAGAGTGTGGACCTTCTTCGCGTACTGAATGCGGACACTGTGAATATAACCAGATTCTCACCCCGGCCGGGGACCAAGGCCGCAGAGATGACCCAGGTCAACGGACGCATAATAAAGGCACGTTCCACAGAACTAACCGATGTGAAGAACGAGGTGGAGCTTGCCAACAACAAGAAGCTTGTGGGCAGAACCTTCAGGGTACTCGTGACCGAGGAAGGGAAGGAAGGCTCCGTGATCGCCAGGACGGACAACTACCGGCCGGTCGGTATCGCCGAGGATATCCCTCTGGGAACTTTCTGCGATGCCGAGATAACCGGATGCGGCCCGACGTACCTCATCGGAAGAACGTTAAATAACCGAAGCGGATAACCGCCTATAGTCCTGTGGTGTAGCGGTCAATCATGCTGGCCTTTGGAGCCGGCGACCCCGGTTCGAATCCGGGCAGGACTACCATTGGATCAAAGGACCTGGCTCATATTATTTCGAAAAGACGTGCCAGGCCATAGGAGGCACCTATGGCGACCAGGAGGGAGAAGGTCGTCCTTATCGCCGGGCCCATACCGCGTGCCCTTTTGGCGGTTCCGGCTTCCCGCATCTTGAAGAACGACCCGTAATTCACCCAGTAGCTGCCAATAGCCAGTATTACAGCCGCGGGAATCAGGGACCTGAAGAAGAGAACCAGCACGAACTCCTCCGATAAGAAAGACCTCTCGAGAAGAGAAGATGAAACTATCAGTCCCGTTATGATGTGCAAAGCACCGTTCACCGCACCAATCCTTTTTTCGGAGTACATAGACAGATCCTCTCGGGACATGTACGAAAATTCCTTCAGTGTCCCTATGGGCCTGTGCCCAAACAGCTCGTGCACGCCTTCGGTTGCAATTACGGCGGAGAAAGATGCGAAGAGGACCATCAGAAACGACTCGAGCATTCCTGTTCGGGCGACTGTTATCGAATAAGCCGCGAGAAGCAGAAAGAATGTCCATACGATGAGACCGGGATATGCCGCCCTGACTCCGCCTACCATGCCCGTCGATGATGGTTCCGATAGAAATAGGTGCGGAGCGCAAAGAAGGGCATTCGGAGATTACGGTTGACATAAAGTAAAATATCCGCCCCTGCGATGGAACAGCAGCCTTAGGAGGTGCATGCTTGAAAGAAAACATCAGGGGCAACGTAAGCTGGGTCGGGTACTTGGACTGGGAGCTTCAGAAGTTCCACGGAGACGACTTCACAATAATGAACGGATCTAGCCAGAATGCATATATCATCGAGGAGGACAAGACCGTGCTAATCGATACTGTCTGGACGCCGCACAGGTCGGAGTTCGTCGACAATCTCAGGAAAGAAATCGGCCTGGAGAACATAGATATGGTGATAATGAACCACGGGGAGGCCGACCATTCCGGTGCGCTGCCCGAACTGATGAAAGAGATCCCCGACGTGCCGATATACTGCACCGCCAACGCCGTGAAGAGCTTGGAGGGCCAATATGGCAAGAGAGGATGGGACCTGAGGGTTGTGAAGAGCGGCGACTCCGTGGACATAGGTGACGGGAAGGAGCTTGTTTTTATCGAGATGAAGATGCTACATTGGCCTGACAGCATGGCGACCTATCTGACGGGAGATAATGTGCTATTCTCGAACGACGCCTTCGGCCAGCATTTCGCCGTGGGAGGGCTCTTCAACGACACTGCGGACATATGCTTGCTGGAAAAAGAGGCAATGAGGTATTACGCCAACATACTCAATCCATTCTCGCCGTTCGTCACCAAGAAGGTCGACGAGATAAGGTCCATGAATCTTCCGATAGACGTGATCGCCCCTAGCCACGGTGCAATTTGGAGGGAAGAGCCCATGCAGATCGTCGACAAATATTATGAGTGGGCGGCCGAATACAAAGAAGACCGGCTAACGATAATCTATGACACCATGTGGGAAGGCACAGCCGCCATCGCCCATGAGATCGCGGCGGCGGCAGGAAAGATAAGTCCGGAGACCGTCGTAAAAGTATTCAACTGCTCAAAGGCTGACAAGAGTGAGATCATGGCCGAGGTCTTCAGGTCGAAGGCCATAGCTGTAGGTTCCCCGACGGTGGGCGGAGATGTTCTGACGAGCGTCAGCGGAACCGTCCGCTTCATGAAGTCTCTGAAATTCAAAAACAAGAGGGCCGGAGCGTTCGGATGCTACGGATGGAGCGGAGAGGGAGTGGCGGTCCTGAAAAAAGAGCTTGCGGAAGCGGGTTTCCGGATAGTGGACGAGAGCGTACGCTCGATGTGGAAGCCTGACGAAGAGGCCCTGGCATCGGCGGAAAAACTGGCGAGGGCTTTGTTGGAGTGAAACCTGCGTTCGGTAAGGGCGACTCCCCGCCCAAAATAGGGAGGCTTTGCGGCCGATGTTTGAGATCTGCCAGCAAAAAGCTAGGAAAATTCGGTTTTGAAGCCGAGAGGCTGACGACCGAATACCATATGCGTGATAAGATTATGAAATAATGCCGTTAAAATATGATTTAGAAGATGATTAAAAATTCTTATGACGTTCGATGCTACGTTTAGTGCATGGCAAGCTGCCAAGGAATCGCGGGAAATCCGTTTAGATTTCCTTGCTTATTTCGTTTTTTTACACACTTAGTTTTGGTTGAGGGCGGGGCGTGAGCCCCACCCTGCTTAGGAGGTGATCCATCTGCAGGTTCCCCTACAGATACCTTGTTACGACTTAACCTTCCTTGCTAAATCTCAGTTCGAATACCCTAATCAGGGGTAACCTCACTGAAACCCAACTCGGATGGTTTGACGGGCGGTGTGTGCAAGGAGCAGGGGCATATTCACCGCGAGTTGTTGATTCGCGATTACTACGGAATCCAGCTTCATGAGGGTGAGTTACAACCCTCAATCCGAACTACGGACGGGTTTCGGGATTGCTTACACCTTTCGGTGTCAGAACCCATTGTCCCGCCCTTTGTAGCGCGCGTGTAGCCCAGGAAATTCGGGGCATACTGACCTACCGTTGACCTCTCCTTCATCTGACTTAGCGCCAGCGGTCCCGATAATGTGCCTTACCCCCGGAGGGATAAGTAGCAATTATTGGTGAGGGTCTCGTTCGTTATCTCACTTAAGAGAACGCCTTACGGTACGAACTGACGATGGCCATGCACCACCTCTCTGAAAATCTGGCAGAGTCTTTAGCCCGGCCTTCATGTAACAGTCTTCCCTGGTGAGTTTTACGGTGTTGAATCCAATTAAACCGCACGCTCCTCCCGTTGCGGTGCTCCCCCGCCAATTCCTTTAAGTTTCATCCTTGCGGACGTACTCCCCAAGTAGCAGACTTAACAACTTCTCTCCGGCACTGAATGCCCCCAAAGGGCCTCCAACACCAAGTCTGCAGCGTTTACACCCTGGACTACCGGGGTATCTAATCCCGTTTGCGACCCAGGGCTTCGTCCCTCACCGTCGGATCCGTTCTAGCTAGACGCCTTCGCCACCGGTGGTCCTTCTAGGATTACAGGATTTTACCCCTACCCCAGAAGTACCTCTAGCCTCTCCCGGTCCCAAGTTCGGCAGTCTCCTCGGAAGTCGGAAGGTTAAGCCCCCCGATTTACCCAAAGATTTACCGAACCGGCTACGAACGTTTTAGACTCAATAAAATCGACCACCACTTGGGCTGCAGGTATTACCGCGGCGGCTGGCACCCGTCTTACCCAGCCCTTATTCCTCTAGTTTTCTAAGCTAAAGAAAAGCTAACACAAATGTGCTAGCACTAGGAATTCCCTCATCGGGGTTGCCCCCATTGTGAAGTTTTCGCGACTGCTGCGCCCCGTAGGGCCTGGATTCGTGTCTCAGAATCCAACTCTGGGCTCCCTCTCTCAAGGCCCATACCCGTCGTAGGCTAGTAGGTACGTTACACCCACTACTACCTGATAGGCCGCAGACCGATCCTTAAGCGCCGGAACTTTGAACCATGGGTCATTCCAGATCCCATGATCTATGGAGTATTATCCTCAATTTCCCGAGATTATCCTCCTCTTAAGGGCACGTTATCCACGTGTTACTGAGCAGTCCGCCGAGTCCATTACGACTCTCGACTCGCATGTCTTAATCGAATTCCTATAGCGGTGGCCGCCGGCAGGATCAACCGGAGTCAAATCCTATGACTTTATGTAATCGTCTTGGATGGATGAAATTTTTGAAACTGGCAGTTTACCATGTTTCACCGCTGTCCTGTCAAACGGCTCACTCATTTCGAATGTTCCGTCTAACAGAACATTCGTAGCATCGAACGTCAGAGTTCAAGAGTGCACGCCCGAAGGCGGAGATCTTGACTCTCCATGAATGCGCAACTTTCGGAGCCAGTGTGGTTCCATACCGGCCCACCAAGCCGCGCATTTCCTCGTATTGCGGTTGAGTATATAACAGTTTTGATGCTGTTATTCCTCACCGCATATCGGGGATTTGAACAATACAGAACCCATATAAAAAACCGCGTAATGACTGCCAGCTGGGAGCCCCCTCTTCTTTCGTTATTTCCTGATCTGAACATGAAAATCTGGAAAAATCCTCTTTCCGGCCGTTATCCGGCGGATAATCCAAAACTTTAATATCCCTATCCCATACCCCAGAGCACTGTGGGGGTGGCCCAGCCTGGTAAGGCGATAGACTGCTAATCTATTGTCCCAAAAGGACCCGCGAGTTCGAATCTCGCCCCTCACGCCACTTAACACCTTTTCTGTTCATTACTTCACTGAATGACTAATAGTCTTATACACGCGTGCGCGAAACATATTATAATCACCTTACAGTTTGTGAACTATGAGATTCCTTGTAATCACCGATTTTCACCAGAAGCTCTCAAAGCTCGATCTGATAAACAGAAGGATAGATGAGTACGGGCCCGATTTCACACTTTTCCTGGGGGATGTCACGGACATGGGCACGGGAGAGGATGCCGCCGAGATTCTGTCTTCGATTAATTCGGAGATATATGCAATACCGGGCAACTGCGACCCCAGAGACTTCCCGCAGAAGATATCCGGCGTTGCCCACGACATGCACGGGAGGGGCGCAGATATCGATGGGCAGTACTTCGCCGGGTTGGGGGGCTCCAATATCACGATATTCGGCACGCCTTTCGAACTGACGGAGGATGAGCTCTACAACGGTCTAAAGCCCATTTCCAAAAGGGGCATGGTGCTCATGACGCACGTCCCCTCCTACGGTACGCTAGACACTATTCCCTCTGGAATCAACGTAGGAAGCAAATCGGTGAAAATGATCGTGGACGAATTCCGGCCTGTCCTGGCACTGTCTGGACACGTACACGAGGCGATAGGGGCCGTAGAACATGATGGCACCCTTTTCGTTAATCCCGGTCCTGCGAAACAGGGCAGGTGCGCCGTGATAGATTTAGGGGAGGATGGGGCCAGCGCCATACTTCTGGGCCCCAAGGATTGACGGGCCCGCAAAGCTTTTTATAGGGCACCATGTTTAGTGGGTTCGATTAGAATGGCACTTTGGCAGGGTAAATCCAAAAGAACGTCGACCGGAGGCAGGCGTGTACTGTGCGCCGGCAAGAGAAAATTCGAGATCGGCAGAGAGAAGCAGTTCACCAAGATCGGACCCCAGACATCCAAGGCATTCCGCGGAATGGGCGGAAACCTGAAAATGGGTGTGCTTACTGCAGAGTATGCTAACGTCATCGACAAGAAGACCAACACCGCAAAAAAGGTTAAGATCATCACAGTCAAATCCAACCCGACCGACCCCAACTACGTTCAGCGTAACATCCTGAACAAAGGGGCGACCATATCCACCGAAGCCGGTGAGGCAGTCGTCACTTCCAGGCCTGGACAGGATGGGGTAGTAAACGCCGTTCTGATCTGAATAATAACATTTCAGGGGCCGTCCGGCGAGGCGGCCCCTCCTGCCTTCTACAATCAATTTTAATCGTATCATGCGATACGGTCCGTATCATGGTCTACGACGAAGATAACGCCATAGTGATCTGGCCGGAATATTTTGATATCGAAAGGACGCGTGCCGAGGGGAGAAGGTTGCCCAGGTCCCTTTGTGTAAAGAACCCGGACCTGGATCTGATTGCCAAGGGTGCGATGATATTGGACCTGGAATACCGCATAGTAGACGGCAAATCGTATCCGGGCAACGCATCGTCAAAAAAAGGCTGCATACGTGTTGAGAAAGGGAAGTTGAGCAAAACGGCCATCATCCCGCGCATCGGCGAAGTGTTGGTCAAAAACCAGAAGTGATCCGGATGATATCTCCGAAGGAATCCCGCATCATCGATGTCAATTCCGAGGCCGCCGGTGTAGAAACCATAACCTTGATGGGGAATGCCGGTTCCAAGCTTGCCGAAGTCTTAAAGGAAAGGTTTGAGGGCAGGAAGTTTCTTTTCGTATGCGGGTCGGGCAACAACGGAGGTGACGGGTTTGCCGCAGCGTCCTTGATGACGGAAGAGGATGTCACAGTCTGTCTTATGGAAGACGCCTCCTCGATTCGTTCCGACGCTTCTGCATATTATTTCTCGATGCTGAAATGTCCAGTGACCGATTTTCAAAACTTATCTTTTGATGGGTACGATGTCCTGGTAGACTGTGCGCTGGGCACAGGGGCGTCCGGAGATATACGCGGGAAATATGCAGAATTCATAGCATTGGCACATTCGTTCGCCGGTACGATCGTATCTGCTGACGTGCCCTCAGGCCTCGGTTGCGGGGACAGTATCATGCCTGATATCACCGTGACTTTCCATGACATAAAGTCGGGAATGTCGCCTGAAAACTCCGGAGAGATCATAATCGCCGACATAGGGGTCCCGCCCATTGCAGTGGACAACGTGGGCCCCGGGGACATGCTCAGGTATCCGATACCGGCTCCGGACAGCCATAAAGGCCTCAACGGCCGCGTTCTGCTTATCGGCGGGGGGCCCTACTGCGGAGCTCCTGCCATGGCCGGGCTGGCCGCCCTTCGTGTTGGGGCGGATATAGTCAAGATAGCCGCGCCCGAGAACGCCGCCGGCACGATATCTTCTTTCTCACCCGTGTTCATTACCGACCCGCTGAGCGGGAAATTCCTTAAGTGCGATCATGTGTCCCACTTGATCGGTATTTCGAAAAACTATGACGCTGTCCTAATCGGTCCGGGACTGGGTTCCTGCGAGGAAACCCTGAATGCCGTAAGGGATTTTGTGTCCGGATGCCCTGTGCCTTTGATAATCGATGCCGATGCCATAGGCGCTGTCGGCACCGGATATAAGGCAAAGGTTCCGACTGTGATCACTCCGCACAAGATGGAGTTCATCAGACTGGGGGGCGCTGGTACATTCAAAGAAGAGGACGTCCGCTCCCTGGCATCTTCCTCCTGTTCCGTTATTGTCCTCAAAGGAAAGACCGATATAATTTCGGATGGCGAAAGGACAAGAAAAAATACCACTGGCACTCCTGCCATGACCGGCGCAGGCACCGGAGATGTCCTTGCAGGTATAATTGCAGGGCTCTTGTCCAAGGGCATGGCGCCCTTCGAAGCGGGCTGCCTCGGGGCATACATATGCGGAAAGGCCGGTGAATACGGGTTCTCGGAGAAATCTTACGGTCTGATCGCAACTGACGTCATTGATTTCATTCCAACAGTGATCAAAAACGGACTTAAAGGGTTGAAATGAACCTCCAGCCTATCAGCGGGACTCCCGCTCTGAAATTCGGTGGTACGCTGGTTATCGGTGACCTTCACATAGGGTTGGAGTCGCATCTGCTTTCCAAGGGATTCCATATCATTACGAGAACCTGGGACATGTTCAATTCCATAGCGGCGGCATCCGAGGATTGCAAAAGGCTCATCGTCCTCGGAGACATAAAGGACTCGGTTCCCGGCACGTCAAAACAGGAGTATCGTGAGATACCTGCCTTCTTCGACAGGCTTTTAGAGTATTTCGATGACGTGGACGTCGTTAGGGGAAATCACGACACTAACATTGAGGAATTCCTTCCTGGCGGGGTGAGGATACGTCCTGCCTCCGGTCTCAAAGTAGGCGATGTCGGTTTCGTGCACGGTCATACATGGCCGTCCGCGGATGTAATGGGATGCGAAACGCTGGTACTGGCACATGACCATCCGGCGGTGATGTTCAGGGACGGGGTCGGGAAGATCACCACGGAACCGTGCTGGCTCCGCGGGAGGTTCGTACTGACGGAGAACGAGAGGTTCGACCGCCTCCCTTCGGAGTTCATAGTCGTCCCGGCATTCAACCGCATGCTGGGAGGCTCTCCGGTCAACGTGAGGGGCGAGCCTCTTTTAGGACCAATACTCAACAGCGACATTATAGACCTCGAAGGTGCCAGAGTCTATCTTCTCGACGGAATGGACCTGGGCAGGCGCGGAGACCTTATTCTCGATGGCCGCGACCGCTCCCGCTGGAAGAGAAAATGAAAAAGGAAAGGGGTTGAAGTCGGGGGATCTCTCCCCTTGTTTTTCGCTCAGTTGCGGGTTACCTTCTCGAGGAGAGAGCCGTCCGCGTACCTGATCTCAGCCGTCATGGGCATCTGACCGGGCAGGCTGTGGGTAGCGCAGGAGTTGCAGGGGTCGTACGCCCTGAACGCCATCTCCACCATGTTCAGCAGACCGGGGGAAACCTCGAAGTTGTGAATCAGTCCCTTGGCCACCTTGGCAACGTCGCAGTTGATCGGTCCGTTGTTGTTGGTGGTTCCGACTATCATGTTGCATGCGGTAACGATCCCGTTCTCGTCGCAAGTGTAGTCGTGGGTGAGGGTTCCTCTCGGAGCCTCGACGATACCTACTCCGCGTCCTCCGGGCATGACGTCATGCTGCTTGACATTCTGGTCGAGGAACTTGTCGCTCTGAATGTCGGCCAGGCACTTCTCCGCGGCGTAGATCATCTCGATGATCCTTGCCCAGTGGGTGGCCAGCGTGTGCTGGATCGGCCCTTCGACACCGAGGTCCTTGAAGAACCCGTGGTAGTACTCGAACTCTGCCTGCGCCAGAGGCGTGGATATGCTCTCGGCGACGTTCAGCCTGGACAGGGGGGATGCACGGTAGAGTCCGCTCTCCGGCCCTGCGGTCATTCCCTTGTATCCGACGTTCTTGAGGTACGGGAACTTCTCGTAGCTCCACTCCTCCGAAGCCTCGGAGACATGGTCCAGATAGTCATAGGGCTCGTACTTTACGAACTCCTTGCCCTTCTGGTCGACGACCCTGACAGGCCCGTCGTGGAACTCGAGCTGGTTCTTGTCGTTGACCATTCCCATGTGGTAGGTCTCGTTGTAGTAGAGGTCGGGGTTGGCAATGATGTCGACATAGTCCTTGTTCCCGAGGACCACGTCCTTCAGGACCTTCATGGACGTCTGCGAGAAGGCTACCATGTCCTTTGCCATCGCCTCCATCTCCTTCTGCTCCTCCCTGCTGATGGGCTTGGTGACTCCGCCGGGTACACCCATGACGGGGTGTGTGGCCTTTCCGCCTATCATAGCCTGGATCTTCTGCGCCTTGGCACGGGTTGCGAGGACCGCCCCTCCGAGCTCAAGTCCCACGGCAGCCACGACCCCGAGGACGTTCCTCTGGGCGGCGGGCGCTCCGGGTCCGCACACGAAGTCGGCCGAGGCGAGCGCGTAGAAGTGCGCGATGTGGCTGTGCACGTAGTGCGCGTGGTAGAACGCATCCCTTATGGTGAAGGCCGCCTCGGTGGGCTTGGTGTTGTAGCACCCGTCCGTGGCCTTGGTGGCCGCCATGTGGTGGGCCCCGGGGCACACACCGCAAAGCCTTGCGGTGATCTGGTTCATCTCGGTGACCCTTCTTCCGATGCAGAACTTCTCGAAGCCTCTCAGCTCCGGGACCTGCCAGTACGCGTTCTTCACGTTACCGTTGTCGTCGAGGAAGATCTCGATCTTCCCGTGTCCCTCCAAACGGGTGATGGGGTCGACTTCAATCCTCTTCTTGTCTGTCTTCTGCTTCTCATCCCAAATAATCGGTCCGGCCATTTACTGACCTCCTTCCTTGACTGATCTCTTAATCAGAGATTTGGACATCGAGAACGCATAGAAGTACCCGAGCGGGTCCTTTATCTGGCTCATGATGTCGTCGACCTTGTCCTCGCCCATTATGGGGTCCTCGTCTATGACTGGGAACAGAGATGCGATCGCCGTGAAGGCGCTCGATCCGAGCTCCTGGACCTCGGGGGAGGGGCCGTAGCATCCGCGGCAAGGCTGTCCGACCTTGGTGCACCTTGCTCCGCATCCGCCCATTGTGGCCGCTCCGAGGCATATGATGCCCTGGTCGACCAGGCACTTGTCGTTGTTGGTGTCCACCTGGTAAGGTTCCTTGACTTCGGTTATTCTCTTGTACTCCTTCTTCCTGGGGCACTCCTCGCAGAGCGTCTTGGACGTGACTCCGACCATTGTTCCCTTCGGAGGGAGCGCAACTCCGTTGTATGCGAAGTCAGCCACCGCTTTGAGCAGGTGGGAGATGGACTCCTGCATAGGCGGGCATCCCGGTATGTAGTAGTCCACGTCGATGACCTGATCGAGAGCATATACGTTGTCGTACAGCACCGGGAGCGTCAGCTCTCCCTCGGGGACCGTCGTTGACGTCTGAGGGATCTTGGGCTTGGCGCTGTTGTACTTGCTCTGGAAGGCCGCCGAGCTGGGGACCTTGGTGTAGACATAGTCCAGTATCTCGTCCTTTCCGCCGGGCACGAGGTTGGCGAGGGCGGGGGTTCCGCCGAAGCATGCGCAAGTTCCGTAGGAGACGACGATCAGGGACTTCTTCCTGAGAAGCTTCACCATGTGCTCGTTCTCGCTGTTCCTGACCGCACCGTTGATCAAGGACACGGTTATCGAACCGTCTTCCATTGCGGCGATGTCCTTCTCCTTACCGTCCACCGCGATGGGCCACATCACGATGTTGGCCATGTCGGCGATGGTCAGTACCCTCTCGTTGGTATCGAGCAGGGACACATCGCATCCTCCGCATCCGGCCGCCCAATATACGGCGAGGTTGAACTTGCCGTTCGGGGGTGCTCCGGGGAGGAGCGGCCCGAGGTCTGCGGCCGCGAGCCCGACGGGCTCTTTGTCGGCCGAGCACTCAGCGGCTTCGCACACGGTCGCCTTTGCGGGCGCGGCGGTCTTCGCGGGAGCGACGGCCTGAGCGGCCTTCTGCTCTTCCTTCTTTTTCTTTCTGTCTGCCCACCATCCCATTTACTCAGCCTCCTTTACTGCGTCCTTGCGGTCTACGACCTTCACCAGAGGGGTGGGGCCGAGCTCCTTTATTGTGTTCACGAAGTTCGTGATCGTTGTCTGGAACTTCGCGGCCTCGGACGCGGACACCCACTGGAGGCCGAGCCTCTTAGGGTCGAATCCGTACTGTTCGAGGACCATTCTGAGAAGGGATATCCTTCTCCTCGCCCTGTAGTTGCCGCCTATGTAGTGGCAGTCTGCAGGGTGGCATCCCAGTATGATGACTCCGTCCGCACCTTTGGAGAAGGCCCTGAGGACGAACTCGGGGTCGATCCTCGCAGAGCACATCGTCCTTATAATGCGGAAGTTTGTCGGCATCTGGAGCCTGGCTACGCCTGCTCCGTCGGCGCCTGCGTACGAGCACCAGTTGCAGCAGAAAGCTACGATCTTAGGTTCGAAATCTGCCATTGTAATCACTCTCCTCCTGCAGGGTTAAGGAATGCGTCTATTTCGGCGCATATCTGCTTGCTCTTGAACCCGGCCTGCTCCATCGCTCCGGACGGACAGGAAGCCACGCAGCTTCCGCATCCCTTGCACAGGGCGGCGTTGACCTGGCTCTTCAGCTTTCCATTTCCGCAGTCGACGATGCTGATCGCGTTGTAGTCGCAGCATCCTTCGCACACACCGCATCCGTCGCACCTGTTCGGGTTGGGGGATGCGACTATGCCTTCGGACACGCGCTTGTCCTTAGAGATGATGGTGATCATCCTGGAAGCGGCTCCGGAGGCCTGGGCCATGCACTCGTCCATGAATTTGGGCCAGTGTGCGGTACCGGCGACGAAGACACCTTCGGTGGCGAAGTCGACGGGCCTCAGCTTCTGGTGGGCCTCGAAGTAGAAGCCGTCCTTGCTGATCGGGACCTTGACCATCTTGGCGATCTCTTCCTTCTCCTCGCGGTTGGGCGACATGCCCGCTGCGAGCACGACGGTGTCTACGGGTATCTCGATGTCTGCTCCGAGTGTGGCGTCGAAAGCCTTCACGCACTTTCCGTCATAGGACGGCAGGTCGTTATCGACAGGGTACCTTACGAACCTTATTCCGAGCTGGGAGGCCATGTAGTACAGCTCCTCGCGGAATCCGTAGGTCCTGACATCCTTGTGGAAGTAGGTGACGTCCGCCATCGGGTTGGTCATCTTGATCTTTATGGCGTTGCGCAGAGCGCCCGAGCAGCAAACACGGGAGCAGTACGCCACATCCTTGGACCTGGATCCGACGCAGCTTATGAACGCGATCTTCTGTCCCTTGAAGGAGCCGTCCGCGATCTTCTTCTCCGCCTCGAGGGTGGTCATTACCTTCTCGTCCTTTCCGTAGTTGAACTCGGTAGGCTTGTAGGGGTTGGCACCGATGGCAAGCAGAACTGCTCCGGCCTCGATCTCGGAACCGTCGGACAGTTTCACCATGAAGTTTCCGACGTATCCGGGAATGTCCTTTACAGAGACTCCGGTGTGCACCTTGATCAGGTCGCAGCTGTTGACCTTGGCGACCATTTCTTTGAGGAAATCGGCCACTTCGACGCCGTCTTCCTTGTGGCGGAAGTTGCGTGCGAATCCTCCGAGCTCCTTCTCCCTCTCGACGAGGTGGGTCTCGAATCCCTGGCCTGCGAGGTCGAGGGCTGCGGTCATACCGGTGATTCCTCCGCCTATGACTGCGGCGACCTGCTTGACAGGGACGTCGGAGCCGACGAGGGGCTCGAGGAGAACGGTCTTGGCGACTGCCATCTTGACGAGGTCCTTGGACTTCTGGGTGGCCGCTTCGGGGTTCTGCATGTGGATCCAAGAGCACTGGTCACGGATGTTCGCCATGTTGAAGAGGTACTTGTTGAGCCCTCCGTCCTGGCATGCCTCCCTGAAGAGGGGCTCGTGGGTCCTGGGCGTGCACGAGGCGACGACGACCCTGTTGAGGTCCTTCGACTGTATTGCCTCGGAGATCGCCTTCAGGGCGTCCTGTGCGCATGCGTATGTAACATCTGTAGAATAGACGACTCCGGGCAGGTCCGCGGCGAATTCCGCGACCGCCTTGACGTCCACCGTTCCGGCGATGTTGGATCCGCAGTGGCAGATCCATACGCCCACGCGGGGCTCTTTTCCTGCGACGTCCTTCTCTTTGGGGTACTCTTTGGGGGCGCAGGGCTTGAAGTCCTTGCCCACGATGTACTTGCCGGCCTTGGCGGATGCACCGCTGGCCTCGGCGACCGATGTGGGGATGTCCTTGGGGGCAGCGAATGCTCCGGTGACGAATATTCCCTTCTTGGTCGTCTCGAGGGGGCGGTAGACGCTGGTCTTGCAGAATCCGTATTCGTTGAGCTCGATTCCGAGCATGTCGGCGAACTCTTTGGCTCCTTCCGGAGGCACCAGTCCGACGGACAGGACCGCCATGTCGTAGACCTCGGTCCTTCCGTTGTTGTCAGAATCGGTGAAGTTGACCAGAACCTGCTTGGTGACCGGATCCTCCTCGAGGTTGGACACGCGGGCTCCCCTGATCATTCCTATCTTGTACTGGTCTTCTGCCCTGTGGATGTAGTCTTCGAACTCTTTTCCGTAGGACCTTATGTCCATGAAGTAGATGTCTTCATCGACGTCGGCGATGTGTTCCTTCGTCAGCATCGCTTCCTTGGTCGCGTACATGCAGCACACAGAGGAGCAGTATTTCTTCCATCCGTCCTTCTGGGACCTGGATCCGCAGCACTGGATGAACGCTATCCTCTTGGGCGACTCGCCGCTTGAGGGCATTACGATGTGTCCGCTGCTGCATCCGGAGGCACACATGTACCTCTCGAACTCCATGGCGGTTATGACGTTGGCTATCCTGCCGTATCCATATTCGGTCGCTATGGAAGCATCCCATATCTGGAATCCGTTGGCGGCGATTATGGAACCGACATCGAGGACGATCTCTTCGTCCTTGTCGTCATAGTGGATCGCGCCCTTCTGGCAGGTCTTCTGGCAGAGACCGCACTTGCCCTTCTGTATCATCCTGCAGTTCTCTCCATCGATGATGGCGACCCTGGGGACGGCCTGGGCGTGGGGTATGTATATTGCCTTCCTCTTGGCGAGCCCGAACTCGAAACTGTCGGGAATGTCCTTCACGGGACACTTGGCTATGCAGTCGCCGCAGCTTGTGCACTCGTCAGGGTTGACGTATCTTGCTTTCTTCTTGACTGTAACCTTGAAGTCGCCCGCTTCTCCGTCGATCTTCATTACCTCGTGGTAAGTGAGCGTCGAGATGTTCGGGTGGCCCGCACAGTCCGCCATTTTCGGGGACAGGATGCAAGCGGAACAGTCGTTCGTCGGGAAGGTCTTGTCGAGACGGGACATCTTTCCGCCGATGGTGGGTTCCTTCTCCACCAAATAGACGTGTATGCCTCTGTCTGCAAGATCCAACGAAGCCTGTATACCTGCGATCCCTCCTCCTATAACTAATGCTGATTTGGTCAAATCTTTGCCTCCGTTGTTCTAAGAAGTTTTGGAACGTACGGGAGTATATGATTTCTTATTATTAACTCTTCTACGCAATCCATTTAAATAGATAACCTGTTTGTCACCGAAAGCCCGATTTTTAAAAAATTCATTTCCGTAAAGAAATGTAGTAAATGATTTTTTCAATATAGCCAGACTTCAAAAATTATGTTAGATTTTTATATTATCTTATAAGATAATACTACGTAAATAACTGTATAGGTGTTGATACGAATTCCGAATTAGTGTGCATTGTAATTCCATGCTAAACCTTCTTTCCAGTGCAATATATATACAGAACGTTTATCTACTGAATCATGAACCTCGCCAATACGGTATATCTGCTGGGTATCTTTTCGGCATTGGCGATTTTTATATCCATGGCATTGCAGTCCAGGCTCGTCTCGAAAAGAAAGAACATCGCTTCCACACGGTCGGCGGGCGGAATTGCTACCTATTTTCTGGATGATTGTGAATCTGAAAAGCTTTGCTCCGTATGCCTCGGGAGGATCGGACTGCTCCCTGTTTCGACATGCGGATGCGGCAGGATATTCCATGACGGCTGCGCTTCCACTATGGATGCGTGCCCCTATTGCGCCCGGCCATACGTAGACATGAAGGTGAGCGAGCCGGAGCGTCCCAGATGCCCGGTGTGCGGACGGTTTCTGTTCGGGAGTATATGCTCCTGCGGTGCTGCTTTCCCCAGAAGGGACGGCACGATGGAATGCTCTTGCGGCAACATAGTCGATTGCTCCCGACCGCTCTGCGGGAAATGCGGTTCGCTGTACGAAAAGGTCAATGTCCATCCATGCCGCAGGGGCAAGAATAAAACATAAGCGGACCATTGGCATGGGATGACCGTCAAGAGCAAGCGTGGAAGGCGCAGATATATCGTTTTCCGTGTCGGAGCCGATGCTGACAGGATTTCGCTGGCGCGGGCTACCTTCCGGCCGGGGCATCACGTAAAGGTCATCTCGTGCGACGAGAGGATGGCAGTGATCAGATGTTCTCCGGAAGATAGGAGCTGGGTCTCCGATACCGTGGTGTCATCATTCCCGGGTTCCGAACCCCTCAGGACATCCGGAACGCTGAAGTCCCTCAGGGAACGCTACGGCTCCCTGAAAAAGGAGCCCAGGCCCCCTCGGACCGCCGGTAAAGGCCTGCACTGAAATAATATATACTGAATCCCCTGTCTACCCGCGAGCACTAAGGAGAAGCACCATGCAACCAGGACAAATGGCTTATGACAGGGGGATAACGGTTTTCTCCCCCGACGGAAGGCTCTTTCAGGTCGAATATGCCCGAGAAGCAGTGAAGAAGGGCACGACGACCATCGGGCTGAAGTACAAGGGCGGAGTGGCCCTCATCGTGGACAAGAAGGTGTCCAGCAGGCTTGTTGAGCCGGCCTCCATCGAGAAGATCTATGACGTGGACGAGCACATCGGTTGCGCGACGTCGGGCCTCGTGGCAGACGCAAGGATCCTTGTGGACGAGGCAAGGAAGAATGCCCAGGTCCACAAGATCACCTACGGCGAGAACATATCCGTGGAGATGCTCGTGAAGAAGATCTGCGACTACAAACAGAACTACACTCAATACGGCGGAGCCCGTCCCTTTGGGACCGCCATACTGATGGCGGGAGTCGACGACATGGGCATCAGCCTCTTCGAGACCGATCCCTCCGGCGCGCTTGTGTCCTACAAGGCCACCTGCATCGGGTCGGGTCGCCCTGCGGTGATGGATGTCTTCGAGAAGGAGTACCAGGACGACATGGAATACCAGGACGCGCTCAAGCTCGGCCTTAAGGCCCTCGGCAACGCCCTGGAAGAGAAGCCCGTAGCAGCGAATGTTGAGATCGGGGTCGTGGAGAACGGTAAGAAATTCCGCAGGCTCTCCGAAGAGGAGATCTCCGACCTGCTCAAAGAGTGAACGGGAAATGGTCGACCTCGAGAACGCCATAGTAGCCAGGCTGGAAAGCCACGGCGAAACCTTCGAGATACTTCTGGACCCTGCGGCGATGGACCTCATCAAGCAGGGAAAACAGGTGGACCTCTCGGAATATCTGGCGGTAGAGGATATCTTTAAAAACGCCGGGAAGGGCACCCGCCCCCCCGAAGACAAGTTGAAGGAAGCTTTCGGCACCACCGACCCGGTAGCTGTGGCGAAAATCATCATCCAGAAGGGCGATGTGCAGATAACCACGGAACAGAGAAGGGATATGCTGGAGGCTAAACGCAGGCGGATAATAACCCATATCGCCGCCAACGCGATAAACCCCCAGACCAAGTTGCCGCACCCTGCGCAGAGGATCGAGATCGCCCTGGAAGAGGCCAGGTTCCGTCCTGACCTGTTCAAACCCATGGACAGGGAGATCGATGAAGCGATGAAACTCCTCAGACCGCTTCTTCCGATAAGATTCGAGAAGAGCAGAGTGGCGGTGAAGGTCAACGGAACCGACTACGCGAGGTGCTACGATGATATCGTGCACTACGGCGTCGTCGAACGCGAGGAATGGGGAAGCGACGGCTCCTGGATGGGCCTGATGGAGGTCCCCGCTGGACTCACTTTGGAGCTGTCCGAGAAGCTTAAGCATAAGACCAAGGGAACGGCATCCGTAAGGGTGCTCAATTGATTTCAAGATGTGATATAATGGATAATAATAACGCAAAGAACGCCCGCGAGGTCGTCGTCCCAGGAGATAAATTGGACGGCGGGAACCTGAAAGCGGGGGAAAACACATATGTGCTGGACGGCACGGTCCGCGCCGGCATCCTGGGCGTAAAGATGGTACGCCAGAACACGGTCAGCGTAATTCCGCTCGGCGGACGCTACATGCCCGCAACCGGCGACACCGTGATAGGGATGGTCAACGACATAGGCTCTTCCAACTGGATGGTCGATATCGGCGCCCCCTATCCCGCACCGCTCCACGTCAGCGAGGTCCCTTGGAAGGTTGCCTTCGGCGACACCTCGAAGTACCTCAACGTCGGGGACGTCGTGATGCTGAAGATCCTGATGGTGGACGAGAGCAACAAGATATCCGTGACGATGAAGGACTCGGGGCTCAGGAAACTTGAAGGCGGGAGGCTCGTGAAGATCTCCCACACCAAGGTCTCGAGGGTCATAGGAAAAAGCGGGTCGATGATTCAGATGATCAAGAACATCACCGACTGCCGCATATTCATCGGACAGAACGGACAGATATGGATCGACGGCGACGGCCTGAACGCCGACGTCGCGACTAAAGCGATAAAAATGATAGACGAGGAGACCGTAAGGTCCAACCTGACCGAAAGGGTCAAGAAATTTTTGGAAAAGGAAATCCCTCAGGAAGAGGAAGACGAAGAGAACGAAGAGGGAGATGAGTGATCATGAGCGGACACAGTGACATTGTATTGGTTGACGAGAAAGGAATGAGGATCGACGGCAGGACCGCTGAAGAGCACAGGGCCGTGAAGATCGAGGCCGGCGTACTCAAGAACGCCGACGGCTCGGCCTACGTCGAGATAGGGAAGAACAAGGTCCTCGCGGCGGTTTACGGCCCCAGGGAATGCCACCCCAGGCACCTGCAGAACCCCACCAAGGCCATAGTCCAGTGCAAATACAACATGGAGGCCTACTCGGTAGGCGACAGGAAGAGGCCCGGGACCGACAGGAGATCCATCGAGATCTCGAAGATAACGGCGGAGGCCTTGGAGAACGTCATACTCACCGGCCTGTTCCCCCGCGCGTCCATAGACGTGTACATCGAGATCCTTCAGGCCAACGCAGGAACGAGATGCGCCGGGCTTACCGCCGCATCGGTCGCCCTCGCGGACGCGGGAATCCCCATGAAGGACATAGTGCCCGCCATGGCCGCCGGAAAGGCGGACGGGCATGTGCTCCTGGACCTCAACAAGGAAGAAGACAACTACGGCCAGGCGGACGTGCCTCTGGCCATCGTGCCGAGCACCGAGGAGATAGTGCTCCTCCAGATGGACGGCAACATGACCCGCGAAGAGTTCGACCGCGCCATCGAGATGGCGGTCGGCGGGTGCAAAGAACTTTACGCCCTCCAGAAGGACGCCCTCAAGAGGCGCTACACCGTAGACGGAGAGGAGGATGATTCCGATGAGCAGTGAGATCATTTCCGAGATAAGGCGCGACTACATAGTCAACCTGCTGAAGGAAGGCAAGAGGACCGACGGCCGCGGAGTCGCGGACTTCAGGGACATATCTTTCGAGCTGGGCCTGATCGAGAGCGCGGACGGTTCGGCGAAAGTGCGCCTGGGCGATACAACGGTCATCGCAGGCGTCAAGATGCTTCCCGGCACCCCGTTCCCCGACACCCCCAACAGCGGGGTACTGACTACCGGCGCCGAGCTGATCCCCATGGCACACGCCTCGTTCGAGTCCGGTCCACCCGGAGAGGACGCCATCGAGCTGGCACGTGTCGTTGACCGCGGAATACGCGAATCGGGCATGATAGACGTCGATAAGCTCTGCATAACCCCCGGTCAGGAGGTATGGATGTGCTACATCGACATCTACGTGATAGATTACTGCGGAAACCTGTTCGACGCCTGCAACCTCGCGGCCGTCCTGGCCATCAAGAACGCCACAGTGCCCGCGGAGCAATACGGCAAGGGCGAGAACTATCCCATGCCCGTCACCTGCACTCCCATCTCGGTCACCGCGGCCAAGATAGGAAAAGACTTAATATTAGACCCAAATTTCGACGAAGAGCACATTGCCACTGCACGTCTGACGATTGCGACGGACGATGACGGCAACTTCAGGGCCATGCAGAAGGGCGGCCAGGGTTCGATAACCCTTGACGAGCTCAGTTCCTGTCTCGACATGGCTGTGGAAACAGGAATCAAGATCAGAAAAATAATCGGGTGATATGAATGTCTAAGAGAACCAACAAGGCCGGTAGCTCCGGAAGGTTCGGCGCCAGGTACGGTGTCATCGTACGCAACAGGGTCAAGTCCATAGAGGCCCAGCAGAAGATGAGACACGAGTGCCCTGTGTGCCACCACACGTCTGTGAAAAGAGTAAGTTCCGGGATCTGGGAGTGCAGCCGCTGCAAAACTAAGTTTGCGGCACAGGCCTACACCCCCAACACCAAGAAAGAGATCTCCAAAGTATCGGAGCAGTGAGGCGTCGCATGTACAGGTGCGCTAAATGCAACGAGCCCATAAGGAACGTCAACGCGCTGGGCCTCCAGTGCGAGAAGTGCGGCTCGAAGATCTTCTTCAAGGACAGACCGAACATCAAGAAGGTCCTTAAGTCAGACTGATGATATGCTGACCGCGGTCCTCGTCATAGGTTCCGGAGATGCCGACAGCATAGTCGCGTCAGTCGGGCCCGAGACGGGAGACCTCCCGCGCACCCGGGTGACCGTGCGCTCGGAAGGGGATTCCGCTGTGGTGGAGATCACCGCCGCGGACTCTTCCGCAATGAGGGCCGCGCTAAACTCATATCTAGAATGCATAGCGATCACGGAAGACATAGAGAACATCGTAAGGTGATACAATGAACGGAATCAGCCCCCAGCTCCAGAACCAGATAACGCAGTTCCAGCAGGTACAGCAGCAGCTGCAGAACGTAAGCACCCAGAAAGTACAGATGGAAGCCCAGCTCAGAGAGCTGCAGCGCACTTTGGAGGAACTCGGCAAGGCGACCGGGGACGTATACAAGAGCGTAGGGTCCCTTTTGATGAAAGTTGACGACAGGGAAGCCCTCAGATTAGACATAGAGGACTCGGTCGAGACCATGGACGTGAGGGTGAAAAGCCTGGACCGCCAGGAGAAGAGCCTCCGCGAGAAATACCAGTCCCTCCAAGAGACCATAAACAAGGCAATGGGCAACGCTTCTGCCGTCGCAGAACAGTAAACATATTACGGGCCCCGGCCCGAATACATCATTTTTGGACACTTAACGGCACTCCAATAGATTTAAAAGTACAGTATACTTCAATACATCCATGGATGCTCTGCGCGTAGAAAACGTGCATAAATTGTACGGGAACATCGAAGCCGTAAAAGGAATCAACTTCTCTGTGAAAGAGGGAGAGATCTTCGGTCTCATCGGACCGAACGGGGCCGGGAAGACCACGGCGCTGAGGATGATCTCGACGCTCATAACGATCACTTCCGGAAAGATAACAGTCTGCGGATACGACGTCGCCACCCAAGGGGACGAGGTGAGGAAATCCATCAGCTACCTTCCCGAGGACGCGGGTGCCTACAAGGACCTGAGCGGCCGCACATATCTGCGCTTCATCGCCGGCTTCTTCACCGACAGCGATGAGACGGACAAAATGACCCAGAGGGGAATCGACATCGCCAATCTGGGAGACCGTATCGACAGCAAGGTCAACACATACAGTAAAGGCATGATGAGACGCCTGCTAATCGCCAGGGCGATAATGACCTCCCCGCGCTTCGCCATAATGGACGAGGTCACATCCGGACTGGACGTTATGAACGCCCACGACATACGAGAGCTTATCAGGGAGATCGCCGGGTCCGGCGTCACCGTATTGCTTTCCTCGCACAACATGTACGAGGTCGAATCCCTGTGCGACCGCGTCGCCATGATCAACAAAGGAGAGATCATCATGCAGGGGACGCCCGCCGAGCTCAAAGCCAAATATAACGCTAACAACCTCGAAGAGGTCTTCATCAGGGGGGTGAAGTCAGTTGAACAGTCTGTTTAACCTGGTAAAGAAAGAGCTCAGGGAGCTGATGACCCTGGAGTCGGTGATCTCCATATTAGTCGTCATGATCCTGTTCGTGGGCCTGGGATTCATGATCAGCGACCAGACCGAGCAGGCCATGGAGCCTGTAAGGATGGGAGTGATAAACTATGACGGGGAATCTTCGACATATTACGACACGGTGGATTCCACGTTGGACGGGATGTACGATCCCGCGACCAGAGACCAGTACCTGATAAAGCTGTACCCGTCCTCGATACTGACTGACGACGAGATAATATCTCTGATGAAGGAGAACGGCCTCCCCAATCTGCTTGTTGTGGATCAGAACTTCAGCGAAAATATTGACGGCGGGACCCAGGGCAAGATAAGCGCTTATTACATATCCGAGAACTCCGGTGCATTCGGCGGGATAGATTCCGATTCCGTCCAGGGATTTGTGACCGTTATAAACGGAGCCGTTTCCACGAAGCTCATGGAGAACGAGCTTTCCGTTTCACCCGAGGAGTCCGCATTCCTTAAGAGCCCCGTTTCCTTCAGCATGCCTGACAATTATACATACATCAACGGAAAGCTGTATTCGGACATCACCCCCTCCGCCATAAGCGGAGCGATGATGACCCAGACACTGATGGTCCCGATAATAATCATGATCGTCATCATGGTCGTAGGAAGCATCGTCATATCCTCCATGGGCACTGAGAAGGAGAACAAGACCCTGGAGACCCTTCTCACCCTGCCCGTGAAAAGGACGACGATCGTAAGCGGCAAGATCCTTGCCTCCGGGATAATGGGCCTCATCTACGGAGCCGCATACATGGTGGGCATGTACGTTTACATGAGCGCCATGACCTCCGGCGCGGGTGGCGTCAACCTGGCGGACTACGGACTTGTGCTGGAACCCGTCGACTGGATCATCACGATGCTTATGATGTTCGTTTCCATACTCTGCGCGCTGGGACTCTGCATGATATTGGGCGCATTCGTCAAGAACTACAAGAGCGCCCAGACCATGACGCTGCCCATATCCGTCATCGCGATGATCCCGATGTTCATCTTCATGTTCGTCGGCTGGAACTCCCTGCCGGCCGTAATGCAGGCGGTAATGTTCATCATACCGTTCTCCCACCCGATGATGGTGATGCAGAACCTTATGTTCGGAGACTACGTCCTGGTCTTCGGGGGCCTGATATACTGCGTCGCCTTCGCCGCGGTGACGGTCCTCGTTACCGTGAAGCTCTACAACTCCGACATACTGCTCGTAGGATTCGGACAGACCAGGCTCGGAAGGATCTTGGCAAAGTACAAAAAAGCGGACTGAGTACAGGGTCCATGGGACGATACAAAGAGCTCGCGGAGGCCATGCGGCACGGGAAGAAAGCAATACTGGTGCACAGCAACGCCGACACGGACGCCATCGGCTCCGCCTACGGGCTTTACAGATGCTTTCCCGAATGCACGATCTGCGCATGCGGAGGGGTCGACTACGTTGCCAACGTAGTGGCGGATAAACTGAAGATCCCGATGACCTACGAATACGATCCGTCCGATTACGACCTCACCGTCGTGGTAGATACTTCGTCCCCTGAACTTCTCAGCGTCTCTGTGCCGGACGGGAGCATCGTAATAGACCACCACATACCGACCGGAAAATGGGAGGGCATGAGGGTGTTCTGCGACAGCCATAGCGTGTCCTGCTGCGAGATAGTTGCCGAGATAATCCGAGAAACCGAAGCGAAGTTAGACAGGGAGATCGGGCTTGCGCTTCTCGGGGGAATGCTGACCGACAGCGGACATTTCCAATTCTCGAATTCCGACACCCTCAGACATTTCGCCGAGATCATGGACGAGAGCGGCGTGGCGATGGACGAGGCCATCTCCGCTACGCATGCGGACATCAGGATGTCCGAAAGGACGGCTGTGCTCAAGACCATGGAACGCGTGAAGTTCGAACGCGTAGGCGACATGATTGTTGCTTCTGCGGTCGGAAGCAGCTTCGAAGCCTCGGCATGCAGGGCCATTACGTCGGCGGGCGCCGACGTGGTGTTCGTGGGCACACAGAGGGATGATTTTTTCAGGATAAGCGCCAGGTCGACCCAGGAGATGGCCCGGAGAGGCATAAACCTGGGGGAGGCCCTCGAGAACATCGGTTCCGAGATAGAATGCGACGGCGGAGGCCACATAGGCGCGGCAGGGATCTCCGGTATAGGGGACGTGGAAGCCGTGCTGGGGATGTGCGTCTCGAGAACTATGGACTCCTTCCGTCGCATAAAGGAAGATATGGGCTGCGGGCCCGAGCTGTGATCACATCTTCCCGAGCTTCACCAGCACCTCTTTCAGAGCATCGAAGTTTTCGGGCTTACCCTCGAAGTAATCGGAAACGGGCTTCAATGTCTCTGCCAGAGCATCGGACACCCCGTTCTTTAGGTCCAGAGGGAAGAGCGATCCGCCGAAGTAAGCCTCGGTAAGCTCCTCGTAGCTTTCGTATGCGACCATGCCTCCGAATTTCTCGGGACGGTCGATGACGAGCCTTCCCATGCGCGGGAATATAACGTAACGGCACAGCATGAGCACCGGGTTCGTGTCCTCGGTTTCTTTTTCCTGGGGGCAGAACGCCTTCTTCATTTTTCTTGAGATGTCTTCCTTGGTGTCATGGATCGTTATGTTCCGGTCCGGCTTGCTCTTGGACATCTTCGACTCCGCAGGGTCCATCCTGTTTCCTCCCCCGAGGCCCGGCAGCAAAGGAGTGTGCAAAGCTATCGGCTTCCTCCATCCCAACTTGTCGGCCGCGTCCCTGGCGAGCATGTGCGCCCTCCTCTGGTCCATGCCCGCATATGCAAGGTCCACATCCATGCAGAAGATGTCTGTGACCTGAAGTATCGGGTAGAATATTTTGGAGGTATCGACCTCGGCCTCGTCCTCGGTACGTCCCATTATGGTCATTGACCTTTTCACCCTGCTTAGGGAAGTGGCCTTTGCGACGACGATCACCTTCTCCCAGTAGCCGGTGTCGCTAACAAGGTCGCTTGCATACCTGTATTGGACCTTGTCCGACGGGACTCCCAGCGCCGTGAAGCAGTCCTGCATGTATCTGGCACATGTCCGTATATTCTCGATGTCCCCGCCCAGCTTGTCGTTGATGGACGCATGCCAGTCCGCCCAGAATATCGTTACTTTGAAACCCGCGTCCGCAAGGTCCCTGATCTTGGATGCGACCAGCACCCAACCCATGTGAACAAGGCCGGAAGGCTCGAACCCGATATAGGCGGTGGGGTGCTCCTTCGTTCTAAGAAGTTCCATGAGCTCCTCCTCCGTTACTATCTCTTCCGCGTTCCTTGTTATCAGTTCGTACCTTTCGGTGGCATCCATTTTATCATTGCTGTTATCGTACCTTCCCTTAAATACATCTCGTCCTCAGAACAGGTTAATAGTTTCACCTCGATGTGCCTTCAGTGTACGAGCTTCTGAAAAAGAGCTTCTTGGACAGCCCGGTGATCGAAAGGAACGGTTACCCTTATTTCATCAATCCGATAAGCGACGGCGTGCCGCATGTCGACCCCGACCTCATGAACGAGGTCGTTGAAGGAATGATGGCCATGGGGGATTTTGACTGCGATATGATACTTGCCCCGGAAGCTATGGGCATCCCTCTCGCAGTGCCCATATCTCTCAGGCTGGGCATCCCATACAGCATCGTACGGAAACGCGGCTACGGTATTCCGGGGGAGATAGCAGTAGACCGGAGCACCGGCTATTCGTCCGGAAGTATGTACATAAACGGACTTTACGGGGGCGAAAGGGTCGTGATCGTCGAAGACACTCTGAGCACCGGCGGGACCGCAAGGGCCTTGGCCCTCGCTCTGGCCTCCCACGACATAAAGCTCGTGGAGATCCTGGCAGTCTTCGATAAGACCGAGGGTCCCGCCGATGCCGTGCCTGGGGTCCGGGTGAAGTCGATGCTTCGCGTGGGAGTGAGGGACGGGAAGCCGTTCCTGGATTGCTAACTGTAGCTATCCGCCTATAAACGGCACCATGGCAGATTTTGAGCCATGGGTGCGGACCTCCTGCTGCTTGTGTCTTTAATGAGCATGGCCGGAGCCCTGATGGGGGCGTTTACCGGGCTGGTGCCCGGCATCCACGTCAACACTCTTGCCACGATGATGTTGGCATCATATCCCTCCATCTCTTCATTGGTTTCAGGGTTCGCAGAACCTGAGGCTGTGCCCGTCCTGGTCTCCGCATGCATCGTGTCGGCATCGGTGGTCCATTCTTACCTGGATTTCGTCCCTTCGGTCTTCATAGGCGCACCTGACCCCGACGAGGCTCTGACCATGCTGCCGGGCCACAGGCTGCTGATGGAGGGAAGGGGCATGGCCGCTGTCAGGGCCGCCGCCGCCGGAAGCGCGGTAGGATCCTTTTCAGCTGTGATTCTGGCGGTGCCCGTACAGTACATAATGCTTAGAGGAGGGGCGGAAGCAATGGAGGCCGTGACCCTGGCCGTTGTGATATTCGTCTCCGCGGTGGTGATTTTTTCTGCAGATGGCCTGAGGGGAAGGCTGCTGGCCGCAGCCCTGTTCGCGGCGTCCGGGGCCATGGGACTGGTGTGTGCTATGCCGGAGCTGCCCTCCAATGGGATCTTCGGAGAAGGAACTCTGCTGTTCCCCCTGCTGACGGGCCTTTTCGGGATTCCTCCGCTACTTGCTTCCGCGAGTTCCGGGAGTTTCCCGGAACAACGTGACTGCCCGGAGCGCTCGGTAAGCCCGCTGCCCGGAATCAAAGGGGTGATCACAGGCTGTATAGCCGGATGGTTTCCGGGGATAACCGCGACTGCAGGGGCCGCCCTTTCTGCCAGCGTGTGCCGCGAGGAGACCCCCGAGAACTTCATATCCCTTGTGGCATCGATAGGCACCGTCACATCCGTTTTCTCCCTGGTCACTTTGTCGGTTACGGGGAGCGGGAGGTCCGGCACGTCCGCAGTGGTAAAGGAGATAATCGGGGATGGGCTCGAGGGCTTCTGCTCAGGCGGTTTCATGCTCCTTCTGTTGTCCGTTTGCCTGGCCTCGGCCATGGGGTATGCGATGACGATCGCCTCCGGGCGTTTGATGTCGAAGCTGGCAGATGGCCTGGAACCCCGCAAAATTAACCTGGCCGTCCTGATCATCATATTATCTCTGGTACTGTTGATGACCGGTACATGCGGGATCGCCGTCCTTGCCACCGCCACCCTTCTGGGACTCGTGCCCCAGTCAGAGGGGTCCGGCCGAATACCTCTGACCGGGTGCCTGATGGTCCCTGTAATAATAGGCGCCCTTTTATGAATCAGAGGCGTGCTTTAGCTTTGCCCAGGAACTTCTCAATATCGACTATCACTCTTTCGTGCGTACCTCTGGCTATTTCACCTGCGCCGTCGCTTACCGTAAAACTGAACTTAAGGCGGCGACGGTCTATTTCGACGAGTTCGGTCTCACATGTCACATTGGAACCCAGAGGGGTCGGGGCTATGTGATCTAGAACCGTACGGCTTCCTACCGAGCATGTTCCAGATTCAAGAAGGCTCATCACGGAGGTGTATGCTGTCTTCTCCATAAGAGCGGAGAGCGCGGGGGTAGCATACACCATAAGGGTACCGCTGCCGACATACATTGCCGTCTTGTCATCTTTCACCGTTTCTGAAGCTTTTCCCTTTATTCCTGCCGACAATCTCTGGTTTCCATCTGCCATTTTTTCACCGAAAGTACAGCATACTATAGGTTTTAATTATCACTCGTAGATTCGGGTCCGATGGGACCAAACGAGTTAGCTTTAGCGTTAAGCAGCCTGAGAGAAAAGATAAGACGGGAGGAGACCGCAGAGGACGGCCGCGTTCCTGAGATATGTTCCGATGAAGCTCTGCGGGACATTGCGTACAGGATGCCTTCTTCCCCCGAAGAACTGGAATCCGTACAAGGGCTGGGATCCGAATTTGTCGACGAATATGGGGGTGCTTTTCTGGATCTGCTTGAAAAGTATCGCTCCGGCAACGGAGGCGGCTCCGATATTGGCAAGAAGACGGTCGAAACGCTTCGCGAGCTCGAAAAGAAATTGGTGAACATCAACAAGAACAACAGGATGCTCTACCAGGGAAGGCTGGGTAAAAGCATCACTTTAGACCTGACCGGAATAATAGGGCCGGTATTCTCCGATATCTTGTTCGGTAACAAACGTTCCGTTAGACTTTGCGACTCCGCCTCGTCCCCAGGGCAGATTAAGCTGTATAGGGCCCTCAACGACATGATCAGAGAAGTCAACCGTAGCAGCAGAGATACTGGACAATACGACCTTTTCATAGCCTACCCCTTCGTCCAGGGTAGGATGCCGGGAGAGGATTTCGACATCAGGGCGCCTCTGGCACTGTTCCCGGTACGCCTGGAGAGAGACTCCCGGTACGTCACTATGACCGTGGACAGGGACCGCGATCCCGTATTCAACGGCACTCTGGTCCTGGCCTACATCAAATTCGCAGGCGAGAACAGGCCGATGCCGAACCTGGCGATTGAAGACTGCAACGAGGAGGACTTTTTCAAGAGGATCATGGAATTCTATTCCGGCCAGGGGATCTCCATGGAGCCCTGCGAAAGGGATCCGATACCGTTCAGAGAGTACAGGTCCGGAGAGTTTCCGAAATATCTCCCGGGCGACCTTAAGATGGTCCCGAACCTCGTGCTGGGACGTTACTCTTCGTACTCGAGCTCCATACAGCTGGACTTCGACCGCATTATCGAAAGCGGCGACATCAACGAGGTCCTCGACGACCTAATAACCGACCTGGAGCCCGGCGACTTCTATGACGAGGGGAAAGCGCCCCTGTCCGAGGTTCAGATCCGAGAGAAGGGCCTTGAAGCGTCGGAAAAAGATCTATTCTACGTCAACCCGCTGAACAGCGCACAGGAGAACGTGCTCACCGGCATACAGAAAAGCAAGGAGCTCGTCATACAGGGCCCGCCGGGTACCGGCAAGTCCCAGGTTATCACAGGCCTGATAGTTTCCGAGATCATGCGGGGAGGCAACATCCTCATGGTGTCCGAGAAGAAGACCGCACTCGACGTTGTCTATTCCAGGTTGGGCACCCTCTCCAAATACTGCATAATGGTCGACGATGCAGCGGACAAGGAGGAATTCTATTCTCAGATAAGACGGATCCTTACGCCATCTCCGCAGCGCCGCGGAGCCGACCTCGCGGAGGTCTCCGATGCGGTCGACAGGGATGTGGGGATACTCAGCAGCATAGCCTCCCGCATGTACGAACCGGATTCTTTCGGCATAGCGCCTTACAAGCTCTATTCGATGGATCGTTGGCTCGACCTCTCAGACAGACACCAATATGAAGAATACAAGGAGCTGAGGGATGGGGTCCCGACAAAAATCATGTCACTGGCATATCCGGAGGTAAAAAGACTTCACAAGATGTTCTCCGACCCCAACGTAATGCGCGGATTCAGGGAATATCATGAATGCGTCGCTCGCAACCCTTGGATCAAAGATATGAAACCGGACCTCTCCGAATATGATATCGGAGAGATCAAAGTTATGCTGTCTTCTTTCATAGACAGCACGAAGGCATGGAGGTCTAAGAACGCGATTTCGCGTTCGATGGGCAGGAAGAAGATCGAGCAGGAGGCCGAGTCCATACTCAAACGCGGTTTCACTTCCTACGGAGAAGCGATGCTCGAGAATCTTGTAGACAATCCAGAAAAGATACTTCTGGCTCTTGACGATTACAACATGTTCTCCGAACGCGGCACCTCGTACAACCGTATGACCGACAATGAGAGGAGCTACGGGGACACTCTCATGAAATTAACCTCCTCCATGAAGTATCAGCCCCAGCAGTGCAACGACCAGATATTGAAATACATCCTGAACGAGCGCCTCCAGAGGTTCGATGCCGAGAACAAGGACCTTATGCAGAACATCCAGGACTTCGACCGCATAGTCTCGGACATGGGCTCCAAGATAGGGGAGAAGATGGAGATGTCCAAGTCTTACGCCGAACAAAAGTTCCAGGAATGCCTCGGAAACGTTATCGGGTCCAAGAGGCGCGGAGATATATCCAGGATAGCAGAGAGCAAGCGCAAGTGGAACATCAATAAGTTCGTTGAGCGCTACAACTACGAAATCTTCAAAGGCATCAGGGTTTGGCTAATGACGCCCGATGCGGTATCTGAGATACTTCCCCTCAGAATGGGGCTTTTCGATCTCGTGATCTTCGACGAGGCTTCGCAGATGTACGTGGAGAGGGGAATACCCGCCATCTACCGTGCAAAGAAAGTCGTGATCGCAGGAGACCACAAACAGCTGAGACCCAGCAGCCTGGGTTTCGGCCGCATCGACTACGAGGATGGGGGAAGCGAGGAGGACACGGCCGCCCTGGAGGAGGAGAGCCTGCTGGACCTGGCAAGGGCAAGGTACGATTCGATACTTCTCAACTTCCACTACCGCTCAAGATATGAGGAGCTCATTGCGTTCTCGAATTACGCCTTCTACGGGGGACGCCTTTACGTTTCCCCTAATATTTCCGAGCCTCCCAAACCTCCCATAGAGGTCCACAGGGTGAACGGGATCTGGGACGACACCAGGAACATGGCCGAGGCCAAGAAGATAATGGAACTGCTGAGGGATTTCTTCATGAGCAGGCGCAATAACGAGACGGTCGGAGTGATAACCTTCAACGCGGCCCAGAGAGACCTGATAAACGATATCCTGGACGATGAATGCGCCAAGGACCCCGCTTTCGGACGGATAATCAATGACGAGATGAGGAGATTTGACAACGGAGAGGACGTGGGCCTTTTCATAAAGAACATCGAGACCGTTCAGGGTGACGAACGCGACGTGATAATCTTCTCGATAGCCTACGCGCCCAACAGCGAGGGCAAGATGATGCAAAGATTTGGCTGGTTGAACAACCGCGGAGGGGAGAACCGCCTCAACGTGGCGATAAGCCGCGCCAAGAGGAAGATCCACATAGTCACCTCCATCGAACCTGAGGACCTCAAGGTCGAAGATACGATGAACGTAGGCCCCAGGATACTGAAGAAATACCTTCAGTACGCGAGGGCGACAAGTGACGGGGACAGGCATATGGCCGACAGCATCCTCCGCTCGTTCAACGACGACCGCTGGAAGGAAGCGCCAATAATCGAGACGGAGAGCGGAATAGCTGACAGGGTGTACAACTCGCTGGTCCGCAAGGGCTACACTGTAGACCGCCATGTGGGCATAGGCGGATACCAGATAGACCTGGCCGTCAAGCAGAACGGCAACTATATCTTGGGAATAGAGTGCGACAGCCATCTGTATGAGATGTCCCAGTCGACCAGAGAGAGGGACTACCACAGACAGAAGTATCTGGAATCTAGCGGGTGGAGCATCCACAGGGTATGGACCCCGGGAATGTGGAAGGACCCCGAACGCGAGATCTCAAAAATCGTGAAGGCGATCGAAAACCGTAACTGAATTTCAAATACTCCGGATTCGATGCCCGATCATGGCTAAGACCATCCTCAAAATCCAGGGCATGACCTGCGAAATGTGTTCCAAAAGGGCAGAAGAGTCCCTCAAGGCCGTCAAAGGGGTGTCAGAAGTATCTATAGATCTGAAGAAGGGATTGGCCACGGTCGTTCACGATGGGGTTTCCGAAAAGGACCTCATCAGGGCCGTGGTGGATGCTGGGTACAGAGCGGAGGCGAGGCGTGGTCTCCTCGGCTGAGGGCCGCGAGAGAACGACCTTTCGCATCGCTGGGATGTCCTGTTCCGCATGCGCAGGAATCATCGAGAAGTCTCTCCTATCCGCCGAAGGGGTTTATGAAGCGGCGGTCAACTTCGGCAACAGCGTGGCCGCCATCAGCTTCGACCCCTCCAAGACAGACAGGGACAGGCTGGTAAAGATAATAGAGAAAGCAGGGTACTCTACCATCGAAGACGACCCGGAAACCATCGCCAAAGCCGAAGCCGAAGAATCCGGGCGCATGAGACGCGACCTTTCCGTTGCGGTGCTGTTCACGGTCCCGCTGTTTATTTTGGCAATGGCCGACATGTTCGTCGGCATACCCTGGCTTTCCGATGAACGCCGGCTGCTGGCAACGATCGAGCTTCTGATCTGCATACCCGTGATATATGCCGGGAGGAGATTCTACATACGGGGTTTTCCCGCCCTGATTGCGGGAACGCCTTCAATGGATTCCCTTGTGGCACTCGGTACCTCGGCATCATTCCTTTACGCCCTCTGGAATACGGCCATCCTTATTCTAGGCCAGCCTGCGGACGGCCTCACCTACGAGTCCGCCGCAATGATAATCACGCTAGTCTCGGTCGGGAAGTACCTGGAGACGCGTTCCAAGATAAAGACGGATTCAGCCGTCAGGGGGTTGATGGACCTCCAGCCCGAGACCGCAACAGTGGTCAGGGGCGGTGTTGAGATCGAAGTCCCCATTTCGGAGGTCGTCAAAGGGGATAAGCTCTCGGTGAAACCGGGAGATCGAATACCTGCCGATGGAAAAATAACATCTGGCACATCATCTGTCAACGAATCCATGCTGACAGGCGAAAGCATGCCCTCCCCCAAATCGGAAGGAGATGATGTCTTCGCAGGCACGGTCAACGGAACCGGGGGGTTCCTGATGGAGGCCTTCGGCACAGGAAAAGACACCGTGCTCCATCAGATAATCTCCATGATCGAGACGGCACAGGGCACGAAGGCACCCGTTGCCAGGATAGCCGACCGCGTCGCCGGGGTATTCGTTCCTGCGGTAATAATCATCGCAGCGGCCGCTTGTGCGGCCTGGCTATTATCAGGGAAGTCGCTGGAGTTCTCACTTACGGTACTCATCTCCGTCCTGGTGATATCGTGCCCCTGCGCCCTCGGCCTCGCGACCCCCATGGCCATAACCGTGGGGGCCGGCATGGCCGCGGACCGGGGAATTCTTTTTAAGAACGCGTCCGCCCTCGAGAGGGCAGCGGACATAGACACCGTCATACTTGATAAGACTGGCACGATCACCATTGGTTCGCCGGAGGTTACGGGTGCAGTATCAGGCAAGGACAGGGACAGGCTGATTGCACTGGCTGCCTCGGTTGAAAGCGGTTCGGAGCATCCCATCGCTTCAGCGGTGGTATCCTACGCGAAGAAGGAGGGAATAACCGTACCCGGACACAGCGGCTTCTCCTCAGTAACGGGAGGAGGTGCCAGAGGTACCGTAGATGGAAAGGAGGTCGTCATAGGGAGCCGGAAGCTGATGACCGAGATCGGCTGCGATGTCTCTGAATACGACGAAGATGCAGAATCGTTCGCTTCCCGTGCCATGACCTTCTTCTTCGTGTCGGAGGACAAAGAGCCCATGGGAATCATCGCTGTGTCCGACCCGGTCAGGCCGGAATCGAAATTCGCAGTGTCACGCATAAAGGCCAACGGAGCGGAGGTGATCATGGTCACCGGAGATAACAAGGCCACTGCCGATGCGGTCGCCAGGGAGGTCGGGATAGACAGGGTCGTATCCGGGGCCGCCCCGGGAGATAAGCTGGAGGTCGTGAAGGAGCTTCAGACCGAGGGCAGGTACGTGGCTGTAGCGGGCGACGGCATAAACGACGCCCCGGCTCTGGCACAGTCCGATATTGGACTTGCGGTCCGTAACGGTACAGACATAGCCATGGACTCGGCGGACGTTGTCATGATGACCGACGACATAAGGTCCATACCTGCAACTATAGAGCTGGGGAAGGCGACCATGAGGAACGTCAAGCAGAACCTTTTCCTGGCCTTCGTGTATAATGTGGTGGCCATCCCGGTCGCCGCAGGCGCACTCTATCTGTTGGGGATCGGCGAAATATCCATGATGCCGATGATATCCGCGGCGGCCATGTCCGCATCCTCGCTCTTGGTCGTCACCAACGCGCTGAGGCTCAGGGGCCATGCTCCCGAGAGCCTTTCACCAGCTTTATGACGTCGAGGGTCCCGGAGTTCCGGCCGACTTCAGTGTTATACTGCGAGATCTCCAGTGGATGCTTGTGCATCGGCGAGTCGATCACGAATGTCTCGTACTCTCCCCCCTCGCCGATGACGCTGATGCCGTGTTTCCGGTTCAGAAGCTCCAGGTCGCGGATGGCTGTTTCGTCGATCTCCCTGCCCAGCCACTCGGGCCCGAAGCCTTCGGCATAATAGCCGATGACCACGGCCCTTATCCCGGAGGAGACTATTTCGCGGAGCATCATGCTCTGTTCCTTCCTCCACATCGGCGAGAACACCGACAGGCCCAGTTCTCCGCACACGCGGTTGACGCGGTCCCATTGGTAATCCGACCATACCGCACCGACCACGACTCCGTCGATGTCAAGACCTGAAAGAGCGTCCCTGAGGCCGGCCATGTCCCCCTCCTCGGTTCCGTCGGTAGAGCCGGCGATATGCTTCCTTTCCATCGCCTCTGCCATGGCCGGGACGTTCCCTATGTTGGGAACATGAAATATCCATGACGTGCCGCTCAGGGGCCTTATGCTCACCATATACGGCACCTCGTGTCCGGACTGTAGCATTGCGTACATGGAGAACGCCGAATCCTTTCCTCCTGAGAAAAGGGAAGCTAGCCGCATGCTCCTGCCAAGCGCTCAGATTAAATTAACGTATCTCCATGCTCGGACATGAAAGTAGCAGAAATCACTCGCGACAAGTTCGCAGAAGCCGTCAAGATGGACCCGGTGGCGGTTTTCGTGATAGGCGCGACCGAAGCTCACGGGCCCCACCTGCCTCTAAACAGCGACACCGTACAGCCCATGTGGGTCGCCGAGGAGCTCGACCGCAGGTTCGACAACCTTCTGATACTGCCGCCCATGAACTACGGGGTCCATTCGTCCACGAGGAACATGCCCGGAACTGTGGCAATCACGTTCGATACCATGAGGTCCGTGACCTATGACGTACTGACGTCCCTATTCGAAAAGGGGGTGAAAAAATTCCTGGTCATGACCGGACACGCGGGGAGCGCCCATATGACAGCTTGTTCGGAGGCCTGCAAGCGCTTCGTGAGAGAGACGGGATGCAAAGTGATATTCCTAACGGATTACGACGTGGCGGAGGAACACCCAGATGTACGTGGCATCAAGGGCGACGGTCATGCCGGCCTACTCGAGACATCCCGCGTCATGGCGATATGCCCTGAACTGGTGGGCCAGGCGCGCCCGATAGGATTATACTCGGACCACGGTTTCCTGGTCCTCGCAAATGCAGAGATCTGCTTCCCTGAAGGACTGGCAGGCGACACGACTGATGCGTCTGCGGAGCTGGGAGATGCTGTCAACCGCTATGTTGCGGATAAAATCGAAGAGATGATCAGAAATGACCTTGTCTGAAAGCGATGCGATGAAAAAAGCTGCGGCCGAGATGGCGGCCGACGAATACATCAAGGACGGTATGACCGTAGGGCTCGGAACAGGCTCCACGGCATTCTTCGCGATAAAGAGGATAGGCGAGAGGGTGGCGGAAGAGAAGCTCGCCCTCAGTTGCGTGTCCACCTCCGAGAAAAGTGCACAGCTCGGCAGGTCCTTCGGACTGAACGTCGTGCCCTTCGAAGGCACAGGACCGATAGACGTAACCATTGACGGCGCGGACGAGATCGATCCCCAGCTCCAGCTCATAAAGGGACTGGGCGGTGCCCTGCTGATGGAAAAGATCATCGCCGCCGCGACTGAAACGGAAGTCATTATCGCCGACCGGTCGAAGCTTGTGGATGTTCTCGGCACGACCTCCCCGCTCCCGGTGGAAGTTCTGCGCTTCGGTTACGAGCGCACCAAATATGCCCTCGAAAAACAGGGATGCGAGGCGACTCTCAGGACAAAGGACGGAGAGATATTCATCACTGACGGAGGGAACTACATATACGACTGCGACTTCGGCCCCATCGAACGCCCCTTCTTCCTTGAGTCCCGCCTGAATATAATCCCCGGAGTAATAGAGAACGGACTTTTCCTGAACACGGCCTCAGTGGCGATCGTTGCGAGGGGACCAGACGAAGTAGAAACCCTCAGGCGAGCCTGAGATGCTTCAGACCGTCCTCGATCTCCGATATCCTGTTCCGTGCCATCCTCTCGATCTCGTCGGCGATAGCCTCGAAAGCCTTGGATAACCTGTATTTGTGCTTTGGCCTGCCCTTGGTATCAGAACGCATCTGCTCGGTTGTAAGCCACCCCAGTCCATCCAGGTCTTTTATGGCCGCCGAAACGCTGGGCTGACCGATTCCGAGCGCGGATTCCAGATCATCGGACGTGGCCTCGCCGTGACATGCCATGTAGATAAGGACCTTGGCGCTGTTGCGACGTATGTTCAGGGCCACCAGCAGGCTTTCTGCGGGACCACCGTTTTCTCCGGACATGTATTTTTTATCTTGATTTGCGCATATATTAATGTTTGCAGCCGTATATATTTGATGGATATAACTATTCACAATATACATCCAACGACGGGATGACAGACAGAAATTTCATCTTTATTATGCTAATAATACGATAATATGAAATACAAGAAAAACGATTGCCCCTCTATATTTCTGGAGCATCTCTTTTTTCCCGACGATATACTCGCGTAATAGTATAGGCTGGAGGGTGAGCTTATTTATATGTCCTCGATATTAGCACGTTCCGTCCCAACAGACGAGGTGACTTGATAATGAAAATGCCCAGGGCTATCAAGACTTACTGTCCTTTCTGCAAGACCCACACCATGCACGACGTGGAGAGAGTCAAGAAGAAGAAGGCCAGTGAGCTCAAATGGGGTCAGAGGAGATTCAGAGAAGTAACATCCGGTTACGGAGGTTTCCCCAGGCCTAAACCAGAAGGAAGAGAAAAACCGACCAAGAGAGTGAACATCCGTTACAGATGCACCACGTGCAAGAAAGCACACCTCACAAGCTGCATCAGGGCCAAGAAGTTCGAACTTACGGAGTGATTTCATGACCGGTGATTTTGTTAAAATTAAATGTCCGGACTGCGGAAACGAGCAGGTCGCCTTTAGGAAGGCCGCCACCGAGGTCAAGTGCCTCGTTTGCGGATCCACCCTTATCGTCCCCAAGGGAGGGGTCGGTAAGATCAACGGCGAAGTGCTCGAGGTGGTCGGCTGATGTCGAGGGCCAAAGGCTTTCCCGAATACGGCGAGTTAGTAGTCTGCACCGTGACAAATGTAAAAAACTTCGGTGCTTTCGTAACTCTTGACGAATACGACGACAAAGAAGGATTCGTCCATATCCGGGATGTTGCCACTGGCTGGGTCAAATACATCAGAGACTACATTAGAGAAGGTCAAAAGATCGTCTGTAAGGTCCTGGGCGTGGACTCCAAGAAGGGTCAGATCGACCTTTCGCTCAAATCGGTGAACGAACACCAGAAGAGAGAGAAGATCCAGTTTTGGAAGAACGATAAAAAGGCCGAGAAACTCGTTGAGATAATCGCCGAGCGCATGTCGATTACCGAGGACGAGGCCTACCACATGTTCGTCGACGAACTTGTGGAAACTTATGAAACCCTTTACGGCGCTTTCGAGTCCGTCGTAGCCGACCCCAATGGATTCCTGGAAGACTTTTCCGGGGAATGGGTCGAGACGTTCATAGAGGTCGCGAAAGAGAACGTCTCCGTATCGTCCGTTCAGATAGACGGCACGCTGGTTATGACGTCCGCCGCCCCTAACGGAGTGGTGCTCATCAGGAAGGCCCTCGAGGCCGGACTTGCGGCCGGAGACGGTCACGACGTAGGTATCAGCTGCATAGGCTGTCCCAAGTACAGGATACTCGTCAAAGCGGGAGACTACAAAGAGGCCGAGGAGATAATGAAAAACGTATCCGCGGCAGCTGTGGACAACCTCGTTGCCGCAGGCGGTTCCGCGGTCCTCAAACGCGAAAGCAAGTGAAGGACATGGACGGGGACATGAAGCGTTGCGGCGCGTGCGGAAGGTACACGTTCAAGGAAGAGTGCCCTGTTTGCAAGAGCCGCACTTCCACGCCCATCCCCCCTAAATATTCTCCGGACGACCGTTACGGCGCATACCGCCGCAAAGCCATAGAAGAGGAGTACGGAGAAAATGGAAAGTATCATAAGGTATGATTCCAAACCCGAACTGGACAGACCGATCGTTATTGAGGGTCTTCCAGGCATCGGCAATGTGGGCAAGATCGCAGCAGACTATCTCGCCTCGGCACTGGGCGCCAAAAGGCTCGCCTGCCTGTATTCTCCGGATTTTCCCCCCCAGGTGAGCGTGGACTCGGAGAGCGTCGCGGACTTCGCCAGGAACGAGCTCTGGTTCGCTAAGGCGGGAAATAAGGATATAATATTCATCAGCGGGAACTACCAGGGGTCCACTCCTGAAGGCCAGTTCCTTATATGCAGCGACATAATGGAAGTCCTGATGGGATACGATCCCTCGGAGATCATCACGCTGGGTGGCTACGGAACCGGCGGGATCGTCGAATCCCCGCGGGTGCTCGGTGCCGTATCCAGAAAGGAGGTCAGGCCGGCCTATGAATCCCTCGGCGTCGTTTTCGAACCGGGGGAGCCCAAAGGAGGGATCGTCGGCGCAAGCGCCATGTTCCTGGCCCTAGGTCAGATCTACGGCATCGATTCCATATGTCTCATGGGCGAGACTCCCGGATACTTCATCGACCACAAGAGCGCCGGAGCGGTGATGGCCATCCTGGTGAAGAAGCTCGGCGTCGAAGTGGACACCAAGGAGCTTGAGACTCATTCGGCCATGATCGACGAACTTAACCAGAAGGTCAGAGAGCTGGAAAACAGCCGCGGTTCATGCGAAGACCTGAATTATTTCGGTTGAAAGCCGCCGTACCCACCCAAATGGTTTTAAGTAATGTGCATATAATCCCCAAACGTCCCCACCTAGCTCAGTCTGGCCAGAGCGGCTGACTGTAGAGAGTTTCCGGATTTATCCGGTGCAGCCGCCGATATCAGCAGGTCCCCTGTTCAAATCAGGGGGTGGGGACCACTTTAATCTAGCTCGACCGGTTAACGGCACTAATTTATTCATAATTTATTTTCGGCGAAAACGTCGCCGAGTGAATGCGAAAAAGGAAAATTCCAACGAAGGTCGGGCCCGGATGTGGACCGGTGTCATCCTTTCTCATCAAGCCGGCACGTCATGCGCGGCCGTGTTGGAGCTCGCAGAATCAGGCCGTTGTACCGGTTGCCCGCTTCTTGACCGATGTAACCGGGCCCCCTGTATTGCGGTTTGCGCCGTGCACGTCGAAACGACGCTCCGACCCCCAGTTGGAGGCGCCCACATGATGTGCCCTCACTCCGATCGCATCTGTGAGCTCGTTCCCGGCACAGATTGCGCGTGCGGCTGTGCACTGCCCGAAACGTGCGCACATATCACAGATCGATTCCGGCAAATCTTCTACAGGAAACCGAGTAGCATGTGTAAACTATCACTGCTGCGACTGCCGCAAGAGCCAGTACGACCAGTGTCAAATCTCCGAAGGCCTCTGCGGCAACCATGGACAGCGTAATCAGAGCGCTGATGACCACGATATTAGCCACCACTGAGATATATTGTGTCTTGACGCTGTTGCCTGTTACATAGTAAACCGCAACCGAAACGCTCGATACGATGATGCCGATGATGAAACCCAGAGGGCATGCCGTCACCAAAGACGCAACATATCCAGAATCATAGACGTAGGACATCGAGATGGATATGACCAGACCGATGGCCGTCCCGATCAGTGCGAGTATCACGCCCGTGACGAACTTGGAACGTACGATTGTGTTCCTGTCCACACCGATAGACACGACATATCTGTCCCAATTGCATTGTTCGTCCCAGCGGATGGACGCTGAGGCAAGAGATACCAACAAAACGGCAGGCAAGATGTACGTGACCAAAGGGACCCTGAGCAGGAAGCACAGCACGGCTGCGAATATACTGAGCGACACTATGCTGGACTTGATGAGAATCAAATCCTTGCGGACCAATGTCGTCATGCGGCATCACCCCTGACAATGAGCACCATGATATCATCCAGGGATGCTGTGTCGACCGTCAGTTCCGGGAACGCCTCTTTCACGGCGTGACGATCTCTGACGAGGGCCGAGACTGAATAGCTTTCCCGTCTGAGACTGGCAATATTCTCGCGGCCTATCGCCAGAACCTGCGCCTCGCCACCTTTGACCACCCCGTACCTGTCCAATATCTCATCTTTAGGTTCGCTCATAATTATCCTGCCCCCGTGAAGAAACACTATGTAATCGGCGACCCTCTCCAGATCTGACGTTATGTGCGACGACATCAGCATAGAGTGCCTGTCATCCTGCATGTATTCCATCACTATGTCCAGGAACTCGTCCCTGGAAGCTGGGTCCATTCCCGCGGTGGCCTCGTCGAGGATGACCAGATCGGCACCGTGGGACAATTCCACCGCGACCTGGATCTTCATGCTCATCCCACGAGAGAGTTCATGGACCTTCTTGTCCAGGGATATCCCGAACTTTTCCATCAGGAGCTCATAACGGGATTGATCCCATTCAGGATACAGATCCGCCATGAGATCTCCTATCTGCTTCCCTGACATCATCTTGTGGAAACAGCATTCGTCGAACACGACCCCGATCTTTCCCAGTACCGTCCTATCAGACGATCCGAAGACCTTTATTATCCCGGAATCGCAACGGTTTGCTCCGGTTATGCATTTTATCAATGTGGTCTTCCCTGCCCCGTTCTCGCCTATCAATCCGACGATATAGCCGGCGGGTATGTCCAGGTCCAGACCCTTTATCTCGTAGTCCCCGTAGGACTTGCGGAGGCCTCTTACCTCTACGGCGTTCTCCATTCAATCAACCTCATACAGGATGTCGAGAATCTCCTTCAGCTCCTCCTTGGTGATATTGCCACGTTCAGCCACCTCTACGGCGCGACAGAGGTGATCCTCCGCCATCCTCAGATTGGCCTCGTGAAGCAGTGCCGGATCCTGCGTAGCAACGAAGCATCCTTTTCCTGCGACCGTCACAATGAAGCCCTCGGCCTCGAGTTCGTTGTACGCCCTCTTGGTCGTTATCAGGCTTATCTTGAGATCCTGGGCCAAAGAACGCATGCTGGGTAGCGGGTCCCCTCCTTTCAGGACCCCGCTCACGATCTGGTCACGAATCTGGCCCTCGATCTGCTCGTAAATGGCCTTACCGCTGGAGTTACTGATGATGATCTCCATTCTCTCGATCATGAATGTAGATACTGTATATAACTGTATATGTTTGATATACACAGTTAGTTCTCATGCGAGTCGCGTTCGTTTGTATTCGTTCGGATATATCGCCTTATAATCATTTTTTAGAGTATGATGACTGTTTTTTCACAGAGCTTCCCTGATCCCGCATCGGGTGGCTTGATCTTATCGCCTGAACTGTTGTCGGTTGGTCTCCCTTCTCCACATCCTTAACCCGGCGGTATAAAAAATCACGTCGATTATGGAAAAAACGGAGATCCTGCTCGACCGTGAGGGCCTTGGTAAGGCCTTACCGGGATTCCGGCAGATCTTCCTGTTTCCTGTATCTTACGACCATGACCGGGCAGTTGACCTCTCTAACTGTTTTTTCGGCCACGCTGCCCATGCTCAGACGCTTCCATCCCGTACGGCCCATCGTCCCCATCACTACCATGTCATAGTATGCGGACATTCCGCCTATAATCTGGCTGGGACTTCCGGGCACTATCTTCTTCTCGACTTCCAGACCTAACTTGGAGCCTTCTTCGTGCACATAGCTCACGGCCCTCTCGCAGGCGGCCTCGGTGTCCGCGTTGCCTGATGCACGCGACATGGTCTTGTTGTCGAATACGCTGAGCGCTGTGATCTTGGTCACTCCCGGCGTGACCTTGGCCATCTCGAGGCCCCCCCTTACCGCAGGTGCTGTGTAATCGCTCCCGTCGGTGGCAATCAACATCTTCTCCATCCTGAATGGCGCATCCGGGTCGAGGTTCCTTACTGCGATCACGGGGCATTTCGAATATCTTATGACTTTCTCTGTCACGCTTCCCAGCAAAAGGTGCGCAACGCCCTCCCTTCCGGCCGTGCCCATTACGAGTATGTCGAAATCCGACGTCTTCCGGATTATCTCGTCCGCGGGGATACCGTCGACAGTCATTGTCCTCACGGTCATTCCGAATTCGCTACCTTTGTCGGCAATCCAGCCTAGTGCGTTCTCCCCCTTGATACCTGGGGCGCCGCATGCCAGGTTGTTGACGTAGTTCGTGGAATCGTTCACATACATGACCGTGACGCTTCCGCCGACCGCCTTCGCAAGCTTTAGGGCATATATCGCAGACGCCTTGCTCTTATCGCCCGTATCCGTGGTAACCAAAATTCTGTATGCCATCTAGTTACTCCTTCGCGTTGGCACTCTCTGTTCCGGCCTTGCTCCTCTTACGGAGGGTCTCGTAATATGGCTCGATCTCGAAGTGGTCGTTAAGCAGCGTACCGAATGCCTGAATGAACGTCCCCGTTATTATAGCCATTACCACCGTCCCTATTCCTATTCCCGCAAGATCGCCCAGGAACAAAAGTGAGACTGCCGCGGATATGGTCAGGCAAGTGACGTCGAACATCGTCTTGATCCTCCTGAAGGACGTATGATAGTGAGATGCCAGACTGTTGGAGAACATCTCCACTATGGTTAACGGCATCTTGGACGTTATCATCATGGATACTCCGAAGCACATGAGGAGGAAGCTCCCCCCGAACAGGAGCACCCTGAGATATACCTCGTCAGGAACGTCCCCGATCATCGCATCCGTGATATCCAGCATGACAGCGAAAAACAGGACCATGGCGAAAGAGACGAGATATCTCCTCTTGAACTTCCGGGTTATGGAAACAAGTATCACGAAAAGAATCGTCTGGAACACGAGGTTCCATTCTCCAAAGGACAGGAACGGCATTATGAGATGGAGGGCATAGGCCAGCGACGATATCGTCGATATTCCGAATCCGAGCTTGACCATAAGGGAAATGGCGAATGCTACAGAAAATAAGCCGATGGCCATGAATATCTCGCCGGGGACCTTCAGCTTGCGACCTTCCATTCTATTCTTTTTTCTCCTTGTGCAAAGGCGCCGATTTTCAGACTTATATTTAAACTTACTTCGAGTAAAAAGAATCGGATCGTCATTCGGGGGAGGGGACGGAGGTTCCGGATCCTCTGCCGACATCTTGCTGGCGGTCCCGCCTTCCGACATGCCATGCCGGAGGTCAGCTTTTTTGCACCGTCTCCTCGGCGGGCTCCAAAGGCTCCCCGAAGAATGCACGGGGAGATTTCTCTTCCCCGTCATCATCGTCCTTGAAATACCGGTGGTAGTGGCTGAAACTATGCATTATGCCTCCTCGATGGAGGATGGGCTTGATCTCCAGATCTCCTCTGGCCAGCGCCATCGCGTTCTGCTCTTTGTAGGTATATAAGTTCAGGGACCCTTTGCTGCCCTTCCCGCGTCTTATTCCCATTATCGCCCTTGCAGATTCCATAGTTATAGGGGTTTTGGAGATCATGGCTTTTCTCGGTCTTTGTTTCTGACCCTCGGCGATGAAAACCAGATACACGCCGCCATTCTTCCTGGCTATCGCTTCTTTCGCCGTGAGTTCTAGCATTTTATGGGCTGCACCGCCGAACTCCTTCGCGAGCTCGAGCTCGCCGTTCTCCGGATTGTAGTAGCATCCTGTGGACGACATCTTCCCGTTCCACACCATTCTCTTGAACGTCTGGTTACTTCTGCTGAATTCACGCCTCAGAACCCAGATGACGAGCCCCACGAGGGCCAATACTATCAATACGGCAAATAACAACAGGGCGTCCACGCTGGATAATACATGTCTGGAACATATTATAATTACGGTGTTTAGTCTAGTTAACGAAGTTATTATAGTCGCCCATGTCAATCCCCCTTCCGAGGTAAAAAAATGAAAAAATGGCGTTGCACGGTCTGCGGTTACATACACGAAGGCGATGATCCTCCGGAGAGTTGCCCTCAGTGCGGAGCTCCGAGAGAGAAGTTCGAACTCTACACAGGCCACGGCGGCGCCCGTAAAGACAGCGCTCAAGGCGTCGGAGACCTGACCGCCGACGTGGTGGTGGTCGGGTCCGGGGCGGCGGCGTTTTCCGCCGCGATAACCGCCAGAAGCATGAGTTCCGATGTCTTGATGATAGAAAAAGCATCGAGGGTCGGCGGAACCACATTGCGCTCGGGAGGAGGGTATTGGATTCCCAACAACCATCTCCAGAAGGCGGCCGGATACAGCGACGGCAAAGACGATGCCGTACGGTACATGGCACGTTTCTCTTTCCCCAACCTTTACAACCCCAAGGCTGACAGGTACGGCCTGACCCCGCAACAGTTTGATCTGATCAACTCCTTCTATGACAACTGCTCCGAGATGGTGGAATATTTCGAGAAGATAGATGCGGTCCATTCTGTCATGGACATAGGATGGAACGGCAAAGCCCAGGTTGACTATGCAGACCACCTGCCCGAGAACAAGGGCATACGCGGAAGGATATTGTTCTCGAAGAGGTCCGATGGCAAGAAGGGGTACGGTGTAAACCTCATAGAGCTGTTCGAAGAGTGGTCGAAAAAGAACGGCATCAGGATCGTCACGGGCTGCCGCGCCACCGACCTGATAATGGAGGAGGGCAGGGCAGTAGGCGTTGAAGCGGCGTCTCCCGAGGGAAAGGTCAGGCTTCTCGCCCGCCAGGGCGTAATGTTCGGAACCGGCGGCTATTCGCACAACGCCGACCTGATGCAGAATTTCCAGCCCGGGCCGATCTACGGTGGATGCTCGGTACCCACGAACACGGGAGACTTCATACTCATCGCAGGCAGACGCGGAGCCAAAATAGGCAACGCCCATGGCGCATGGAGGTCCGACAGCGCGATAGAGCTCTATCTGGAGAACCCGGACGGCATGTCCAACATATTCTTCATGTCGGGCGACAGCATGATCCTTGTCGATAAGTACGGGAAGAGGTACGTTGACGAAAAGCGCAACTACAACGACAGGGGAAGGATGCATTTCGAGTGGGATGCCCAGGACGCGGAGTACAAGAACATGCTCACGTTCCTCGTCTCCGACGAGCGCACCGCATCCATGTGGCAGGGGCAGATGCCTTATCCCAGAAAGGGGGACCCTTTGCCCGGCTACCTTATCAAGGCCGACGACCTCGACGCGTTGGCAGACAGGATATCCGAGCGCCTCAGGAAGATTGGAGGCAGCACCGGCAATTTCTCCCTGGCACCTTCGTTCAAGGAAGGGCTGAAAGAGACGGTGGAGAAGTTCAACATATACGCCGCGGAGGGAAGGGACCCGGAGTTCAGACGCGGTGATTTCGACTATGACAGGGAATGGGCATCGTCTCCGCCTTCCGACCCCGAGGCCGAATGGCCCGAGAAGGGTTCCAAGAACCACACCATGCATCCCATCGAGAGGCCGCCGTATTACGCCGTTATCCTGGGCTCCGGAACCCTCGACACCAACGGAGGGCCCGTCATCGACGGCAAAGCACGGGTGCTCGACTGGAACGAGAAGCCGATAGACGGGCTGTATGGGGCGGGAAACTGCATCGCTTCTCCGACTTCGGACGCTTATTGGGGCGGAGGAAGCACCATCGGCCCTGCCATGACTTTCGGATATATAGCAGGAAAACAGCTGGCGGCAAGGGATAAGATAGAAAGGGGCGTTTGATTTGACCGACGAAATGATCATAAAGATTGTCAAAGGAGGGCCCTACATCGTATCTGGAGGGGTCCCAATATCGGAAAAGGTCATAACCCCCGAGGGGGAAGGGTACGTGTGGACGGACGGAGAGGAGATCGAACAGAAGGAGCGGTACTCCCTCTGCAGATGCGGCCGCTCCAAGGCCTCGCCGTTCTGCGACGGCAGCCACTCGAAGACCCTCGCCTTCGGTGGCAAGGAGAAGGCTGACATGGCACCTTACGAGGAACGGGCGAAATTGCTCGAGGGCGAGACCTTGGACCTGAAGGACGACGGGCGCTGCGCCCTGGCACGCTTCTGCCATACGGACCGGGGGAAAGTATGGTCCCTGATCAGGAACTCGGCCGACCCGGAATGCCGCGAATTGGCCATCAGGGCCGCGTGCGAATGTCCGGCCGGCAGGCTGACCGCCTATGACAAGGACGGTACCCCGCACGAAGACGCTCTAGACAAGGAGATCGTAGTCATCCAGGATCCGGAGAAGAACTGCAGCGGCGGATATTACGTGAAGGGAGGCATCAGGATCGTCTCTTCGGAAGGCCATGAATACGAAGTGCGCAACCGTTACGTACTGTGCAGATGCGGACACTCGAGGAACATGCCCTTCTGCGACGCAAGCCATATAGGATATCGCTTTAAATCCAGGAATTGATGTGCTCACATGACCGATGGCAACTATAACAGACCGGTTTTGTTAAGCGTTTTCGCGGTATTGCAGATTCTTGGCGGCATCGTGGCCGCGGCGATAGGAGCGTTCGTGATCCTGGGGGGAGCCGTCACCGTTCCTATCGCATTGCCTGCAAGCCTGACCGTGGTTGTGGCCGGGGGGATCTCGCTGGCGGTAGGGCTATTAATGGTACTCGTAGGTGTGGCCCTGTTCTCCGGCAAGAAGTGGGGGTGGTGGTTTTCTGTCATAATGACTGCACTGGCACTTATATTCAGCCTGATATCCCAAAACTGGTTGGGGGTGGCGTTCGAAGCCATAGTCCTGCTGTACCTCAACACGAAGAACACGAAGGGCTGGTTCGAAATCTGATCAGAAAGGGTCCAGCGGAGCGAATACTTCGCTGGACCTTACAACCATCACGGGGCACTTGGCGTACCTTATGACCTTCTCAGCCACGCTTCCAACGCGTATTTCCGAGAGTCCGGTGCGCCCTAGGGTACCTATGACCACCAGGTCGTATTCTGAAGAGTGCTCTGCTATCTCTTTGTGAGGCACCCCGTCCTCTATGATCGGGTCCACGTTGAGGCCCAGGAGGCCGCCCTCGTGTATCACCTTGGCCACCGCCTCTTTGCTGATGTCGTTGAGCTCCGCCCTCGCCTCGTCCGCGTGCGTCCGGGGGATCTCCCTCACATCGTTGATGCTGATCGTGCTAACCTTCATCCCCAGGCGCGATGCCAGGCGAAGTCCGCTACGCACAGCCGAATCGTTCGCAGGGCTGCCATCCGTCGCTATAAGCATATTTCCGAACCTGGTGTCCGTTTCCTCGTGCTCCGGTTTGCGGACCACGATGACGGGACAGTAGGCGAGCTTTATCACCCTCTCGGCTACGCTGCCTACGAGCCAAAGTGAAACGCCGGACCTGCCTATGGAACCCAAGACGATTGCCTTGGCCCCTATTTCTTCGGCCTTTTTGACTATCTCTACCGCCGGTATTCCGAACTCGATGAATGATTCGACGCTTATACCTCTGGCATTCGCCTCGTCCACGGCATACTTCACTGCGGCCTCTCCCGGGGAAAACTCGTGTTCCCCGTCTTTAAGAGGTTCATCGCTAACATAAATTGCAGCTATCTCGTATTCAAGGGCGGATGCCAGGTCAAGGGCGTACTGCACCGTTTCCTCGCTAACCCTGCTGCCATCCGTCGCTATTAGGATCTTCGACAACTCTTTATTCCCCGTTTGCAACCGCATGGGCCGCGGTATTCAATGATGTTTTTAATTGAAGAACCTTGCGATATCCAGAAGCCTCATGGATGAAAATTGGTGTAAAAAGTTTGGTTTTATGTCCGTGCCTCTCAGGCTTCCTTTCTGAGGAAGATCAGCCAGCCCGCCAGGAGCGGCACCGCTCCCCACAGGAAGAAAGTGATGAGCGACTTGGATATCGGCATGGCCGGACCGATGATCGAAGAGATGCTTCCCTCGGCCACGTTCAGAAGATACCAATAGTCTCCACCCGGCTGAACGACCCAGAGGATCCCGTACAGTATCGAAGGGATCATCAGCACCAGGAAGAATGTCATGAGCGCGGATATGCTGCCTTTCTTGGATATGGTGCTGAAGAACACCGCCAGACCGGATACCGCGAATATGTCCGCCATCGCCATCCCGATGGATGCGAAGGTCTTGGAGGTGACCGTGCCCTCCAAAGCCAGGGAATGGGCTGCGGACACGCCGTAGTAAATCAGGACCACGAGAAGCGTGATGGCATAGCATGCCAGGAACTTGCCCGCGAATATGGTGGTCTTTTTCACCGGCCTTGTGAACAGGAGAAGATATGTCCTCTCCTCGAACTCGGACACTATCGTGAACGAAGCGAAAAGGACGGCCCCTATGAGCACGATGAAAGATACATTGCCGGCATTCCAGGACATGATCTCCTCGGGGGTCGAGAGATAGGATCCGAACTGGTCCCAATATAAAGCGGGAAGGGCTATATTCAATGCAAGGAACAGAGCGGCGAGCAGTACGAAAAGAAGGATCTTCCTTCCCCTCAGGAATTTCCGCATCTCGTTTTTGGCTATTACGAGAGACTGCCTGAGGTCGTCGCCGGTGACGCTGACCTTGCCTCTTCCAATCTTGTAATCGGTATCGAACATAGTGATCACCTGGACTCCTTGATGAGGCTCAGATACGTCGCCTCGAGCGATTCGTTCTCATAAAGATTGTAAGCACCGATTCCGAGGTTTGAGACCGCCTTAAAGAGTTCGGGGCTGCGTGCGCATTCCGATGACATCTTTGCCTCGATCTCGTTTCCGAGCCTGGAAGCGGACAGGGCCCCGGGTATGGCCGCGACCTTTGCCACGTCATCAGCGGTGGGAACGTGGTCCAGTTTGATTATGATCTGCCTTGTGCCGGACCTTGAGGTTACTGCATCGATGGTGTCGTCAAGTATCAGCTTCCCGTGGTTCAGGATCGCCACATGGTCGCAAAGGTCGCTTACCTCATGCAGCATATGGGAGCTCATGACAACTGTCACATCCCTTCCGTTGCGGATGTTCTTGAGGACCTCTCGCATCTCCGCCATGCCCCTCGGGTCCAGTCCCGACGTGGGCTCGTCCAGGATTATGACGCTGGGGTCGCCCAGGAATGCCTGCCCAAGAGCTATCCTCTGTCTCATCCCTTTGGAGAAGGTACCGATTTTCTTGTCCGACCACTCTGTCATCTTGACCATTTCCAGGATCGAAGACGTCTGCGCGGAGATAGCCTCGCCGCTCATGCCGATCAGCTGTCCCAGGAGCTCGAAGGTCTCGACAGGTGTGAGATATGTATAGAACTCGGGGGTCTCTACGACCGTACCGACGCCTGTGAGAGCGCCCTTGGGGTCACGGGTCACGTCCACCCCGTTGATATATGCCTCCCCGGAGGTTGCGTTGATCAGATGCGTCAGCATCTTCAATGTGGTGCTTTTTCCGGCACCGTTGGGGCCCAGAAGGCCCGTAAAACTATTCTTTTTTATGCTCAGACTCAGATTGTCGACGGCGGTGAAATCACCGTATCTCTTTACGAGACCGATGATCTCTATTGGGTTTCCCATTATAAACTCCCCTCCCTGACTTTGTCATCCTGGGTGATATACTTATATGTTGCTAGGTGACTTTATTTCGCCATACCTGTCTCACATAGCATCGCAGCATCCCTTCTTTGACAAAAAACATTAAGTCGACCGCACATCGGGGTATGATGCGTAAGGATTTCCCCCCGGACAGCTTCTTCGGAAGGATATATGCAGGCGAAGAACTCAGCACCGAAGATCCAGGCTATCCGGAGTTCGCCGAAGCCCTAGAACGTGCGAGACGCATCTGCGAGGAATACAACACGGGATACAAGACCCCGGACGAACGCAGGGAGATACTCGGACGGTTGCTCATGGACGAAGTCGACGAAGACGCAATGATCAATCCTCCGTTCAGATGCGACCTCGGCTTCAATCTGAAGTTGGGGAAGCGCGCCCTGATCAACAGCAACTGCATGTTCCTGGATTCTAACAGGATCATCTTGGGGGACTATGTCATGATAGGCCCCAATGTGACGATAATCACTCCGGACCATTCCCGAGACCCTCGGAGCAGACGGGCGGTAGGGACGGTATCCCGACCTGTCGTGATCGAGGATGATGCCTGGATCGGTGCAGGTTCGATAATCCTCCCTGGAGTAACCATAGGAAAAGGCTCGATCGTAGGGGCCGGTTCGGTCGTTACAAAGGATGTGGGGCCGGGCACCACCGTCGCCGGAAATCCCGCAAAACCGATAGGTGTCGTAAGATGTTCGGAATAGTGATACCTGGAGATTATCTCACGGGCAGCCTGTCGGGAGACGTGATGCTGTTCATCATCCCAATAAACCTCATTTTCGTCTTCACGATGATGTTTTGGGAGCGTTCCAACCCGAAGAGCACGATGCTTTGGCTGCTGGTCATGTTGCTGTTCCCGCCTCTGGGTTTCGTGCTTTATCTGTTCTTCGGGCAGACGTTCTATTCCAAATACGCGTTCAGGTCAAAAGCCCACGAAGACAGGAGAATACAGAGGACGCTTGAAGGCCAGAGGGTCCGCCTCAGGATGGACAGCTCCATCCTTGAGATGGAGCACCCCGGAAGCAGCGAGTTCATAGGCGCAATGACAAGGATGGGACATGGGTATACCAACGACAACGAAGTAAAGGTCTACACTGACGGGCGGGACTATTACAGGGACCTTTTCGATGATATCCGCAACGCAAAGGAGACCATCAATTTCGAGTTCTACATCATAAGGGACGATGAAATGGGGTCAGCCCTGGTCAACCTGTTCACGGAGAAACTTAAACAAGGGGTCCAGGTCCGCGTGATGTGCGACGCCTACGGTTTCGGGAAGGGGCCCAAGAAGAGCATGAAGGAATTCGTCAGGGCCGGAGGACAGTTCACACTGTTCCACAGCCGCGCCACATGCATGCTCACTCCCCGCAAGAACAACAGGAACCACCGCAAGATAATGGTCGTTGACGGCAGGATCGGTTGGACCGGAGGACACAACATCGGCAACGAATACATCGGAAAGGGACCTCTGGGGAACTGGAGGGACACCAGCGTAAGGATCGAGGGCGGAGCGGTGCTTGGGATGCAGATAAGGTTCCTTACCGATTGGAGATACGCCACAAGAGTGGACATAACTACCGAGGATATTTTCTACAAGAATGTGCCAGGTAATGGGAATAAAATAGTTCAGATGATCTCCGGAGGGCCCGACGTCCTAGAAAACAGCCCTGTCCACGGCCAGTATATGATGCTGTTCACCAGGTGCAGGAGGACGCTGTATATCCACACCCCGTATCTGGTGCCCGACGAGGCCGCATTGTCAATGTTGAGGATCGCCGCCCTTTCGGGCGTGGACGTTAGGATAATAATACCTGACAAACCTGACCATCCTTTAGTTTACTGGGCAAACCTGTTCTACGCCAATTTGCTGATGCAGTCCGGGGTCAGAGTATACCATTATAAGAACGGGTTCATGCACTCAAAAGCCATAGTGGCAGACTCATATTACTGTTCGGTCGGCTCCGCGAACCTGGACGAGCGCAGCATGAATCTGAACTTCGAAACCAACGCTATGATCTATTCCCATGAGATGGGAGAACTCCTGTCCGAGGAGTTCCTCAAGGACCTGGAGCAGAGCGTCGAATTCACCATTGAAAAATATAAAGGCAAAAGGCGGATCGATTCTGTCAAGATCGCCTTTTGCAGGCTTGCCGCCGGTCAGCTCTGACGTCGTTGTCCTCCGGAGGCCTGCGATGCCTTTTGATGTTCATCATGGTCTGTTCCAGCTGTACGAAACCTACGGAAGGGGTGTGCCTGCAGAACTCCGTTAGCGAGGTCAGTCCCATCAACGCCTTGGTCGTGAGAGATTTCTCTTTTCCTATGACGCCGCTTTTCTTTTTCGCGATGCTGTCCAAAAACCCGTCCAGGTCGGAAGAGTCTGATACTGTCACTATGTTTCCCAGTTCTCTCAGGAGATGTCCGTCCGTCCCCCCGGTTACCCCCAGGCCGTACCTGGAGGCGGATTCGCATGCGGCGATGTTAGACTTGCGGGAGATCCCTCCGCTTATGACCTCGAATGCGTCGAGCCTCTTGGCCTCCGAGACGGGGATGTAGTCCTTCCTGATGCACACCTCCAACCCTTTGTTCGAACCCAGGTATCCCATGGGGTGGGCTGCCGATACGATGCAGTTCTCGTTCTCAAGAATGTCCAGAAGCCTTGAGGTCGGCATGTTCCTCAAAGCTATCCACTGGCACTATCTTATGTTGTCCTTTATGTTATTGTCCCAGAAAGATTTCAGGTCCCTCCACGAATAGAAATAAGTCAGAATGTGAGGGCCGTCGGAGGTGCTAACCTCCATTCCAGGTACGATCAGGGCTTCGCTCTTCATTTCCACCGCATCCAGCACCCCGCCTATCTGATTGTGGTCCGTTATTGCGACTCCCGCTCCTTTTCTCAAGGCGAGCCGTATGACGTCCTCGGTCCGTGTATAGCTGTCCGAATAATGAGTATGGAAATGCATGTCCGCGCACATCATCCCGGAAGCAGCGATCGAAGCCATGTCAGGCCTTTCGAATATTATACTCTGGGTCATCTCAGGCACAGTTGCCTCCATACCTCTTCGGACTCGGCCAGGACGGAGTCCTTATCCAGTGTCTTTATGTCCCGGTCTTCCATCACCAGATCTCCCTGGCACATCGTATGTTTCACATTTAGGCAAGATGCCGAGTACGCGATGTTCCCGATTATGTTCTCGGGAAGAAGCGGCCTCATATTGGGGTCCTTGCCGTCGAGAACTATTATATCGGCGTATTTGCCGGGCTCCAGAGAGCCTATTCTGTCTTCCATCCCCACCGCCTTGGCACCGTTTATGGTGGCGAAGTCGATCAGCTCCTGCGCCTTGGCGACCCTGGCGTCCCATCTGCTGGACTTCTGAAGAAGTCCCAGCGTCTTCATTTCCGAGAACATGTCCAAAGAGTTATTGGTTGTGTTACCGTCGGTCCCGATGGATACGTTGACTCCGCTGGAGCAGAACTCCGGTATCGGGGCCACTCCCCCGGTCGCCAACTTCATGTTAGAAACGGGGCACGTGGATACCGAAAGGCCTGCCTGTCCCATGAGCCTGACCTCGTTCATGGTCAGCCATGCGGAGTGCGCCGCGACCCCTCTGTGTCCCAGTACTCCCAGGTCGGCGAGCCATTCGCCGGGCCTCTTTCCGGTAGATCTGCGGTGCTCGTTGACTTCGCCTCTGGTCTCCGACAGGTGGAAGTTCATCGGAAGCTTTTCTCTGTCGGAAAGCTCCTTCGCCCCGATGCATGTCTCCTCGTTGCAGGCGTACACTCCCTGAAGCCCCACTCCCGGCACTATTTTTCTGATATCCTTATGAGTACTGCAAAATCTGGCACAATTCTTCAGAGGATTTCCCGACTGCGTGGTCTTGTCTTCATCCAGCACGCACCAGCAGAGTACTCCCCGTATCCCCGCCTCGCGGACGGCCTTGGCTATGACGTCCTCCGAATAGTAGAGGTCCATGAAGGTCGTGGTGCCCCCCCGGATCATCTCCATGCACCCCAGCTTTGCTCCCACATCGATATCTCCGTCCGTCCTGTCGGCATCTATCCTGAAGCTGGCATTCAGAAAGTCTGGGAATAGGAGGTCGTCCAGAGAACCTTTCATCACGGACATCGCGACATGCGTATGGGTGTTTACCATCCCGGGCATTACTACGTCGCCTGAGGCGTCGACCTCCCGGTCTGCGGAGCCCTCGAACTTCGGCCCGACGTATATTATCTTCTCGTCTTCGACGGCCACATCTCCCCTGAATACGTCCCTGTCACGATTCTGGGTAACAACCCATCCGCCGCGAAAAACAGTTATCATGTAAGTTGTAACCTTCTATTCGACTTTAACATTTTCCGGTTTTCAAAAAACGGATATATTCATAAGACATAACCCGGGACATGTCGACTCGCATTATTTTTTTGGGGACCGGGGGCGGTCGGCATACTACGATGTACCAGACCCGGTGCACCGGAGGTTTCCTCATAATGAGGGGCGAGGACATAATCCATGTAGACCCGGGGCCCGGGGCATTGACTCAGATGCGCAATATCAGATACGATCTGACACGCACGGATTCGGTGATAATCTCCCATGCCCATCCCGACCACTACGCGGATGCCGAATCTGTGATCGAAGGTTGCGCTTTCGGGGGATGGAAGAAGAGAGGGCACATCTACGGAAGCGTTACCGTGCTGAAAGGCCAGAATGAGCTGGGGCCTTGCATTTCAGGATATCATCAGAGGATCGCAAAGGACTGCACCGTCCTATCACCGGGAGACGTTGTCGAGATCGAGGGCATCAAAACCGAGATATGCCGGTCCCTTCACAGCGACCCCACCAACATAGGATTCAGGTTTCACACTCCCGACGGCATAATCTCATACGTAAGCGACACCGAATATACGCTGGAGATTGCGGATCAGTATGTCGGGTCAAGGGTGCTGATCCTTCCTGTTACAGCGCCCGACGACATGCGCATCAAAGGCCACCTGTGCACCGACCAGGCCATATCCTTCATCGAGAGGGTCAGGCCCGAAGTCGCCCTTTTCATTCACCTGGGGATAGTGATGATCAGGACAGGTCCGGAGCAACAGGCGGAGAAGACAGAGAAGGCCACAGGCGTAACTACCATCGCCCTGCGCGACAGGACGGTCATGGACGTGGGCGAAGATATCGTGTTCCACGAGGCCCGGGTCTACGAAGAAGAATGGATCCCGGACAGCTCCCCGTGATCATATGGGATAAAATCCGTTCATACCGGTGGGAATGCCGACCCTATAGGTATCCATATAATCTGTGAGCGGGTCGTAGTTGTATTCGACGCTGGTGTAACCCATGTGGTACTGAGAGTCGGTGGTTGTCTCGCAGCCGTAGTATGTGGTCGAAACCCCGCCGACGGTCAGCGTCTGATATATTTCGTATTCGCCGAGGTAGCTGGCAGTATGGTAGGAGTACGGGTCCGCAGTGAGCTCGACGCCGGCCATCGCGTGCCCCGGCAGCAGGGCCACGGCCGCGTCGTAACCGGCCGCCTTGAACAGCATGGCGCACAGGAAAGATGTGTCTTCGCAGTCCCCCGCACCCTGCATTATCGTCTCCGTAGGGAACGCCCAGTACTCGCTTTTGCCATAAAGCAGCTCGTCTGGTCCCCAATCTTCGCCGTCTGATTCCGCGGTCGGATAACTGAACTCCTCCTGGACGAAGGCAAGGAGGTACGAGGCGTAATCGTAGTTTCCCGATGCGGGCGTTAACCCGGTCTCTTCATAGTACAGTGTCCTCAACTGATTTTCCAGCTCGGTGATCGCTTCGTTCTCCGAAACGAACGGTATTATGAGGTCTTCGATATCCTGAACTTCGCTGATTCCGCGCGCACCGGTGTATTCGGCCGCCGCTAAACAATCGCCGTACTGGAAGATGAATTCGAGATCGAACGTTACGGATGATGATGTATTGTCCGAATACGTAGGGTCGAAAGTCCAGGAATAGCTCCTGACCACCTCTCCCTGGAGAACGAATGTTCCGGAGTAGGTCTTTCCGTTTACCTCGACGGTCACAGAGTAATGTCCGGGTTCAAGGGTGCAGGCAAGGGTTTTTCCGCCATCCCCCAGGACCGCCCCCTCGGGCATGCTGTGGCCCGTATATTCGTATGTATCGACACCGTCGTAGACGTAAAGGGGGGCGTCGAGGCACCTTATGCCCCAGCTGTAGGTGCCCAGTGTTTTAGCGTTCATCGTGAGGACGATGCTGCACGACCCGTCGGATGGATCCGTGTCCGAAGAGTCGGAAATAATGGATATGTAGCCCGAACCGACGTCGCCGTCGGCGTATAGGATGTACTCGTCGGCGGCAAACGGATTTCCATCGGGAGAGGTCCAAACTGCAAATCCCACGATTCCCGCGGAGAGAACAGCGATGATGGCGAATATCGCGATGACTGCATTCCCGTTCGCCTTGCCGCCGGCCTTTGGGGGACGCGACGGGGCAGGGCCGCTGCTGATAAAAGTGCCGCAACTGGTGCAGAAGCTTGTATTCTCATCGTTCACGGAACCGCATTGCGGACAGTACACGACCTTACGATGATTATCAGGTTATAATGTTTTGGCAAAATGAATGCAAATACGGGGAAGCGACTGCAGGAATCGGGGACATCCTTAAACGTGGGATGCCGATTTCCGGGTCAATGAGCGTAGAGTCGGAAGTATTGGAAAAGATCAAGCCAAAGCAACAGGAGATCGAACGCATATCCGATGCGGCGAAGAACCTGAAGGAGAAGGCCGAGGCATACATCCAAGAAAACGGCCTTGCGGCCACAGAGGTCAGGTTTGTCGGCTCTTATGCAAAGGATACGTTCCTCTCCGATCCGGACCTCGACATATTTCTCTTGTTCCCTCCCGAAGTCTCACGCGAAACACTTGAGAACGAAGGGCTGAAGGCAGGAGAGGACCTTCTTCACGGAACTCGCATGTATTCCGAGCATCCGTACACCCGCGGAAAGTTCATGGGACTGGACGTGGACATGGTCCCGTGTTATCTTCTTGAGAACACCAAGAAGCTGCAGTCCTCGGTTGACCGCACGCCGTTCCATACGGAGTATGTGCGATCCCATCTCCGTTCCGAGCAGAAAGACGACGTGAGGCTGCTGAAGAAATTCATGAAGGGAATAGCCGCATACGGAGCGGAGCCCAACACCCGCGGTTTCTCGGGATATCTGTGCGAGCTCCTGGTCATCAAGTATGGCAGTTTCAGGAAGGTTCTGGAGGCGGCGTCCGAGTGGAGGGAGGGCACCGTCATCGAGATCGAGGGCAGAGGGCCCGTTTCGGTCGCCCCGATGACCGTCTACGATCCCGTCGATCCAAGGAGGAATGTGGCCTCGGCCGTTCATCTGGACACCATGTCGCTGTTCATAGTAGCCTCGAGAGCGTATCTTCAGGCTCCGGACTGGAGATTCTTTTTCCCTGTCGACCGTCCGACGATGTCACAGGGAGAGCTCAGGGCCAAGGCCGAACACCACGGCTCTCGCATTTTGACCGTCGTTTTCAAGAGACCGAACGTCGTCGAGGACAACCTATATTCCCAGCTCTGGAAGACCCAGTACGCCTTGGCCAGGAAGATGAACGAGTTCGATTTCACTGTCCTGAGGGCGGTACACGAGATGGACGCCTACGAGATGAGGATAGTCTTCGAGCTCGAACGCGACCTGCTTTCAAAGACCTTCAAACATGTTGGTCCGCCGGTTGGAGTCTCGAACGCCGATTCTTTTCTTAAGAAATGGAAGAGCAACGAATACGGAGAGCCGTTCATTGAGGACGGCGGCTGGAACGTTATCGCCGAGAGGATGTATTTCTCTGCAAAGGAGATGCTTTCCGAGGAGGCGGCGATAGCGGGGATCGGGAGGGAGCTGGACCCTGACACCATGGCTATTAGGGACCATGAGGATTCCATACGCTGCACCCCTGCGGACCTGCTGACAGAACTTCTCGACCCTAAGATGAGCTGGGAGAACTGATTCAATAGAACGGTGCGTTGATCAACAGAATAGTTATCCCCAGCGCGAGCAGGAAGTACATGGCGTAATTGGCGAACATGCTTTTACCGTCGATCATCTCGACCCTCACCTTGAAAAGTGCCAGCAGCCTCTTCATGAATACTATCAGAAGTATGCATACAAGGAGACCTACCAGCCACATGTGTGTGCCAAGCGTGTATGTGAAAGCCCATATCACACCGGCAAGCAGGGAAAGCATAATGACTACAAAGAACACCTTGGTGTTGAATAGTTCTTTGAGAATGAACTCCTTCTCGTCGAACTCGGTTGGAGTGAACTCGTATGTTTCTTCGGGCTCCTCCTTTATTCTCCGTTTCTTCTTTGCCATCCCGTGTTAATCCTGGAACTTAGATATAAAGATTTATAGTGTCATTTTCGGAAAAATCGGTGACCCCTCACGCTTCGGGTTAAATATCGACGCTCTGTTTGAGTGTCGGAGAGATACCAATGGTCACCAAAACTCTAGAAGACATACCAGGAGTAGGACCAGCCATTTCAGAAAAACTCCGCGAAGCAGGATACACGGATCTGATGGCCATTGCTGTTGCCCCTCCCAAAGAACTTGCGGAACTCTGCGAGATCGGAGAGAAAAAGGCGGCAGACATCATCGAGGGCGCAAAGCTTTGCGCAGACATCGGTGGGTTCGAAACAGGAGACGAGATACTTGAAAGACGCAAGCTTGTAACCAAGCTGACGACAGGCTCCAAGGCCCTTGACGAGCTTATGGGAGGAGGACTCGAAAGCCAGTCCATCGTAGAATTTTTCGGCGAGTTCGGGAGCTGCAAGTCACAGCTTTGCTTCCAGCTTGCTGTGAACGCCACCATGCCGGAAGAGATGGGCGGTCTGGATTCGGATGTCATCATCATCGATTCGGAGAACACCTTCAGGCCTGAGAGGATCATACAGATGTCCACATATCTGGGCCTCGACCCCGAAGCGACACTCAAGAGAATTCATGTTGCTAGAGCGTTCAACTCCCAGCACCAGGTACTCCTTGTCGGGAAGGCCCTCGAGCTGGCAAAGGAACTGAAGGTCAGACTTCTGATAGTGGATTCCCTTACATCGCATTTCAGGGCCGAATATATCGGCAGGGGAACGCTTGCGGAAAGGCAGCAGATCCTCAACAGGCACATGCATGACCTGCTGAACTTTTCGACCGTGAATAATGCCGTGATAGCGGTCACCAACCAGGTCTCCTCGAAGCCGGATGCGTTCTTCGGAGACCCGACCAGACCCATCGGAGGCAACATCGTCGGACACACGGCCACTTTCCGCATATATCTTCGCAAAGGTAAAGCCGGAAAGAGGATAGCCAGGCTGATCGATTCGCCGAACCTTCCTGAGGGGGAGGCGGTCTTCATGGTCACCGAAGACGGTATTAAGGACTGAAACCAATGGGGTTCCAGTGAACCCCATTTATTTTTTTGAACTTTCGGGCGAGCTCGGAGAAATGCCCAGGGCAGAAGCGGTCAGCTGCTCGCTCGCCGAGTCCGACGGCGACTGCATCGTCTACGTATCGGGACCTGGCTATGTCGCACTCGCCGTGCCGCCGGAAAGCATACCTTTTATTGCCGGCAGACTGGCACTTACCCACGGAATCGGACGATATATTGGGTCTTTCGACCCTGAAAAAATCTCGGACCTCGCTCCCTTCGACCTTCCCTTCGGCAGCTTCGCGGTAAAGGCGAAAAGATTCAAAGGAATGATGGAGGATGTCGATTCGCAGAAACTCGTCAGAGAAGTGGGTGCCTTGTTCTCCAAGAAGAACAGCGTGGACCTGAAGCACCCGGACATAGTCGTAAAGATGCTGATGAGCGACCGGGTGCACCTTTTCATTGAAGAATACAGGACAGAGGCCGACCTCTTCGAAAAAAGGAAAGTGGGGGAGAGGCCGTTCTTCTCCCCGATCTCATTGCACCCTAAATATGCCAGAGCGCTAATTAACCTGACCGGGGTAAAGCGTGGGGGGACCGTTCTTGACCCCTTCTGCGGAACCGGGGGGATAGCCATCGAGGCTGCTGAGATGGGTATGAAAGCCATTGTCTCCGACTTCGACCCGCAGATGGTGGCAGGAACGGAAGAGAACATGGATTTCTATGGGCTCAGGCTGCACGGCACCGGGGTCATGGACATCGGAGAAATATCCCAGCACTGGTCTGATATAGATGCGGTTGCCACCGATCCTCCCTACGGACGTTCGACAAAAACTGGAGGCGAGGACATTGACCGCATATATGCCAGATCTTTTATTTCCATATCCCGCGTCCTGCGTCCCGGTGGATCTGCGGGGGTGGTATTGCCCCATGAGATGGACACTTCGGAGATGAAACTAGAGAAGTTGTTCCCGCAAAGGGTCCACGGTTCTCTTACAAGATATTACCACATATTCCGTGCGTGATTAACTATTTCAACGTCGAGAACATCAGTCGCCCGTGAACAAGTATCTGAGATTGTTCAGATTCGGCAACGGCGTAATGGGCATTGTCGGCGTGGTAGTCGGCGCATTCATCGCTTCGGGTTTTGACATCGCAGATTACTGGCCAGGGATCATGGTCTCGTGCCTCATCGTCTTTATTTTCATGGCGGGCGGAAACGCCATAAACGACTACATCGACAGGGAGATAGACTTAACGGCCCATCCGGAAAGACCTGTTCCACGCGGGGAGATAACTCCCGGTACCGCTAGGAACCTGGGTGTACTGATGATGCTCTCTGCAATAATCCTCGGACTTCTGGCACTTGTAGTTTCAGAGCTCCTGAGCATAAGCTTCTGGGATTCGATATCCGCAGTGACGGTTGTATTGGCCGCTGTTCTGATGATATCTTATGAGGTATTTCTCAAGCAACGCGGTTTCGTCGGGAACGTCACTATCGCTGTGCTCACAGGGATGCTGTTCCTGCTCGGCGGAGCTGTCTGCGGAGACGTTATGGCGGTCGTACCCATGGCCTTCATGGCCATGCTGGTAAATATCGGCAGGGAGATTTCAAAGGACATCGAGGACGAGGACTCCGACGAGGGCAGGAGGACGCTCCCCATGGTGATCGGCAACAGGAATGCAGCCATCGCATCGGCAGCATTCTTCCTCTCCGGGGTGGCACTTAGCGTCTGGCCCCTGCTTGCTGACCTGCTCAACGATTTCTACATGCTGGTATTTGCGGCTGATGCAATGTTTATATATGCCGCCATTATTGTTTTCAGAAGCGCGCATAAGGCTCAAAAGGCTGCAAAGGTTGCAATGGCTATTGCACTTGCGGCCTTCGTTATCGGTGTGATATGATGAACGTCGGACAATATCTCTCGGACAGGATGAAAGAAGGGACCATACACATGGCATTGTTGGACCCCGACAAACAGAGGCCCGAGGATGCAGGAAAGCTTGCGACCGCCGCTAAAAGGGCGGGCAGCGACGCAATAATGATCGGCGGCTCGACCGGCGTGACTTCAGAGAACCTGGGCGCGACCGCCAGGGCCATCCGGGAGATGTCGGGGCTTCCAAGCATTCACTTTCCGGGAGGACCGAATGAGCTTTCGGCCGAAGTGGACTCAATATTCTTCATGAGCCTGGTTAACAGCACCGACCCCCTCTGGATATTCAAGTCGCAGGCGTATGCCGCCCCTTTCGTTAGAAAGCTTGGCATCGAAACATTGTCCATGGGGTACATCATCGTCGAACCCGGAATGAAAGTCGGGGAAGTTGGGAAAGCGGACCCAATCAAGCGCAACGAGGTCGATAAGGCGGTGGGCTATGCCATCGCCTGCGAGATGTACGGCATGAAATACGTCTACCTCGAAGCAGGCAGCGGGGCAGACAAGCCTGTGCCTCCGGAGATGATACGTGCGGTGAAAGATTCAATTTCGATTCCTCTGATAGTCGGAGGAGGCATACGTACCCCCGAGGCCGCTAAAGCGGCGAGAGAAGCGGGTGCCGATGCCATCGTTACTGGCACATTCATCGAAGAATGCTCGGACATCGAACGCCTTAAGAATGTGGTGGATGCGGCGAGGGGACGCCCATGACCGAGGAGCAGTCCCCAATATCCCCGCAGGACCCCATGTGGCTAACTCCCGAAGAACGCGGCGCTGGCATCACAAAGGACCTGAAAGTTGCCGCACGCAGGTTCCTCTGCCCCGTCTGCGGACATGAATTCAGCCTTTTCCAGTCGAGGGCCGTTGCATGTATCGCCTGCCCGAAGGCGAACCAGAACTGCCCGTATGTCAGATGTCCCTTCTGCGACAACGAGTTTCCTATAAGCGGATTCATCGTCCCCGACAAAGTGGACGCCGTTCACATGAACAACTATGCAGACGGCGTCTTCGACAAATGGATGGACTCTTTCGGAATCACCAGGCGCTGATCATTCGACGGTAAGCAACCCGTAGCCGGTCTTTTTGTCTTTTTTTTCTGACGGGACCGGAACCTTTCATCTCGGTGATCACAACTTCGGTGACCAGCCATGCGATGACGCCCTCGCGGAAACAGCCGGTAACGGACCTGCCCTCCCTGCCGATCGAGCCGTGCATGTGGAAGGTGGGCCTTCCCGACTCGTCCGGGAATATCGTTCCAAAGCCCGTGACCTCGCTGGGCGCGTCTATTTCGAACTTCAGGGGCTCAATCTTCTTATCAGCGGGAATTTTCGGCCCCACCACCAGCACCGAACCCCCGTCCACGCCTCCGACGACAGAAACTGTGCCGTAGACGATCCCGTGTTCCAACGAAAAATTCTCTATCTCCTCGCTGATTATCTCCCCAGGATCCAGGCTCATGACGAACATGCGTCCCGGGCGCATCTCGGAATACTTCATGGTATGTCAGCGGTATTTGCCGTATTTATCAAGGAGCCTGCTGATACGGTCGAACTCCTCCTTGGTGAGTTCACCGGAATCGAGGAACGTCCTAACAAAATCCTTCGCTTCCTTGGTGGATGTCCTGGATGCCTTTGCAATGACGCTCGCTAAAAAAGAAGAAGCCTTATCAGGGTCCATGGAAGACGCGGTCAGGATCTCGTTCATGTCGTACTTGAACGGACTCATCTTGTGCATATTGAGCATCGACTGTCTTTTAGTCGTAACCTTCGTCTTCGGCTTGAATCGTTTGCTGTTCTTTTTCACATTGCCGCCGGGACCTTTATTGGTGCTACCAGTTTTTTCGGTCCCGGGCTTATTTACCGCATCTACCAAGAATATAACTCCGACCGAATGACTGAGTCGTATTATTTAAAGGTAGCTTATCAAACCATATAGAGGCAAGAAATCCAAATACACTGAGGCGCGGAAAAAAGTTAATCAATAAAAAATTGTTTGCCGGCCGGTGCGGCCGTAATGTGTTGACCCTTGTTCACTCTTCTTTAACGATCTTTGATTTCGCCTTCTTCAGAGAGTTTGCGATCAGGATCGTGAAGATTATCGCTACGAAAGTAACGATTATCGCGTAAATGAACAGACCCATAAGCTCTCCGTCCGAAGAGAATACAGTTGCGATCGCTGTCTTGATCGCCTCGTTCCATGCTAGTGCCGCTACCAGTCCGAAGGCTGCCGTGATCAATGCGGCAAAGGTCTCGAGGACCTGTACCTTGAACTCATCTTTCGCTCTCTGTTTGTCTACTGCATCTGCCATTGAGTGCCTCCATAGGTTCTGCGAACCCACGTATATATTTGATGCCGAGTATAATATCCTTTTCAAAAAAAGAATCGCGTGAATAGAAAAACGACCACTGGGTATTATTCGGCTATGCTCGCTTTATATTTCCCGATGCCATAACCAAACATACGATGACAGAGAGAGCGGTAAAAAAATTGATCAGCGGGATTCCTGCCGTAGACGGGGCCGGAGTGCACCTGGTACGGGTGCTGGGGCACGACACGGTCTATGATTTCGACCCTTTCCTTATGCTTGACTCCTTCGATTCGACCGATCCGAGGGACTATATTGCTGGTTTCCCCAAACACCCTCACAGAGGAATAGAGACCGTCACATACCTTATAAGCGGGGAGATCGATCACGAAGACAGCCTAGGCAACAAGGGCAGGATCTTGTCCGGCCAAAGCCAATGGATGACGGCAGGAAGCGGAATATTGCATCAGGAAATGCCCCGCCCTGCCGATAGAATGCTGGGAGTGCAACTTTGGATCAACCTGCCGCGCAAGGACAAGATGACCGAGCCCAAATATTTCGATATCACCGGAGATATGATCGGAAAAATGATCATGGACAATGCTACGGTCCGGGTCATATCGGGGAACTATGAAGGAGTTACAGGCGTCAGCCCGCACCATGTGCAGGCGACGTTCTTGGATGTTGAACTTAACAGGGGTTCTTCGATATCGTTGTACACGAAACCGGAGGATAACACTTTCATTTTCCTCATTGAAGGCGATGCGATCGTTCACGGCGAAATAATACGGGAGAAGACCGCCGTGCTGTTCGGCAAAGGAGACAGAGTAGCAGTATCTGCCCCTGAAGGAAAGAAGTCCCGTTTCCTGTTCCTCTCGGCGGAGCCTCTCAACGAGCCAATATCATGGGGAGGCCCGATTGTGATGAACACAGATGAAGAGCTAAGGCACGCCTTCGAAGAGCTCAGATACGGCAGGTTCATAAAACATGCCCCTGTATGACCGATAAAAGCAGATTCTGATTCGGCGCTTTCGAATTCCTTGCTTCCCAGATATATCGATCGCCATCCACGCGAAGGTTGAAGAAGATGAGGTGCGGGGGATGGGATTCGAACCCATGAAACCCTGAGGTCTAGGATCTTAAGTCCTATGCCGTTGGCCGGCTTGGCTACCCCCGCCCGGACGAAATAAACGCTTACTGTTGATTAATCTATCTGAAATGAAAACATATTATCTTTGAATGAAATACCCAGCATGAATGGCGTATAAAATCCCTGACGAGGAATCCGTTGCGGACTCTGTGCTTATAGTCATGCATAAGAACCCTCAGGTCAGGTCCCAGTCCGATCTTACCTCCCTTGTAAGAAAACAGCTTTACGCCATGGACCCAGATTATAGGGTGAGCGGGGAGCGCATAAGGAGGATAGGTATCAACCGGGGAATAATCGGCGTAGCTATCGATTACAACGCCTCCGGTGTTTCGAGGATACCTGAATTCTGCCCTGTATGCAGGAACGCAATGGTCGCGATAAAGAACAGGACCCTTGACGGAGGGGTGATCGAAATGAGAAGGAAATGCTCCGTTTGCCCCTATACCCTGGGTTCCAATCCAACTGTTCCAGGCAGATATTATTTTACAAAGAGGAGGTGATTCTTCGGGCACCTTCGAAGAGAGAATGGAAAAGCTGAGGGATGCCTCAGATATGCTTGTAGAGGCTTCTGAGCTTATCAGAAGTGCACTGCGGATGTCCGGACTTGAGAGGCGCGCCGAGGAGGCGACCGGGGCAATACTGCATTACACCTATCTTAACAGCGACCCCTGCAGCATTCCGAACATAATCAGAGACTTGGAAAGCGACCGTGACGACCCCTGTTGGACCCGCCCCCTGGCATCTATCAAAAATTCGGACCGAAAAGATATATGATTGTTGGAACCTATCGGGCCAAGGGCTCCTATGAAATTTTGGGAATTCGCAAAGGTCAAGGATACTAAGATCAGGGTGGATCAGTGGCTTTCCGACACGATGGGACTTGTGGATGGCGGATGCGTATACAGCACGCTTTTCAGATATCCGGCGGAAGGTCCCAAGGACTATGAGATAATGCTCTCCATGTTTCCTCAGGAGAACTACCGCACTCTTACCCACATCACGATGTACATGAAGGACGTGCCCGGGTCCAGCGCGCAGGCGGCAGGGTTTCTGGCCGAACGCGAGATAAATATCCTGAACTCGGTGTCGCTCAACGGGATATCTGACACCGTCATAATCTGGAAGATTATGGCCGACCTCAGCTTCGCAGGCGAGGCAGACCTTCTGCTGGAAGATTTCGAGCAGAGAAAAAGCAACAACGACCCTTCCGTGTCGCTTATTGACCACATTACCACTAAACCGGCCGAGATAGGGCGCCTCTTCCGCTCCGATAAGGAATATCACACCAAGGAAGAAGTCCGCCGCGCTGAGCCTTGCACCCTGAAAGGGGGCGTATTCGATACTGCTCCGGGATACGGGGACATTTTGAAAAACATAGACGGCAGAGACGTCATGGTAGTGGCCGATGCGGACTCCTGGATGCTTTCTGTTACATTCTTCAAGCCGGGCACCAACCTGATAAAGATGGTGTTCGAAGTACCAGACAATCCCGGGTCCATGAAGCAGGCCTTCGATCTGCTTGCAGGCAGAAACATCAACCTGATCTCAGTGTTCAGCAAGATAAAGATCTGCTACCAGAGGATGCTTCTCGAGCTTGTTGCCGATATCGGCACCAGCAAGACCTCGGCTGAAGAGCTCCGTTGCATGCTACCGAAGGAGTTGGAAAGCCTTAACGGCGTATTCGTCCTTAAGGAACTCAAAGAGCTCAGCTGATATGAGTATAGGTGACATCCTTTCGGAAGGGGCAGGCGGAATAGGCGGATTGAAGGCAGGGCGCGATGCGCTCGTAGTAATGGCTTTGGATCTGGCACTTTCGGTTCCCGGGGACCGGGTGCTCGAGTGCAAGGGAACATCGTTCGGAGTTCCTTCGGTTCATGCCTGGAAATTCCCGGGACCCATAAGGGCATCGGATGTCGCCACACTGTTTTCTGAAGGTAGCGATTCGGGGATCGACGATGTGTTAAACCTTGGAATTGACGCTTCGATGGCCTTCGAAATAATAGCAGCGATAAACGGCGACGCAATAGTTCCAGACAGCTGGATGGATTCCTACGGAACAGAGCTGCTGGACGGTACTGTACCCGGAATCGCACTTTTTCTCGGAGAGCCGAAAGAGGCCTCCGTTTTTGAGATTACAGAATGCGTTGGTAGAGGGTTGATTGCAATCCTTTCCGGAGGATACTCCAAAATCGAAATTGTGGGCGAAAACATTCTGAAGATCGGAGCCGAAGAAGCGCTGGGCATTAACGGTCTGGTCTCACGTGCTGCACTGAAATACGGTGGCGCGGTGGCTGGAAACAGGACTTCGATGGGGAAATACCTGAAAAAGAAACCCAAACTGGCGGTCATCCACACCGGAAAACTCACCGTCTCCGATATCACCGCGATGTTCTCTGCTGCGGCCGCCGGCGCGTTCATCGTATCCGACAGCCCGGATCTTCCAAACATACCCAGGATCTGTGAGACGTCATCAAAAGAAATGGTGGCGAAGGCAATAGCCAACCGCGGGATCACCTTTGGAAATAACAAAGGGGTCCGCTTCGTGTCCGCCTCCGAGAACCAACGCATCAGGAAAGCTGACGCCCGCCTTGAATTCGGGGGCCCTGATGCTCCTCCTTCCTGCGAAGTCGCGATTGCGTGCGGGCATGCGGAGGACGGAAGAACGACTACAACGGGAAAGGACATTCAGGAACTGGAGGGCGGAGCTCATTCTTTATCGATAGAAGTTCTGGTTTCGGGGGGCGTGGATTTTTCAATGGAGCAGGCGATCGAACGTCGCATACACTTCGCCCTTAGCCGCACCGAGGGAGTCTGGCACAGCGGTCAGAGGGACAATTCCTGGATCAGAATAAGCAGTTCTGCTGTAGAAAATGGTCTGACGTTCGCTGACCTGGGGTCGAACATCATCTCAGACATCAAGGAAAACTTCCCGACTGTAGCCGAGGCGGTTGAAGTCGTTTTCACCTCCGACCCTTCCTCCGCCTCTTCCAAGATATGCGGCGCAAGGGAACGTTACGGAATTCGGGACAGGAGGTTATCGGAAATTTCCGACCGGGATGTGGATTGTTTCTTTACCTGCACAATATGCCAGACCTATGCGCCCGGCCACATATGCATCATCTCTCCCGAGCGTCCCAGCGTATGCGGGTCGGTTACCTGGACGGATGCGAAGGTTGGAAGCGAGGTCAACCCCGGCGGCCCACAGCGCCCGTTCCCAAAGGGACATATCATTGACGCTGAAAAAGGCGAATGGACCGGTGCTAACGATATTGTGAGAAGAGCCTCGATGGGCTCCATACAGAGGATCTACATGCACAGCGTCGCAAAATATCCAATGACCGCCTGCAGCTGCATGGAGGTGGCGGCCATCGTCTCGTCTGACCGCAGGTCCGTGATTCTGCTCGACCGCTCCGACACAGGCAGGAACCCTTCCGGTTATTCTTTTTCCGAGGTCTCTGACATGGTCGGAAGGGGAGAGCAGCATCCCGGTTTCATGGGAATCGGGAAACATTATATCCTCTCGCCCGGTTTCCTCAGGGGAGACGGGGGTATCGCACGCATATCTTGGATGAGTTCCCGTCTTAAGTCGGTACTTGGCGAATCTCTGCGCAAAGCATTCTTTGACGCCGGCATATCGGAAGCATACTTCAAAATCGCCGATGAGAACGTCGCGGAGGATGCTGGGTCTTTGGGGGTCTGGCTCGAGGAGAATGAACATCCGGCGATGCTGATGGACCCGATCAGACTATGAGTGCCAGCAATTTCAGCACGGACTTTCCGAAAGGAGTGTCGTCCGGCACCTTGAGCACTTCTGATTCCATCGCAGAATCTGTGATGAAACTGTCGCGGGGGAAGGCCAGTATCTCACCGAAACCTGCTTCGGCGGCCGCATGGGACAGTTTTTCTGTCATGTTGCCGTTAAGATTGTTGACGATGAGTATCTTCCTGCCTATCTCGATGCCTACTTCCTCTGCAAGTTCTGAAAGACGCCCGGCGGTCTTGATGCCGGTAACCGTCGGGTCGGAAACGAACAGGAATACGTCGGCCTGAGGCAGCACCTTGCGGGACATGTGCTCCATTCCCGCCTCGTTGTCGACCACGGTGAAATCATAGTTCGGGATGAGTTTGACAAAGCATTCCTTCAGGGCGCTGTTGATGAAGCAATAGCACCCCTCTCCCTCGGGCCTTCCCATGACCAGGAGGTCGACGGAATCCGTCTCCGTCATTGCCCTTTGCACCTGATCATAAACATACTGCTGCTTGCTCACGCCCGAAGGTACCCTGCCCGGGTCCGCTATTATTTCGTCCCTGAGCTCGCCGATGGTCCCTTTCGTTTCGAACCCGATCTTGTCGCTCAGATTTGAATTGGGGTCCGCATCCACGGCCAGGACCGTTCCTCTCGCAGACAGCCTCCTTACGATCTGAGATGCGATCGTGCTCTTGCCCACGCCGCCTTTTCCTGCTAACGCTATTATTGTCATGATATCATCTGAACAGCTTTTTCTTAACGGGCGGGAACAGGCCTTTTTCCTTATTGGGAAGATACAGTGCGGCGCGGAACTCCGCATCGTATGACTCGTTGTGGGTGTCCATTGTCTTTATCTTCTTACGGACATCGTCCGCACGGTTCCTCACATCCTCGGAAAGAAGGATGTTCTTGGCGTATGTCATGGACGCGTTGCCCAGATAATCGTACTTTTCGCGGTCGGCGTCCGGCAGCATACCTATCGCTATCGCGTTATCCGCATTTATGAAGTTACCGAAGCTTCCGGATACGACTATCTTCGATATGTCCCGGGGTTCGGCCTTATACTCTCTCATGAGCGACCTTACGGCGGCGAACACCGCCGCCTTGGCCTTCATGACCGCGGCCATGTCGTTTTCCGTGACGTACATATCGTCGGTCAGCGCAAATGCTGTGCCATTGTCCGACAGGAAGGTCTTGGCCTTCCTTGTGAATCTGCCTTCGGCGTCCACCATGCCCTCGCGGAACATATTGGCTAGGAGGTCTATCAGCCCAGACCCGCATATCCCGCTCGGAGGGACTCCCCCGATAACCGTGTAGTTGATCTTTTTGCGCCTGAACATCACACTGTCTATTGCTCCGATGGACGGCGTCATCCCGAAAATCACGTTGCCTCCTTCCAGGGCGGGCCCGGACTCGGATGCGCAAACCGTCACTCCTTCCCTGTTGCCGATTGCCAGCTGCACGGTGGACCCGATATCGATCAGGAGGATCTTCTCTTCTGAAATATCCATCCCGGATCCGATTATCCCGCCGATGATATCTCCGCCTATCTCTTCGGAAACGTCCTTGACGGCGTATATCGGACCATCTTTCGCCATGTTGAGGCCCAGCTCGGTGCCTCCTAGGCAGAATGGCCCTCCGGTCATGCTGCATACTTCCGTCAGCGATTCCATAAGGAAGGGTTTGCCGGATATCACCGCCGCCTTGACGTCCTCCGGATCGTCTACGAATATGTACATCAAATCGTTGATGCGGTCTATCGCCGCTTTCCTGAGCACCTCGTCTCCCATTTTATCGGCGTATGCCCTTCTGGACTCGAGGTCGTCCCCCGCAAAGGACTGCGGGTTGTCTCCCACCGTGGAATAAAGCTCGTTACCTTTCTTCAGGTCCAGAACGCTTACGGCTATGGCCGCGGTCCCGAGGTCAACAGCAAGGCCCAGCTGTGTTTTCCCACGGGCCTTGACGACGGGCGCCAGTTTTCCATCGTATGCTTTCCTGCGGTCCTCTCCGGCGACTATGCGGCCCTCTTCGTCGAATGGCACGAACACATCGATGTCCGTGGTCACATACTTCTGACATGCCAGAACGCGCTCCATACCGTTCGGGTCCGGGGCCCTTTTGTCATCAGGCGTTTCGGTGATATAAACTCCGCAACGTCCGCAACGCCCTTTTCCTCCGCAAGGAAGTTTGATCTCCACGCCCGCCAGTTTGGCGGCTTCCACCACTTTCTGCGTCTCGTCGACGACTACCTCTTTGCTTATCGGGAAGAAACGGACGGTTCTGGGAGCCATGGCGGATTATTGCGGTTCCCTTATTAATCACTGACCCGGACACCGTAACCGATAATATGACGGGGGTCCATGTCGAATGGATGAAGATAGGGGGATTCGTAAAAACCACGCTTTCCGACTGGGACGGAAAGGTATCCTGTCTGATCTTCCTCGCCGGATGCAACTTCTCCTGTCCCTACTGCCACAACCCGGAAATTGCCAATGGCGTCTGTGACGGGGAGGACGAGAAGAAAATTCTTGAGTACATCGAAGAGAACAGCGACTTCCTCGAGGGGGTTGTAATTTCCGGGGGGGAGCCGACCTTGGACCGGGACCTTTACAAGTTGCTCAGGGAGATCAAGAAGACAGGCCTTCTGATCAAGATAGACACCAATGGAAGCTCACCGGAAGTGCTTGACGACATAATCGGCGCCAGGCTCGTAGATTATGTGGCCATGGATATCAAGGCTCCGCTTCACTCAGAACGATACGGGGCCGCCACCGGCGGATACGGCAACGTGGAGACCATCGGGAAGAGTATCCGGACCATAATGGACTCGGGAGTCGAATACGAGTTCAGGACCACAGTTTACCCCGGAGTACTGTCCCCTGACGACGTGACCGACATTGCACGTTCCGTGAGAGGAGCGGAACGTTTCTGCATCCAGCAGTTCCGGCCCAAGGTCACCTTGGACCCTGAGGCCGGGAAGGTCAAACCCTATTCCGTGAAAGAGCTCAGGGCGATGCACGATGCTGCTAAGCCTTACGTTAAGAGGGTCTCCGTCAGAGGGATCTGATCAAGCAAGGAAATTGCGCACTTCCGCATCCATCGCCGGGAGCATGTCCTCGGTGCCCTTGTTTATGTTCAGGTGGGGCGCATCGGCGAATTCTTTGAATTTGGCCACCGCATTGGAGTCCTTCGAGAATATGGAAGCAGACAGCCCGCACTCGGTGTTCATCAGCTCCTCGATGGCATCATCGAAGTTGGGTACAGATACTATCGTCAATATCGGAAGCCCTGTGTCGAAGCTTCCCAGCTCGCAGTCGTCGGTCAGACCGACGACGACTGCCGGTGTGACGTAACTTCCGTTCTCCAGGCCGGACGCACTTGCCTTCCTGCCCCCGAACACCACGCTGGACCCTGCTTCCCCGATGTACTTCTCAAACCTCATCAATTCTGTCTCGTTCATCAGCGGGCCGGCCGTGACACCCTTTTCCGCCGGGTCTCCGACCTTTACTGCCTTGACCGCCTCCAGTATCGCCGAGACGGCCTTCTCGCGCTCTTCGTTGGTCACTATCACCTTGGAACATGAATAGATCCTTTGGCCGGAGCTCCTGAACGCCGATTCCGCAATGCTCGAAGCCACGCCCTTCATTTCCCCGGGCTTATAGACCACGATCGGGTTCATCCCTTTGATCTCGTTTATGAATTTCAGCCCGTCGTCCACAGGCAGGAAGATCAACTCCTCCATCCTGTCCCCGCTTCCCGATGCCGCCACTCCCCTGACGGTCATGTCATCGACCAGCTCCCTGTCTGATTCCGGGCCGCGCGCAACCGTTATGTTGAACACCCCTACCGGAAGTCCTGCGGCCGAAAGGATGTTGTTGAACATGAACATCGGCATGGGACACTCGTTGGAGGGGACGCTGACGACCGTGTTGCCTGCTATCATCGCGCAGGATGAGAAACCTGCGGGCGAAGCCAGTGGAGAATTGTGACCGGATATCACGCCCCATACTCCCATGGGGGAACCTTTGCTGACGTTTGCATCGCACGCGTTTTCGATTACCTCGGCCAGCCTGTCGGCCTCGGCGAGGCAATCCTTCATCGCCATGCCCGTGCTGATCATCACGCACGCAGCGAGCCTGTACCTCTGCGCCCTGACTCTTTTCAGAACATCCCTGAACAGTTCCGTCCTTTCGGAGGAGGCTTTCGAGGACCAATTCCCTGCGGCGCTGCCGGCGGCGCTTACCGCCGCGGCCACTGTCCCTTTTTCCGGCATCTGGAAATTGCCGAATATTATCGACTTGTCTATCGGGCTCCTGAGCTCGTAATCGTTGCCCGATGCGACCATCATGCCCCCGACGAAGCTTGGATACCCCTTCTTCTCTGTCTCGAGCAGGCTGTCGAAAGCTCTCTGAAACAGTTCGTCCTCGTTTGCGGCATGTGCGTCCTTCTCGGAATCTGGCATGTTCCTCGTAACGGGATGCCCTATGTTAATCTTTATTCCGCGTATCCGCGAGCGTTAAATACAGTAACGATATTAGTCGGAACGCTGGACTCGTGGTCTAGTGGTTATGACGTTGCCTTCACACGGCAAAGGTCGCCGGTTCAAATCCGGCCGGGTCCACCACTTCTATCATACTGCCTTCAGGGAATCCTGCCGTTTTTTTAAAAAGAGTGGATTTGGCCGGGGGTCGGAAGGAGGAGGACCGAAAGCGTACAGCGTCCCCCGGCGATGTCCTTTCTGTTTGGACATATCATCCATCCATCAATTAACGAATATTTAATTATTTGCACGAAAAGCCTTCAGAGAAAGTGGGCCCGGCCGGAATTGAACCGGCGATCTTCGCCTTGTAAGGGCGACGTCATAACCACTAGACCACGAGCCCGCGCGACAATGAACATTGCAATAGTATTAAAATGACACGGAAGCCGAGAGTCAGCTTTATTAGTGGAAAGAGGTATTGCCGTTCCGCGCGACCGTAGTCCAGTGGTTAGGACGGATGCTTCCCAAGCCTCTGACCCGGGTTCGAATCCCGGCGGTCGCACCAATTATATTCGCCGTAATACGGTTAAATCTTTATCAAAGCCAGGATATGTACCGCCGGTTAATTATGTTGGAGATCGACAGTTCCAGGGGAGAAGGAGGCGGGCAGATGGTCCGTACCTCGGTCGCCCTTTCAGCCGTGACCGGCATAACCGCACACCTGACCAGGATAAGGGAGAACCGACCGACGAACGGACTTTCCAAGCAGCACTGCGCCGCGATAAGCGCCGTTGCCGAGATGACGGGCTCCCAGGTCGAGGGCAATTTCACCGGGTCTTCGGAGCTGATATTCAGACCCGGCACCGAGCAGAAGAATAGCATATCGCTCAACATAGGCACCGCTGGCAGCATCACTTTGGTCCTTCAGGCCATACTGCTCGCGGCCAGGAACCACAGGGAAGGGCTGACGGTAGACATAAGAGGAGGGACGAACGTCCTGTGGGCGCCGCCGATCGACAGCTACCAGCAGGTGCTTTTTCCGCTTCTGGACAGGATGGGCGTGCACACCGAGGTGAGCATCGAGGAAAGAGGATTCTATCCCCGGGGAGGAGGCCACGTGGTTGCCTCCCTCGACCCTATAGGACGGATATATCCGATGAACCTCGATGAACTGGGAGAACTTATATCGATACGGGGAGTATGTTTTTCCCAGAACCTTTCGGAGCATATCAGCAAAGAGATGGTACGTTCGTGTGTAAGGACCCTGAAGCCCGTCGCGGACGCGGAAGTGGATATACAGATTACGCACGGGGATTCGAGGGGGGCGGGCATATGCCTGGTGGCCGACTTCGAAAACGGCAAATTGGGAAGCAACGCGCTGACCACCCGTGAATATTCAGCCGAAAAGACAGGAGAGGACGCGGCCAACGACCTCATACGAGAGATTTGGAGCTGTTCGACCGTCGATGTTCACACAGCCGACCAGCTGCTTCCGTATATGGCTATGGCCGAAGGGAGGAGCACTTTCAAGGTTTCGAAGATAAGCAGACACCTACTGAGCCAAATGGACACGCTGGAGTCCTTCCTCGACGTCAGGTTCGGAGTAGAGCGTAAGGACGAGATATATCATTTCAGCGTGAACCCGGGGGCGAAAGATGAGACCGTATGTGCAGATTAACTGCGCCATGTCGGCTGACGGGAAGATAGCAGGCAGCGACCGCAAGCAGGTCACCATATCTTCTGCAGAGGACAAAGAACGGGTTAAAGGGCTGAGGAGGGAGTTCGATGCGATTCTCGTCGGCGTAGGTACGGTCATGGCGGACGACCCGCACCTGACCGCCAAAGATCTGGACTACGACACCAACCCCATCCGGATAGTCCTTGACCCACACGGGAAGACTCCCGACTCGGCCATGGTCTTGGACGAGAGGGCCCCGACCGTGATGGTGACTCTCGACTCGTGCAAACGCGAATGGGATTGCGAAGAGACCATACGCACCGGAAAGGACAGGATAGACCTTATGGACCTTATGGACCAGCTTTACGAGATGGGGATTGATAGGCTACTGGTCGAAGGGGGCGGAGAGACCATATCTTCCTTTTTCAGAGCCGGTATCGTCGACCGCTACACCGTTTTCGTCGGAGGCCTGTTGATAGGCGGAAGAGAGTCCCCGACGCCTGCGGATGGAGAGGGGTGGGTTGCGGACGGAGGCATAGCCCTCAAGCTCGAAAAAGCCGAGACGATGGGCAACGGGGTCCTGATGAATTTTGCCGTCGCCCCGAGGTCCTGAGCCTGTCTCAAAGCGATTTGTAGTCCAGAACGAACCTGAAATAATTGTTCTCCGAACCGAAGACCTCGCTGGACGAGAGTTCGAATGGCGTTCCGTAGACGATCTCCAGAGCTTTGGAGAAATATCCTATGGGATATCTTCCCATGGTCTCGGCTGCCCCCTTGCTCAGTTTGAATTCGGAATCGACGATGAGGGTCAGAGGATTGAAGGAATAGATCGTCACCTTGCCCATGTTCGCGAACGTGTAGTATTTTCTGATCTGGTCCACCACGTCTTCGATCGGCCCTTTCTGTATTTTGCCACCGATGGCCTGGGCGTGTATGCTGCCGATTATCTCTGCGAGGGGGCCGACAGAAAGGCCTCTGCTGTCCATTATAGTATAGAGGAAATAGATCATGTAATTGCCTATCTTATCAGGATAGTCGACCATGTCTGCGAAGATCTCTCTGGCCTTTTCAAAGGATTCCGAGTCGGGAGTTTTCGTCTCGGCGACTCGCAGAGACGATATTGAGTAGATCTTCCTTCGGTTGTCTTCCGGGTCTTCCCGGGATTTTATAACACCGTCATTGACCATGCTCTCCAGATGCACGGACAGGGTGGACTGCGCCTTTCCTGTGAGATCGACCAGCTCGGTGAGAGAAAGGTTCCTCTTTGAGAGCTCGTCCAGAATCCTTACCCTCACTCCGTTGGTGATGATGACGATCCCATTGTCAGTGTTGTAAAGAACAAAATTCTCAGGTGCAACATCGCCCATAGTTTTGATATGACGTTATGATGTAATAATAGGTTTCCAGTTTGCTCCTGGAATTCTGATGCTAGCAATTGATTTAACGTAGTCCGAGCATGTGGCGATGTGGTAAAATGAAGGTCAGATGCAGTTCCGAAAAAAAAGATGTCCGCGCGGTCTGGTTCGAGGACGGGGACGTAAGGATGATAGATCAAAGGAAACTTCCGAGAAACCTTGAATTCGTGTCCTTCGACAATTATGTGGATGTTGCGGAGGCGATAAAGAACATGACCGTCAGGGGGGCCCCATCGATAGGAGCCTCGGCAGCTTACGCCATGTGCCTGGCATCGCTGAAGGGGGCGGACCTGAAACGCGCTGCTGAAGAGATAAAATCGGCAAGGCCCACCGCCAACGACCTATTCTACGCCGTGGACTGGATGTACGGTTTGCTCATCGATGGCGAGGACCCGGTAAAAGCCGCAGACGCATATGCGCAATCGATGGTGGACAAATGCACTGCAATAGGAAAGTATGGCGAGCCGCTTATCAAGGACGGGGCTAAGGTCATGACGCACTGCAACGCCGGGGCACTTGCCACTGTGGATGTGGGCACCGCGCTGGCCCCGATGAGGGCCGCCCGTGATGCCGGAAAGGATTTCTTCGTTTATGTCTCGGAGACCCGCCCGCGCCTTCAGGGCATGCAGCTCACGGCATGGGAGCTCGTCCAGGAAGACATCGGACATTCGATCATTCCCGACGGGGCCTCGGCCCATTATATGTCAAAGGGAGTGGACCTGATAATAACCGGGGCCGACCGGATAGCCGCCAACGGAGACTTTGCGAACAAGATAGGGACTTTGGACAAGGCCATCGTCGCAAAACACTATGGCATACCTTTCTATGTGGCCGCCCCTGTTTCAACGTTCGACTTCTCGACCAAGACGGGAAAAGACATCGTGATCGAAGAGAGAAGCGAAAAAGAAGTGACCGAAATCTGCGGTTGCAGGATCGCACCCGAAGGCTCGAAGGCACTCAATCCCGCATTCGATGTGACCGAAGCGGAAATGGTGACCGGTTTCATAACAGAGGAGGGGATTTTGAAGCCGAGCGAGATAAAGAAGGTGCTCAGGTGAACGAAGAATTCGGACGCGGGCTGCTCGTAAATTTCTGCAAGATGCTCTATGAGAGGCAGATCACCGTGTCTGCGGGCGGAAACATGAGCCTCATGATAGGCGATAGCGAAATACTCATCACTCCCAGCGGAAGGAACAAGGGCCTTCTGGAGCCGGAGGACCTCATCCTCATGGGCACGGACGGGTCCGTGATTTCGGGAGGAAAGCCCTCAATAGAGAACAAGATGCATCTTGCGCTTTACAATCTCAATCCTGAGACCAGGTCGGTGGTCCACTGCCATCCCCTGTATTGCACGTCCATAGCTGTCAAGGGAAAGGAGCTCAAGACCGAACTGACCCCCGAGGGAGTTATCTTGTTGGGAAAGGTTCCGATGATCCCGTACTTCACCCCTGGATCGCAAGAACTTGTAGATGCGGTGGCGGCCCATCACGACGCCAAGGCCATGCTCATGGCACGCCACGGGGCAATAACCCAGGGAAGGACCATCGAGGAAGCCTACAACAGGATGGAAGAGCTGGAATTCCAAGCGAAATTGCAGACTATAACAGGAAGGGCCAAGGTCCTACCGTCTTCGGAGATAGAAAAACTGTCGAGGATGTGATACGATGGCACTACTGGTGACTAAGTGGTTCGGAGTGTTTCTTTGCGATGAGAAGTCCGACAGGGTGATCGACAGCATACTCATGCCCAAGGACCCTGAAATTACAGCCGAAAAACTGGCACTCGTCCAAAGAGGGTCGATACTCCAGGAGGAGAGGGACCTTGCATCGAAGGCGGGGAAGATATCGGTATCCGAGAGGAGGCAGTCCGAGCTGGGAAGACCCGAGATGTACGACTCTTCTTTCATAAAGCCCGAGAAGTACGGCTTCACTCCGGAGATGATGCACGAGGTGATGATACGACTGGGAAAGCTGAGAACTTCGGAACCGGTTCCAAGGGACAGAAACCTGGTGCAGGCGATAAGGTATCTTGACAGCCTATACGAGACTTCGAATCTTATCGACGAAAGGCTTCATGAGTGGTACGGGATGCATTTCCCTGAGCTTGCTGACCTGGCCTCCGACAGGAAATATTCCGACCTGATAGCCAGGCACGGGGAGAGAGAAGGAATATTGGAAGAGCTGGATCTTGAATTACAGTCCATGGGGGCCGACTTCGAGTCGGCTGATATGAATGCCGTGAGAGCTCTGGCACAGAACCTTTCCGACATTTACGACGAAAGGGAGAGGACAGAGGAATATATCGAATCTATAGTGAAGATCGCATGCCCCAACATGTGCGCCCTGCTAGGGGCTACCCTGGCCGCGAGGCTGGTTTCTCTGGCCGGTGGGTTGGAGAGGCTTTGTTCGCTTCCTTCATCCACATTGCAGCTTCTGGGTGCAGAAAAGGCCATGTTCAGGCATCTGAGGTCCGGAAAACGTCCGCCGAAGCACGGCGCCTTATATCAGCATCCTTCGGTGCACAGGGCGCCATACTGGCATAGGGGCAAGATAGCCAGATCCCTTGCCGGAAAGGCTTTGACAGCGGCGAAGATCGATTACTACAAAGGAGAGTTCCGCGGAGACGTTCTGGTCGAAGAGTTCGAGGCAAGGGTGGAGGACATTAAGCGCAGATATCCAGAGGCCCCCAAGAAGAAGCAGGGGACGTCCGGCGGGAAGAAAAGACACAAGCCGAAGAACAGGGCACGCTGAAAGGTCATACTCTTACGATGCTCATGCCCAGGTCCTTCATCTGAGCTACGAATCCCGGATAAGAAACGGCCTCGCATCCTGTGTCTTCCATGCGGACGGGCCCTTTGCAGATGAGCGAAGCCACAGCTGCAGACATCATTATCCTGTGGTCGTCCAAATGGTCGACGGTCCCCCCTTCAAGGATTTCCTTTCCCTTTATGATGCATCCGTCGTCTGTCTCTTCGGCATCTGCACCGAGAGACCTCAGCATCTTCACCGTGGAAACGATGCGGTCGCTCTCTTTGAACCTCAGCTGGGGTGCCCCGTAGAGCCTGCTGGTTCCCTTGGCTGTGCTTAGTAGGACTGCGACGATAGGGAAAAGGTCAGGAGTGGAGCCCATATCGATGTCGGCAGCATCAAGCCTTTTTTTACTTACGGTCACCGAGCCGTCCCCGATCGATACTCCCGCTCCCGCTTCCCTGAGAATATCTACGACCCTCTTGTCTCCCTGAGGATCTCCCATTTCCAGGCCCGAAGCCGTCACCTTTCCTCCTAGGGCACCGGCGACCAACGGGAAGGCAGCAGAAGAAAAATCAGCTGGCACTACGTAATCTTTGGGAGAGTAACCTCCGGTGCAGATGTGTATCGACCTTTTAGAAACATCGACCTCGGCACCGAAATGCCTCATCATCGATTCCGTGATCATCACATAGGGTGCGGAAACTAGCTCGTTCCTGATTTCTATGTCCGTATCCTTCTCCAGCATGGGGGACGCCATCATCAGCGAAGATACGAACTGGGAACTGATGTTTCCCTCTATCCTCACGTTTCCTCCCCTGTTCGGGCCCTTTATGGTCACCGGCGGGAGGCCGTTTTTGGACGCGCAGGAAACCCCCAGAGACCCCAGGGCATCGAGGAGCGGGCCCATCGGCCTCTTCCTAATGGATTCGTCACCCGTTATTGTGACCGGAGAATCAAAAATCGAAGCTATCCCGGAGAATATGCGCATAGTAGTGCCGGAATTGGCGACATCCACGGTCTCTGTCGGGGCGTGCAGGCTCCCTCCCTCGACCTTGACCCGGCCATCGTCGTCCACAGCGGATGCGCCTATCGAACATATCGCCCTCAACGTGGCTCTTGTATCGTCAGAGAGCAAAGGATTGGATATCGTGCTATGACCGTTTGCCAGTGCGGCCATGAAAAATGCCCTGTGCGTATGGCTCTTTGAAGGTGGCGGCGAAACTTGGCCCTGTACGAATCCTCCTCTGAACTCCAGCACCCGATCTCACCCGGTCCCGTCAGGACTTCCTGATGTTCTTCATGGCCTCTTCTACGGTGGCGCCTCTGAGCACAATATCGGAAATGGCGCGGGTTATTCCTTCCACATCCTTGTGTTGGAATATGTTGCGTCCGATGGACACGCCGCGGCCTCCGGCTTCGAGCGAGTCCTTTACCATCGTGAGCATATCATAGTCGGATGCCATCTTCGGTCCGCCGGCGATGACCACAGGCGCAAGGGTGCCTCTGACTATCTCCCTGAAGGAGTCGATGTCTCCGGTGTAGCTGCATTTGACTATGTCTGCTCCGAGCTCCGTCGCGACCCTTGCACCATGAGCTACGTATTCAGGCTGATATGAATTTTTTATCTTCGGTCCGCGCGGATAGGCCATTACCAGCAGGGGCATGCCCCACTCCTCGCACTCCCTCGAGAGGTTGCCGAGGTCCCTGAGCATCTCCGGTTCCGTCTCCGCCCCCAAATTTATGTGCATCGATACCGCGTCGGCACCCATCTTCAGAGCCTCCGAGACCGTGGCCACGAGGACTTTGCTGTTGTTCGTGTCGCCCATGTCTGTGGATGCTGAAAGATGCAGGATCAAACCGATGTCGGAACCGCTCGCACGGTGGCTAAAACGGATCAGGCCCTTATGCATGAGAACTGCGGTGGCTCCCCCGTTCGCCACGGCATCTACGGTTTCTTTCATATCGTAGAGGCCTTCTGTGGGCCCGATGGATATACCGTGGTCCATAGGAACGATCACACAGTTCCCGGTCTTCCTGTCCATTATCCGTTCCATTCTTACATTCTTTCCGAACATCATGGTAAACCGCGCCTGTCAATTATCCGATATGCTATTAAAGTTTCCTGAAGGTACATTACTTATGATAACGGCCTTTCGTATATGCCAGAGAAATAAAATTTGATTATGTCTCAAGAGCGCATCTCCGCCCTCATCACATCGAACATGCCGCTTATTCCCGTCCATAGCTCGAAAGCACGTGCGCCCTGCATAGCCAACATATCTTCTCCTCTGGCGATTCTGCATCCTTTCGACGTTGCCTCCCTGATCAGTTCCGTATCGGTCCCGTAAACCATGTCCAGGACGGTGTGCTCGCCCGTCAGACCTCTTATGTCTGCCGGATACTCGCCTTCCCCGTACATCCCTATCGGAGTGCTGTTGACCAGAATGTCGTGTTCGGAAAGGTCGGCAAGACCCTTTCCGATAGATTCGATTCCGAATTCCGATGATAGCCTCGATACGGTGAGACTGTTTCTGCCGGTTATGGAAACTTCAGCACCTTTCCTCATCGATGCAATTATGCACGCTCTGGCTCCCCCTCCGGAACCCATTACAAGAACCCTTTTTCCTTTCATCTGGCACTTTATATTCTCAAAAGCGGCCTCAATTCCGTGGATGTCGGTGTTGTATCCCTTCAGCATTCCCGATTCGTTCACTATCGTGTTGACCGCGCCCGCGTTCTCGGCATCGGCGTCCAATACATCCAGGTGATCTATGATCGATTCCTTGTAAGGTATCGTGACATTCATACCGCGGACGTCGTAACCCCTTATGCAGTCCTCTATGCGGGCGAGGGACGGGGAACGGAAAACCAGATATTTTCCATTTACACCGCTCGCAGCATAGGCCGCCGCGTGCATCGCCGCCGACATTGAATGCTCCAGCGGGTCGCCTACGATGCCGGTGATCATGCATTCGTCCCCCAGTTTCCTCATCTCTTTGAGGCTCAGCTGCCCGGGGGCGGTTGGTTCGCTGACGTACGCGAAAGTGAAGATGTTGCCCATGATCTTCTGCCTTATCCTCGTCACGGTCCCAAGGGCGCCCATTCCTAAGATGACGTGCTCTTTTTTCGTTCCCCTGGATGCTTCCAGAAGATGTGCCAGATCTTCAAAGTTCCTTACCATGTAGGCTCCCTTCGATATATCCGACGACATTGCGTTCAGAGTTTGGGATATTGTTTGACCGGACGGCGTATTGTCGTAATCGTGTACGGAAGAAATGGTTCTGAACGGTATGTCGTCAACCTTTTCGGTACCGGCATCGATAATGCCGCTGAAACCTTCCGGAAGCAGAGAGGCGTCGAAACCGTCTCTGAACGTAACCACTGTCTCCATGCCCTTGGTGTCGGGGACAGAACCCAAGATGTCGGTCCTCACCTCCACCATGTCGGCCCCGAGGGCCTCGAGCATGTCCGACGGCCTGCCCAGTGAGGCGCAGATCTTCATCTCAGACTTCCCTCAGGGTCTCCTCGATCTTCATTCCGAAGTGGCGGCCGCCGCTCTCGATCTTCGCGAGCACCTTGTCGCCCGGCTTTATGTCCGTAACCGATATTGCTCCCTCGGAAGATACGAGCTTGACCGTCTCCGCATTCTGCAGTATGGTTGTGAAACGCCTGCTGCCTTCCGCCGCCTCGACCAGGACCATCGGCCTCACTTCGATTTTGCACCTGCCGACTGAAGAGATGCGTGTTCTGCCATCCCTGTTCACTATGGCCACGGGCTCTCCGGACTTTAGCTCGCCCAGGTATCTGGTCTTCCCTTCGGGGGCCATCACGTATGCATGTACCGCCCCCGCGTTTACCCTGAACGGTCTGGACGCCACATATCCGCTGTCCTCGCTTTCCGACTGGACCAGGAACAGGCAGTTGGCCTGCGATCCTATGAGCATCCCCTCTCCGGGTACCATGATGCTTACCGTGTCGACGCAGACGCGGTCTCCCATCTCTATGTTTTTGACTCCGACCACCTCGACTTCCTTGAGTTCGACGTCGGAAGAACTTGAAAGCAGGTCTGCGAACAACCTCAGCTTGTCCGGGTCCGATACTGTGACCGCTATGCCGTCGACGCCTTTTTCCATGGTTTTAAGGTATAGCCTGGCGCTTTCCACGTCCGAAGCGGACGCGAAGACCTTGGTTCCCGTGCCTGAGAACTTGGCGATGAGATTCTCGAGAGGAATTATAGTCCAGTCAGAGGACGAGAGGATTACCGCCGAGCATTTTCCCGCCAATGCCATCGCCCTGTCCTGGTCCTTCGGCGAGCCGATATCGACGATCTTCACATCTTCGCCGGCAGTTATCAGCTCGATCTTGCCCAATGACGAGAAATCGAGGTCCTCCTGTCTGACCAATGCTGCGGTTATCCCCGATTCGATCGCACTGATGAGCATCTCCTTCCTGTCCTCCTTGGACTCAGGAATGTCCGCCCTTACCCAGATCTCTTTCTGCATATGTTTTCCTCCTCTATGTCCGCGTATTCAATCGCTTACCGGCCCGGAACCATGTCAGCACGCGTTAAAAAACTTATCAGCACTTAACGGATTCCAGAAGCGCAAAGTCGGTCCAGTTATCGGGATCGTCCTCTACGTTCTCTTTCAGGAGTACAAGCCCGTAATGGAGACCTGCTGCCATTCCGCATATTACTGCGGTATCTTCGGGAAGCCTGCCGTCCGATAGCATCTCCGCCGCCAGCGCGGTGTCTTCTACCTCCAGCCTGTCGGCGCCAGGGAACAGCTGGCTGACGTTGCGGTACGTCTGGCCCAGGGCCTGCACATGAGAAGCCACGGCAGAGATCCTTGCTTCCTTTCTCCTGACGAAAACACAGTGGTGGATCGGCATGCTGAACTCTTCGATGTTCCGCAGTTCTCCCAACTTCATCGCCTTCTCCGTCTCCAACACCGGTCCTGCGACCATGTTTCTGACCGCGACCACCCCGTAGTCCACACTCCCCGATAGGAGCGCCTTCACTACGCCCTCCGAACTGACCAGCGGTATAAGTTCGGCCTCGATGTTTCTCTTGTTCGCTATGACCCGGGCGGCTTTTTCCGAATTGGATAACGGTATGCCCATGTATCCTATCTTCTTCATCGGACCCGAGATAAAGATGATGGATTAAAACTTGACCCATTGCCGCTCTTCTTGAAAAGTATATTAAATTGAAAGGTCGTCGGGGGGTCCAATACTATGCAGTCTGTCGACACCCTGTTCTACGTCCTCCCATGCCGGAGAGAGATAGATTGGCGGCCGACTGGCTGACTGGAGGAATTTCAATGTGGGAGAGCAAAGAGATCAGAGAACTCAAAGAAGGCCGTTATGTCAACATCGACGATGAGCCCTGCAAAATAACTTCTATAAGCATGTCCAAACCCGGAAAACACGGATCCGCCAAAGCAAACATAGAGGCCGTGAGCATATTCACCGGCGCAAAGAAATCCCTGTTCGGACCCGTGGGCACCAAGGTGCAGGTACCTGTGATCGACAAGAGAAAGGGCCAGATCCTGACGATGCACGACAACGAGATCCAGATAATGGACCTCGAGACCTTCGAGACGTTCAGCATGCCCATAAACGAGGACCACACCGGCACTCTGGAAGAGGGCGGGGAGATAATGTACCTCGTGGCAATGAACAGATACAAGCTGATGTAAGGCGGTTGGGATGCCTTACGGGCTTTCGTATGCCGGAGCGGATGCTGAGTACGGCGAAGCGGATGCTTTCCTGTTCGGAGTGCAGTACGACCATACCGCGTGCTTCAGAGCCGGGGCCCGCGAGGGGCCGGGGGCGATCAGGCGCGCTTCCTATAATTTTGAGGAGTTCCACTTCGAGCACGGCCTGGACCAGCACGTTCCCGCTGTGTTTGATTACGGCAACGTCGATGATTTCGTTATGCCCGAGGACATGTTCTCGGAGGTCGAGTTTGCGGTGGGGCCCGCCGTAAAAGACGGCAAGTTTATCATCGCCCTCGGAGGGGAGCATTCCATCAACATGCCGATCGTCAGAAGCTTGCCCAAGGACACCGCCCTCATCTCCATAGATGCGCACCTGGACTCCAGGGACGAATATCTCGGTACTCCGTTCAGCCATGCATGCGTCATGCGCAGGGCGGCCGAGCACCTCGGCCTGGACAACGTTTTTGTGCTGGGGGTCAGAGCGGTCGGGATGGAGGAGCTTGACAGGGAGGACCCCGTTCCTTTCGTAAGTTCCTACGAAATACTGGAGAAGGGCATAGAGGGTGCGGTCGAAAAGGCTCTCGACAGCATTAGGAGCGAACGCGTCTACATAACATTGGACATTGACGGCATCGACCCTGCTTATGCGCCCGGGACCGGGACTCCGGAGCCGTTCGGCCTTCTCCCGATAGATGTGAAAAAGGCTATCGGAATGGTGGGCGACAGGCTGTGCGGTTTCGATGTTACCGAAGTCTGCCCCCCTTATGACCCGTCGGGCATAACGTCAGTTCTGGCCTCGAGGTTCGTGAACGAGGCCCTGGCCGTTTACGGCAAGAGGCTGGGCTGAAACCTTAAGGTTCTTCCGCCGGAATATCAAACCGCTTTGTTTTCGAAGCGCGCTTCGATTTGTCCGTTGCCTTGGGCTCGGGCAGGTCGAGTACCGCGTCCGGGTCCAGGAACTTCGCGACCTTCTCCTCGAACTCGTTGGCCCTCTGTATAGATACCACTTCGTCCTTTGATTCGGAGTATATCCTGAATATAGGCTCGGTCCCCGATGGCCTTGCCAGCACCCAGCCGTTATCGAATATTATCTTCAGCCCGTCGGTGCTGTCCATGATCCCGTCGGTGACGGTCTTCTTGAGATAGTTGATCACCGCCGTTTTCATCTTGTCCGGACACTCGATCTTCCTCTTCTGGGTGTAATATACGGGAAGCTTGTCTACCTGTTTAGAGAGCGGCCCGTTCAGTGCGATCGCCTCCAGCATCTTGGCGACCGTCATAGCCCCGTCCCTGCAGTACTGCTGTTCGGGGAATATCAGCCCGCCGTTCTCCTCGCCGCCGAAGATCGCTCCATATTCCTTCATCTTCCTGGCCACGATCGGCGAACCTACAGCGGTATACTTCAGGATCCCGCCTGCTTCGTTGACTACCTCTTCGACCATCGATGAGGAGCTCACCGGCGTGACTACTTTTCCCTTCCTCTTTGAAAGCTCGAGTTTCGCAAGAAGGGCCAGGCTCTTGTCTCCGCTGACAAATTTCCCTCCGTCGGTTATGAAGACGCACCTGTCCGCATCGCCGTCGTGGGCTATTCCGATGGATGCCCTGGTATTCTTGGTCAGCGAAATTAGGTCTGCAAGGTTCTCTTCGGTAGGCTCGCTCGGGCGCCCGGGGAATTCTCCCTGCGCGTTGCAGTTCAATGTGACGGTCTTGATCTGAAGCCTCTTCAGAAGGAGCGGTGCGGTTTCGAATGCCGCCCCGTTCGCGCAGTCCAGGCATGCCGTGATGCCTGCGCCCCTGATCTTTTCGACATCCACGTGGGAAAGCACCGCATCGATGTACGCCTCGCCCGCGTCGTTGACCTGGTCCATGGTCCCGGCCTCGTCCCACTTGCATGTGCGTATCTCCGTGGCGTAGATCTCCTCGATGAGGGTCTCCTCCTCGCGGCTCGCCTCGGTCCCGTCCGCCGATATGCATTTGATGCCGTTGAACTGCGGAGGGTTGTGGGAGGCTGTGATCATCACGCCTCCGCTCACATTCTCGTGTGTCTTAACGTAATATTGCAAGGCCGGCGTCGGGACCATCCCCAGGAACAGGACGTTGACCCCGACCGACATCAGTCCCGCCGAGATGGCCGTTCTGAGCATGTCTCCGGACGATCGTGTGTCCGTCGCTACGGCGACGGCTCCCTTCATTACCTGTCCTATGGCCTTTCCCATCTGAAGTGCGAGCTCGGAGGTTAGGTCTTCGTTGACCACGCCCCTGACGCCGTTGGTCCCGAACAATCTTGCTGCCAATTACTTCCTCCTTGCTGCTATGAAAATAGATATCATGTCGGCACATGCCTTGACTGTATCCGAGGCCTCCTCGATGCCGTGAAGTATGTCCCTTGATAGGATGATTCCTCTGACGTCCATGTCGGACAGGTGTATCCTTTTGATGCCCTCGAAGTTCATTTCGTCGATGACGCGCTCCTGGTCCTTTACGGACTCGATGCCCCTGACCGCTTCCTCGCTGTCGCGGGAGTGGAAAGCGTCCATGGCGCCAATGAGCATCTTCATCTCGTTCTCCAGCTCGGAGGCCATCTTGAAAATGAAAAGCCATATGTCCTCAGGAATACGGGCCTTGGTCTCCTTGGCCACCTGTAAATGGATGGACGATTCTTTGGACCAGTTAGCCACGTGATCCAATGCCCTGACGAAATTCAGAAGGTTCTCCCTGTCCTGAGCGCTCAGACCGGAGGCGACGCTCTCGGTCGAAAGCCTGTCTTCGATACGGTCGGCATCGCGCTCGCTCATGACGAGACGGTCGACGCATTTCATGGCCTCGGCCTCGTTCTCTTCGCCCATGGCGCCGATTGCCATCTTCAGTTCGATGACCGCGTCCATGACTATCAATGCGTGGTCCCTTGCGCCGTTCTCGACGGAGCCCGCCTTTTTGTTGCCGAACCAATCGAGAAGATCTTTTGAATTGCTCATGTGATGCTGCCTCCCCTGACACTGCAAGGCCTTGCGGACGTGCAGTCCCCAGACCTGCAGAACGGTATCGTCTGCCGCGTATTATAAAGAACCCTCTGACCCGCGACGTCACGCCAGCGAGATGCTGACCACGTTGCTGCCACGGAGGATTATGCTGTTCATGCGCCTCTCCTCGCCGGCTGGGTCCTTGACGGACACTTCATCGAGCACCATGTTCATGTACTCGTCAAAAGAGGTCAGTTTCCCCTCTATGATCTTTCCGTCCTTTAGCTGAAGAACCACTTTCTTTTCCACGGACTTTTCGAGCAGGGCTAGCGGCAATACCATTGTAATCCTCCCTTGCTACACCTTTGTTCGATTTAAATCTATTCGCCGTTTCAAAGACGGACATATGCCGGGAAAGCGATCGGCTGGCCTTTGGTGCATGTTCCTTTATTGGGATTCTCTCGAGGAGTCCTTAGCAATGGGCCTAGCCCGACGGCCTACGGCTACAGCCCTCCCGGCTGCGACGACCAGGACGACGGATATAAGAAATGCCAGCCTCTCCGGGGAATATATCCGGGGGAAGATCATGAACGCGGCGAGGGAAACGGCCGATATCGCTATCAGAAAGAGCGGAACGGTCCAGCCGAACTCTTCGCGGACATTCTTGTGTACCGCCTTGTGTACGATCGATGCGGTGGCCAGGAGCGATATGCCCAAGAACAGGCAGAGCCTGAGGTCGTATACGGCGGACACGGCGATCGATGCCGCTGAAGCTATGGCGAGAAGCGCCGACAGAAGGACCTATGGTTTCATCCGTCCCATCCTCCCGAACTATGACCTCGCAAAAAAACGCATGCTCCCATATCGTCCACCCGGTCCCGATATGCTTCATCCGATGGTCCGATCATGCTGAAGATTGGCTCTCGGCAGGGCCGGGATTACTCCTCGTCCTCCCGAGGGGCTTCTGATTTCGGAGAGTTTCTCGCCTGTGCGTCTATCCATGTCCTGATGGCATCTTTGCCGGAGCCGGTTATCCCGAAATACTCCTTGAAACGTTTGGTGGTCGTCAGCTCGAGGGTCTGACCCTTCTTCCTGCCGCTGACGAAATCACGTTCCATGAGCTCCCTCACATCGTCATATGTGCGCGAGCCCAGCACTTTGAAGAGCTCGGACTGCAGCACGGGCTGGTTGTAGGCTATTGTGCTGAGGGTCCTCATCGTCCCCCCGCTCATGTCCGCTTTGGAGAACTCGCCCGTGAAATCTGCATACTCGGAACGCAGCATCATACGATACTCGGAGCCGAACTTCGCGATGGTTATGGCCGAACCGCGGGAGTCGTAATCCCGTCTGAGGTCCATTATGGCGTAGCGAACCTCTTCCTCCGAGATGCCCGTCTTTGCGGCTATGTCGGCAATCCTCAGATTGCCCGCGCTGGAGAACAGTGCCGCCTCGACAGCGCATTTGACATCCAACTCAGTTCACCGCCTCGGCCGCCATCCGCCTGCCGTCCTCCTTCCCGGATATCCCGTCGATGAGGATCTCCACGAAGATGTCGCCGCGCGGAAGCTCTGACTGCCTGACTTCCAGCTTTCCTTCCCTGACGAGATGCAGGACCGAGCAGAACACCTTCAGGTTGTGCATCACGTCCCTGTCGTATAGGTCGTTCATGCATATTTCGCCCGTACCGAGCTTTTCGATGCTCTTCCACACCGCCTCGACGTCCTTCTCGTCGTCCTCGTCATGGGCCTTGTTATCGAATTTCTTGGGCTCCTTGTCCCTGATGGCCTCCCTGACGCGGTCCCTCTCCTGCTGGACGGCTATATCTTTCCTTGCTTCCTCGAAAGCGTCGATGAGCTCGTACATCGTGACCTGACGGGTAGGCTCCCTGGCGAATGCCTCCTTGAAGGCGACCTGGGGGACGAACATCCCCTCTTCGTCGTAGAAGAAGTCTTCAGGTATCTCCAGGGCGGGTTCGGCGGGCTCCTCGTACCTGCCGCGGGTGGCGTCGGACTGCATCCTCAGCACCTTCCATGCCATGAGCATCAGCTTTCCGGCCACGATCATGTCGAATCTGTTTTCGGCGACCTTTGCGGAATACAGCCTGACGAATTCCGAGAGATCGATCTCCCACGGATCGATGCCGTTCTCTATCACCAGGTTGAAGACGGACCTTATCGACTCGTCGACAGGGTCTCCGAGCTTCTCTCCGCCGTCGGCCTTGGAAAGGATCCTCATGTATCCGTTTATCCTCTCAGCGTTCTCGGCGCTCTCGGTCAGCGCCTTGTGGAACAGCAGGTGCTGCTCCATCTCCTCGTATTGCGTGTTCCCATCCACTTTCATTCCCCCGTTGGTCCCTGTGCCTTCACCGCATCGTCTTCGTATCTCGAAACCTCTGCGAAGTCCGGCTGTATTATTATCTTGCTCACGCCCGATGGCGGCCTTGTGACACCTATGAGGTGGTCCGCCATTGCCAGCGTGACCTTCCTTAGCGACACTTGTATGAACTGTGCCTTAGCAGAGCTCTCCCTGACCCTCCCCGCCACCATCTCCGCGTTCACGGCGTCGAGGAACATGTCTACCTCGTCCAGGACGTAGAACGGCGAAGGCTGGTACTCCTGAATGGCAAAAATGAACGCGAGCGCCGTTAGAGACTTCTCTCCTCCGGATAGCGCCTCCAGCCTCAGCAGTTTCCCGTTCTTTGGCTTGGCGTTTATCGACAGCCCTCCGAGGAATGGGTCTTCCTCCGACTCCAGACCGATGAACGCCTCTCCGCCCCCCGACAGCTTGGCGTATATCTCCCTGAAGTTCTCGCCGATTGCCTCATAAGCCCCCATGAACAGCCCCTTCTTCTGGCCGTTGAGGGATTCGGTGAGGTCCGTGAGTTCCTTGATGTGGTGTTTTAGACGTCCGACCTCCTCGCTGAGGCCGTCGTACCTCTTCTTCTTCTCGTCATAGTCCTCTATGGCGCGCAGGTTTACGTTTCCGATTCTGGACATCGTCGTCTCGCATGACCTTATGGTGCGCCTGATCTCCTCCTCCGAGGGGACTGGCATCTCCACCTCGAAATCTATCTGCGCCATCTCTTCCCTGAGCCTTGCTATGTTCTCGTCGATTCCTATTATCGATGCGTTCATTGACGAGGCCGTGCCCTCTTTCACCTCGATCTTCTCCTGAACGCTTCCGCTCTCTCCGTCGAGACGGTACCTGTTCTCCATCAGAGCGTCCCTCTGGTTCCTCAGGCCTTCGATGCCGGTCTCCATCTTGGACTCGATCCCTCTGAGGACATCTATCTCGGTCTGGGACTCCTTGAGGGAGCTCTCGTACCTCGCCACGCAGTCTTCGTTCTCCCTGATCTTGAGCATAGCGTTTTCCAGCTGCTTCCTCAAGGACTCCGTCTGCTTCCCGAGGCCGGCGATTTCTGCCTCCAGGGCGTTCTTCTCGTCCCTGTGGCCTGACAGCTCCCCGTTGAGCGCGTATATGCGGTCCCTGACGTTCTGTATATGCTCCTGGAGCTCGGCGGGGGCGATCTCCTTGATCCTCTCCCTTATCTTGGTCCTCTTCGCCCTCAGGGACTCCAGTTCCGCGGACGCTTTGGACAGCAGCACCTTCGCGGCCTCCAGTTCCGCGTCCCGTCTGGCGCATTGGGACTTCTTTTCTTCGAATTCGTCCAGGAGGGTCTTCCTGGCCTTGTTGAGCTCCGATATCTGTGCCCTGAGGCCTCCGATCTTTGACTGCGCGTCCATGCCCTGAGCGTTGGCCTTCCTCATCTCGTCGTCGAGCCTGCGGATCTCTTCGCGCACCGCCCTCATCTGACCTCTGAGGGCGTCCAGGGCATCGTTGGCCTCTCCCAGCTTCCTTCCGACCTCTTCCAGGTCCGATTCGGAGGAAGCGCCGAACTTCATCACGGCATCCTGTCTTAGAGTGCCGCCCACCATCGCACCCGAAGCCTCGATCAGCTCGCCCTGCATCGTGACCATCCTTATGCCGCCCATTATGGCGCGGGCGGCGCCCAGGTCCTTCATGACGAGCGTGTCGCCCATGACATACCAGAATACATCCTGGTATCTCGGATCGAATTTTATCAGGTCTATTGCATATCCTTCAGATGATTTGACGGCCATGATGGCCTTTGCCCTCGGCTTTCCTCCGATCATCTTCGTCAGGGGAAGGAACGTCACGCGGCCGAGCTTGTTGCTCTTCAGGAAGCTTATGGCCTCCGCGGCAACCTCGTCGTCGTCCACGACCACCGCGGTCATCTTGCCGCCGGCGGCAACGGAAACAGCGGTCTCGTACTGCTGGTCCACCGTCGCAAGTTCCTGCACCGTCCCATGGATTCCGGCCATTTTGCGTTTGTCCCTCAGGGCGAGTATCGCAGATACTGCCGTGCTTCCGCGGTTCATGTTTTCGGACACTTTCTTCTCGGCAGAAAGGCGCCCGTATTCGGAGTCGAGCCTGCGTATGGCATCGTTCAGCTCGGACTCCTGCCTCTCCATCTCGGCCTCTTTCCTCTTTGCCTCCAGGATCTTCCTGGAGAATTCTTCGACCGTGGGCGCCCCGTTCTCCTGTTTGACCTGCTGGAGGTTCCATTCTGCGTCCTTTATGTCGAAGGAGGCCGACTGTATCCTCTCGTCCATCGAGGCGAGCGCACGTGCCCCTTCCTCGGCCAGGCTCTCCGCCTTCGCCGCGGCCACCTGGGCCTCGTGCTCTTCCGCCCCTTTCGAATCTATCTTGTCTTCGAGTTCGGCGAGAGCGTTCTGAAGTTCGGTGTGCTCCCCGCCGTGCTCGGCCATCTGCCTGCGGATCTTCTCGTCCTCGGCCTTGGCCGGAACGAGCTTCTCCTCGGCCTGCTCTATCGCTATTTTTACGTCGTCGAGCGAATTGTTCAGGTCCTTCGAAGTGTTTTCGTTCTCCGATATGGATTCCTCGATGGATTCACGGTATGCGACCTGCCCCGAGATATCTTCCTGAATGGATTCGATGCGGGCCTTCTGGGTCGCGATCTTGATTTTTACGGCCTCTATCCTGCCCTTGAGCTCTTTGTACTCCGGGCCCACCTTGGCACTGATCTCTTCGTCCTTACGTACGATGGCGTTCTCGTTCTCGGCGTATTCGGACCTTATCTGAAGCTTCCTTTCCCTTAGCTTTGCGATCTCTTCGTCGAGCTGCCTTATCTGGTTCTGGAACCCTTCGCGCTTGGACTCCTCTATCTGCATCTGCCTGTGAGTGAGCTGGGCCTTGGACATCTCCAGGCGGGACTGGGCATCCAAGTACTTTCTGGCATCCTCCCGGTCTTTCTCGAGCTGCCTTATCTGGTTCTCGAGCTCCTCGAGGACGATATTGATGCGGTCCAGGTTAGTCTCCGCCTCCGACCTCTCGACGGCGGCGTTCTCGATGTCCTGGTCGAAGCTGGCGATCCCCGAGATCCCGTCGAGGATCCTCCTTCTCTCCACCGTCCCCATCTGGACTATCTTCGTGACGTCGCCCTGTTGGACCAGGTTGTATCCGTCGGCGCTTATCCTGGCCTTGGTGAGAAGGTCTTCGAATTCGGACATTGCGGATTTGCGGTCGTTGACATAGAAGTACGAGTAGTAGTCGGTCTTCGCATCGTTGAAGCGGACCATCCTTGTAAGGCGGACGATGTCGTCGTCCCAAGGCATCATGCGGTCGGAGTTGTCGAAGACCAGCGAGACCGTCATGAAGCTCGCCTTGTTCTTGGTCTTGCCCCCGTCGAATATCAGGTCGGTCAACCGTCCGGCCCTGACCGCCTTGGAACTCTTAGGCCCCAACACGAACAGTATCGCGTCGGTGATGTTGGACTTCCCCGAGCCGTTGGGACCCGTTATCGCTGTATAGCCTTCCATCAGCGGCACTATCAGTTTACCGCCGAACGATTTGAAATTCTCCATCTCCACTTGCTTTAAGTACACGTCACACCCCGCGCCGGGCAACGTCGGCGCTATACGCGCCTACTGTGCATCCCCATTTGTTCGAGTACGAACAGTATTAAATGTCTTAGATAATATTTAAATACAATTATCCCTGGCACATCTCTGAGCGCCTTCTTTAGGGAAAAATATCGATTTCTGCGACGGAAGGGACCACGTGATCGGGTTTTATCTCCGACGAGACCAGATCATCCTCTGACGTCTCCCCCGTGAGGACCAGGACCGAGCGTATTCCCGCATCGCGGGCCATCCTTATGTCCGTGTAGAGGCGGTCTCCGATCATGATCGTCTTGGAAGGGTCCGCGTTCATGACCTTCGCGGCCATTTCCAGCATCAGGCGGTTGGGCTTGCCGATGACTGTGGCCTTTTTGCCGGTCAGAGACTCGAAAAGCCTGATGAAGGGGCCGATGTCTACATCGTAGAAGTCTTCGGTCGGGCACAGGTCGTCCGGGTGGGTGGCTATGAGCTCGGCTCCCGAAGCGATCAGATGGTATGCCCTGTTTATCCTGTCGTAGCATATTGTCCGGTCGAAAGTGAGCAGCACCGTGTCCGGCCTTTCGTCTGTGACATCGACGCCGTATGAAACGATCTCTTCCCTCACTTCGGGGGACGCCAAAAGGAATATGCGGGCGCCGGGACGGGACTCCCTCAGATATCTTGCCGTGGCGGTCGCGGATGTGATTATCTCGTCCTCGGAAATATCGAAGCCCATGCTGCTGAGCCTCCGGTAGTAGAAGCCGCGCGTATGGGAAGAATTGTTCGTTATGAACGCGAAAGGTATCCCTGCCTCCCTGAGGCGCGCCACGAACCGGGAGGCGCCTTCCACGGGTTGGTCTCCGTGGTAGACCGTACCGTCCATGTCCAGCATTACGCCGGCGACGTCAGTTCCCAGCTTCAAGCTCTTCCCTCGCGGTCCTTATCGTCTCTCTGAGCCCTGCCCTCGCCTCTTTGCTGTATATGCAGGCGGCAGGATGATACGTCGGTATGAAAACGGTATCCTTGCCGCCGATCTCGACCGATATCCGCTTGTTTGCTATCTCGCCCATCCTGCCCTCGTATCCCAGGAGGTCCCTGCATGCGGATTTGCCCAACCCTATGACTATCCTGCACTGGGACAGTTCGCTGTCCAAAAACTTCCTGCATGCGGCCATCTCCTCTTTCGTCGGGTCCCTGTTCTTGGGCGGACGGCATTTGACCGTGTTTGTTATCATGACCCTGGACCGGTCGAGGCCCTCTTCGGCCATCATCTTGTCCAGTATCTTTCCTGACCTGCCCACGAACGGTCTGCCCTGGAGGTCTTCGGATTCGCCGGGAGCCTCGCCGACGAAGGCTATCCCCGACGAGGGGTCCCCGCTGGGGAGGACGATATTCGTCCTTCCCGAGCACAGAGGGCAGAGCGTGCAGTCGGTCGGAGGCCTCAAGCGCGGCCCTCCAGTATCTCAGAGGCTTTGACCAGCGGCCTCAACACAGCTCCCGCTCCGGAGAGGTTCTCCGAGCCGCCTCCCTGACGGTCGATGACGGAAACTACGTCGGTGACCACGCCGCCCGCCTCGCGTATGGTTGCTATGGCGGAGATGCTGGAACCGGCCGTGGTGATCACGTCCTCGACCACCAGCACGCGGTCCCCTTCCTCCAGGTCCCCTTCGATAAGCTTCCCCGTGCCATGGTCCTTCTTCTCCTTTCGGACCATCACGAACGGGATGCCCGTCTCCAGTGAAAGGGCGGCGGCCAGAGGTATAGACCCCAGGACTACGCCGGCTATTCTGTCTGGGCGGTACCCGAGCTCCGACACCTTGGAAGCCATCAACCGGGCTATGAGCTTCAGCACCTTCGGGTTAGTGCTCGCTTTTTTGATGTCTATGTAGTACGTGCTTTTTGCTCCCGATGCAAGAGTGAAGTCTCCGAACTGCAGTGCCCCGCAGTCTATCAGTGCTTTCGACATTTCTCCCATTTTTGTCACCATGGTTCTTTCTTGAGGCCGGCCTTGAATCCGACTATGTTGACGATCCTGTGTATTCCGAACATTATCAGAATAAGGAATATGAGTGCCAGTATGTTCCATCCTTCGATATATGTCGAATATATCCATCCAGGAAAGAACAGAGCCGTAAGAAGCAGTGCCCCCGCGACGAAATCGTACTGGTCCAGTCCGGGCGCCTTTTGTCCCCTTTCCATTCCCAGCCTGCGTTTTATGAATGCCCCGCACAGGTCCCCGAGGACCGCCCCGAACGAAAGCGTGCATGCTATGCCCGCGCACTGCCAGAACGGGCCGTATCCCCAGTGGTCGACGGGATCGAATATATGGGATATCCCTATCAGAATAAGACCTAAGGCTATTCCGGAGAACGCCCCTCCGAAGAAGCCCCTCCAGGATTTTCCGTCCCCGAATATCCTTTTGCCCCTCCAGGATTTTCCGAAATCCATCTTTGCGCCGCCGCCGAACACGACTGCTGCGGAGTTTGGCAGCATGGCGGGCAGAAACACCCAGAGTCCCACGAGCATCAATCCGACGGCACCAAGAACGTCCATTATATCCTCCGTTCTGGATAGGAGTCCATCGTTTAACCTTTGCTTGTCTCATGAGTAGCAACTTTGATAATCCACCGTGCGAATCGGAACGCATGCTAATCATGGACACCTCGGCTTTCTTCACGATGGATTGGATCCCTGAGGAAGATTTCCTCTGCCCGCCCGGGATAGTGGAGGAGCTGCAGAGGTTCGATGACCCGCGCCTAGCCCTTTGGGACGACAGGCTCAGGGTATCGGACTGCACCCGCCCATCGCTGGAAAGGGTTAAGGAAGAGGCGAAGAGGACAGGAGACCTTGGGAGGCTATCCCCGGTGGACCTCACAGTGCTGGCACTTGCGTTGGACACAGGCGGTACCATAATGACGGACGACTATTCGATCCAGAACGTGGCTAGGTCCATGGGTATGCCGTATCGTGCGGTCGGGACCGCAGGAATAACGAAGAAGTACAAATGGAACTACAGGTGCATAGGCTGCGGCAAGTGGTTCAAAGAGAGATCGGACGAATGCCCGATATGCGGATCGCCTATGCGTGCCCACCGTAAGAAATGATCACGGGAATATCCGCATGCATCTCACCAGGTTTGCCATGCGCCTTTGTCCCAGTATGCGCATGCATAGGTCCGTCCTGCGGTCCGAACCGAACGCGAGGGTGTCTGCGAGCTTCTTGTTGAATGCTGCGGTCTTCAAAGGCTTGCCGATGGCCGCCCTGAACCCCGAATCGTAATCCTCCAGCGGCCTTCCTTTGAGTATATGGTCTGCCACCACATTCCCGCATATGCGACCGGATATCATAGCCTGAGGGATTCCGCCTCCGTTGACCGAGGCGACCTGTCCCGCAGCGTCTCCCACGACCAGGCCGTTGCCGGATACCGTTCTCTTGATCGGCCCCTCGCTGGGGACATACTTGCCATGGACTTCCTGTATGATATCCAGCCCCTGCTTCTCGGCGAACTGCCTGAAGTATTCGGTTGGCTTCCCGTCAGAGAATTTGGGTGCGAATCCCACTCCGACGTTCGCGCATCCGGATTTGGGTATAATCCAGCTGTAGGCCCCGGGAGCGATGCCGCCGAAGTACATCTGGATCACGGGCTCGAAATCTCCCTTCGCGATGGATGAGACCGCGGGATATGGATTCCTGTTCCTGGGAAGGCCAAGCTCGCGGGACACCCTGGAGGTCGGACCGTCGGCACCCACGATTACCTTGTACTCGATCTCGCCGCCCTCTGTGACGGCAATACCGTCCTCGATCCTCAGGAAGCTGCAGCCCCTCACGAGCTCCGCTCCTGCTCTGACGGCCTCGGATGCCAGATGCTGGTCGAATCTGTCCCTGTCGACGGTGACCCCTGTGAAAGGGAATTCGGTGACCCGGCCTTTCGGAGATATGAACCTCATCCCCTCTATTTGTCTCGCTATAAGATAGGACGGGATGTCCAGAGTGTTCTCGAGGTCCGGCGCATTGGGAAAGGTTCCGCGGGTCTCCTCCAAGCTGGGGACGAGCTCCCCGCACCTTACCGGCACGCCTACCTCGCCGCGCCTTTCGATGATCTTTACGGACACGCCTTTCTCGGCCGCGAAGCGCGCCGTCATACTGCCTGCGGGGCCGGCCCCTACAACCAGAACATCCACTTTCTCGGCCATGGGATCACTTGTCCCTGGTCACAATGTAATCGCCGAGTGCGAGAAGCGCCCTCTTGTAGATCGAGTCGCCTATGACGTCTAGGTTGTGGCGTGCTTCGCTGAGCACTTCCATCGCCTTTTCCCTGCACCTTCTGATGGCATCTGTCTTCTTGATCATGCCTATTGCCGTTTCCGCGGTCTCCGGATCGGGTTCCTTCGTTTCGAATACTTCAACGATCTGCTTTCCGTAACGGGGATCCTCCATGGCATAGATGATCGGGAGCGTTGGTTTGCCCTCGATGATATCTATCCCGACGAGCTTACCTGTGCTGTCTGCGTCGCCGACCACGTCCAGCGTGTCGTCTATTATCTGGAATGCCATGCCCAGGGCCAGGGCGTAATCGCCTATGGCATCGATGGTCTCCATGTTCGCATCGGAAATGAAGGCGCCGGACTTTGCCGACGCGGAGATGATCTTGGCGGTCTTGCCGTTGATGATCTCCATGTAATCGGCCTCGGTGACCTTTGATTTGTGCTCGAACTTCTTCTGAATGAATTCCCCTGCGCTCATGGATGCCGAGGCTTCGACTATGTACCCCACTATGCCTGGAGACGTGGCGCCTATCAGCCTGAAGCCCATCGCAAACATGAAATCGCCGGTTATTATGGCCTTGCCGATCGTGTATTCCCTGTAAAGCGCCTTGCGGCCCCTGCGCAGCTCGCCCTGGTCGTTGATGTCGTCGTGTACAAGGGTGGCGCTGTGGATGATCTCGAAAGCGGAGCCTATCTCTATGGCCCTCTGGGGGTCCCGACCTCCGCATGCGTAATATGCCAGTATGCACACGGCGGGCCTGATCCTTTTGCCTCCTGAAGTGATGACATACTTGCACATCTCGGTGAGCTCCTGGTTCTCGGACATCAGTTCCTTGGCCATGAGGTCCTCGACCTTTTCCAGCTCATCCGATATGCAGTCGTGCCAAAGGTCGGACATAAACTTGAGTGAAGGTTGTAATCTACTTAATGCTTTTCCAGAGAAGAATATTAAAATAGCCAGAGCACGGGCGTATATCAGAAAATGGATCCTGCCCCCGCAGGGGCAGGTATGAAATTGTTTTGTTCGGCCTTCAAGGCATTACCGCGGCGGCGGCCTGAGAGCAGTAGTAGAGGAAGGGCTCGGGGAATACACCGAGAGCGATCACTCCCAAAACGCACAGCACTGCCGCAACGGTAAAGGCCACCGGGACCTTGATCTTCTCTTCGGACTCCCCCTTCTCGACGTACATCGCCTTGACTATCTTGGCGTAGTAGTACAGCGAGATGGCGGAGTTCAGTATGGCCACGAAGGCGAGCCATATCCACTGAGACGAGACAGGATCTCCGAGTCCGGGGACTATCGCCGAGGAGAACAGGAAGAACTTGGCCGTGAATCCCGCGAGAGGAGGTATTCCTGCAAGCGAGAACACGCACAGGAGCATGATCGCCGAGAGCAGAGGCGCCCTCTTTGCCAGTCCCCTGTAGTCCTTCAGCGTCTCTCCGACACCGACCGTTATCAGCGCGGCCACGACCACGAACGCTCCTCCCTTCATGAACACGTGGGCGAACATGTAGTAGATCGCCCCGGTCAGTGCCCAGTCGCTCAGTATGGCGAGAGCCATGAGCATGTAGCCTGCCTGTGCTATCGAAGAGTACGCCAGCATCCTCTTGACGTTGCCCTGGACGATGGCCAGTATGTTCCCTACGGTCATCGTTATGGCCGCGAGGATCGCGAACACGTACTGGATCGACTCGGTCATGAAGGGCTGTGCGGCCTGAATCGTGACGAACATCACGAAGAATATCTTGACGTAGACGATGAGCCCCATCTTCTTGGAGCCCGTTGCAAGGAACAGAGACACGGGTGTCGCCGCTCCCTCGTACACGTCGGGCGCCCACATGTGGAACGGGGCGGCCGCGATCTTGAAACCGTATCCTGCGATCATCGTCGCGAGGGCGATCACCAGTCCCGCAGTGTATCCCTGGGTGGCGAGGGCTGCCGCGATGTCCGCGATGTTCGTCGTGCCTGTGAGGCCGAACAGCATCGAGATACCGTAGATGGTCAGACCTGAGGAGAGACCTCCGATGATTATGTACTTAACAGCGGCCTCCGAAGCTCTGGGGTCCTTCTTCTTCATTGCGACCATCGCGTACGAGGGGATGCTGACCATCTCAACGCCCACGAAGATCAGGAGAAGGTCCGAAGCCGTTGCGACGAAGGACATTCCCGCTGTTGCGATGAGCATCAGCGAGTAGAACGCCCCAACGTGCATCCTGGTCGTCTCGCTGCTGGGACCTGCTATCAGGATCGCGATGAACGCGACCGCCTGGAACAGCAGTATCATCAGTCCCGAGAACGCGTCGTACGTGAACAGATCGTAATACGTCCCGGTATAGTGCCCCAGGAGGAGCAGTATGTTGAACACTGCTGCAACCAATACGAACGCCAGCGAAACAGCGCATGTCACATTCCTGCTTTTCAGAAGAAGGTGAATGCCCGGCATCAGCAACGCTCCGATGATGACGAGCACCATGGGCAGTACCGGGGTAATGCTCCCGAAAGTATCGGGTATCCAACTGATATCAATATCTACCATTTATCACACCCCCGGTATGGCGAAGTTTGCCACGAAAGTCTCTATGTATCCCAAAGCGAAGTCAGGCCAGATACCGAACAGGGCTATGATCACGCACAGCACCGCCAGCGCGAAGCCCTCGGCCTTGCTCACATCATGCACATGGGACAGGTCGATCTTGGTCGTCTCCCTTCCGAACAGCGTCCTCTGCATCGCCCAGATATAGAATCCGGCGTTCAGCATTATGGACAGCAGACAGAATACGATCAGCCATATCATGCCCATCGCCTCTGCGGCGACATAGAACGAGAATATGACACCGAACTCTCCCCAGAACCCTACGAGACCGGGCAGGCCCAGAGAGGCCATGAATCCGATCATCATGAAGGTCGCATAGGCGGGCAGTTTGCCGGCCAGGCCTCCGAGGAGGGGTATCTCCCTGGTTCCGAGCGCGTGGCCCGTGTAACCGCACACCATGAACAGGACTGCGGTGACGAGGCCGTGGGCGAACATCTGGAAGACAGCGAACATTATCCCGATCTGCGCTATGCTGGCGTCGGGCGATGCGGCGTACTTTACGTACAGCAGCGATGCGGCGATGCCCAGCATGACCATTCCCATGTGGTTGATGGAAGAATATGCCACCATCTTCTTGAGATCGGTCTGCGCGATGCACGCGTATGCACCGTAGACTATGGAAATGAGCGCGACCACGAGGATTATCTCCGCCCACCATAAGGCTCCGTCAGGGAGGGCGTTGAGCGCGACCCTGATGATACCGTAAGATCCCATCTTAAGCATTACACCCGCAAGCAGGACGGAACCTCCGGTTGGAGCCTCCACGTGCGCATCCGGAAGCCATGTATGGAACGGGACGGCGGGCATCTTGACCGCGAACCCGAAGAACAGCAGACCGAACACGAGGACCTGGAAGACCTCGCCGAAGGACCCGGACGCGGCGTTGACTGCCGCGAACGAGAAGTCGGCTATGACACCGGGGTTCACTGCCGCAGCCTCGAACACGACGGCGAATATACCGATCAGCATCACAAGGCTGGCTATATGCGTGTAGATGAAGAACTTGATAGCGGCGTAGTGCCTCCTGGGCCCTCCGTACCATGAGATCATGAAGTACATCGGGATCAGAGTTACCTCCCACATGATGTAGAACAGGAAGTAATCGGCCGACAGGTATACGCCCATCAGGCCCAGCTCCATGGCCATTATCAGTGTGTGGAAGTAGTTCGGCCTGTCGCTCTCGGATGCCGAGAACACGACCACCAGGAACACCAGCAGAGCGGTCAGCAGGACCATCAGCAGGCTGAGTCCGTCCATCTCGAGTATGAACGATATCCTGATGTTCGCGGCGTCGATCCAGAGATAGTTCTCCGAAAGCAGCGCCGTGTTGTCGACGAACATGAGGAGTATCGCAAGTACCAGCGTTACGCCTGAGAAGGCGCCCGCCACATACTTCGCGTACTTCTGTCTCTCTCCGCCCATAAAGAGCGTCGCTACGGCCCCGATGAGCGGGATCACCAGCAACAGCGTCAGTATGGGTATCTCAGCGAATATTTCGTCGAACAACTCACATCCCTCCCATGTAATAGATCAGTACCAGAGCCGCGACGAACACCGCCGCGACCCCGATCATCACGATCGAGGCGTAGTTGCCAACGTTTCCTGTCTGAACATATTTGGCGCTCTCGCCCGATCCCACAACCGAGCCCGAGAGCCCGTTGACGGTTCCGTCTATGACGTTCCTGTCGAAGTAATCGACACCCTTTGCGATGCCGTATCCGAACTTCCAGGATATCCAGTCGTAGAGCTGGGGGAACCACCATCTCTTTTCCAGGGCCTTGTAGAGCCTGGATTCGCCCTCCTTGTTGAACTTTCCGGGGTTGACGGAGAACTTGCTGTACATGAGGTACGCAATGTATATCCCCAGCAACGCCAGGACGATCGTCAGGTAGGTGTACGGGTTGGTGAACAGCTCTTCGATGTAGTGAACCGCTCCGTGGCCTTCGTGCATACCCACTATGAACGCTCCGGTGATCGAGTCAGGAGATATGGTTATTATTCCGTCGAGCCCGAACAGGATCAGGAAACCGGATCCGAAAGCGAATATGGAGAGCAGCATCAGCGGGACCGTCATGGTAGACGGGGACTCGCCGTGCGAGTGCTCTGTCGCGTGGCCCTTGGGACCGGCGAACGTCATGTACCACATGCGGAACATGTAGAACGCCGTCATGAACGCTGTAACAACTCCTAGGATCCATATTATCATGAATATGTATCCCTCGGGGCCGTATTCGGACGCTTTCATAACCGATTCCAGGACAAGGTCCTTGGACCAGAACCCGCTGAAGAACGGGAACCCGGCGATGGACATCGAACCGATGAGCATCGTGATCGAGGTCCACTTCATCTTCTTGCCGAGGCCGCCCATCTCACGCATGTCCTCCGTGCCGCACGAATGGATTACCGAACCGGAACCCAGGAACAGCAGGGCCTTGAAGAAGGCGTGGTTGAACATGTGGAAGACGCCCGCCGTATATCCGGCGGCACCTGCCGCTATGAGGGCGGCGTTGCCTTCCTTCATTCCGATGGCCATCATGTACCCGCCCGCGCCCAGGGCCATTATCATGTAGCCCAGCTGGGAGATGGTCGAGTATGCGAGGACCTTTTTGATGTTCATGTTGTTAAGCGCCATGGAAGCCGCCAGTATCGCGGTTATGCCTCCGATGAGGCCGACCAGCAACATGACGTCTGCGGACTGAACGAACAGAGGGTAGCTCCTCGCAACGAGGTATACTCCCGCCTTGACCATCGTGGCTGCGTGTATCAAAGCCGAAACGGTCGTGGGGCCCGCCATCGCGTCTGGCAGCCAGTCCTGCAGAGGGAACTGTGCGCTCTTTCCGATCGCACCTCCGAACAGCAGAAGGGTCGCCAGCACTATCAGGTTCGTATCGACTGCCGCTATTGCCGCAGGGTCGAACAGGTTGACGTAGTCAAGGGACTGGAACGCGTACAGGAGTACGAACAGGCCTCCCATGAAGGACACGTCTCCCAGACGGGTGACGATGAACGCCTTCTTCGCCGCGGATGCGGCGTTGTCGGAAGCAGCGTCCCCTTCGGGGTGCCTGAAGCTCCAGAACCCGATCAGCAGGTACGAGCAGAGTCCCATTATCTCCCAGAAGACGAAGGTCATCAGGTAGTTGTTCGAGATTATGAGTCCCAGCATTCCCGCCAGGAACAAGCTCACTTCGGCGAAGTATCTCCTGCTCCTCTTGCCCTGGTCATGCATGTACCCTATGGAGTATATGAAGATCAGCAGGGAGATCAGGGAGGAGAACATCAGCATCACGCATGTGAGCCCGTCCACGTAGTATCCCAGTGTGAGGGTGAACCCGCCCGGGATGGAGAACCATGTCACCGCATCGGTCACATAACCGACGCCGCCGTTGTACGCAGGTCCTGTAAGGAACTCGTACACCACCAGCACTGAGAGGACGAAGGATGCCAGGGCTCCTATTATAGCTATTAGTCCCCCTTCTTTGGGGGTCTTGTTTCCGGTCAGACCGATGATAACGAAGAAAATCAGCGGAATCACCGGTATGAGCCATGTGTATTCAATGAACATCTTACCACCTCAATTCCGTAAGATCGTCTATGACGGTCGTTTTCTTCATCTTGTATGCGTTGAGCAGTATCGCTATGCCCACTGCGACCTCGCATGCGGCGACGGCGACGGTGAACACCACGAAGACCTGACCCATTATGTCGCCGTTGTACGCGGCGAACGCTACCAGGTTTATGTTGGCAGCGTTGAGCACCAGCTCGATGCACATCAGCACGACTATCGCGTTGTTCTTGGCCATTATCCCATAGATGCCTATGACGAACAATATGGCCGAGAACATGAGGAAGAACTCAATTGGAATCATCGTCGTCCACCTCCTCTCTTGCAACGCATATAGCACCGACCATCGCACCGAACATGATCAGGGACAGCAGGGCCACTATGGGGCCGTATGTCTCGAACATTACGTACGTGAGGGAGCTGGTCAGGATGTTGCCGCTTCCGTCGATCGGGTTGAATGTCGGAAGAGACTGGGGCCAGCTGTTGGAGACTATGTCCCCCCATCCGGTGGCGAAGACAGCGAAGGTGAGGGCGGCAAGCACTATCACCGCTGTAACGATACCGTATATCGTCCTCTTACTCATCATCGTTGCCACCTCCGGACTTCATGATGTACCTTCTGGTGAGCATTATGCTGAACGCGAACAGGATCGTTATCGCACCGACGTATACGAACAGCTGTATTATCGCCATGAACTCGGCCTCCAGGAAAAGGAAGACCACTGCCACGACGACGAACACAAGGGCGAGGTAGAATGCGCTGTGCATGGCCTCTTTGTCGGTGACCACGAAGAGCGCGGCGGCGATTCCGATGGCCGCTACGGCCAGGAACATCACCATGTCGCCATTGTCGCCGAGATATCCCAGATAGTCGGTGAACATGGTCCATATGTTTTGTATTGTAGACATCAGAGCACCTCCTCGATGTGAATGGCGTCCTTGGGACAGTCAATCACACAGTTATTGCAGCATATGCACTTCTTGGGGTCGAACAAGGGTACGAGCTTGGGCTTGCCTTTTGCGTTGAGGCCCTTCTCCACCATCTCTACCGCATCGACGGGGCATACCTTCTGGCATTTCTTGCATCCGATGCAAGCATCCTCGTCGACCACAGGTTTGTCGATCTCGTGGGGGTGGTACCTCTTCTCCGGGGATCCCGCATCGATGTCGGACTGGAGGGTGACTTCGAGATGCACCTCCATTCCGGGGGTCGTATCCTTGAAGTTGAGCCTGCGGGGCCCGTAGAACATGTCCTCCTTGAACAGTTCCGCGAGCTCGTACTCCGGCGTGACCGTCATTGCGTTCACGGGGCAGTACTCGGCGCAGTATCCGCAGAAGGCGCACCTTCCGACGAACACCTGAGGTCTCATGACCATCTTGCCGTCGTCGTCCGCAACCTCGACCATCTTGATGCACCCCGTGGGGCACATCCTCGAGCATACTCCGCAACCTACGCATTTGTCGAACCTCAGTCCGGGGCGTCCGCGGTAGTTGTCGGGGATCCATTCCTTCTCATAAGGATACAGGATGGTGACCGGCCTGTGTCTGACGGTCCTGAAGAACAGCCTCAGACTTACCCACATCGGCTTGAGGACCCAAAGGCTCCTGGCGGGGTTTTTCGGATATTTGTCGAGATATTTTATAGGCATCAGAAGACACCTCCTACTTTGAGAAGCACCGCAATTGCCAGGTTGACAACCGACAGCGGCATGAACACCTTCCATCCAAGGTTGAGTATCTGATCTATCCTGACACGGGGCAGGGCGACCCTGACCCAGATCATTATGAAGAAGACAAACCAGCCCTTGAGCAGCTGCACGACCTCAGGAAGGAACCCGTTGACCGCATCGGATGCGAACGGAGCTACGTTCCAGCCTCCCAGGAACATTATGGATATCATGGCGCATGACGCGAATCCCCTGAGGTAGTCGCCCAGCATTATGAGTCCCCATTTCATTCCGGCGTACTCTGTCTGCCATCCTTCGACGAGTTCGGCCTCCGCCTCTGCAAGGTCGAAGGGCGAGCGTTCGGATTCGGCACAGGAGCATGTGAAGAACACGATGAATCCTACGAAGAGCGGAATGATATACCACATCGATTCGTTCTGGGCGGCAACTATTCCGCCGATGTTGAACGTGCCGGAAAGGACCGCCACGGAACAGACGATGATCAGCATCGGGATCTCGTAGGAGATCATCGACTCCGCGGCCCTCATTCCTCCGATCAGAGAATATTTGTTGTTCTGGGACCAGCCCGAGACCAGGATGAAGAACGGCGCCAAAGCGTAAAGCGCCATGACTATCAGCAGTCCCGAGTCGAAGTTCACGATGAAGAACCTGTCCGACAGGGGAAGCATGCATGCCACCAGGACCGAGGTCCCTATGATGAGGGAGACCGTCCACATGTAGGTCATCTTGTCGATCTTCTTGGGCATGGTGTTCTCTTTCATGAAGGTCTTGAGACCGTCGGCCACGCACTGCATGAAACCCTTCATGCCTACCATGGTCCCTCTTCTGTCCATGAACCTTCCGAGCACCTTACGCTCTTCCCACAACGATATCAGAACACCTACGAATATCACCAGGAATATCACGAGCGCCAGGATGATTATCGAGAAGGCGTTGACCACGGCATCGGACATGAGCCACTCCGATACCGGGTTCCCGGGCAGGATGAGATCTATGAGCCAGGCCACAATTCCTCCAAGGAACTGGTAGACCTCGAAACCTAAGTCGTAGACCACGTTGTACGTGTCGTACGGGTAGTACGGGTTCGACATCGGGTCTCCGTATTGCATCCAATCTTTCATTGAAGACACCATGTTATCACCTGTCCGTCTCTCCCATGCAGACATCTATCATAGCCATCACCGCCGGTACGTCGGCGACCCTTACACCTTTGACCATGGGCCTGGAGGCCGAGATGTTGGTGAACAGGGGGGCGCGCACCTTGAGCCTGAACGGTTTGTCCGTTCCATCCGAGATTAGATACATCAAGGACTCGCCGCGGGGATCCTCGAGCTTACAGAACGCCTTTCCGGCCGGCACCTTGGAGGGCACCTTGAGCCTGTATGGGGCATTCTTGCCGAGAGCGTTGATCTTGCGGACCGCCTGCCTTATTATCTCGCAGGACTGGAACATCTCTTCGATCCTGACCATGTATCGGGCATATGTGTCCCCTTCCGTGAGGACCGGGACCTCGAAGTCGATGTTCTCGTATTTTCCGTAGGGGTCGTCGCGGCGGAGGTCGAAGTCGACCCCGCAGCCCCTCATGGCGGGCCCGGTGACACCGAGGTTGGCGCACTGCTCGCGGGTGAGGCGGCTGATGCCTTTCATCCTCGAAACGTATATCGAGCTGCTGTCGATCATGTCGATGAGGTCCCAGAGCGCCTTCTCGAAGCGCTCGGTGCATCTCATGACGTCCCTGTCGAATATGTCGGTGGTGTCGTTTCTGACCCCTCCGATACGCGGATAGTTGGTAGTCATCCTCTGGCCGCACAGCCTCACGTTGAGGTCGAGCCAATACTCCCTTTCTCTCATTCCCCATAGGAATATCGTCAGGTTTCCGAGGTCGGTCCCTACCGCCGCCAGCCACATTAGGTGGGACTGTATGCGGCATATCTCGTCGGCCACGATCCTGATGTACTCCGCCTTCTCGGGGACCTCGATTCCAAGGGCCTTCTCCACCGTCATGCAGTAGAGGTGGGTATATGTCATGGATGCCGAATAGCATAGACGGTCGGCCATGGGTATGATCTTGGGGTACTCCCTGTTCTCGGCCTCCTTCTCCCAGCCGCGGTGCAGATATCCGATGACGGGCTCCGCATCCGTTACTATCTCTCCGTCGACTCTGACCTTAAGGGTCCAAAGTCCGTGGGAGAAGGGGTGCTGCGGACCCATGTAGATCCACATCGCATCCGTTTGGTACCTGTCTTTGGCGATCCTCTCCTCGGAAGGCGAATCGAATGTGTCTATTGTGTTCTCGACTACCATCATTCCTGCCCCCTGAGCTTGTAGGACTTCCTGAACGGGAAGAACGTGTAGGTGTCCGGGGTGAGGAGCCTCTTCAGCTTGGGGTGCTCATCAAAGATGATCCCGAAAAGCTCGTAGGTCTCCCTCTCGTGCCAGTTCGCGCCTTCCCATATGAGTGCGACAGAGTGTACATGAAGGTCGTCAAGAGGCAGCTTGGCAAATATCTCGATCACCGTTCCGCTGTAATAATTGGTGAGGAGATAAATGACCTCCAGATGGTCGATCATGTCTGCCCCCATGACTATGGAGCAGTGCTCGAACGTGAGGTTGTCGTGGATGTAGTTGCATACTTCGAAGACGTCCTCTTTGTTCAGGATCTCCGCGTGAACGCGACGTACCTCCGTCTTGCTTACAGTCACCTTCCCCTTGAACTTGTTCTCGAGGAGATGTTTTATTTCGGAGACCGAAGGCTCCTGGTAGATAGCTTCTGTGTCCATCATCTTCAGTCCTCCAGGAAAACGCCTCTGTTGAAGTAGTCGCCTATCTTCTTCTGGAGCAACATGAACCCGTCGATCATCGCGTCGGGCTTCACGGGGCATCCGGGGATGTAAAGGTCGACCGGTACGATCTGGTCGACGCCCTGTACGCAGTTATAGGAGTCATACCAGGGTCCGCCGGAAATGGCGCACTCCCCCATGGCAACGACCCACTTGGGGTTGGGTATCTGTTCGTAAAGGCGCCTTATCGAGGGCCTGACCTTCTTCCCGATCCATCCGTTGATGAGCAGGATATCGGTCTGCCTCGGGGAAGAACGGTAGATTATTCCGAGACGCTCGGCGTCGTGCCTCGTGGTCGAGGCGGCCGCCATCTCGAGGGCGCAGCATGCGAGTCCCCAGTGCAGGGGGTGCATGGAGTTCTTCATCGCCCATGTCCAGACAGGGCCTGTGAGCTTGTCGACGGTCTTCTTTGTCCCGGCGCTCAGAAGGTCGTTGATGACCAGAGTGGACCAGTCCATGAACTCTTCGGCGCTCATGGCGACCGCGTGGGGATACAGACTCATATCCATATTTTTTCCTCCTTTTTGAGCGCATACGATACGCTCAGAATTATCACGCCGAGGAATATGAGAACCCAGATGCGAGCCATGGTCGATAGACCGGAGAATCCTACAGCCCACACCATCAGGATGGTCGCGACAAGGTCGAAGACCACGAAAATGATAGCAAAAGCGTAGTATTGGAACCTGAACTGGACGTGTGCGTCCCCTATCGGTTCCGACCCGCACTCATAGGTCGACTCCATCCACGGCGTCGTTTTCGTAGGTCTTATGAACCTAGACACGAACCACGCTAGCGGCGCGAAGCCCATACAGACCACGCCTAGTACCATCAGCGGAATGTAGTACGTTATCAGTGACATTGGGGCGTCGCGACGTCTTAAAAGTATATAACGGTTGAGTCACGCATTTTCTTATTTACACGAGCGCGGGAACAAGTTATTATGGGGGTAGTCGATTCGCAATAGATTGCAATGTCAGCAAAGATCGGTTTCATCGGCGCCGGGAAGATGGCTTCCGCCATGATAGGCGGGATCATATCGAACGGCCTCTACACCAAGGACGAAGTGGTCGCATGCGCCCCGAGCGATTCGACCAGGAGAGAGGTGGCCGCCAAATACGGCATCAGGACCTACAGGACCGCCGCCGAGGTGGCGGAGATTACGGAGTTCCTGGTACTGGCCGTGAAGCCTGTCCAGCTAAAGAGCCTTTTTGCTGAGGAGGGCCTGAGGATCGACGGATCGCACCTGGTGATGAGCATTGTCGCAGGGGTCAAAATCGCTGATTTAGAGGCGTATGTGCCAGATAGTAAAATTGTTAGAGTTATGCCCAATCATTGCTGCCTTGTGGGAGAAGGTGCGGCGGGCTATTCCCGCGGAACCAGGGCCACGGACGACGATGTAGAGAAGGTACGCATGGTCCTTTCCTCTTCGGGCATGGCGGAAGAGGTCAAGGAATCTGACCTGGATGCGGTGACCGGACTCGCAGGCAGCTCTCCCGCCTTCATGTACATGGTGATCGACGCGATGGCCGACGGCGGCGTGCTCTGCGGCATCCCCCGTGAAAAAGCGATCAGGCTCGCGGCCCAATCGATGCTTGGATCGGCGAAGATGGTCCTGGAGACCGGAGAACATCCCGATAAGTTGAAGGACACGGTGTGCTCCCCGGGCGGGACGACAATAGAGGGCGTCCGGGTGCTGGAGGACTCCTGCGTGAGGTCGGCGTTCATCGCGGCGGTGGAAGCTAGCACTTTGAAGTCCCGCGAGATGGGCCGGAAGTGACCTTCGCGCGCCCTTATATTACTAAATAATGATAATTACTCGCGCCTCAGCGGGAACATGAGTCCCCTGAGCGCCCTTGGCGCGCTAGCCCATACGGGTTTGGACTCCCACACGAGGTCGTCCTTCTCGCATACGGTGGAGTTCATCATCTCCATTCCCTTCTCTTTTATCCCCCATAGCAGTTCATCGCGGACGGCGGGGTCCTTTAGGGCCATTATCTCGTCGACCTCATGCATAAGGGAACGTGCGACCTCCGTCCTCCCGGTGCGGTTCTTCAACCTTTCCCCGGATATCCGTCCCGCCTCGAATTCACATTGTGCCAGGACATTGGCCGCATCGTAGGATGCCTCTGCAATCTGGTCACGCGTCATGAGGTTTGTCTCGTATGAAAGGGTCAGCTTCCAGGAGGGGCTGTCCAGAAGAAGCCTGTGCTCCTCGAGGGTCCTCGCGAAGAATTTGTAACCCCACGCCTTCGGGTCCTCGAAAGCTCTGCTCCCGGGGTCTACGAATGGTGAGAACGGCGAATTGTAAATGAAAAGAGGATCCTTCTTATCGACCAGACCCCACAATTTTTTTGATGCTCTGGCACTGCCGATCGCCGAATCGTATGACTGGAACGGGAGCCCGTTCATGTAGAAAAGGTCCATGCGCATGCATCCGCCTTCGAAGGCATTCTGAACTGTTTTTTCAATGTCATCGTTGGTATATCCCTTTCCGAGGGCGAAACGCACCTCCTCGTCATGGGAATCCGGTGAGAACTCTATGGTGTATCCGCCGTCGAAGGCGTGGTCCAGGGACTTGAAATAATCTGCACTGGCACCGTTGAATAGCTCGATGACCACGTGGTTCCCTATGCCGCGTTCTTTAACCGACCTGAGGAACCTTTCGGAATATCCCTTGCCGTTCTGCCTGATATCCCCTACGACGAATATGGGCGCCTTCATGTAGCTCTGTATGGACTCCAGGTCCTCTGCCAGTTTCTCGGGGCTCCTGAAAGCGGGTCTGCTCCTGCATACCACTCTTCCGTTTGCGAAGTGGGAACCTCCGCATTCTGCGCAGTTGAGCGAACATCCGCGCACCGACAGCGCCATGGTCAGAGGTTCCGAGCTCCATCCCGCCCATGGAAGCGAGCTCTTGATATCCATTGTCTTCAGGACGCCTTTGATCATCGTCCCATAGTCGAAAATTATATCATCAAGGGTGTCTGGCACAAATGATACTTTGTTATCGTGAACTTTCCCGTCCCTGTCTTTCCACACCAGGTTGGGAACAACCGAAAGGTCTCCTCCGGACTCCAATACCTGCATCATCCTTACGGTCGGCTCCTCGGTAGAGTCTCCGCGCATGACCATGTCCACCTCGGGACGGGCGATAAGCTCCTCCCAGAAGTAAGAGGACGTCAGACCTCCGAGCTCGACCTTCGCTTCCGGATGGTGCTTCTTCACCAGCTTGGCGAGTTCCAAAGCGCCATGGGCATGGGGCATCCAATGGAGGTCGATGAAATACACCTTCGAGTGGAGCTTTCTGATCGCCTTCTCGGCGTCGTACCTGTCGCTCATCAGCATCCTTACCGCGATGTTGACGGTCCGCGTACTGAACCCCGCCCTCTGAAGATGGGCGCTGATGGTCATGAACCCTATCGGATACATCTCGAACACCGGCGAAGATGGTATGACATCGCTCACCGGGCCGTAGAAGATCGGCTTCTTCCTGAAGTCGTATACGCTGGGGGCGTGTATGAATACCGCATCGTAGTTTGTCATGGTTCACTTCCCGTAGCGTCTTCCTCGTTGTTGATACGTCCTTACGGCACGCAGGAAGTCGATGTACCTGAAACCCGGCCAGTATACGTCGGTGAAATAAAGCTCGGAATAGGCCAGCTGCCAAAGGAGGAAGTTCGATATCCTGACCTCCCCGGAGGTCCTTAGCACCAGGTCAGGGTCCGGGGTGTCGGATGTGTACATATGTTCCGAAAGCACGTTCTCGTCTATGTCCTCCACATCCATCTCTCCGTCCGCAACCTTCTGGGCGACGGTCTTCACAGCGGCGATGATCTCCTGCCTGCCACCATAGGCTATGGCCATGTTGAAATGGTAGTCCGAGTAGTCTTTCGTCTTCTCGTCGGCATAATCTGCGGCCTCTCTGACGTGTTCGGGCAGCATGGTCACATCTCCAAGCACCTTCAGACGGACTTTCTTATCGTGGACCCTGGGGCTCTCAGCGAACTTGATCAGGGACTGCCTGAGCAGATCCATCAGGTATTCCACCTCGCCTTTCTCCCTGTTGAAATTCTCCGTGGAGAAGGCGTAGACCGTAAGGAATTTGACCCCGTCCTCGACGCACCAGTCCAGTACCTCTTCGAGTTTCTCGCTGCCGAGCCTGTGGCCCTCCTCTCTCGTCTCCCCTCGCTCCTCCGCGTACCTGCGGTTGCCGTCCATTATTATAGCGATATGGTTCGGCAAGGGGCTTGCGAGGACCTCTTTCCTGAGCCTTGCCTCGTACGCCGAGTAAGCTCTGTTTGTAAGGATATTGGAGATCGACATTTCATCACTCGAAATCACTGGGAACGCCTGCGGAACGGACGCCCATGTCGAAGCACCCTATCGCCGCGACAGCGCCTATGACGCCGCCCATGCCTGTGACGGAGATTATCTGGACACCGTTCTCCTCGGCCACTTTTATGGCCGTCTCCCGTTCGTAGAGCACCGTTTTCGCACTCCATCCGAAATCGCTGAGGGGCCCGGGTATCTTGAGTCCCTTGTAAACAGTGACGACCGCATCCTCGGAATAAGACTCCTTCCTGACGAAATCTACCGCGAACTCGACTATCTTCGGGATCTCCTCTTCCGTTGCGGCGAAAGATATCGCGGTGGAACAGCAGTTGGTGGTCTTGTTTGGCGCGTCCGGGTTCAGCTGTATTATCTTGTGCTCGATGAACTTGCCGTAGGGACATGACCTTCCCAGCTTCATCCCGACGACCCACGTTGCGCCTTTATCCTTGGTGTCGGTGTCGTCGATGCCTATGACCAGACGCACCATCTTTGGTGTGACGATCTCCACGCTGGCGGCATGCGCACCGCCCAGTTTGAAATCGTCCGGATATACGGTCTCGATCACGTCCGGGCACTGGGGTATGCAGGCACCGATCCCCACCGATGCCCCCGCGAGACCTTTCCATACCGTGCGTACGCGGTCGCCTTCGACTTTCAGCGAAGATACGCCCTGGCCGCCCAGGTTTGCCGAGACGGGCCCGAACCTGAGCTCCTTCTCGCCGATATCGACGTCCATTATCAGCGTCTGTCCGTCCAGGTCTATGTCTTTGATTATGCCTCCGGTACGGCGGCGGTTCACGATGTCCCATTCGGCCGGACCTCTCGAAGAGCAGACCTCGACGATCTGGGCGATGCCGTTCTCCTCGTCTACCATCGTATAGAATCCGCGGCAGAACAGGGGTCCGTACTTGGCCTTGACCTCGTCAGGCCTGAGGATGGTGGGCATTCAGTCCTCCCTCTCCTCGTCCTTTTCCTCTTCGGCATTGCTGTCTTCTTCGTAATCTTCATCGTCGTAGTCGTCTTCGGGCTCCTCAGCGAGGTACAGGCATTCCGCAGGTACCTTTTCGCACAGGAACACGGTCTTTGCCGCCTTCCCTACGGGGAATCCGGCCTCTGAGCAGGCGTATGTGTCCACCGCTATGATTACCGGGTCCTCGCTGCGGACGGACCCGGCCGTAACGGCATCGTCGTATGTCAGAGACAGGTGCACCATCGCACGGTCCGTTGGCATTAGGCCTGCTTCCAGGATCAATTCGGCCTCCTCGTCTGTGGCAGGATAGTAAAGCTCTTCCGGGACGTTGTCGGTCGGAAGGTTCAGGTCCAGTTTTATCGTGTGGCCGTAGGTCGCCCTAACGTCTGCCCCGGATATCTGGTATCTCCCCTTGGGGTCGGTCTCGACCATCGCCTCGATGTGGTGGGGCCTGAGCCATTTCCATCTGTTCTGGTCTCTTCCTTTGACCATTGAAACTATATCGCGTATGTCCACGAAACCCTGCTCGTCCATATCTGGGTCCCCGTTTCCGTGCCTGAGGATGGCTGCCATGCTCCTTCCGAGCTTTTCAACCTCGTAGTCGCTCATTATGAATTTGCCTTCCTCGCCGCATAGCGGGCATTCCTCGCCACGGAAATAACCGTGTTCTTCGCACTCATGTATCATTGACTGCACTTCCTCTCGTAAGCCCTCTCCGCCGCATGGACGGTGTTGGACATGAGCATACAAATCGTCATCGGACCGACGCCCCCCGGTACGGGGGTCATGGCCGAAGCTTTCTCTTTTACATTTTCGTCCACGTCCCCTACCAGGCGCGTGCCTTTCTTGGCCGCGGGGTCGGGTATGTGGTTGGTACCCACGTCTATCACGACGGCTCCCTCTTTTACCATGCCGGGAGTGATGAAGCCCGCCTTTCCTATGGCGACTATGAGTATATCCGCCTGACGTGTTATAGACCCTATGTCTTCGGTCCTGGAGTGGACCACCGTAACGGTAGAGTTGGCGCCTATCGCCTTCTGGACCATCATCGCCGCCATGGGCTTTCCCACTATGTTGCTCCTTCCCACCACAACCACATGCTTCCCGTCCGTCTTGACGCCTGAACGGATGAGAAGTTGCTGAACTCCGGCAGGTGTCGCCGGAAGGAATTCCGGCTCCCCTATCAGCATCCTGCCGACGTTGAACGGATGGAAGCAGTCCACGTCCTTAGACGGGTCGATGGAATTGATGACTGCCTGCTCGTCGATGTGCTTGGGCAACGGCAACTGGATGAGGAATCCGTGGATGTCAGGGTTTTCGTTGAGCTCGGAAACCCTCGCGAGAAGCTCCTCCTGGGTCGTCGTCTCGGGCATGATTATCGTGTCCGAGTGCATACCCAGCTCCTGGCACATCTTTCCTTTCATGCGCACGTAGGTCTGCGACGCCGGGTCGTCCCCGACGAGTACCACTGCAAGTCCCGGGGTTATCCCGTTCTTCTTGAGCCTGTCTATCCTGGCATCGAGCTCTCCGTATATCTGCTGGGATATTTCCTTGCCAAGAATGAGATCGGCGGTCATGATAACCGTGAGCGAACCGCGCTTTATATTTATTACTTTAGCGCACGCCGAAACGTTCCGCGGCATCGGGCAAAGTCTCGGCCTTGAAGCCCATGTCCAATATCCCCGCGATCACCTCGCGAAGGTTGTTTTCGTTTGCTTTGGCGTCCTGTTTCGTAACGTATCCGCCGTCTATGCGCTCAGACATGTGCCAGCTGTGGGTTGCGAGTGTGAATATGCCGTTTTCCATGCGTGAGGCCATCCGCACATAGTCTCCGGGAGGACGTTTGCCCTCGTGCATGGGCCAAAGATATCCTACTATCTTCTTTTCCGAAGCGTCCCTGGTTACGGGTACTGGCACCTCCACGACCCCGCCCAGGACATATGGCATGACCTCCTTATCCATGTCCTGATACTGTGAAGAGTCGTACCTTATACCGATCTCTGAAAGTATGGGCGGTATGTCCTCCGAGATCTTCATATAAGGCATCCTTGAACATCTGGGTCTTTTTCCCGTGAGGTCCTCTACAGCTTCGCACGCCCTCTTCAGCAGCTCCTTTTTTCCTCCTGGAGGGAAGGTGCCCGTGAAGTCCTCGTGATCGAAGCCGTGTATGCCGACCTCGCGACCCTCGAGATGTTGGGCGCCTATTTTGGAAAGTGTCCTGGCCTCAGCGAAATACGTGGCCCTCACGCCCATCTCGTCAAGTATCCCGGTAAGCGTTCCTATGCCTTCCCCCGACGACCTGAACCTGGGTGCGGTCCCGAGCCCTCTGTTGTAAGAGCCTGCCTGGCTCATTCCCGGTACAGGTATGTTGGCATCCCTGTCGACATCGACTGTGAAGCAAAAGGACCTCATATCATCATTTTACATTAGGAACCGACACGCGTCTGATCAGCATACCCTGTATGTCCACCGGCTGGTACCTTTCCGCAAGGTTCACTGCACGCTGCAGTTTGGACTCGTTCTCGGCGTAGATCTCCATCAGTACATCTCCCGACTCCACCCTCTGTCCCTTCTTGCGGAACAGGATGAGTCCCGCACCTTTATCGTTGGGGGAACCTGCGGCCTTCGCGACGGCCACTATGTCCTTGTTCTTTATGCCGTGCACATATCCGCTTTTGGTGGACCTTAGCTCCGCCATGAATTGACCGGGCTTCAGGTCTTCCGACTTCACATCGCGGCTGCCTCCCTGCGCCTCCACGATCTCCCTGAACTTCCTGAGCGCCGCACCAGAGTTGAGTATCTCCCTGGCCTTGATGTTGCCGTTGGATATCCCTCCCATCTCCAGAATTATCCCTGCCAGCTCACATGCCTTCTCGGCGACGCTCGCAGGATGTCCCTCGCCCTCCAGTATGCGGATGCATTCCCTGGCCTCGAGGTTGGGCCCCACTGCGCTTCCGACCGGCTGGTCGGCGTATGTTATAGCGCACTCCACATGCATGCCCAGCTTGTCCCCCAGGTCCATGAAGTCCCTGGCGTACGCACGGGCGGATTCTATGTCCGGGACCTTGGTCCCGACACCCATCGGAATATCGATGAGCAGATACTCCGCACCTATGGCGAGTTTTTTGCTCAGTATCGAAGCCAGCATCTGGGCGCGTGGGTTGATGCCGAGCGGGTGCTCGATCTTTATCACCAGGTCGTCCACGGGCGCCAGGTTTATGGCTCCGCCCCATGCGAGAGCGCCACCAGTGGTCTCGGCCACGTCCTTCAGCCTCTCGGCGGAGAGCGCGACGTCGCAGAACGTTTCAACGAAATCGGAAGTCCCGCACGCGCTGCTTATGGCGCGAGAGGATGTCTTTGGAAGCATGAGACCCGCGGCGGCGACTATCGATACCACGATGGGAGTGACCTTGTTGCCCGGGACGCCGCCCATGCTGTGGAAGTCATAGACCGGTTTTCTGTCGAAGACTATCCTCTCCCCCGTGTCGACCATTGCGGTGGCGAAGTCCGCTATCTCCTCGATGCACATCCCGTTGATGTAAAGCGATGTCAGCCAAGCAGAGATCTCGATCTTGGACAGCTTCGTGTCCAGAATGTCGCGTACGATGCCGAAGATCTCGTCTTTCGATAGCACCTCCCCGTCCATCTTCTTGCGTATGCTCCTTACCGACTCGGGTGCGGGGGCGAACTCGACGGAAATGAGGGACCCCTCTTTGGCGTCCGTCACAGCCATCGTCTTGGCAGGGACCATGATCGTGCCGCGCTCTACCAGGGTGTCCGTCCTGCTGACCAGCGCCGTGGCGGTCCCTTTGGCCTCCAGCCTCACGCGGTCGTTCTCCTGGACCCCTATCTCCTCGCAGTCGTCGTCGTGCATCAGGACCGTCGGCTCGGACGCGTCCACATCGAAATACTTAACTTTCAGCTTCATTCTTTGAGCCCCCATTTCTCCAGCGCCTGGGCCAGTTCCCTGTGGTTCTTCGCATACTCTTCGAGCGGTACCTTGTTGCAGATGGCGTCGACGGCCTGTGACATCGCCATCGCGCCGCTCCTTACCCCTCCTGGGTGGCCCGCCACGCCCCCTCCCGCCTGTATCTGGACGTTGAGGCCCGAAGCGCGGACCATCTTCTCCAGCATTCCCGGATAGACTCCGCCGGAGCATACCGGCATAACCGTCCTGTAGGGAGATGACGTGTCCAGGCACGCATCCAGATTGTCGTGGTCTCCTTTGACGTCGCCCGACATCTTGCCTGCCCCGAGCGTGCCTATGTGCAGAGCGTCCCCGCCGCACATCCTTATCAGCTTAACCATCGGGAGCATGGCTATGCCGTGCTCCGGATCTTTGGTCATGGCACCATGCATCGTCCGGTGCACGTGTACGGGCACCTTCACAGATGGGTCCTCGGCCAGAGCCTGAACCGCTCCGAAACCGCATGTGATGACGTCGACCATCAGCTGTTTGGCCCCCCAGCTCTGCGCCCTGTCTGCCACCTCCAGTATCTTGTCGCCGTTCGTGCTGATGTTTATCGCGTGTATCATCCTGTGGCCTTCTTCCGCCAGCCTGTCAAGGGATTCGGCCACTGCGACGGTGCGGTCCTGCATCGGACAGAACTTCTGGTCGACGAGGGTCTCGTCGTCCTTGCTGTTGGTCAGACCTCCTGCCCCTGCCTCGTAGACATAATCGGCGGTCTCCTTGGGAGAGAGCCCTATCTTGGGTTTGACTATTGTCCCGATGAGAGGCTTCTCCGGGCGGCCCAGGATCTTCCTGAGACCGTCGGCTCCGAACCTTGGCCCCCTGTACATCGCCGTGATGCTCCTCGGGAACCGGACATCTTCGAACCTGACGGCTTTCAGGGCTTCCAGGCCGTAAAGGTTCCCCGACACGACGCTTAGGATCTGGGGTATGCCGCCCACCTCGATGCTGAAGTCGACGTCCGGGAACGCTATCGTCACAAGGTCCCCTTCGATGGCCAGCACTCTGGCGCCATAGTTCTTGAGAGTGTTCTCGGTAAGTGTCGATATGCCTGTCCAGGTCCCCGTGGACTGCTCCGCCGCTATAGCCTCGGCGGCCTTCTCGATAGGCAGGTCGGTCTTGACACGATATTTGCAGACCACATCGGTTGCGGGGTCCGCCTCCTCTCCCAGGTGCATATATGAAAATCCTGACACTTCGTTCACTCCTCGAAAAGACTGTCGCCGAGCTGCCTTACCATAACGTCGTAGACCGAACCGGGATGGATCATCCCGACGTCGGTGATTATCGCATCGATGTAGGCGGCAGGCGTGCTGTCGAAAACAGGGTTGAAAATCTTTACAGAGTCCGGGACCTCGCCCTTCTTGACGACCTCTTCGATGCTCCGCTCCTCAATGGTGACCATGTCACCGAATATCGTCGCGGAAGAGAACTTGTATGTTTCGCTGCAAACGTAGAACTGCACCCTTGCCTCGTGTGCAGCCAGAGCAAGCTGGGACGTCCCTATCTTGTTGATCAGGGCGCCGTGCGACGTTATAGTGTCCGCGCCCACGAACACCTTGTCTACTCCTTTCATGACTGTACGCACTGCACTGTCGATGATCAGCGTGGTGTCGATCCCCGCCTCGGCCAGCTCGTTGACTGTCAGGATCCCCTGCCTCCATGGGCGGGATTCCGTTGCGTAAACCTTGATGTCCTTTCCCTGGCGGTGGGCCTCCTTGATGACCCCGATGGCGGCGCTGCTGTTGCAATGGGTCATTATCACATCGCCTGATTTTATGCGGTTGGCGCCGATCTTTGCTATAGTCGCCACGGCCCTGGAGGATATCTCGACGAACTCCTCGGAATTGGATACCACCAGGTCCTTGGCCTCCTGGAGGGTCGATACGAAAGACAGCCCCCTCATCGTCGCCCTTACTCCGTTCCAGAGAGAAACGGCGGTAGGTCGCGACGCCGTCAGGATTGCGGCGTTTTTCTTGATGTCGCGGCGGAAATCGTCCAAAGAAGTCCCGTTATAACCTGCGGCGAAATCACCCATCGCCGAAGCACCGGCGCGGGCTATCCTGCCGGCGCCGCGGATGGTCATGTCCCTGATGGATTCAGCTGTTTTTTCAATGATCTCTGCCACGTTTGATAATGGCCATTCCCCATTAAATACGTGCCTAACACGCGACCAGGACGTCCCCCACTATCCTCCTGACCTCGTCCATACCATATATCAGGTAGACGGCGGCCAGCATAGCTTCGAAGGCATCTGCTCTCATGTTCTCGTTGACGATCGGCCTCTTCGTTATCGGGTCCACGTGACCGCCGCCGACAAGCAGAGCGTCGTCCAGGCATATGCCGTACGCCAGAACGGCATCCGATATGCTGCGGTTGCGGACTATGTCCTGCTTCATGCCCGTCATCCCGCCCTCGGTCATGTCGGTATTTCGATAGATGTGCTCGCAGGCCACGAACTCCAAGACCGCGTCTCCCAGGAACTCCAGGCGCTCGTTGTTCCGTATGCCGCCCGCCTCGTTGGAATAACTGTCGTGGACCAGTGCCGAGGCGAAAAGCCCGAGGTCTTCCTCCGGGATGTTCCTGTAGCCGAACGGAGGCTTCGCCAGAAGCTCCCTGGTCGCCCGCTTGTGTTGCTCGAACGTGTCCACGGCCCATAATCCCTTTCGGAATATTTGTACTGTTCACGGCCCGCATTAGTGTTATTAGCCTGTACGACATTATGCGCTAGCATGGCAGGCAAGAAGCGCGTAAGGATGAGGGGGGTTAAGCATGCCTCGAAACGGCTGGAGGACGAGCTTCTGGACCGCTCCGCCGAGCTGGCGGCCAACCCCGGGATCCTCAGGCCGATGTGCGCAGGCAACTGCCGTAAATGCCATTTCGACAAGACATTCAAGGACATAGACGCCGTTGCCAGGCACTCCGGCAATCCGGATGCGCTGCTTAAGGATGCGACCAAAGGCAGCGATGACATGGTCCGCGCCTATGCAGGGACCGTGTCCCTGGCCGCCGCCGGGACCGTGCCCTTGCTGGCCACCGCCAAGCTCGGCGACGAGAAGATATCTTACGCTGTGAGGGGGACCGTGGGGGCGGATAAGCTCATCGGCTGCCAGTACTACAACGACCCCAGGATCAGGCTGCTCCTCTACAACACGATGATCAAGAAGAACCGCCTGCACCTGTACTCCTTCGGGGAGAATATTGTCTGCTCGGACATTCCGAACATGCCGGAAGATTATCTCTACGACACATTCTGGGAGTCCCCCTACGAGTTCGCGGACGACGCCCTGGACTGCGGACACGAAGCCCTGGCGGCATTGGAAATAAAGATCAGATCCCTCCGTCAGAGCATACGGATATGCTCCGACTGCGCCAAGGAAGTCTCGTCCCTCCAATACCTTATCTCGCGCATAGCGACCATAGACCCGCTTGACGACATGGATGTCTACATAACCCACAAGTATCGCGGGGAGGGGGACGACGGGAGGGTGAAGATCGAAGGCGACACCCTGAAAAAATATGCCGGAGGGGCGGTTACCGACAGGTCCCTGCTTTCCTCGGTCATGAGGGCCAAGGCGGACGACCTCAAGAGCGGTAGAACTGCCACCTACATCGTGGGAACAAAGAACTACGGATCCGACCTAGGTTCCTTCCTCGCCTCCCTAAGAGGGTCGGATGAGGACAGGGATTCGCTGAGACGCTTCCTCGAAAATGTACCTACGCCGGTCGTCATAAGAACAGAGAGGCTCAACGAGGCCCTTTCTGCAGTCTGGGAGTCCAACTACAAGAAGATCATCGAGCTTTCCACGTCCAAAGAGACGGCGGAATCCATGGGCGATGTATCGAAATGCGTTCCCGCGGACACTTTAGCCGATGCCCGCAAGAAGTTCGCACTGGCGGACGTGATGGGTTCGCTTCCTGCGTTCAACAAGGCAGGGCCTATAACCCAGATGTGCGACAGGCTCGCCAAGTCGGCGAGGGTCGGTGGCGCCATGATGGTGCTTTCGTCCCTTGAGCGCAGCTTCGCCAAAGACAGCAAATCCAGATCCATTTCGGCTTCTTTCCTCGCCGCCTGCGACAGGACGGCGAAATACCCCTTCAAGCTTTCAAAGGACGAGACGGACTACATGGAGTACCTGATACCTTTCGCAAAGGCTCTGATAGATTCCGAGCCCTCGAAATATGCCAGCAACATGAATACGATGCTCACTGCATGCAGTTCAGGCGAATCTGTCTGATATCCTGACATCTGCCACGTAATGGGAGACTGATGGCGCGAAGGACTTCACCTCGCGTATATCCAGCACCTCGAATCCGTCGCATGCTTCTGTGAAGATTTCATTTATCCTTTGTTCCTGCTCCCCTGCCGGGAATGTGTCGTGATAATGGATTATGCCGCCCGGACGTATCATCGATATGGCTTTCGGAAGGAAAGTTGCGGTTGTTTGAACGTATCCCATCAAAATCCTGTCCGCGAACCGGGAGCCTGGGATGCTGCGATTGTCTCCAAGCATGGGGATCACTTTCCCCACGACGCCGTTCAGTCTGATATTCTTAAGAAGAAAGCCGTAGGACTCAGGATTCTTTTCACATGCGAAAACCTTCCTGGCACCTGAGAATTTTGCTATCGGAAGTGTGAAGTATCCTATGCCCGCGAACATGTCGACTACCGTTTCGCCGCTGCAGTCCATGCTCCGCATCCTCATCCTCTCGTCCGTGTTCCCCGAGGCGAACATGACCCGTGTGACGTCGAAATCGTAAAGAATTCCGTTCTCCAGCCTGACCGACTCGGGCTCCGTGCCATAGATAATCTCGGTGCTGGGTCTTCTGAATTCGCCGGATATTCCGGATACGTCGGCACATACGGTCTTCACGCCGAGAACGCCGGCGTAAACCTTCCCGATGTCCTCTTTGTAATCCTCGCATGCTTCGGGTAGCCTGATCACTGCGACATCGCCGACGAACTCCCATTTCGAAGGGAGGGCCGCCCTGACGCTGTCCGGGAGATGGGCGAGGCCCAGGATTATCCTTTCCTGGGGCTTCATCCTCTCGATCGAGTGCGCCATCGTCTCGCAGAGATGGAACATTTCCCCTGCCTCCCCGATCCTTTCGTCGACTATAGGGACGAGCTTGTATCCTCCTTTCCTGGATATCTTGGCCGTCCTGTCCGCGATCCCTCTGGAAACAAGCTCGGGAATTACCGAGTGTGCGGAAGCCTCGGGAACCATCGCGGCGATTACCTTTTTCACAGTAAAGCCCTCATCAATATCGGCATGAGGCTCGCGAGGTCCCTTTTCCTCATGCGGGAAACCACCGAGCTGGGTCTGTCGAGGTTTATTTCGTCCAGGACGCTCCGCACCGACTCGCGCGAAGCGATGGCGAATGCTCTGTCCAGGTCGACATCCCTCAGTTTCAGATATGCATTCCTGAGCCTGTACCCGTTCCGCATCTCCCTGCCTGCCGCGGCCTTCCACTTTTTCTCGTATGCGGACAGAGCCTTCTCAGAGAAATCTCCCGATACGAATGATGACTCCGCGGTCTCCTTCAACGCGTCCGCGGACTTGAAAGCAGGATAGAGCCCCCCTCCCGATACCGGTTTGACCTGGCCTGCGGCATCTCCTATGAGCATTAAGCGCTCCCCATATGTCTTCGGTCGACCTCCCAGAGGTATCTTTCCCGAATACTTCCTGATGACCTCGGCGTCTTCCAGACCGGCCTTCTTCAAAAGCGTCTTCATGTATAATGCTGGGGGCCCGGCAGGCCATGAAGTGCACAGACCGACGCGAACGTTGTCCCCGAACGGGATCTCCCATGAGAAGAACCCGGGGGCAACCTCCGATCCCAGCCTGATGTTTATCATGTCCTGCTCATCGTATTTCTTACGCAGGTCCATCTGGAACCCGCGGACATATTCCCTGGGGCCGTTGCCGGGGCCCAGCGACATCGCCGTCGAAGAAGAGTGCCCGTCCGCCCCTACAAGAAGAGAGCATTCCGTCTCGCCCCCCGTCGACCGTACCGTCACATTACCGGTCGCCGTGTGTCCGATGTAACGGTCGTTATATCTGTATTCGGCCCCGGCGTCCGCCGCCCTCCATGCCATCCTGCGGTCCAGGTCGGCACGGTCTATCACATTGGCCTTCGGCCAAGATGACCTGACGGACAGTTCGCCTCCCCCCGGAAAGAATACATTTGCTCCGTGGAGCTTGTTTATGATGTCGGGACGGACCCCGGAAAGCGTTATGACGTCGTCGGTCACCAGCCCGGCGCATTGGACGGGAAGGCCGGACTCGCGATGTTCCTCGAGGACGAGTACATCGCGGTCCCTGGCCAGCAACTCGGCGGCCTTGCTGCCCGCTGGTCCGCCGCCGATGACGACGACATCTCGCATGATCATTTCTTCTTGGTCTTCTCGTAATCGGAGATGAACTTGGCTATGCCTTCGTCCGTCTTCGGGTGGGCGACCATCTTAAGAAGGATGTCGTATGGGATCGTTGCGATGTCGCATCCGGCAAGGGCCGCGTCCAGAACGTGGACCGGGCTCCTTATGCTGGCGGCTATCACTTCGGTGTCGTAGCTGTAGTTGTCGAAAACCCCGCATATCTGGTCGAGGAGGTCGGTACCGTACATACCTATGTCGTCCAGACGGCCGATGAACGGGGACACGTATTTCGCTCCGGCCTTGGCGGCCATCAGCGCCTGCTGTGGCGAGAATATCAACGTCATGTTGACATCGATGCCCTCGGACGAGAGGACCTTGGTAGCCTTCAGGGAGTCGATGCACATCGGGAGCTTGACGTTGATGTTCTTGTGTATCTTGGAAAGCTCCCTTCCCTCTTCGACCATATCTTCCCATTTAGGGGACATCGCCTCGGCGGATATGGGACCGTCGACTATTTTCGCGATCTCCTTTACCCTTGTCCTTACGTCGGTGCCTTCCTTCGCGATGAGGCTGGGGTTGGTGGTTACTCCGTCGAGGATGCCCCAGCTGTTGATCTCCTTTATCATTTCCAGATTTGCGGTGTCTATGAATATCTTCATGTCATCATCTCTTCTTCATTGCTTTCCGGGCGGCTTTAGCTATATCGCCCGATGTAAGCTTGTATTTCACGAACAGCTCGGCCGGTGACCCCGACTCGCCGAAGATGTCCCCGGTACCTATCCTGAAGACGGGTGACGGCAGCTCTTCCGACAGCAGCTCCGATATGGCGGAACCTAGGCCGCCGATGATGCTGTGCTCCTCTGCGGTGACGGCGCATCCGGTCTTCGAGACCGATGCGAGGACGGTGTCCCTGTCGAGGGGCTTTATCGTCGAAACGTTGACGACTTCCGCGGACACGCCCTCTTTTTTCAATTCCTCCGCGGCCTCTATGCAGTTGAACACCATCTGCCCTGTTCCGAACAGTGTGACATCCTTTCCTTCCCGGAGCGCTTTGGCCTTGCCTATTATGAATTTCTCGCCCTCTTCGCTGACGGTGGGCACCGGAGAACGTCCCATCCTCATGTAGACCGGGCCGTAGTGATCCGCTATCGCGATGGTGGCCGCATAGGTCTCGTAAGCATCTGCGGGAGATATGACGGTCATGTTCGGCATTGTGCGCATAAGCGAAATGTCCTCAAGCGCCTGATGCGTCGCTCCGTCCTCGCCAACGCTGATCCCGCAGTGGGTCGCGACGATCTTGACATTGAGCTCGGGATATGCCACGCATAGCCTGACCTGCTCCCAGCATCTTCCAGTTGCGAAAACGCCGAAAGTGGTTGCGAAAACGGTCTTCCCTTCGGCAGCGAGTCCCGAAGATATCCCAATCATGTTCTGCTCGGCTATGCCTATCTCCACAAATCGTTCGGGGCAGACCTTTTTGAATTCCGATGTTTTGGTGGAGCCGGCGAGGTCCGCATCCAATACGACGATGTCTTCCCGTTTTGCAAGGTCCTTCAGGGCCTTTCCGAAATAGTCGCGCTGCGCTATCTGGCTCATCTGCAGAACCTCATCGCTTCCTCTAGTTCGTTCTCCGCGCAGACTTTTTCATCGGCATTGCAGCTCTTACCGTGGAATCCGACATTATTCTCCATGAAAGATACGCCTTTGCCTTTAACTGTGTTCATTATTATGACGGTGGGCCTGGTCCGGGCCCTCTTGGCCCATGTGCAGGCTTCGATCAGCTTTGCGATATTGTGGCCGTCCACGGTGATGGCCCTCCACCCGAAGGCCTCCCATTTGCGTTGAAGGGGCTCCAGGCCCATCACGTCCTCGGTGCATCCGGATATCTGGAGGCGATTGCGGTCAACGAAGAGCACCAGATTGCTGAGTTTGTATTGGGATGCGAACATCGCCGCCTCCCAGTTCATGCCGCTCTGCAGCTCGCCGTCGCCGACAAGACAGTAAACCCTGTGCTTCTTGCCGTCCATCTTGGCGGCCATCGCAAATCCGCAGGCCATGCTGAGGCCCTGACCGAGGGATCCTGTGGACATCTCTACGCCGGGCAGCTTCCCGCGGACCGGGTGGCCCTGCAATCTGCTGTTCATCTTTCTGAGGGTTATAAGCTCCTCTACCGGGAAGTAACCGGACTCGGCCAGCGACGCGTAGAGAATGGGCGCGACATGTCCTTTGGAAAGAATGAACCTGTCCCTTCCGTCCCATGAGGGGTCGGAGGGGCGATGGTTCATGACCCTGAAATAAAGCACGGCCATAAGGTCGGCGGACGACAGGGATCCTCCAGGATGCCCGGACCCGGCCTCGGATGTCATCTCTATAACGTGGAACCTGAGCCTGTTTGCGATCTCCTTAAGCTCCATTTCGCTTTTTGCCAACCGCATCACCGGAATCAGTCGCTCTCTATCCTCGGAGCCAGGAGGTAATCCACTCTGCCTTTTCCTTCCGCGATCTCGAACCTTATGTTAATAGGGTAGTCTTTGTCGAGCTCGATGTTCACGACCGTGCCTGCGGGAATCGCCTTGACGAGGTTCGCGAAGTAATCGAGGGGGAAGAGACTGCAGTATGTGCCTTCGGCCTCGAGTCTTTCGAGCTTGTCCTTCGGCACCACCAGGCTTGCGGAATCCGTGTCGCCTTCGCAGGAGAGTTCGAACCCTTCGGGGCTGGCCGTGAGGGCTATATGGTCTGATATGGTCTCGGATGCGCGGATGCCCTGCTGGAGCTCGTCCACTGCGATCCTCACCTTGGCAGAGAGGGAGAGCTGCGGGACCTTCGGGTCGTTGATCCCCGATGTGTCCACGAGGTGCATGCGGCGCGTGATGTTACCGACCTTGAAAACCAGTTTGCCGTGGTCCTCGTCCTGCTCGATCGTGATGATGTCGCCCGACGATGCCAGTTTGAGAACGCCCTTCACCTTGTCGAGGTCGAGTCCGATCTCCGTCTCGTCGGCCGCGTACGATTCGAACGCACCCGCCTCCACGCGCAGCTCTATCATCGCGACATGTGCTGGGTCGACGGCCTTTAGGCTCATTCCCTCCGGGTCCACGGTGAATTTGACCTCGTCAATGAGCGTGGAAACGATATTTACGAGCCCCTTCATCGTATCGGACTTAATCTCTGCCTTGAACATTGTTTCACCTTTTGGCTTGCTCAATATTCTCTCCAGGAATGATTACATTTGCAGCAACGGTATATCCTGGTTTCGGGTTCATCGGCGGCGCGGGTCTGCCTTATGACGAAGTAGGCCTCCGTATGGGCGCAGAGAGGACACGCGATGCGGGTCTTGGGAAGCGTCGCCACATCCTCCTTTATCACGGTCGTTTCCTTATCGTTGGAGCCGGTGACTATAACGTGCGACGTTCCGATTTCCTTTTCTTCGCCGCATGAACTGCAGACGTACTTCCCGTCATTGGGGAACATCAAAGATCCGCACTGAGAACAAAACAAGCTATCACTGGTATCCCCATTGGATGACGATATTAATAAGTTATCACGCGCACGAGCAAAGATTTTCTTCATCTCTTCTGTACGCCTTCTCTGCCGTTGTTACGGACCTCGGAGCGCCTGAGAATGTCTGAAAACGGACTCTGGCTCTTTTCGGAGGAAGAAGAAGGAGAAGAAGATGTCGGGGTTGCTCCCTCGCCCACGGTCGTCGTAACGGCCTGGATGGTGGTGACCGGTTTCTTCTTCATGGGCGTGGCGGCGGTTCGCTGCCTGGCATCCGGTACGGCGTTCACCGCCAAATCCCTAACCGACTCACAGTCGTTGTAGGACTCGAACCCAAGCTTCTTGCCCTTCTCGTAAAGCTCCACGGACCTTGCCATTGGCCTTATCGCCGAATATACCGCACCGGAAGCTATAAGGGAAGTTGCTTCGCGGCGGTAAAGCCCGGAAAGAGAGCCGCCGATGCAACCGAAGGCGACCATGATGCCCAGGGGCGTCAGGGACAGCTCCGCGGTCCCGGGGTTGAAAAACAATTCGAGATAAATCCCGGCCCTCCAGTATATTCCCGTCAATGTGCCGGCTGCCGCATCCACAGCCGTGTTCGGAAACCCCGCAGGGCCGAGAAGGTAATAAGTAGCGGCCATTACGGCCAGCATGAGGCTGCCTCCCCCTATGGAAGACGAAATGGCCCCCTTGATGAAAGATCCCGATCTGCGTCCGGCGTAATATCCGGCTATCGCGGGGCCGATGAAAGGGATCCACCACAGCACCGCGGCCAGAGCGAAACCTCCGGCTACAGATCTGACCACGCTATACGGCGAGTTGCCGACTGCGCCGCCGGTATCTTTGGCCGACGAAACCTTACGAGTAGCTTGCATCCCGATTCCCCTTATTCCTTATGCATTTAATAACTTTGGGTCCGAATATATTCAAAGTGTATCAGCTAGCGGATTTCCCCCTATACCTGGCTCTCTGTTTTTCGGACTTTCTGACGGTTGCGAGTATCTCCTCGCCCTGGATCGAGCCGTCCGTGACGCTTTCCTCGCTGTACCTGAGGACGGCCCAACCCTCGGACCTGAGCCTGTCGTCGAGGGAATCGTCGTAGCCCTCCGGCTGAACGAAAACGGCCACCCTGGGTGCCACGAAAGCGATCTGTATCCCGTGCTCTCCGTAATTCTTCCTGCACCTGAGACCCTTGTTGAACGCCGCCCTCCTGACGAGGGCCTCGGGCGAGTTGTCGGTATAGGTGTCACGAAGGTCCTGGGTCTCCTCCTCTGAAACCGTTCCCGATGTCTGCCCCACGCCCCTTCCGACCGGAGAGGTTTCGCCCGGCCTTTCCGAGGGGCCCTCTGGGAGGTCTGAGGAGACTTCGGGAAAATCACCAGTAATATCGGATGCCGGCAAGCATGCGGAGACCGTCCCGCCGTCAGGACCTGGGCCATCGGCCGTAACCTTCGCATCACGGGTCTCCTGTCCGGGGCCGCACACTAACATGACGACCGAGGCGGACAAAACCCATACCGCCGATGCGATGATGAACCCCAACCCGTAAAGTACTTCGAAATAATAGGTGGCGGCGATCAGGAGTGCCAGGACCGATGAGATCACGGACGGGATGTATTCTCCGCCCGCCGATCTTGCGAAAACGTCCGCCAGGGCCACCAGGGAAATCAATGACGCGAATACCCAAAAGAAATCCTCCCCGACACCTGTTCCCTCAATCCCCATGACAACAAGCATGATGCCCGCGAGGACGGACAGCACGCAACCGGCCAGGTTGGCGGGCCCACGGCGGCGTGCCGCAAAACCCAACCCAAATATCGCACCCAGAGCCCCCGCCGATACGAGGCCGGCCCTGTATATGCCTTCGGCCAAAAGCTCGGATGTGCGGCTGGTCCCCGCCGTCCATGTGCCGATGTAGTCCGATGCCGCTAAAAAAGAAATCGCGTAAACCGTTACCGCAAGGATTCCGAAGAACCCATAATAGCTGGCGCTGCTTCGAGTGTATCCCATGAATGTTGTAACGCATTCTCCTATATTTTAACTTGTGGCACATTGATTTTTAGCGCTATCGCGACATATGACCCGAGTATAAGGAAACTAAATATACAGCGATAGAATAGCCAGTTTAAGGCGGGTTCTTCCCGCTCCGATTCACAGTCAAAGGAGAGGCGTTAGGCCCCTTCTTTTCACAGCCTATGGCAAAATAACAAGGAGAATGACAATGAAAGTAAAATATCAATTCTTGGGCGGTGCAGACATAGTCGGCCGCATGGGGCTCATAATGGAGGGCCCGAAGAAGACGGTCCTGATCGAATACGGCATGAGCCCTTCGAAGCCGCCCGAATATCCTATGCCTGCACCCCGTGTAGACCACGTATTCCTGACCCACGCCCACTTGGACCACTGCGGGATGGTCCCGGTTGTCTGCGGCAGGCAGAACTGCGAGCTTTTCACCACGCCCGTTACGGCAGAGGTCGGGGAACTGCTCATGAACGACTCCCTCAAGATAGCCAAGGCCGAGGACTATCCTCAGCCGTACACCGCAAGCGACGTGGACCGCACGATGAGGAACGTGGTTCCTTTGACTTTCGGAGATACGATCGAAATCGGCAGGACCGATGTTACGCTCTACTCTGCAGGACACATCCCGGGCGCGTCCATGTTCCTTTTCGAAGGCGACACGACGATGCTATACAGCGGCGACATACACACCGCGGACCAGCGGCTGGTATCCGGAGCGAAGCCCGTGGACTGCGAGACGCTGTTCGTGGAGGGAACCTACGGCGGGCGCAACCACCCTCCCCGGAGCGAGACCGAGGTCCGTTTCCTGAACAAGGTACGCGAGGTCGTGGAAAGAGGCGGCAAATGCATCATACCGTGTTTCGCAATCGGTAGGACGCAGGAGATCATGCTTCTCCTCAAGGACCTCAAGTACGAAATGTGGGTCGACGGCATGGGCCGCTCGGTCACGCGCATGTTCCTGGATTATCCTGAATACCTGCGCGACCCCAAGAAGCTGAAGGCGGCGAAGAGGAACTTCAATACCGTCAAGAACTCCAACATGAGACGCAACGCGTCGAGGGGGCAGGTCATCGTCACCACCGGCGGGATGCTGGACGGCGGACCCGTCCTCGGATACGTGAACAACGTCAAGAACGACCCGAAGAGCGCGATCCTCATTGTCGGCTACCAAGCCGAAGATACGAACGGAAGAATGCTGCTCGAGCAGGGCAGCATGGTCATCGACGGCGAATCGTACAAGATAGAGTGCGAGGTGGAGAGGTTCGATTTCTCTGCCCATGCGGACCACAGCGAGATAGTCGACTTCATCCAGAAGTGCGACCCCAAAAACGTCGTCTTCATGCACTCGGAGGTCAGGGAGCTTTTCCTTCCGGACCTGCAGGACTATAACGTAATACTGCCCGAACTGGGACAGAATTTCGAACTGGAAGTGTGAAAATGACCGGTCTTGAAAGTTTTTTGAAGGAGGACGTCGGGAGGGGGGATGCGACAGCAGACCTGTTGCCGGACGTTAACGGAAGAGCATCGATAGTATGCGAGCAGGACGCCGTCGTCGCAGGGCTCGAAGAGGCATGCGACATATTCTCGATGGTGGGCGCCGACGCCACCGCCTTGGTCAAGGACGGTTCCCGCGTGAAGGCCGGCACCAGGGTCATTTCGGTCAGCGGCCCCGTCAGAGGGCTTCTGACCGCCGAACGCACAGCGCTCAACTTCATGATGAGGATGAGCGGCATCGCGACCGCCACCTCCGAGGCTGTGGAGGCCCTCAGGGAAAAGGACCCGGACATAAAGGTCTGCGGCACAAGGAAGACGACCCCGGGATTCCGCAAATACGAGAAGAAGGCCGTCAGGCTCGGAGGCGGGGCGGAGCACAGGTCCGGGCTCGACGACATGATAATGATCAAGGACAACCACATCAAGGCCTGCGGATCCGTCCGCGGCGCGATGGAGAGGGCGTCGAAGGCACCTTTCAACCTGAAGGTGGAGATCGAGGTCTCCAGCATCGAGGATGCCGAGACCGCGGCGGAGATGGGGGCCGATATAATAATGGCCGACAACATGAAGCCGGCGGATGTGAAGAAGCTCCGCTCCGCAGTCCGCAAGAAGAACCCCGGAGCACTCGTCGAGGCGTCGGGCAACATTACCTTGTCGAACGTTGCGAAGTACGCCGGATGCGCCGACATGGTCTCCATGGGGTCCCTGACCCATTCTTCCGGATCGGTGCAGTTCTCTATGGACCTGGATTAAAGCTTCGTACGGTGGTATCTGGAGGTGTCTGCCTCCCATCCCATGGAGCGGGCCACGACCTCGGAGATATGCATCACCGGATATTTCGCGGATATGTCCAGCCTGCGGAAGCAGAACACGCATGACACCACAGCGAAATCCGCCCCCGCGCCACTGAACTCGCCGACGGTATCCTGGAGTATCCCGGCGGCGATTCCGTCCTCGACACCCTGCAGCCCTCCGCCGCAGCACATCGGCTTCTTGATAACGACATTCCTGCACCCTGCGGCGTCGAGGACCTCCGACATCATCACGGACGCATCACCTCCTCTGCTTTTGTAGGCGAACTCCCCGTGGCATCCCGGGAACACCGCCCCCGTTCCGGCAACGGGAGCCTTTGACAGCTCCCTTATGCCATCTATGTTGTCGTAAAGGAGCTCCAGCAGGCCGCGTACGTTCGCGATCCCGAACTCCATCCCGACCTTCGAGAGCCTCCCCGCCGCGTCATCGGCACCTTCCTCGGTCCACAGCATCCTCTCCGACGACGAAAGGGACAGGTTGCACCCTTCGCACAGCGTTACCAGCGACTCCCCCTTGTTCATGGAGTGCACAATGCTCCCTACGGACTTCCACATGTCCGGGTCCACGGACCTGAGGCCTGTGGGCTCGAAACAGCACATGCCGCACTCGGAAGGCGAGAGATCTATCTTCAGACGTTCCGCGATGTATCTGACGGCCGATTCGACGAATGGCATCCTTGAACTTACGGTGCATCCGGGGAAGAGCTTCATCGCACCGCCTTCCCGGACATCTTGTCCAATTTGCCGGGTATGCTCGGGTCCCTGCACAATTCCGTAAGGCCCAGTACTCTGCGCTCTTCGTCTATGGAGCCCGCGATGCTCATCGTATCCCCTGTCTGCCTGAAATTACCGTAGACCCTGCCGAACCTTTCCGGTATGTTCCCCGACTCTGCCTCATTGTTGCGGAGAGACATTACAAGCCCTGCCACTTCGATCCCCTTGGGGCATACCATGCTGCACCTGTGGCACATAAGGCATGTCCAGGGATTCCCGTCGTATCTTGCCTCCCGGACACCGAGTACGACCTCGTTGGGCACTATCCCTCCGTGCTTCGCCGATGGGCAGTTGCGCGTGCACTTCTTGCATTGGATGCATTTCGTCAGTTCGAACTTATCGGCCAGGGCCCCCTGTTCCATGATATCGTATCGATGTCGGGTTAGATAACGCTTGTTTTTTACCTGAGTTTCGCGATGACCCCCTCATGACGATAAACTTCAGCGATTATCCCTGCGAGTTCTGCGGAAAAACTTCGACCAATTTCGTTTACGCCGCGTTCGTCTGCGACGACCCCGAATGCATAGAGAAGGCGCGCGAAGAGCGCGGAGGTCCGGGTGGACACATGAAGAGGAAGGCCGAAGGTAAACCCATAATCCCGCTGGACTCTGAAGACAGCGGGAAAAATTGAATCAGGTTAAGTCGTTTTACGACATGTGGCACTTTCGTGTCAGTGTCTGAACACGCGGCATCCCGTGAAGACCATGGCGATGTTGTGCTCGTTCGCGGCATCGATGACCTCTTGGTCCCTGATGCTTCCTCCGGGCTGTATTATGGCAGTTATCCCGGCTTCCGCGGCCGTGTCGACACCGTCCCTGAACGGGAAGAAGGCATCCGACGCCATGACGCATCCCTGTGTCGGCTCGTTGGCCTTCATGGAAGCTATCTTGGCCGAGTCCACGCGGCTCATCTGGCCTGCGCCTATTCCTACGGCGCGCTCTCCCTTCACGTAGACGACCGCGTTCGAAGTCACGTGTTTTGCGAGCTTCCATGCGAACAGCAGAGAGTGGACCTCCTCATCCGTGGGTGCCCGGTTGGTGACCACGGTGAGCTTCCCCGGATCGATGACCAGCTCCTCGTCGGTCTGAACCAGCATCCCGCCCTGGACCTTCTTCATCTTGTATTCGCGGTGCCTCTGTTCCGGACCTATCGGCAGTCCGGTCCTGAGTATGCGGAGGTTCTTTTTGGTCCTGAGGAGCTCGAGGGCCTCGGGCGCATAGTCCGGGCATATTATCGCCTCTACAAAGTGCTTCTTGACCTCCTCGGCGGTGGCCATGTCGCAGTCCCTGTTCAGGGCTATGACGCAACCGTATGCCGACATTGGGTCCACGTCATAGGCGGTCACGAAGGCCTCCGCGATGGTGTCCGCGGACGCAAGTCCGCAGGGATTGGTGTGCTTCATCACGACAGCGGTCGGCTTCTCGAAGTCCATGGCTATGTCCAGGGACTTATCGAGGTCCAGTATGTTGTTGTACGAGAGCTGCTTGCCGTGGAGCTGCTCCGCCTTGGGAACCGTCGTGCCCTCCGTGAACGGGTCCTTGTAGAATGCTGCCTTCTGGTTGGGGTTCTCCCCGTACCTGAGGTCCTCCACCTTCTCCATGGGAACGGGGAAGGACGACGGGAACCCTTCGCAGAACCTGCCGTACATCCTGCTGGCTATCATTGCATCGTAATTTGCGGTGGAGACGAAGGCCTCGGCCATCAATCTTCCCATGGTCCCCTGCGACACCTGGCCGCTTTCTTTTATCTCCTTGAGGACTTCAGGATACTGGCTCTTGTCGGTGACGACCGCTACCGACTCGTAGTTCTTTGCCGCGGCCCTGATCATGCTGGGGCCGCCGATGTCTATGTTCTCGACCATCTCCTCGAAGGATATCCCCTTCTTGAGGACGGTCTCCCTGAAGGGATAGAGGTTGATGACCACCATGTCTATCGGCAGTATGCCCATCTCGGCGATGGCATTCATGTGCGCCGGATCGTTCCTGCGTGCCAATATCCCCGCGTGCACTTTCGGGTGCAACGTCTTGACGCGCCCGTCCAGCATTTCCGGGAAACCTGTGATCTCGGAAACCTCGACCGCGTCCACACCGTTGTCCTTCAGCAGCCTGTACGTCCCGCCTGTGGATATTATCTCGACGCCCGCCGACGCCAGCTCCTTTGCAAAATCTACTATTCCGTCCTTGTCTGAAACGCTGATGATCGCCCTTTTGATCTTTACCAGTATTATTCCCCCTCGTTAGAGGTGCAAACATTTACCGTGTGCATTCCCCGAAGGGGTTCGCTCTACAAAAATATATCATCGGGCGGGCCCCGGTGTCACGGCCCGCCCGGAAACGGTTTAAAGGTTTTTCAAAGGAGCTTTCTCATCACGCGGTCTGCCCTGTCCTCCAGGGTCTCGATCCCCGTCACCCTGTTCGCTATCTTGGTGAGCGCGACTATGTCCTCGTTCTCTATCGAGTCCAGAGTGAACCTGCGGGTTCCCGCCATCAGCTGCTTCAGGCCCTCTCCGAGCCTGTCATGCATGTATGTGTAGAGTGCCACTCCTCCCCATGGGATGTCGGTGCCCAGTTCCTTGTCGGGATACATCTTGGCCACGTTCTTCGCGGATATCATGTACGTCTCGGGCTTGTCCCCGTACTGCTTCGAGAAGCCGGCCGGGAGCTTGCCTTCGGCGGCCAGCTCCGAGAAGTGCTTACCCTTCATGGCCGCCGTGATAGGCGCCCTTGCCATGGCTATGGACTTGCATATCGGCCCGTCGCCCATGTCCGAAAGGGCGAACGCCTTGTACATCTGGGACTCGTTGACGAATCCTCCCGCAAAGGAGATGTCCGGAACGTACTTTCCCTTCTTCCTGAGATACCAGGCGCACTGCATGACCTGCGAATAGAGCCAGATGGTGGGTGTGCTCAGCTCGTTCATGTGCATTACCGGCGACATACCCGTTCCTCCTCCGGCCCCGTCGAAGGTCACGAGGTCCAGCTTCGCCTCCGAAGCGACCTTCATCGTGAATGCGACGGCTTCGGGCTTGTATGCGCCCGTCTTGAGGAACACGCTCTTGGCCCCCATTGACCTGAGGTTGTCTATATCCTCGAGGAAAGACCTGCGTTCGGGGAACCCTACGCGGCTGTGCCTCTCGAAGCTCTTGAACACTCCGGCCTTGAACGCCTCCTGGACCGAGGGGTCCTCCGGGTCGGGCATTACGATGTATCCGCGGGACTTCAGCTCGAGGGCCCTCTCGAGGGTGGTCAGCCTGACCTCCCCGCCGATGGCCTTTGCCCCCTGTCCCCACTTCCTCTCTATGACCTCGATGTCCAGCTTGGAGAGCCCGTACTCGTCGACTCCTCCGCGCTGGTCCTCGACGTTCGTCTGTAGGACGATGCGTCCGTTCTCCCCGTCCCAGAAGTCCATGTAGGACTTGACACGGAATGCCAGATCCTTGGAGGACTGGACCTTCCCGTTGGAGTATACCGCGTCCCCGTCCATTCCGCAGACGTTCTCTCCGATGACCTCGCATACGCCCGAGATCGCCGCACCTGACGCCAGCTCGCGCCAGTTGGACTTGGCCACTGCGGTGGACCCGAGGCCTGCGATGTGGAATGGCAGGGCCATCTTGATGGGGTTCTTTCCCCTGGACCCTATGACGGTGTTGATCTTCGCGTTCTCGAAGAACGCCACGTCGGAGCTGGGCTCTATTCCCTTCGCGCCCAGCAGCTCGGCCATTATCTGGAAGTGCGACCAGTCGAGGAAGTAGTCCTTGTTGGAAGCGGCCGTGCTCTTTCCGAAGTGCTCCGGGCTCGGGTAAAGGACCTCTCTGCCTCTGAAAGCGCCCTTGGCAACCTCGCATACGACATTACAGTCCTCCGTACAGACCGGGCACATGCCGCTGACCGGGCACACGTCCTTTACGCGGGTACTCGTTTCGGTCGTCGACTTCGAGTTTTCGATTGTATACATTTTTGATCTCCTTGGCAGCATGGGGGCTGTCTATTCTCGAGTATGCACTTATCGGATATAAATCTAACCGTTATGTGTCGATTATTTTTGATATTATTAGACAAATGTCTATTCAATGCTATAATAGTTAGACGCATTCTTGCCGTATATCGTAACGTGGCCGCGAATATCGTAGACGTGCTTCGAGCGAAGGATATTAACGCAGAACGCATCACAAAGGCCGATGAAGAAAAAGGACCTGGAGATCGCATTGGAAAAGCTGACTCCCTTGCCGGAGCCAGATGCTTCCCTCGAGCAGTACCCCACGCCTGCGGCGATCGTGGCGGACGTTGTCTTCGGGGCCTATGGAAGGGGCGACGTCGAAGGCATGAAGGTATTGGACCTGGGTTGCGGGAACGGAATCTTCGCCATAGCGGCCGCCCTGATGGGAGCCGGCGCTTCCATGGGATTCGATATATCCGAGAAGGCGGTCCGCATCTCCGAAGAGAACGCCCTGTCTTCGGGTGTCGCCGCATCGTTCTCCGTGTCGGACGTGAAAGACGTTAAAGAGGGGGCGGACACCGTATTCATGAACCCTCCGTTCGGATGTCAGAACCGCGGCGCCGACCGCCCGTTCCTGGACAAGGCCATGGATATCTCGGAGTGCATCTATTCCGTTCACAAAGCGGAAACAGCTGATTTCGTAACGGACTACTGCAGGAAGAGGGGCAGGGACGCGTCCCTTTGTAAAGTATATAAGTACGATATTCCTCACACGTTCGAGTTCCACAGAGAGACGAAGCGCAGCATTGAGATAGCTGTTGTTAACATAAGGTGATTTGACATGAAGAACAAGATCGAGGTTTTCCCGGGAGACGAGGTAGCAGTAGAAGAAGAGTATCTTGCGTCGGACGGGACCTTCGCGGATAACGGTAAGATCTACGCGTCCCAGATAGGATATCTGGTTCTGGACGACGAGGAGTGCGTGGCAAGGGTCGTCACGCCGAACCCCCCGAACATCCTGAAGTACGGAGACATCGTGTACGCGATAGTCGCAGACATAAGGAACACCATGGCGACGGCGGACGTGGTGGCCAAAGACGGTACCGAGAGACAGGTGGGCGGCGAGACTTACGCTACGCTCCACGTGTCCAAGATAGCCCCGGGCTACACCGACGACGTGGGCAAGGAGCTGAGAAAGGGGGATTTCATCAGGGCGATGGTGCTGGACACCGAGCCGTCGTTGCAGCTTACGACGAAAGAAGAGCACCTTGGGGTCATCCGCGCACTATGCGGAACGTGCAAGACCGAAATGGTCCGCAAAGGAAAGGGACTGTACTGCCCGGAATGCAAGTACTCCATGCCCAGGAAGCTTGCGGACGACTACGGAAACGTAAAGCTATGAAAGACGGACAGGATATCGAGTCGCTCAAGGCCGAGGTCGTAGCCCTCAGGGCAGAGGTCAAGGACCTCAAGGAGATAATTGGCGGACTCTACATGATGCTGGTAGACGAAGAGGAGTACGAAGAAGGCCCCGTACAGGCGGGGAGGTACGTAACCTGAAGCTCATCGTATTGATGTCCAGCGGCATAGATTCGCCCGTCGCGGCCTACATCATGGCAGAGGCCGGCGCGGAGATAGTGCTTCTGCACATGGACAACACCCCCTACGAAGACGGGAGGTCTTTGGAGAACGTCAAGGAGCTGGCCGAAAGGCTCAGGCAGGCCACCGGCCAGGATATGCCGCTGTATTCCGCCAGCCACGGTCCGAGCCAGACGCGCATCGGCGAGACCTGCGAAACAAGATATCAGTGCGTCATGTGCAAGCGCACCATGCAACGCACCGCCAAAGAACTGGCGGTCAGGCTGGGCTGTTCCGGCGTGGTCATGGGGGATTCCCTGGGGCAGGTCGCTTCGCAGACCCTCCGGAACATACGCGCGGAGAACATCGGTCTGGAATTCCCCGTGCTCAGGCCGCTCATCGGCTACGATAAGCTGGAGATCGAGGAGGTCGCCAAACGCATCGGCACGTACGAAATATCCATACGCCCGGCGGTGGGTTGCACGATGGTCCCCAAGGGACCGGTGACGGAAGCGGAAATACCCAAAATAAAGGCGTTCGACGTCTCCTCCGACATCGTCGCCATGGTCTCCGCTTCGGCCGACTCGGCGGTAAGGATCTCTTGATCAATAGAATGCCGGGCAGTAGTCCACGTCTTCCTTCTCGTACACCATGGACATGGTGACCCTGTTTATGTACCTGGCTTGGACGGCCGAGACGTACAGTATGTTGTCCCCGATCTGTATCTTGATGTCGTTGGGCTTCGGGGGTTTGACGGTTATAGGTACCAGGGCCGGGCCGGTGCACGCGGTGCATACTCGATAGTCTCTGCCCTCGGCCAAGATTTTCTTCTTTACGTCTTCGTCTACCTCGATGGGCATGCGGTTCACAAAGTTAACCTTGTATTAATTTTGTTCCCTGTTCCTGAAAAATCTTAAGATATCGGAACATGGGTCGTCCGCCGGCACGGCATCTATCCCGTCCAGGGCGGATACCCTGCGGTCCAGTATCACCGCGGCGCCCACGTCGTCCTCGGACCTTATCAGCCTCCCGATCGCCTGTCTGATCTTTCTCGTGGCCGGAATCTTCGATGCGTGCTCGAACCCGTCCCCGAACACGATCTCGCAATACCGGGTGAAGGCCTTGTGCCTGGCGGTCGGCCTGGGATAGGGTATTCCGATTATCACGGCCATCTCCAGGTCCTTGTCGGGGAAGTCCAACCCTTCGCTTATACGTCCTCCTGTCACTGCAAACAGTACGCCGTGGGGAGTGCTCCTGAACCCTTCCACCGCCTCCATCAGGTCGGTCTGGCTCATTCCCCTTACCTCGTAGAATATTTCCCTTCCGATAAGTCCGGGGACCCCGTCGCGTATGAAGGTGTCCATAAGCCTGTAGGATGGGAAGAACACCGCGGTGTTCCGTTCGGTGCACCTGATGATGTCCACGGCATGACGTTCGATCCTTCCGACGTTTTCGGGGTCTGACATTTCGTCGTATTTGGTAGAAACGTCGGTGACGTACTCCACCATCAGGTTCCCGGGATCGAAAGGCGACCTGAATATGCGTGTCTCCGCGTCCTCCAGGCCGAGCTCCGTTACGTACTCGTCGAGAGGGGCGAGGGTTCCCGACATGTGGATGGACGCGTGGAACTCGGAAAGAGGCCATGAGGCCTCCCGGGGGTCCATGCAGTAAACTTTGAGCTTGGTGTTTTCGCCGCCGATCACCAGCCTTACATAGAATCCCTCCTCTGTGGAGTACCAGTGCTGAAGGAACCTGCCCAGCGAACCGATGTAGGTGCGCGGGAGCTTCCTCCTCTTTTTCTTCGATTCCGAGACCGTCTCGCCTATGTCCACCAGCGCCCTCTGCATGGCGGATATGGTCCTTGAGCTCACGCCGAGACGCTCCATAAGCTCGTCCTGGAGGAAGTATGGAGGCACAAGTCCGTCCTCCTCTACCAGGTATTCGCCTGCGGCCGCGACGATTATATCTCGGAACACTCCCGTGAGGTCGGTGACCGTGAAGCCTTCGGCCACCTCCGGGTCGCCCCATTCCCTGGCCTCCTTCTCTGCAAGTGCCAGCGCATTGAGGCCGTACTCGGACGTCATGACCTCGCGCAGATAATCCGGGAGATTGTGCGCCTCGTCCACCACAGCGATCATGGAGCTTAGAGGCGTGCCTGCCCAGTCTATGAAATGGTGAAGCACCGCGGGCATGAATATGAACGGATACGGGGCGACTATCACGTCGGCCTCAGGCAGGGCGTGCTTCATCAGCTCGTAGGGGCACAGGTCCCTCTTTTCGCAATACTGGTTGAACTCCTCCTGCGTGGGGTGCGATTCGCGTACATATTGTATCACGGAGGCCATGTCTGCATTCTCTATGTTTTCGTAATACCTGCAGGCGCAGATGCCGTTCTCCTTTCGCTTGTACTCGGAGCACAGCTTTGAAAGCTCTTCCGGGGTCCCGGCAGAAAGATCGGGGTCGTCTGCCATCATGGGACACGTTGAGGACTTCCTTCCCTGCAGCGGAACGCACAGTAGCGGCACCTTCTCGGAGATACGTGCGCATTCTGTGACCACCTGCCTGTGCTGGGACTTCGTCCTCGTCAGATAGATGACCTTGCAGCCGGTGGACCTGGCGGCGTCGATGGATGCTGCCAGGGACGATACGGTCTTCCCCGTGCCCGTGCCTGATTCGACCACCGCGGCCTTTCCCGCGACGGCCGCCTCCCTCAAAAAATCGACCAACTCCCGCTGTCCGCTCCTGAACTGATAGGGGAAGAGGTCCATGCGGGAGTACCCGCATGGGGATAAAAAGCGTTTGGGGGCTCAGGACCTCTTCCAGATCTCGTCCGGAAGGTCCTCGTAGAACGAGTCCTCGGCCTTGCCCTCGGACTCGACCTGCTCGTTGCCCTCGATCAGTTCCTCTATCCTCTTCTTCCTGAAGAGCCAGTAGTGGATCCTCCACTCCCTTCCGTCGTAAAGGGTTGTTTCCTCGCGCTCGGTCGTCAGGATGCCTGCGTCCTCGAGCATGTAGAAGGTGTCGCGGTCCTCCGGCTCCAGTATGTTGTCTATTATCCTATCGGAGCAGCCGAAGAAATTGAGGACGTGGAGCGCCAGCTGGTTGGCGTATTCCTCCTCCATTTCCCTGTTCGCCTGGCGTATGCCGTTCTTTATGGCCTGTGTAAGCTCTTCGACCGTGATTATTACTTCCATACCTTCGCCTCCCTGCTCAGTTGTCCACGAGGTCGATGAATTTCGCTTCCTTCGCCCCTGACAATTCGATCATGTTGTCCAGCACCTTCGAAGGTACGTCCTGGTCGACTATAAGGACCATCATCGCACATTTTCCGGACCTTCCGACCGCCATCTGCGCCACGTTGATGCCTGCCTCTCCCAGCGCCGTTCCGATATGGCCTATGACCCCGGCCGCATCCTCGTAGCGCACGTAGACCATGTCGCCGGACATGGGGACCTCGAAGCTGTACGCGTCGATGCCGACCAGCCTCGGCTGGCCGCCGAATACCGTTCCGCGTATCGTGCGGGACTTTCCTGCCGACACGACCTTGACCTCGATCACGTTCATGTAGTCCTTGGCCTCGTCTGTGGACGATTCCTTGATCGCTATGCCCTTGCCTTTGGCTATGGGGAGGGCGTTGATCATGTTGGCCTGACCCGGGCCTATGATGTTCTTCAGGACGCCGATGACCGTGTAGATCGTCAGCATCTTCGTCTGCTTGGAGGCGAGCCCGCCACAGTAAGTGATCTCCAGCTCGTCGATGGGGACGTTGCCGTTGATCTGGTGCGCCAGGACGCCCATGCGCTCCGCAAGCGGGACGTATGCCTCGGTCTCCGGGTCCAGCTTCCCGCGGGGTGCGTTTATCGCATTGGCGATGACCCCCTCTTTCAGGTATTTCACGACGTTCTCGGCGACCTCGGTGGAGACCCTCTCCTGAGCCTCCACGGTGCTGGCCCCCAGGTGGGGCGTTGTCACAAGGTTGTCGAGCTCCAGGAGCTTCTGCTCCGCCTGGCATATGGGCTCCTCGCACCATACGTCGAACGCGGCGCCGGCTATCCTATTGGACTTGAGGGCCTCGTAGAGGGCATCCTCGTCGACGATCCCGCCGCGGGCCACGTTGGCCATCCTGGCGTTGGGCTTCATCATGTTGAACTGGGCGGTGGATATCATGTTCCTGGTGTCAGGCAGCAGCGGGGTGTGTATGGTCATGAAGTCTGATATCTTCAGGACCTCCTCCAGCGTCGTGAGGCGGACGCCTATGCTGTCAGCCACGTCCTTGGGAAGGAACGGGTCGTATCCGACCATGGTCATATTGAAAGCCTTCAGGCGCTTGGCCACCTCTCCTCCTACGCGTCCGACCCCTATGATGCCCAGGACCTTGCCGTTCATCTCGACGCCCGTGTACTTGGAGCGCTTCCATTCGCCCCTGTGCATCGAGTCGTGGGCGAAGGGTATGTTCCTCGCCAGAGTGAGCAGCATGGCGCAGGTGTGCTCCGCCGCCGAGAGTATGTTGGCAGACGGCGTGTTCATGACGAGTATGCCTTTCTCGGTGGCCGCGGGGACGTCGACGTTGTCGACGCCGACACCGGCACGGCCGATGACGCGCAGCTTCTTGCCAGCCTCGATCACTTTCTTGGTGACCTTGGTCCCGGACCTTATGATCAGGCATTCGTAATCGGCGATCTCCTTGCAAAGGTCGTCCTCCGAGAGATCGGGTTTCACATCTACCGGGAAACCGGAGTCCCTCAGGATCTTGAGGCCCTCTTCGTTGAGAGGGTCGGAAACCAGGATTCTAGTGGTCATTTCATTTCCTCCAGTATTTCGTCCATCGCGGACAGGAGCCTCTTCACCCTGTCTGTGGTGAGGTCTCCCATGTGTCCGATCCTGAACGTCTTCTCTTTGACGCCGCCGTAGCCGTTGGATATTTCGTACCCGCGGGACTTCAGCGATGCGTGGAATTTGTCGAAATCGAGGGCGCCGCGGTTGAGGACGCCTATGGTGTTTGACTGCACCCCCTTGTCGGGGAACATGCCGTTGAGCTTCCCGGACCATGCTCTGACAAGGTCCGCCATCTCCTGATGCCTCCTGTACCTTGCGGGCATGCCCTCGGCCAGCGCCTTGTCCAGCTGGAAGTCCAGGCCGTACATCAGCGATACCGGGGGGGTTGTCAGCGCGTAGTTGTCGTCGCTCTGCTTCTTGATCTTCAGCAGATCGGTGTAAAAGCCGCGGTTGGAAACTGTGGCGGCCTTCTTGAGCATCTTCTCGGAGCAGAGCATGATCCCCAGCCCCGGCGGCAGGGCAAGCGCTTTCTGCGTTCCGAATATCAGTGCGTCGGGCCCCATCTTCTCGACCTCCAGGTCCATGGCGAAAGCGGATGTTACGGCGTCGACTACTACTAGGGCGTCCGAGCTCTGCCTGCGTACCTCGTCCGCTATTGCGGTCGAATCGCTGAAAACGCCCGTCGAGGACTCGTTGCTCACCCAGTGGACCGCCTCGATGTCCTTCTTGACGCGTCCTTCTATGTGTTCGGGCCTTATGCCCTTGCCCATGGGCACTTCGACCTTGTCGACGTTCTTGCCGTTGAGCTGGGCGACCTCGATGGACCTGTCGCCGAACGAGCCGCCGGTTATCCCCAGCGACCTTCCTGCGATCCCGTTCCTAACCGCGCCTTCGATCATGACGGTGGCGGAGCCCGAGACCATGAAGACGTCCATATCGGTACCGAGGGCCTTCCTGGTCTTCTCGACTATCCCCTCATGGAGCTTCTTGTATTCTTTGGATCTGTGGGTTATCATTGGCCTGGCCATGGCCTGGAGGGCCTCTGGCTCTACGTTTACTGGGCCGACCGTGAAAAGTTCTCTGCTCAAATGGAATCCCTCTGCCCATCCTGCCAGATGCAGGCGAACGTGGACGGCTATGCCCTAACCTATATTTATTTTGACGGACGCGCGTACGTTCAGAGGTCGGCGAGGAATTTCTTTATCCTTTCGAAGCCCGCCCTTATCTGATCTTCGCTGGTGGCGTAGGATATCCTGAAGAATCCCTCTCCTGCCGGCCCGAATGCAGACCCCGGGGTCACGGCCACATGGGCCTGCTCAAGGAGCCTGGTCGCAAGAACGGCCGACTTGATCTCCGGCTCGTACCTTGGGAACAGGTAGAAAGCTCCCTGCGGGGAGTTGACGTCCAGTCCCTTCATCTCGGTGATGAGGTCGATCGACAGGTCCCTGCGCTGCTTGAACTCCCTGATGAACCTGCAACGGTCGTCCTGGTTGCCCTTGAGCGCTTCGACGGAGGCCTGCTGTGCGAAAGAAACGCAGCAGGATATCGAATGCGACTGCAGCTTGTTCAGGTTGGAGATGCACTCTTCGCTTGCTATCGCCCATCCGATCCTCCAGCCGGTCATGGCATAGGTCTTGGAAAGGCCGGAGACCGTGATGGTCCTGTCGAACATATCGGGGAAAGACGCGATGGAGACGTGCTTCCCGTCGTAGATGACCTTCTCGTAGATCTCGTCGGAGAGGACCAGCAGGTCGTGTTGGATGGCGATGGACGCTATCTGCCTGAGCACGCTTTCCGGCAGTACGCAACCGGTCGGGTTGGAAGGCGAGTTGATGATTATCATCTTGGTCTTGGGGGTCACCGCCGCCTCTATCAGGGCCGGGTCGACGATGAATTCCTCTTCGAACTTTGTCGGGATGAAGACCGGTACGGCGCCCGCGAGGCGGATGCACGCCTCATAGGATACCCATGCCGGGTCGGGGAGTATGACCTCGTCCCCCGGGTCGAGGTATGCGAGGCATGCCATGAAGATAGCCTGTTTGGTGGGCGTTATCAGAACGTTGGCGCCCCTGCAGGGAATGTTGTTCTCGGCGACGGCCGTCTCGGCGACCGCGCGTCTCAGCTCCGGGATGCCCGGGGACGGCGTGTAATGGGTGAACCCGCTGTTCAGAGAACCGATGCATGCGCCCACTATGTTGGACGGCGTTGTGAAGTCTGGCTCTCCCATCGAGAACGAAATGATGTCCTGGCCCTCCGCCTTCAGTCTGCTGACCTTGTTAGAAATCGCGACAGTCCCTGATGCCGGAATATTCTTGAGTCTCTCTGAAACCATGTAGCGCCTCTCGGTTTACCGTACGGTTATCTTTTAGGTGTATATAATGGACCCGTCGCCTCACGTCAAAATCGATTTCAACCTTCCGTTGTCTGCGGCGTTCTTTATGTCCATCGCCATGCGTCCGCCGGTGCTCAGACCCGGATATACGAATTCGGCGTAGGGCGAACCGGATATGAACGGGTTCGTGCCGGCGACGATCCTAGCGGATATCTCGAAAACCTTGAACTGGAGCTTGTCGTTGACCACCGTCTCGAGGCAGAACGGGCCCCATATCCCGCCGAACATCTCGTATGCCCGGTCGACGACCCTCTGACCCATCTCCAGTGCCTTGGGCAGCAACGACTCGCGCAGGACGACCGGCGTGTTCCCGGTGACCACGAACGACGGGTATAGGCCATGTCTCTTCGAGTCCTCGATGGACCCGAGCTTGTACATCTCGTCTATGTTGCTCTCGTCGCGGCGGTCCATGGACAGGAGCTCGATGGAGCCTCCATGGTCGCACCTGTAGCCGTCGGCCTTGAAGTTGTCGTAGAAGTAGTGGATGTAATATCTTGTTCCCAGGCAGTACTCCTGCACCGTGTAGGGCTGGGTGTTGTCGATGGACATCTTGAAGTCCGGGTAGTCCTTGGCTATGAAGAATCCGCGGCCTCCTTTCGCGCCGTGGTACTTGACCATGACAGGCTCGTGTATCTCCCTGGCATCGGATATCAGACGGGGCATCGGGACGCCGGCGGATGTTATCCACTCCCTCTGCATCGCCCTGTCGGACTCCCATGAGAGGACGGCGCGGTTGCCGTAGGAGGGCACGGCGAAGTCCTCGAACCTCTTCGTGCCCATGTACTCCACGAACGAGCCGTGGGGGATGATGACGGTGTTCATGTCGTGAAGCTCGCCGATGCGCGACTCCATATCGTCGAAATCGGCGTACCTTATGATCTTGTCGGGCTTGGCGAGCGGGAACGCATCGTAGTACTTGGTGTCGTGAGAAATGGTGAGTCCCAGCGTCTTGAAGCCCATCTTACGGGCCCCATGGAAGATCTGGAGAGAAGAATGCGAGCATAGCGTCGCTATTGTTATTTCCGCGGGATCGTACCCGTCGAGAATCTCATCGATCTTCTTCTTGGGAACCATATCCTATGATAGATATGGTGCATTTAAAGATTAGGTCGGGACCCGCGCGGGAGTGATTCGGAATAATCGGCGACCCTTCGGGTTAAGTTTTATAGGCGGCAATGCGTAGGCGGGAACACCGCGAAAGCGGAGGTCGATAAAATGAACGAACAAGAACTAACACCCCACTTTGAAGAACTGAAAAGGGTGCTGAAAGACAAGGTCGACGACGAAAGGATCATGAACGAACTGAAGAAGTACGTCAACGAATTCCACGTGACCCCCCAGGCCGCTATAAGGGGGATACTGAGGAAGTTCGGGGCTCTGGAGGAGTCCCCGTTCCGTTCCTCGTCCTCCCTGGTCAAGAAGATCGGGGAGCTGACCGGAAGCGAGGCGAGCGTGGACCTGCTGGTCAGGGCCATCTTCGTCGAAAAGAAGGACATAACCGTCAAAGGAAGCCCGAAGACGATAATATCCGGTCTCATAGGAGACGAGACGGGCACGGCTTCCTTCACCGTCTGGGAAGGCAAGAACGTTGAGATGGAGAAGGGCTCCGTGTACTGGCTGAGGAGCGCCTACGCCAAGATGTGGAACGAGAAGGTCCAGATCAACATCGGGGCACGCGGCGGCGTGGAGAAGGCCGAGGGCATGAGGGTCGACGTCCCCGACAGGAGCATCTCCATGGAGTCCTCCGAGGCGAAGATCGGAGAAATCGCAGGAGGCATGGGCAACGTCACGGTGACCGGCCGCATAATCTCCGCGGAAGAGCGCAACGTTACCGTCAAAGGAGAGCCGAAGACCGTCTACTCCGGAATGATAGCGGACGACACGGGAAAGATACAGTATTCCGCCTGGAACGACTTCGGCCTGAAAGAGGGCGAGACCGTTCGCATCAAGAACGCCTACATACGCTCCTGGAAGGGCATCCCCCAGCTGAACATGGGCGACAGATGCGAGGTCAGCAGGGTGGACGACACCTTCGGCAACGATATCGCGGACACCGTAAACACAAAAAAGATCGGCGACATCGTCAGGACAGGCGGCGGGCTCGACATAAACGTCGTGGGCACCGTCGTTGACATGAGACGCGGGAGCGGCCTGATAGAGCGCTGCCCCGAATGCAACAGATCTATAATCAACGGGGAGTGCCAGGCACACGGCAGGGTCGAACCTGTCATGGACCTGAGGATGAAGCTCACCCTGGACGACGGGACGGGCGCCATCAGCGCGATAATCAACCGCGAGCTCACCGAAAGGCTCACGGGAGTGACCCTGGGGATGGCCGAGGGGCTCGCGAAGGCCAGGGGCAGCATGGAGCCCGTGGAGAGGGAGCTTGCGAAGACCATGCTGATCAGAAGGCTTTCCCTGACCGGGAACGTCATGAGCGACGACTACGGGCCGATGATGATCGTCAGGGCCGCCGAGGTCGTCAAAGAGGACGTGACCGCAGAAGCTGAGAAACTGCTCAGCGAAGTGGAGGCCTCCCTATGAACGCCAGGGAGACGGCGTGGAGGCTGTTCGCGGGAGAGCTCAACAGTTCTTCGGCCTCGGTCAAAGGGAACGAGGAGATGTCGCCCACCTATGTGGTCACCCGGCTGGGCGCCATGGTGAACAGGGTCATGGTCGCAGGCGTGCTCACCGAGAAGGAGAACATAGGAAGCGAGGACGAGCCGCTCTGGAGGGGGCGCGTCCAGGACGTGGGCGGGAGCTTCTTCATAAACGTGGGGAAATTCCAGCCCGAGGCGGCGTCGGCCATAGCCGAGCTGGAAGTTCCTGCTTTCGTAGCCATCGTGGGAAAGGTGAAGACCTACACCGCGGACGACGGGAGGGTGTTCGTATCCGTGAGGCCCGAGACGATAGTCCAGGTCCAGGAGGATGTGCGCAGGCAGTGGATCCTCAGCGCGGCCAGGTCCCTCTGGGACCGCCTGATCAGGATGAAGAAGGCCATCGCGGTGAACAGCACCTCGGAGAAGGACCTGACGGCCGCCGGATTCGCTCCGGAGGAGGCGAAAGGCATAGACCTCGCCCTGAACCGGTACGGGATGCCTGACTCCTCGCCTTACGTGAAGACGATACAGGATGCCCTCAGGATGCTGCTCCCCGGCAGCGTGATAGACTTCGGGTTCCCCGAGGATGTTGGAGGTTCTCCCGACGAGATCGAGATGGACCCGGAGCAGTCCTCGGCGGACCGCCAAGATATGGAGGACACGATACTCCGCATAATCACCGAGCTGGACACGGACGGCCGCGGGGCGCCGAGGGACGAGGTCGAGAGACGTGCGGAGGCCGAGGGCATCTCCGCCACCGAGCTCGAGGAGATATCCGACATCCTGATGGACAACGGAATGGTATACGAACCGGACCTGAAAAGGCTCAAGCGCATAGACTACTGATGCGCTCCCGAAACCTCTTACATCATTTTCTGTACATGACCGCGGATGCGTATCCGACCACCGCACCCGGATCTCCGCCCAGGGAGTCGTATGAATCCGAATACTTCAGTATCTCCGCGCTGTCCGGGCGGGATGCTGCGATCGCGGCCGCTATGGGACCGTATCCGCATGCCGATATGCCCTTCGACCTTACAGCGTGGAATATTCCGTCCGGGTCGAGGGCGGCGATCCTTCCGATGATCTCCGCATCGAGGGCCGCAGCCCTCTGTTTCGGAATGTAGTGGGACATGTCGCTGGACGCTATTATCACGACGTCCCTCCCCTCGCAGGCATTCGCAAGGATCTCTCCCAGGCGCCGCGCGGTAACGGGGTCCTGCCTGGACATTATGATCGGGACTATGTGCGGGTCCGGGTCGATGTACTGGATGAATGGCACCTGCACCTCCACCGAGTGCTCCAGCATGTGGGCGTTTGCGCTGTCTGGCACCATACCCTTCAACGCACCTGCCACTTCGCGGTCGGTCCTGCACGGCCCCATCGGGGTCAGATAATCGTCGGAGCACATGACGAAATCGAAGGGGACGCCGTGGTGGTCTGGACCGATTATCACGTAGGTATCGGGCAGGCCGTCCTCCTTGATCCGTTTGTAAACGTGGGCGGCGTTCATGCCTGAAGCCATGTACCCTGCATGCGGCGATACTGCAGAAACGATGCGCCTGGCACTTCCCTCGGGGCCAGGCATTCCAGGGCCCAGCCTATGGCGGAAGCATGATTCGATATCTCGGACGAGGTCCTCCTTTTTCAGAGGATAGAAACGCCCTGCGACTGCCGGGTAGCGCATGTATAAGGTAATGGAGTTTGGGTAAAAGGTTTTTTACCGGGATCAGAGCTTCGCTTCGAAGTCCTCTATCTCCATCTTGAAGTCGGCGGGGTCCTTCAGGTCTCCGCGGGCCACAAGCACCTCACGGGTGAGGAGCCAGTACACGCATGCGAGCGCACGCCTTCCCTTGTTGTTGGTGGGGAGGATGAGGTCCACGTTGCGGGTCTCGTTGTTGGCGTCGCACATTGCGATAATGGGGATTCCTAGGTTCAGAGCCTCGTTGAGCGCCTGTTTGTCGGCAGCGGGGTCCGTGACCAGCAGGATCTCGGGCTCGACGAAGCCGGGGTTGACGGGGTTTGTAAGGGTTCCGGGAACGAAACGTCCTGCGAACGCTGGTGTCCCGATGGCCTTGGAAAACTCCCTGGCAGGCCTCTGGCCGTACTGCCTGGCGGAGACCACGAGTATCCTCTTGGGGTCGTAGCGTGCGAGCATCGCGGCGGCGACCCTGATCCTCTCGTCGGTCTTCTGTACGTTGAGAACGTACAGGCCGTCCTGCCTGACCTTGTATATGAAATCCTTCATATCGGCGCTTTTCTGCTGGGTACCGATGTGGACACCGGATGTAAGGTATGTGTCCTCGGGTACAAGCAGTTCGGTTTCGATTTTAACGCTATCCTCGTCGCTCATGTAAAAATGCCTCTTAGTTTCTAACGACAGTGATCGGGATCATGTCCTTGTCATATTCCAGCATGGCTATGTCTATGGGATCGATCAGTTTCTCGGAGTAATCCACGAGCACCGGGGCGCCGTATGAAATCTGCAACGCCCTGGAACCGATGATCCTAGCTTTCTCAAATCTAGTGTACTTCATGTTCACCACACAGGATGTCCCTCTATCAGGGTGACCGATATAAACCTTTTGCAATTTTCGGGGCGCCTATTTTTATTTGTTAGTTGAACACTAATAACGCGCGCGAGAGGCGTGCAAGCATATTTTTACAGCAAGCGACATGGCGTTAAAGATGGCTGACGAGCTTACCGTCTGCGCGGCCGCCTTCTTCCGGAACAAGGGGAGGGACGTGGTCGCCGAAAAGGAATTCACCATGGGCATTTCGCTGGACCTCAGATGGATGTCCGTAAAAGAATCCAAGGCACTTATGGACGCGATGGTGTCTTCCGGGGTCCTTGAACTCAAGGACGGCTTCCTAAGGCCCAAGTTCGACGGTTCCGCCCTCGACATCCCTATGGCCTACAGGCCGTCTCCCGAACTGATCGCATCGGTGACATCCGGCAATAAGGGCAAAAAAGCCGCCGAAGGGCTTTTCCCGGAGATGGTCTCGATGGCGGAAAAGAGCGGAATGAGGAAATCTGGCTATATAGCTGCGTGCAACGCCCTTCAGAAAAAACTAGACGTTGACATTGAGGTTGCAGGAGTCATAGTCCTCAGGGACATCGGGGCGGACGTGTCTTCCCTGTACGGAAGAGTACGCGACGCTGTGCTGAAGAAGTGAGGCTCACTTCTTCTTTATGAAATCGCCCAGCGTCATTTTGCCCGAGGACCCGCCTCCGGTCGACTGCCCCGCTCCCGACGACACCGTTTCCAGGAGTTTGATGTCGAGAGCCTTCTCTATCTTCTTGATCAGCTTGTCGTCCGGAACAAGCCTGTTGGCCTCGATCTTGGCCATCGTGCCTTTCTTCTCTCTTATGGAATCGGAAAAAGCGTCCAGGTCCATTCCCTTGGCTTCTCTGGCCTCGCGTATCGTCTTGCCATAGTTCTCGATTACCTCGACGGTCTTTGCCTGGGCGTATACGTCTTTGGTCCCCATCCTTTTCTCGCGCCTCTCGAGCCTCTGCTCTATGACCGTCCTGCTGCCGCCGGTGGACTGTCCGGAGGACTGGGAGGACGACAACGCCTTATAATCATCTCCGAATCTGGCACATTCGGGACACACCTCTAGTTTCGCGCCGTCGATCATCACCGATCTGGTGGGCGCGCTCTTACCGCACATCTCGCAAGGCATCAGACCTCAATTGTGCGGTCTAATAATTAATAACTGCGATTGCTGACACACGACACGCGTGTTAATGACGAAAAGTAATAAAGAAGAGAGCGTATAGCCTCTGGGATAACATGGTTGATCAGGCCGAAGGAGAGACTGCGGAACTCAAAGCGAAGATCGTGTCGCTGGAAGAAAGGAACGTACGTCTGATGGAAGATCTTCAAAACGCCGAGAACGAAAAGCGCTTCTCGGAAAGCGAGCTGTTCAGGCTCCAGAAGGACCTTACCAGGGTACGTACCGAGCTGGAGAGGCTGAGGAGCCCCCCGCTCATAATAGGCTCCCTACGCGACGTGCTGCCTGACAACCGCGTGGTGGTTAAGAGTTCCACGGGGCCGGATTTCATCGTTTCCGTTTCCGAGTACGTCCCGAAAGAGGACCTGATACCTGGAGCAAGGGTCTCGCTCAACAAGCAGACGCTTGCGCTCATGAACATACTTCCGTCCTCGCTCGACTCCATAGTCACCGGGGCGGAGATAATAGAGAAGCCGGACATCACATACGACGACATAGGCGGGCTGAAGCAGCAGATGCTCGAGCTTCGCGAGGCCGTAGAAGACCCCCTGCTCAGGCCGGAGCTCTACACCAAGGTCGGAATAGAACCCCCCAAGGGAGTCCTGCTCGTAGGTCCCCCCGGGACCGGCAAGACGCTTATGGCCAAGGCTGTGGCCAACGCAACGAACGCCACCTTCGTCAGGCTTGTGGGCTCCGAACTGGTCCAGAAATACATCGGCGAAGGGGCCAGACTGGTCCGCGAGCTGTTCGAGCTGGCGAGGGACAAGGCGCCCAGCATAATATTCATCGACGAGCTTGACTCCGTCGGGGCGAAGAGGTTGGATGCCGCCACGTCAGGAGACCGCGAGGTCCAGAGGACCCTCATGCAGCTCCTGGCCGAACTCGACGGCTTCAAGCCCTCCGGCGACGTCAAGATCATAGGGGCGACCAACAGGCCGGACATCCTGGATGATGCGCTGCTCAGGCCCGGAAGGTTCGACCGCATAATAGATGTCGGGATGCCGGATTCGGACGGCAGGCTGCAGATCTTCAAGATCCACACGTCCCACATGAACGTGGGCGGCGATGTCAACCTCAAGATGCTCGCCGAGATCACCGATACCGCTTCCGGTGCGGAGATAAAGAGCATATGCACGGAGGCGGGCATGTTGGCCATCAGGGATGGCCGCGACACCGTCACCATGAGCGACTTCATGAGGAGCAAGGAAAAGGTCATGGAGGCCGGACGCAACAAGATAAAGGCCGCGCCGGCCTATATGTTCGGCTGATATCAGTCGTCTATCTCGCCCGGTTCCGCGTCCTCGCCGCCGTAGAAGCACAGCTGCGATGCGGCATATATCTCCGCCATGCCTATGGACTCCTTAGCTGAGACTCCCCTCACCTCGCCGAAAACGCCCATGGAGTCCATGGCCTTGAACAGCTCGGCACCTACGACCGTCTGGGGATTGGAATCTTGCTCCATCAGGTCGTAATAGAGGGAGTCCGGGTCGGTGAACCACCCCAGCATCCTGTCTCTTTCTTCGTCGGAAAGCATATCCGACTTGGACAGAAGGCCGAAAGTCGGGAGTTGGAGCCTGAACTGCACCAGCGCTGAAAGGGTCATCGACGTTACGAAGCCGTTGGGATCTTTGCAGAGGGCGGGGTCCGAAAGATAGAGGAGCATGGAGCTTTCCCTGCCGAAGGCTTCGACCGTCATCTTCGAGGACTCCCTGAACGCGAACAGCTCCAGCTGTCCGGGGGTGTCGATCAGCAGATAGTCGGACCTCATCGTGTTGACGACGTCGGTCATCTTTGAAATGTTCATGGCCATCAGGTCGGCCGCCACGATCTGCGCCCCGTTGGGACCCAGACCGTATTCCTCCATGACCTCGGCCGTGTTGACCCATTCGCGGATGTCCACGTCGGGCTCGTACGGGAGGGTGTCGGTACCGGGGTCAAGGTTCAGAAGCAGAGCGTCGAAACCCTGCTCGTCCAGCCAGTTCTTGTAAGCCGCGACCAGGGTGCTTTTGCCACAGCCTGCGGTGCCGACGAAAAAGATGTTCTTCATGTCCACTGAGAGCCCATATACCGATTTAAGGTTGATTGGCCTCCGCAACAGATGCGGGAAGCATTACCGTTATTAACCCCTGGACTAATTCCGTCGCATGATATCTGAAAAAAAGAGCGGTGGCGCCTTCGCCGTACTTAGCATAATGGCCGCCTCCCTGTTCTTCATATTGATGATAATTTCGATCGCTGACATGCCAGGCTGGGCGTTTGGAGAGGACCTCATCGAGGAAATCTCATCATCCGATTCCGGCGTGTACATGAGGTCCGGAATGGCCCTTGGCGGAATGCTCCTCGCTTTCGGTTCCATCGGCATGGTTTTCAACGGAGGCCGCCCCGGCAAGACCGCGGAGGGCGTCCTCCTGATGATCTCCGGAATACTCCTCGTGTGGGTTGCGTTCTTCGAGCACACCGACCCCATACACGAAGTCGCGCTGATGCTTTTTATCATCACTTTCATCCTTGCTGCGATCGCATCGATATACGACGACTTCAAGGATAACCGCAGCATGATCTTCGGTTCGCTGACCGTGCTCCTTCTTGTTGTCTGGATCGGGTCGTACGCGGCCTACGAACCCGCTATGTACCAGATGGTTTGGATCATCGAAGCGGTCATCTGGGTCATAGCGAGGGGCATAAACGGCCTCTGTGAACCAACGATAAATAAGAGGAAGTGAATCCCGAGGTAAGGTAAGTAAAATGACAGTTAGACCTAAGATCGTAAAAGCCGGCTTCTGGTTCGGTATTCTGGGCGCTTTGATTGCGGGCATCGCAACGATAATGGCCTTCGTTCCCGAGACGGCAGAGGCGGCCAACATGTGGCTGGGCGCCCTGGTCGTAGTGCTTTTCTTCGCTCTCGCGGGATTGTTCACGAACGACGGCTCCGTAGGCTGGGGCGTCGTGGTGTTCATGGCCGCCCTCGCCACCGGCGTGGCCGTAGCGGTAACCATGTTCGGGGCGATGGAAATCTGGTTCGGCATCATCATCACTGTCATCGGTGTGATCGAGATCGTGATCGCGGCCAACTCCATGACCGGACGCTGGATAAAGGCGGACAGGCTGGTCAGATAAACAATAAGACCGCCCGGAACTTCTGGGCGGTTTATTTTCTATATAACAAATATATCCCTACCTACAATAAAAACGGTAGATTTATAACTGTTTTTTTCCATCGAGATACGTGGACGATAAATACACATCCGCACTGAAAAGGATAGCTTTGCTGGGCGGTATGGAAGATTATATCGCTGTCTCCTCCAGAGAACTGGGGGATACGCTTGAAATGAGCCAACAATCCGCATCCAAGCGCATACTGGAGCTTCTCGACGAGAAGTTGATCGTGCGCGACCTGGGTGCCAGGAGGCAGCGCATAAAGCTGACCCAGAATGGGATAGACGAGCTTAAGCGGGAGTACAACGAATACCGCAGGATATTCGAGCTCACCGACCACGTGACCCTGAGGGGGCACGTAGCCTCGGGCATGGGCGAGGGAGGATACTACATATCACAGCCCGGCTACATCGAGCAGTTCCAGGACAAGCTGGGATTCAGGCCTTTCGAGGGCACGCTGAACATTGCCGTCAACAAGGAGGACACCGGTAAACTCGAAGTCCTCAGGGGCACCGCCGGGCAGCTGATCACAGGCTTCGAGAGCGAGGGGCGCACCTTCGGGAACGTGGTCGCATACAAGGCCAAGATAAAGAACATAGACTGCGCCATCGTGGTCCCTGAGAGGTCCCACTACGCAGACGTGATCGAGGTGGTGTGCCAGTATCACTTGAGGCGCACTCTGAGCCTTAGCGACCGGGACCCCATCGAAGTCAGGGTCAACATCTGATCTTCACCTTAGGCTGTTCATCACCGACCTGAAGATCATCATGCCGTCCCCCTCTACGGAGCCGGGGTTCCTCGTCCAGTCCGGGCGGGTGAAACGGGTCATTACGCGCTCGGGGTGGGGCATCATGCCCAGGACGTTCCCGGCAGGGTTGCATATTCCCGCTATGTCCGAGGGCGAACCGTTGGGATTCCATGGATATTCAGCGTCGCTTCCGTCGGGGTTGACGTAACGGAACACTATCTGGCCGTTGTCTTCCAGCTTGTTTACGAAATCCGGGTCGTTGCTCATGAGCTTGCCCTCCGCGTGCGCTGAAGGGAACATGACAAGGCTCTTCCTCGGAATCTCGGAGACGAACAGGCATTTTCCGTTGTCGTCGTTCCTGAGGACCGTGGGGCGGCATTCGAACCTTCCGGAGTCGTTAGTGTAGAGCGCGGCCGTCGGGGTCTCCGACATGGTCCCCTCCAAAGCGGGCAGAAGGCCCAGTTCGACCAGGATCTGAAATCCGTTGCACACTCCGAGAACCGGCTTCCCCGACTCGACGAAGCTCTTGAGCTGCGGACCCATCAAACTTTTGATCCTCGCCGCGAATATCGCTCCGGCCCTCACGTAGTCTCCGGCGGAGAACCCTCCGGGGAATGCCAATATATCGTATTCTTCCAAGCTCCGGCCGAGGCCCGCGGGAGCGTTCCTCTCCATCTGCTTAAGGTGTACCTTCTCCGGAACGGCGCCCACCATGCTGAAGGCGTCTGCCATCTCATCCTCGCAGTTCGTACCCTCTATCCTGAGTACGCACACTTTGACGTCTTTCACGATTGTCCCCCCATGATCTTCCAGATAGGGTCGTTCCATGCCTTGCGCATGTCCTCGACCTCTATTATCACTCCGGAGTCCCTTATGTTCATCGAATTTCCGCCCGTCTTTCCTATGTTGTGGGCGGAGCCTCCCATTATCTTCTCGAACTCCTCCGCGTTCTCTTCGGAGACCTCGGCTATCCAGCGCGTGTTGCTCTCGGAATATAGCACCTTGCGGGGCGACATGTCTGCCGCCTTCCTGAGGTCCAGGACCGCGCCGGTCTGTCCGGAGATGCACATCTCCGCCACGGCGACGGCTATGCCTCCGTCCGAGCAGTCGTGGCAGCTTGATATCAGACGCATGTCCATTGCCCTGAGCATTTTTCCGGTGAGTTCGCGTACGTTATCCGCATCGACGGAAGGTACGACGCCCTGTTTTCCTCCGAAGACACGGTAAAGCAGCGATCCACCCCTCTCCTCTTTGGTCTCGCCTATGACATATATCCTGTTGCCCGGGCCCTTGAAATCTGCGGTGACGGCTTTCGATATGTCGTCGATTATGCCGCAGCACAGCATCATGGGCGTGGGGAGGATCGATGCTCCTCCCGGTGCCTCGTTATAGAGGCTCACGTTGCCCGATGGGATGGGTATGTTGAGCGCCTTTGCGAAATCGCCTATTCCGCGGACGGCCTCTCTGAGCTCGCCGAGCCTTTCAGGCTTCTCCGGGTTCCCGAAGTTCAGGCAGTCGGTCAGGGCGTTCGGCATTGCTCCGACGGCGACCACGTTGCGCCAGGCCTCGTCCACAGAGGACATGCCTCCCCTGTACGGGTCCAGCGCGGTGAACCAGGGGTTGCATCCTATGGCCGCGGCCAGCCCCTTGCGGCTGGAAGGCACCGGGCGTAGGACCGAGGCGTCCCCCGGCCCGGTCTTGTTCATCTCGCCGACCATGGGGTGCAGTACCGTTGCGGCCCTGACCTCGTGGTCGTACTGCCTTATCGCCCACTCTTTCGATGCCACGTTGGGATCGGATAGCAGCTTGAGTATCACCGTGCGGTCGTCGGGAAGGCGGGGGGAGCGCTCGTTCTCCATCGAAGAGACCTGCGGAGCGACGTACGGCCTGTGGTAGAGAGGGCCGGTGGTCAGGAAATGCTGGTCCATGTCGAATATCTGCTCCCCGTGCCAGAATATACGGGTGCGTCTGGTGCCCGTGGTCATCGCCACGGGGGTCGCCAGCACATCCCAGGAATCGAAGACAGCCAGGACCTTTTCGAGGTTCTCCGGCCTGCAAGTGCACATCATGCGCTCCTGTGACTCGGACACCCATATCTCCCAGGGAGCGAGTCCCGACTCCTTGAGGGGGACTTTTTCGAGGTCCACGTCGGCCCCGCAGCCGGCGTCGAGGGCCATCTCACCGACGACGCAGCTTAGGCCTCCTCCTCCCAGGTCCTTCATGCCGGTGATGAGGTGCTTTGCGTTCACCTCGAAACATGCATGCATGACCGGCTCCTTGGTTATGGGGTCCCCCAGCTGCACCGCGCCCCTCGAATCTTCGTCGGACGTCTCGGTCAGGTCGCGGGAGGCGAAGTTCACCCCGTGTATGCCGTCGCGGCCTGTGCGGCCGCCGATGAGCACCATGACCTCCCCGGGTCCGCCGGCATAGTTCTTGGCGAGGTCGGCGCGTTTCACTATCCCTAGGCATGCGACGTTCACCAGGCAGTTCCCGGTGTACCTCTCGTCGAAGAACATGCCTCCTGTGATGGTCGGTATTCCGACCTTGTTACCGTAGTCCCTTATCCCCGAGACGACCCCGCTCATCAGATAGCGGGGGTGTTTGGTCCCCGGCGGCAGATCGCCCTTCCTGTCGGGATATCCGAAGCACAGAGGGTCTGCCAACGCGATGGGCTGCGCCCCCATGCACACAACGTCCCTTAGAATCCCGCCTATGCCCGTAGCCGCCCCTCCGTAGGGCTCCACAGCGGACGGGTGGTTGTGACTCTCGATCCTGAGAGCGTATCCGTGGTCTTCGTCGAACACCATCACTCCCGCATCGCCCCTGGAAAGGACATCGTCGCGTCCTATCCCGAATACGAACTCCTTCAGTATGGCCTTGGAGCTCTTGTAGCAGCAATGCTCGCTCCATGCCTGGCCAAGGGACTGGAGCTCTATGTCGGTGGGCTCCCTGCCCTCTTTGACGAAGTATTCCTTTATCGTCTTCATCTCGTCGAGGGACAGGCTGAGCGCCATGTCGCCGGATATTTTCGCAAGGTCTTCGTCTGAAGCTTCTCTCAACGAGACGTCGAAAAGCTCGTAGGGCTTGTCGCGCCTGGTCATCAGGTCCTTGACCATTTGATCATCTCACGGTCACTTTGAAGTTCTGTATCACGGGGTTCGCGAGGAGCTTTTTGCACATCTCCTCTCCCTCGGAGACCGCTTCCTCGCCGGTCCCTTCGACTTCGATGTCGTAGACCTTCACGGTCTTTACCTCGCCGACACCTTCGAATCCTAGGGCTTCCAAGGCTTTCTTGGTGTTTTTGCCCTCAGGGTCTGCCACCCCTTTCTTGAGCTCAATGCGGATCTCTATTACTGCCATTGTTACGAGTAATTGCGCGCACCGATTAATATGTTATGAAAATCAGGGTAGGTGACGCTTCCTTCCGAAGACGAGGTATCCCGTGTGTCCCAGCATCTCGAAGGAAGGGCGGACTCCCCCGGGATGGACCTCCATCCCCCTCTGGAGATTCTCCATGGCCTTCACTCCGGCGAAGCCGCGCTCCCTCAGTGCCAGCACCGAAGACTCGAGCTGGTTGGCGTTTGGAACGTATATGCATATCCTCCCTCCCGGCCTGAGATGCGGCAGCATGTTATCCAGGGCCAGCCACGGGTCCGGCATGTCCATGGTCAGTGCGTCGGCGGTAAATTCGAATTCTACGTTCTTCGCGTCTCCGATCACGCAATCCCAGCACACTTCCGCGCCTGTGCGCGAAACGTTGCGTCTGGCTCTTTTGGCGTTCTCATCCTTGAGCTCGACTGTCAGGACTTTTCCGGACGGTGCCACGGAGTTGAGCAACGCCGTGGTCAGACCTCCGGATCCTGCGCCCACCTCTATTACCGCCGATCCGCTCCTGATGTCGCAGTTGAGTATTATCGTCGCCGCGTCCTTGGGCGTGATGATCTGCGCACCCCTGTCCAAGGATTCGATTAGCTCTATGACCCCGGGTCTGAAAACGGTGAAATCCGCCCCCGCTATCTTGACCGAGGAACCGTCTTCTGCACCGGCGAACCTTGAACCGTCCACCGTCCCCAGCGATTGCACCTTTATCATACCGAAAGACATCTTGAACCAGTATCTCTTGCCTGAGCCGTCCTCTAGATAGACCAGCTCCCCTTCTTGGAACGCCATGGTTGTCCGATGTCCTCCGGATTAATAACTTGTTTCGCTCACATCGTGTGGGCGGCGTAGGCCTGCTTCTCCGATCCCTTGCCGCAGACGATGCATTTTCCAGAGAACGCGGGAGCCTTGTAGGGAGTGCCCAGTATCTTGAATCCCGTGGAGTCCTCGAACCTGTGTCCGCACTCAGGGGACCCGCACCAGCACATCCTCAGGACTCTGTCCTTCTTTGTGTCGTCGAGTTCCGCCTTCGGCACGTCATCAATCGACGAGATGTCTGTGACACCGGACTCCTGGACTGACTTGGCCCTTGCGTAAAGCGTCGCTGAGATGTCGTCCAGAAGCATCCTGATGCCTGCAGACAAAGAGTCCATGGCGATGGCCCCTTTCTCCCCGGTGTCCCTCCTGGCGAAGGATATCACTCCGTTCTCCAGGTCCCTGGCCCCGATCTCTATGCGGAGAGGCACTCCGCGCATCTCCCACTCATAGTACTTGGCCCCCGGCCTCTCGTTCCTGTCGTCCAGCTTAGACCTTATGCCGGACTTGTTAAGTATGTCCGTTACAAGTTTGCATGCGTCCATGACCTCTTCCGGAGATTTCTTGGATATTATCGGTATGATCACTGCCTGGAACGGAGCTATGGGCGGAGGGAGGATCAAACCTTTATCGTCGCCGTGGACCCCGACGACCGCTCCCAGCAGACGCTCGCTCATTCCGAACGTCGTCTGGTGGGCGTGCTTGTGCTCTCCGTTAATGTCCTCGTACGTTATGTCGTAAGGCACCGAGAAGTTGGTGCGGTAGTGGTGTATCGAGCCGATCTGAAGCGTCCTGCCGCTGGGCATGACGGTGTCGATTCCCACGGTGTAGTAAGCGCCCGGGAATTTGTCCCAGTCCGTGCGCACCAGCAGGAAGTGCGGGAGGCAAAGCTCGTGGGAGATCTTCTCCAGCATGTCGATGTCCTCTTCGATCTGGCACTGTGCGTCCTCCTCCGTCGTGTGACATGTGTGGGACTCGAAGAAATGGATTTCTCTTACCCTTATGAACGCACGGGTCTGCTTGGTCTCGTAACGGAAGGTATTGACGATCTGGTATATTTTGAGGGGAAGGTCCTGATGAGACCTGATCCACAGCGAGAACATGGGGTACATCGCAGTCTCGGATGTGGGCCTGACGACCAGGGGCACGTCCAGCTCGTTCTCTCCGGCGCGTGTGACCCAGTATACCTCGGCGTCGAACCCTTTGATGTGCTCCTTCTCCTTCTTGAACTCGGTCTCCGGGATCAGGAGGGGAAAGTTGACCTCGCCGTGTCCTGTGGCGTCGAGCTCCCTGCGGGTATAGGAGTCGATCATGGTCATGACCTTCCATCCGTAGGTGGTCCATACGTTCATACCCTTGATCGGGTACCTTTTGTCGCAGAGGCCTGCGGTCTCGACTATCTCGTTATACCATTCGCTGAAATTCTCTTCCTTCTTCATGGGTTCACCGCTTGAGCGCTTCGGCGATTATCGGTGCGACCGATATGTGCGAAAGCTCGTTCTCGAGAGTGTTGCAACAGAGGATGGAGTCCAGCGAGCTGCCCGTGAGCCTCTCGATCGCATTGTTGACGAAGACGCCGTGGGTGCATGCGACCGAGATCGATTCCGCTCCTGCCTCTCTGAGGGCATGGGCGGCGGCGATGATCGTGCCGCCGGTGGATATCATGTCGTCCACGATCAGCACGTTCTTGCCCCTGCAGTCCATTTCCGCAGGCGCTATCTGGACGTCGGACCCGGAGAGGCGCGTCTTCTGCAGGTGGTCGTATTTCAGCCCGAGCCTGTCCGCCACGTCTTTGGCGCGCCCCAGGGCGCCCAGGTCCGGCGACAGGACGAGATCTATTCCTTTGTCGCTGAAGTATTCGGCGATGGCACCTGCGGCCTTCAGGTCGCGGTGGGTGCATTTGAAGTAGTCAAGTACGGACTCCTTGTGGATGTCGACGGTTATCACGTTGTCGCAATCGAGGCCCAGGTGCCTTATCATAACCCTTGCGCTCTCGGGTTCGCCCAGCTTGAAGACGCGGTCCTGCCTGGCATATCCGAAATACGGTATGACCAGCGTTATCGTCTTCGCGCCCAGGCGCCTGACGGCGTCCTGCAGAAGGAACATTTCGATGAGATTTCCGTCTGGGTATGTGTTCTGGACTATGACCACATCGTCGTTCAGTTCTTTGTGGTCTATCCTTGTGTAGCATTCCCCGTCGGGGAATCGGGTGGTGGCTGCCTGCACATATGTGTACCCGAGAATGGAGGCCAGCTCTTTGGCGAGGTCTCTGGATGACGATCCGCCTACGATTATCATGCTTCCGCGATATCGCTCGGATGATATTATCTTATCTGATTTGAGGCCTGCCGCTCATTAATGTTATATCGGACGAAACGTATCATCTGGGTATGCCTCTGCAGGACGTAGTGACCGAAGATAGGATCGAACGTTATCTGGACATCACAGCGAGGGCGATGGCCAAGCTGAAGGTCGCCGCACCCGAGAAGTCGTTCGGCAGAAGGATGGCGGAGGACTTCCTGAACATGGCCACTTCTTACTACGAGGACGCGAAACATTTCCGTGACGAGGGGGACCTCGTCACTGCGTTCGCGGCCGTGAACTACGCCCACGGATGGCTCGACTGCGGAGCCCGCATCGGGCTTTTCGACGTGGGCGGGGACGACGTCCTGTTCACTTTATTCGAATGATGCCCGCCTCGTCCGGGACTGCGGCGCAGGGCACCGCCCATACGTCGCCTACCAAGGACCTCACCTCCGACACTGGGGCGTTCGTGAAAATGCTGTTGCCGAGCATGCACATGGCTGCCATGAACCCTTTTTCCTCCAACGCTTCGATGGCCGCATCGGTCTCCCTGCTCCTGACCCCGGCCTCCGCGGAGAATCTGTTGGCTATCCTGAACAAGCTTTCCAAGGAGGGCCTCTCCATGTATTCCTCCATGGCCTCCGAACCGGCGTTCCTGATGCCCACGTATTTCTCCCTCTCCGAGAGCACGTCCCTGGTGTTCAGAGGCGGGCCGAGGACGGCCAAAGTGATCCTCCCCACATTGACGTGAAGGTCATCCACCTTCCCGAAGGGAGGTATACCGGCCACGGTCCTTACGGGCTGCTGGCATTTTGCCATTATACCTGCGACGTCACCTCTGCCGCCTCCTCCGAGAAGGTCCGCCACATGGGCTATGCGGTAGGCTTCCATCTTGCTCCTGCCGGTAATATGGCACATGCATATGGCAACTGCGACCGCGTCGGCGGCCGACATTCCGAACCCCTGCCCCACCGGCAGGTCGTGCCTTACGTTTATCTCGTATCCTCCGGAGGGGTCCGTGGACCTTACGACCCTCCTGATGATGTCGTCGCTTGCCGTACCGTCGTTGACCCTGGTGACTATGTCCTTCCCCGGCAGCGGGTTGACCTTTACGGTGGTCCCGAGGCTCAGCCTGATACCGGCACCCCTCGACCCCGCGCTGAGCGGGTCAAGTGACGTTATGGGTTGAAAGAAGCATGTTATGTGTCCCGGGCAGAACGCAGATATCATAGGCTCTCCGAACAGAAGTCCAGGATGAAATCGGATATAGCTATCTTGGTCCCGGATATGTCCGTCGACTTGAACTTGGTCACCAGGAGGGCGGAGGACGAAGACATGCCCGCCGCATCGATGTCGTTGGCGACCACTGCGCTGAGGCCGTACTCCTCCAGGCGGGCCCTGGCACGCTTGACCAGCTGCTCGTCTGTCAGTCCTGATTCCGCCTTGAACCCTATCACCTTGTCGCATTTCTGCCGTATCAGCGGAAGTACCTTTGGCACGGGTGCGAAGTCCGCCTCGAACTTCTCATCGCTGGGTATCTTGCCCCTGAACACATTCGTGGGTGCGAAGTCGGAAAGAGCGGCCGGCACTATGACTATCTCGTGGTCCAGCGATTCGACCATCTTTACGAGGTCCGCCACCGTCTGGAAGCGCCTGGACTTCACGTAGCTCGGAATCTCCACGTTGCACCCGCCCATCCAAAGCTCGACCTCCGCACCTCTTTCGAAGGCGCGTTTGGCCAGGGACACGGACATCGCCCCTGTGGAACGGTTGGTGATTATCCTCATGCTGTCGATGGGCTCCTCGCTGCGTCCGCCGACGATGAGTATGCGGCGACCGTCCAGGTCGTTGCCGCAGAGGAGTTTGAACGCCCATGCGACCACCTCCTCCCTCGAGGCCACCTTGGCCCTGACCCCGTCGGAGTGTGGACCTATGAACTTCACGCCCATCTGCTTCAGTTTCTCAACGTTCGCTTTGACGGCCGGGTTCCTCAGCATGGACTCGTGCATGGCAGGGGCTACCGCGACCGGTATGCCGTTTCCCAGCGCCACGGTGGCCATCGACGTCACGGTGGTGTCGTCGATCCCGTTGGCTATCTTGGATATGGTGTTCGCCGTTGCCGGGTATATCATCAGAAGGTCGGCGGTACGGGTGTCGCCCATCAGCTTAACGTGCTCGGTCTGTCCCGTCAGCCGCGTTATCGGTTTTTTTCCGGAAGCGAACTCGATGCTCTGCTCGGTGACGATGTCGCAGGCGGCCGAGGTCATAACCGGTATTACCGTGGCGCCGTGCCGTATCAGCTCCCGTATGGTGGAGAAACATTCCGTTGCGGCTATGCTGCCTGTTATCCCGAGCACTACTGTCTTTCCCTTCAGCCTGTTGCTCTTCTCACAATAGATCTCTTCAGACGGATGCATTTCACTCACCTAAGATTTTCATCGTTTCTCTAAGTAACTCGTCCCTCGGACGAGAAGCGTCTATTACGCGGAATCCTCTTTCCCTTGCTATATCCAGATAATTGGAGCGCACTCTGCCGAGGTACTCGGTGACCTCGTATTTGCTCTTCGCTCCGCGTTGCCCCACCCGGCGCATCCCCACCTCGGGGTCGATGTCGAGAAGTATCGTCATGTCCGGTTCGACCGTCACGGGACGGTTGATGTCCATGAGCCATTCCTTGCCCGACGCCGTTCCGTCGAGTCCTGCGGACTGGTACGCTACGGTCGAGGCGTAATAACGGTCGCAGAGGACGGTCAGGCCCTCATCCCTCCACCGGACTATATCGGAGGTGTGGCAGGCACGGTCGGCGGTGAACAGCAGCGCTTCCGCGTTCGGGGATGTGCATTTCACCGCACCGCTCCGTATCAGCATTCCTATCGGCCCTTCGGTGGGCTCTGCGGTGACGACGGTCTTGATGCCTGCCGAACCCAATTTTTTTGAAACTTCATCTATCAAAGTGCTTTTGCCCGCACCGTCGATGCCTTCGAAAACAATGAAACGGCCTGCCATCCTGAACGGTTCAATATGATTTACTGAATATATTACTTCATGCCGTCTCGAGTCTGTGTACCAGTTCGTCCAGGGACTGCACGTCCTTGATGTCTATCCTGCACAGGTCCGCCAGTCTGCTTCTGACGGATGTGTCGTACTGCACGTCGAGAGCGCTCAGATGGACCTCCAGGTCGGAGGCTATTATGTCGCCTTTCCTGTCCCAGTCGGTCAGTATGACGGCCTTCTTCCCTCTGCCTGCCACATATTCTGCGGCTTTTACCGGACCGCCGGACGCTTGGACGGTGAAGACGTCCCCGAATATGCCGAGATGCTCCAGCGCGGTCACGTCCCTTCGGCCCTCCACCAATATCACCCGTTCCCAGGACATCTCCTCCAGCACACGGAGGGCCTCCATGATCCCCTCGTACCTTTCGGCATCGCTCATAAGGCGCCACCGAGCCGTTCCGCCGCCTCATCGGCGTCCCCCTCTATCAGCACAGTCTTGCGACGGTCGGTGGCACCGCTTGTGACGACGGCCTTCATCCCGGTTATGCCGCCGATCATCTCCTCCACTTCCCGGTTCGCCTTTCCGTCCAGAGGAGGCGACCTGACCCTTACGATCAACCGCTTCCTCCATTCGTCGAAACCGTCGATGCCGGAGACGGACGAGCGGGGCGAAACGTAGAGGCTCACCTCCAGCCCGCCCGCTGTCTTCCGAGAGACATCAGAAAGCCGCATGCCCCCTCCATGGTCCAGGAACATTATCCCTTTTTCCCATCGTTCGGTGGAACGATTAAATAAAATATCGACAGCCCATAGCGCATCGCGATGCAGGCGGGACCCTACAAGCCGATGAAATTCGAGGACCTCACAGAGGTCTACAGGGAGGAAAAGTCCAAAAACCTCCTTTCCGAAGTGAGGAGCGACCTGTATCCCGCCATGTCGTCTCTCCTGGTCTCGCTAAGGGCGGAATACGACCGTTTCCTGTCTAAGGACCCCGATTCCATAATGTGCGAGGGGGCTAACCAGCGCCGCAAGAAGGCGAACCGCCTGGCAAGGGAGATCGTCTCCCTGAGGATGCTCAAGATAAGTTCCATGGCCCTAAGGGCCGCCTCGGGCGCCCAGAGCGTCACGGACGTCCTGACTCCGGAGGAGAAGACCTATTACGCCGTCATACTTGACGCCTCCAACGCCCACATGTCGTCCATCGACAGGATGACGGGGCAGGTGAAGTACGAGATAAGGCCTATCGACGCCCCCCAGGAAGTGATGGCGCCCGTTCCGAAGGCTCCGGAGCCGCCGCAGACGCTGAAGGACGTCCCGGTGTTCGACGACAGGCCGGATGACTTCTTCGACGGGGAGGAGGAAGAGATCATCTCGTCCCCTCGGGAACCCGTACAGGAGGAAGAGGAGAGAGAGGAGCCGGACCGCGTGCTCATAAGGATTCTCGAGGACCTGCCCGTGTTCGCGGGACCGGACCGCGACTACGACCTGAAGAGGGAAGACCTTGTCACCATGCCGAAAAGCATGTCTGACGCGCTCATCTCCAGAAGCAGGGCCGTGCTGGTCAGGCCCTCGCCCTGATCGTCCTGGTATCGCCAGGGAACTCCAGGCAGTCGATGTTGAAGCGTTTCTCGCCGATTATCCGCGCGACGGTGTCGCGTGCGGTGTCCGGCGTGTTGTTCGTCTTGCTGAGATGGGCAAGGAAGATCTTGCGCCCTTCCCGCCTGGTGCGCATTATAGCGTTGGCGCATGCGACGTTGGAAAGATGGCCTATGTCGCTGCCGATCAGCCTCTTGAGGCTGAGGGGATACGGACCATCGGTCAGCATGCGGTTGTCGTAGTTGGATTCGATTATCGCCAGATCGGCGAGTGACAGGGCGTGTTCCACCTGGTAGGTGAGTTTCCCGGTGTCGGTGGCGACCAGGATCCTGGTGCCGTCGACCTCGGTGAGGAAAGCGTTCGGGTCCGCCGCGTTGTGGGATGTCGGCAACGGGGTTATGCTCATCCCGAATAGTTCGAAGGCCGCTCCCGTAGATATCGGCCTGTAGTCGATCTGCCCCAGACTGCAGGACTCGAAGGTGGGGACGTTGCAGTAGACAGGTATGTCCAGTTTCCTCGCCGTGGCCCCCGCCCCGGACACGTGGTCGCTGTGCTCGTGCGTGAGGAGCATCGCCTTCACCGACGAGGGGTCTATGCCCTCCTGGTCCATGAGTGCCAGTATCCTGCGGCAGCTTATGCCCGCATCTATCATTATGGCCTCGCCGTCCGACTCTATCACCGTGCAGTTACCGTCGCTGCCGCTGGCCAGAACGTGCGCTTCGAATAATCCCATCCTTTTTGCCCTCAGACCTTTCTTTTGTAGATGTGGAAAACTATGTCCCCTCTGGAGATTATCCCTACCAGGACGCCCTTCTCGAGGACCGGGACGCGGTTTATCTTCCTTTCCAGCATCGCTTTGAGGACGTCCACTATTACCGCGTCCGGTGTGGTGGTGAGGACGCTGCGGGTCATTATGTCCTCCACCTTGGTGTTTGAGACCTCGTCCGCCGCGTCCTGCAGCGCCACGTTGTCTATCTCCGAGTCCATGGGATAGGAGAGCATCTTGCCTCCTCCCGCCCCCATCTTCTCCTGGCGCCTGACTATGAGGTTCAGGATATCATCCTCGCTGAGTATACCCACGAGATGGTTCCTGTTATCCACCACAGGCGCGCCCGATATATTGTCGACTGCGAACTTGATTGTCGCACGCTTGACGGTGTCTCCCGGTTTGAGCGTGACGACCTGAGTCGTCATGAGATCCCTCACTTTGAGCTGCGTCATCTTCCTTGTTATGGGTGAATTCGGTTATATTCATTTGTACAACCGTCCTGTTTCGCCTGTTATCTGGGGGAAGAAAACAGACAGGTTTATTAATGAAAACAGGTTGTAGAGGTTTCGCAGGGGCCTGTAGCTCAGCTAGGTAGAGCGTTCGACTCTTAATCGAACGGCCAAGGGTTCGAATCCCTTCAGGCCCGCTGATACGTTTCATTCGATTTCTCTGAAAGCGTTCTGTCCGATTCGTTTTTCGCCGGGTTTTCTCGTTCGTATCCTCGTGTTCAGAAAAATCCCTTGGAAAGGTATATTCGATCGACGTGAACAAGATTCTTTATTTTTATTAAAATATATAAATAAAATAAAAAGGTTTGATTTTCGGAGTTGCGGGTGTTGTCATTGCATCTTGCGACAGATGAGCACCGGGCAGGCGGCCATCCTTGCTACTTTCTCGGCCACGCTTCCCATGAGCACCCTTGAAACGCTGGTGCGTCCAACGGACCCGCATACCACCAGGCTATGTTCTGCAGACTCATCGACTATCGCCTCCGCCGGGTGCCCCACCACTATCTTCAGCACCACTTCGATCCCCCTTTCGGCAGCCTCCTTCAGGACGTAGTCCATGGCGTCCTTCGAAACCTTGTTGCTGAGGCTCTTGATGTCCTCCGCTGATGGGACGTTGCCGGTCGCCGATACATAGTATTCCGTATCGAACACAAAGATCGCCGTCACTTTGGAAATGTTGATCCTGGCTATGTCCAATCCCTTCCGTACGGCGAGGTTTCCCGTCTCGCTGCCGTCGGTGGCTATGAGTATACTGTCGTAAAGCGACTCGAACATTGAGGGCCCCCTCTGCCCCATGGCCTTTTTCCTGTCTTCCTTGGCCTTGCTTCCGTAAACCATCGCCGCAACAGCGAACGCCGCACATATAGCCAGCACAAGTATTCCGATATAGATGAAAGTGAGGAAGTATGTGCCTGCGGCGACGATGACCGGAGCGATCACGATCGAGGATGAGAAAGTACCCAGGTTCATGGCCACAGAATAACCGCCCATGACCTTGCCCGAGCCGCCGGCCTGTGAATAGTATGAAAGACTGCCTATGACCGTCATCGTGATGAGGCCCATACCTGTTCCCACGAGGACCATGGCGGCAAATATCGCCAGGATGCTGGAAAGGTTCAGCAAGCAATATGCCAGACCTATCAACGTAAGGGCGAACAAGTATGCGTTCTTGTCATTCAACTTGTTGGAGGACCGGGCGTAAAGGAGGCTGAAAGCGGCCTGAGTGACTCCCAGGACTCCGAGCATCAGGCCACATACGGTCAGGTTGTAACCAAGGTCCGTCATGTGATAAGGAAGGTTGGTGGGAAGGATGAACATCAGGAACAACGCCACGAAGATCATCAAATAGCAGAGCGCCACCTTGCGGCGCCTTTTGGGTATCTCGACGGGGGGCATCACGCTCTCCCCGCGATAGGCCTTGGACGGTTCACGGACCGAGAAAAGAGCCAGCAGCAGTACAGGGACGCCTATGAGATAGATCAGGAAGGGCTCATGCCACCCCATATCGGCCAGCGATCCCCCTAAAGTCTCCAGGAAAAGCACGCCTACGCCCATCGCCGCGGACTGGTAGCTTATCACCTTGACCCTCTCTGTGCCCGAGTAATACTCGGCCGTGAGGGCGGTAGTAGCCGTAGATATTCCTGCGATACCGATGCCTAGTATGAAACGGCCGGCGAGGATCGTTTCAAGCGTGTTCAGGAAGAATCCTGAAAGACCGGCGACTGCGAATATCGCCAGCGAGGCGACGAACACCTTCATCTTTCCGAACCTGTCGGCGAGGTATCCGATCCCCATGCCGGTTATCGCGACTGCCAACGCAGGCAGGGTGACCAGCAACGATATTGTGACCATCGAGGCGTCGGGGAAGGCCTCGCTCATCGGCTTAAGCGCGGGGGCGACCGCGGCGGCCCCCATCAGAACGATCATTGAAGAACAAAGCAGCGTGATCAGCGTCAGCCTGTTGGGTTTGAATCCGTTTTTAATCTCGCTCACAACTCGCTCAATGTGAACTTTTATTTATCTTTATCCGAGAAAGAGATGTCATTTTTAAACCTGGGCCGTCCTCGTTACCGCGGTATAAACACTGTTATATAAACGCATGACATGTTTCCTATCCATGATCAAAATAGACGATGAGTGTCCCGATACGAAGAACGCCGACCCCATCGGGAGGGCGATGGAATACTGCCTTTCCACCGACTCCAGGGATCCGATAAAAATCCTTAAGGCGCTCATGAAGGACCCTGCCGTTCCTTTCCACGGCCCTGTACATCACTCGCTTGTTCCGTTCGCCGTCCTTACTGCATACAAGAACAGCGGCGGAGATATCGACCTCCCCCTCGCCATGAGGAAGGCCCACGAGCGCGGTTCGATAATACCGGGTGCGGTGTGCGGGCACTGGGGGGCGTGCGGTGCGGCGCTCGGATGCGGGATCTCGTTCAGCGTCATCACCGGCGACGGGCCCCTTGCCAAAGAGGTCTGGAGCAGGGACCAGGTCATGGTCTCCCGCTGTCTCGCGAACATCGCCAGGTTCGGAGGGCCGAGGTGCTGCAAAAGGGATGCATATCTTGCGATACCCGTGGCGGCCGAATTCTTCAAGGAGCATCTGGGAGTGGAGATGGATATTCCCGATACTGTCAAGTGCTACGTGTCGGAAAAGAACAGCGTCTGCCTGAAGGAAGCTTGTCCTTTCAATCCCGCGTACAGAGGATGAGCGGCGCCCGTCGGACGGGTATCCGAGACTGCCGAGATCATACTCCGGAGCGGCATTTTCAGCACCGGAAAAAATATTTGCTTCAATCTTCCCGTCTGGTTTGAACTAAAGCCTGTTCAACATCAAAAGAATGTGATTTGAGGGGACCGGTGGCATCATATTCCGATTCATTTTTTTAACTTCGGACTGTCGGTAATTATTTTCATAAATGATAAATAGTAGACATATTGTCGATTAAAGAACAATATGTCATCGATGCCGGAATCAGAGAGCGCTTTCTCGTTCAAGAGAACAAACCGGCTCAGAGGCATGCTAATTTTGGGTGTTTTCCTTTTTCACTTTTGCAACTTTTTCCCCACCGAGATAAAACCAGACATCGGACATACCTTTGTTGGCGCGTTTTTCATGCTTTCCGGCTTTGGGCTTCTCGAGAGCTTTAAAAGAAAAGAGAATTACCTGGATGAATTCGTCGGCAAAAAGACAGCCAGACTGTTGGTCCCTGTATGGATCGCCGGGATTATCGTACTAATTGCCAAGTGGATAGTGTTCGACAACCATTCGATCCTGGGCGAACATACCTATTTGTTCGATATCATCTCCGGCGGAACGACTACGACCGTATCTTGGTTTGTCGTCGAGCTGATTTTTTCTATCTGTTCTTTTACCTTGCCTTCAAGCATTTGAGCGTCAGATGGGCCATCGTTGCCGTTTCCGCGGCGGTGGCATTGCTGATGATATTATTGTCTCAGCAGCAAGGGATGTGGTACGGGTCCGGAATGATGTTCCCGGCCGGGCTGATACTTTCATATTTCAGAGAAAAGATTGAGTCGATCAAACCGCATACTATTTTAATCGTATCGGTGATGATCTCACTTATATTTGCCTATTACATGAAAATGTTCAGATTGCCTTGGTATTCCGGTTTGATATACGGAAATCTGCAGTGCCTGTTCGTTTCACTTTTGGTTATATTGTCTCTTCTCGGCAGAAAAACCGGCGTTGGCAAGTGGCTCGTTTCCTTGCTGCTCTGCAACATAGTCTATTACTCCCTCGAAACATCATTGCAACTCGGACCTAACATTATCACCGTAATGCCTGTAATGACCATATTCCTCGTTTTGGCAGGAATGGACACTATCGCTCCCTTGACCAATCTATTTGGAAATATTTCGTATGAATTCTATTTGATTCATGCGATGATGATCTTTGTTTCCGCGACATGGTTCTCCGATATGCTCCTATGTTTCATATCCAGCTTGATATTGTCCCTGATAATTGCAATTGTGATCAATAGGTTAAGCAAGATCTTCTTCGATAACAAGAAAAAGGGAGCCCGCAATCCGACTGATCCTGTCGGACATTTAGACAAATGACCTGCCGCAGTATTCCCTTTCAAGATCCCAATATCCGCTTAGCGTCGCTGTATATCTTCTCCGCGGGATAGGTGCATGGCCACTTCTTGTCTCCTTCGATTATTTTGAAGTCGTAGGTCTTGGCGAAGTCTTCGGTGGCGCGGTCCATGTCCGCTCTGTCGCCCAGCCCCGTGTCTATCTTCACCACTGTGTCGTATCCGCACAGGTCGAAGATCCACTTCATCATGTCCTTGTCACCCTCGGGCATGCCTTTGAACATCTCGTTGGATGCCATGAAGTCCTCCCAGTTCGTAGCCACCGCGGGCGTGAACAGCATCTGGCCCGTGTGAGCTTTGATGAGTTCGCGGTACTTGTCGAGCCCTCCGACGGCAACGCCGACGCAGTCGTCGCATACCCTGCCGACCTGGTCCCTGAAGACGACCACGGGACAGAGTCCTTTCTTCTTCGCCCATTCGGATATGTCCCACCCATAGTTCCCGCACATTCCGTAATAGACTGCGATCGCTCCGCTTGAAGCCGACGCATCGGCGATCTCCTCCTCGATCTTCGCCCTGAGGTCCTTGGGCTCGGCGTGAAGACCCAGATTTAACATTTTGATGACTATCGAGAAACGCGAGGGATCGAATCTCTCGAGACCGTTGTTGAATGCCAGGCCGTCGATCTCGTTATAGGTGATTCCATATCGGCCGAGCTTCGCCTTCAAGCTCTTCGAAGGCTCGGCCTCGACCAGGTAGATGTCCTTATCCTCGGTATCGTTCCGGAGACTGTATACGAGCTCGTCCTCGAGTATAGGACATCCTATAACCGTCAGCACCCCGCTGGTCATGTTTTCTGATACATTCCGACCTGTATTTATCCTTGGTTCTTTTTCCATCGATGATACGGCAACAGTTTTTATTGCACGTCGGACATCAACGTCCATGACCGACGTTACGTTGCAAACAAGCATGGGCAACATCATATTGAGAATGTACACGGATATGCCGATAACCACAGGAAATTTCATCAAACTCGCAAAGGACGGATTCTACGACGGGATCGTTTTCCACAGAATCATAGACGGCTTCATGATCCAGGGCGGCTGCCCCCAAGGAACCGGCACCGGAGGCCCCGGATACACCATCAAGGATGAGTTCGGCAAAGGTCACTCCAATGTCCGGGGTACCATAGCGATGGCCAACACCGGGCGCCCCAACACAGGCGGCAGCCAGTTCTTCATAAACCTGGTCGATAACACCTATCTCGACATGGAGAACAAATCCACCCCCTACGCCCATCCTGTCTTCGGAGAGGTAGTCAAGGGAATGGATGTGGTCGACGCCATCAGCAAGGTAAAGACAGGAAGGAACGACCGCCCGGTCAAGGACGTCGTCATACAGAAGATAGTTGTTTCGGACTGATGAAAATGTCCAGACACGTGACCGAGTGCCTCGGGAAGACCAGAGTGGTTGTCGAAAACGGCAGTATAGTCGAGGTCGGAGAGCCTCAGATAAAAAAGTGTCCTCTGTTCGGCAAGCACCGTGGCATCGACGAGTTGAACGCCGGGTCCGTACGCGACAACATAGAATTCCGTATGGAGGACTTCGGCCTGTTCTCCGAGGAACGAAAAGTAAGGATGCCGGACTTCCTGTCCTTCGGGATATCCGAGATACTGGGCACGGCGCTCAAGCACGGCGCCATCGATGCCGCAGTGATTGCTGCCGACGGGTGCGGAACCGCCGTGGTCACGGACCCCGAGATAGTACAGGGGATGTGCGGGCGCATATCCGCCATAGTGGAGACGTCTCCGATCGAGACGGTGATCGAAGCCATGGGAAGGGACATGGTCCTGGACCCGGAGACGGCAGAGATAGACATGCTCGCAGGTCTTGAAAAGGCATATTCCATGGGCTTCCGTTCTGTAGCCGTAACGGTATGCGGAGCGGACGACGCCGTGAAGGCGCGGGACTCCTACGGATACAGCACCGTTATAATGGCCGTCCACACGACCGGCACATCCTACAGTGACGCGGTAACGCTTTTCGATAACTGCGATGTGATCACCGCATGTGCATCCGCGACCATACGCCAGGAGGCTAAGTCGAGGGACGTTGTCACTGCAGGGAACAAGGTGCCGATATACGGCGTGAGCGAGAAGGGCAAGGAACTGGTGAGCCTCAGGCTGAAGGAGATCGGAAGGGAGCCCTGGACCGGAAACCCGCCCGAAGACCCCCCTTACCCGCTCATCTGACGTCGATCACCAGATGCGTTCCGGAGCGAAGGTACATGACGGGCACTCCGGCATTCCTCAGCTTTCTCCTGAGATCCTTGTCGTTGGTCAGCACATAAGCTTTGGTGCGCTGTGCCAGCTCGATCACCGCAGCGTCTCCGGAAGATTCCGTCTGCACTATCTCGTAACGCCTTGCGAGTTCGAGCGCCACGGCGGAGAACTTGTTCTCCAGCCTTTTGAGCTCGCCGATTATCGGCCCCGGGACTATGAAATGGACGTCTCCGAGTACCTGCCGTACGGCCAGGTCGAGGTTGAGTTTCACCTCGAAGGGCATCAGAAGCGCGTTCGTGTCTAAAATGACGTTTGTGGCCATAGGCTCACTGTTCTACGATTCCGTATCCGATGAGCCTCCACTTGTTGGAGATCCTTCTGGATATTGCGACCCTCTGACCTGGCATGACGCACACGGGTATCTTGAGGACAACATCGGCGGAACCGTTTCTTGCGCTCTTCACCACGCCTACGGTGGTCGCGGTGCCCACGCTGAGCATGAGAGGCTCGTTGCTTTTTATCTCGTCGACGCTGAGTTCGGACGACGAGCCGACGACACGTTCCATAAGGACAGTCTGCATCGTGAAATCGCTGACGACCGCAGGAAGATTGCCGGGGGCCCCGAGCATGGTTCCGGTCAGACCGTCCGATTTGGTGATGGACGGGTCCAGCTCGGTACCGATGGCGATCAGTCCTCCGGGCTCCACGCTTTCGACCATCCTTCCGCCTGCCTCCAGGGAGATGATGTCGGCCGCGATCTTCTCGTAGGTCATCTTTCCGGCGACCTCTACTCTCCTGCCGGGCACGATCTCCACCCTGTCGCCGATCTTCAGCCTCCCCTGTATCAGGGTGCCTCCAATGACGCCTCCCCTGAGTTCTTTGGGTTTGGCACCCGGCGAGTTGATATCGAAAGAACGGGCCACGTGCATCAGCGGGGCGGACTCCGTGTCTCTTGTGATCTTGTGTATGATGTGCTTCTGGATGGCCTCGATGAGCATGTCGATGTTCACGCCGTGGTTCGCAGATATGGGGATGATCGGCGCGTTCTCGGCGACCGTGCCCTTGACGAAGGCCTTGATCTCCCTGTAGTTCTCCAGGGCCTGTTCCTTCGTTACGATGTCTATCTTGTTCTGAACTATGACGATGTGCTCGATCCCTATGATCGAGAGGGCCATCAGATGCTCTTTGGTCTGGGGCTGCGGGCAGTGCTCGTTGGCGGCCACCAGAAGCAACGCGCCGTCCATGAGGGCGGCGCCCGAAAGCATCGTGGCCATGAGCGTCTCGTGGCCGGGGGCGTCGACGAAGGACACCGCCTGAAGGAATTCGGTCTCGGAGCCGCAGTTCTTGCATGTCTTCTCAGTGCCGTAAGCTGCTTCGCCCTGGCACTGGGGGCATTTGTAGAATGCGACGTCGGCATATCCGAGGCGGATGGAGATACCTCTCTTCACCTCTTCCGAGTGACGGTCTGTCCAGTCCCCGGAGAGCGCTTTGGTGAGCGTGGTCTTGCCGTGGTCTACGTGACCGATCATCCCGATGTTAGCCTCGGGCTGCCTGGGAACCTTCATCACTTCTCCGCGGGAGCTCCGCCGGAGGCGAAGGTCTCCTCAACCGATTTGGGCCCGTACTCTGAGATTGCCATGTTGATCTGCACGATTTCGGCGGAGATCGCGGAACCGCGGACTGCGGTCCTCTTCCTCTCTCCCGGATATTTCTCGTGGAATCCGAGACCGTCCGAAAGAAGGAGCTTTCTCTTCCTCCCGCCGGGGAGGTCCTTCCTCATCGGGGTACCGTTACCGTCGCTTCCGCCTGTGATCTTAAGCTTGTAACCGGGGAGCCCTACGAAAATTCCGTCTACGACCTCTCCGATGTTTTTACCAATCAGAGAGTTCGCGTGGTGGCCCGACACGGCAACATTGTAAGATTTGCCCGTCTTAACGTCATTCACGATAGTTTTGAAGTCTACCATTTGAACACCTGTAGAACCGCCTTAGCCTAGCAATGCTTATATAGTTTCCTATATACGAAATTTCCTCGGGACCGACCTAGTCCCGCAGTCTGGGACCTTGGACGGAGGTCAGGCCTTACCCGAGGGGCCGGCGGAGCGGCTCCTCTTGCGGACCGTAAGAAGCTTTGTTAGACGGGATTTGAACTCGTCGATCGACGCGACGGTGCTGGGGTCCACGCCCGAAATATATGCCAGGTACAGAGATACATAGTCGCCTATCATCACCGACCGTATGATCTTCTCCGTGACACTCTTCCCACGTATCTTCAGCACCAGAGGTTCCACGCCGTAAGATTTCAGGGTATCGATCGAAGCGTTGATGGCGTTCCGCTTGTACCTGCTCATCCGCTCTTCGTAGAGGAATATGGGCATGCACTTTTCCCTGACCTCTCCCTCCGACCATCCGGAGATCTCGTTGTGGCTGAACTCCGGTATCGATCCGGAGAAAGCCATCATCTTGGAGTTTTCGTTCATCTGGCTCTTCCACCTGAGGGCCGAAGAGGCTATGTCCGTCGTAGAGTAGATTATCGGCACCTTGCCATCTATCCTGCGGGCGACCTCCCATGCGATGCTTATGTCGCTGGAGAGCTCGTCCCTCAACGTCCTTAGCTTTGGGATGCTCTTCTGGACCGCGATCTTGGTGGACGGGTCGCCCAGAGCGTCCATCACGTTGATCATGATGCCCAGCGTGTAACCCAGTGCGCACCTGGGCTGAAGCCCCGGGGTGATATTGATTATTGGGTCCCCCTTCGCCTTGGCACGCTCCGATATCTCGCCGCCCGAAGACAGCACTATTATCTGGGCGTTCTTGGCCGTGGCCTGCTCGTACATCGAGAGGGTCTCCTTAGTGTTCCCCGAATAGCTCGATATGACGACCAGTACATCTTCGTTCACCCATTCGGGTATGTCGGGGAAGCGCTGTATCTTGATCGGGTATCTCGCCGAGTCGGCCACGCAGTCCGAGATTATGTCCCCGCCGATGGCGGAGCCTCCCATCCCGCAGAACAGAATGAACTTGAACTTGAAATCCAGACTGAGAGGGACGTTTATGGAGTCCTCGAGGTTGTCGAGGAACGCGTAGATGTCGCCCGATATGTCGCTGGGGTCCTTCTTCAGAACGCTTGTGGCCGTGTGCTTCAACATCACATCCCCCAGAAAACGTCTTCCTTCCTCTTGATGGCGATGAGCTCTTCCATCGCCGCCTTCTCGTCGCTGTTGAGATCCATGTTGGGGAGCTGTTTCACCGATGACTCCAGCAGGTCCACGTAAAGCACGTCTCCCTCGTTGATCTGCCTCCCTGCGGTTACGCCTTCGATACCGACGGCGACCTCGTCCCCCTGGGATGCCTCCTTGAGCGTGTCCTCCCCTGTGTGGATGCTCTTTATCCTTCCGGCCTCCCCGCCGGAAGACGAGACGAGTTTCTGACCTATTCTGATTTTGCCCGCGATGACGCGGACGCCCACTATGGCGGGCTTGCTCACCCTGAACGTGCAGTTGGGCAGAAGCAATATCTTGGCCGGGAAAGCGAACTCCGAACGCTTGTCCGTTTCAGCCTTCCTCTTGGCCTCGTCGCGCCAAAGAACATATTCGTCGATAAGCTGATAAACTATCGGATTCGTGAAAACGGATATCTGCTGGTTCTGGACCTCTGCCTCCGCGTCCTTGGACATCGTTACATTGAATCCTAGGATGACGCTGTTGCTCACGTCGCCGTATGCGGCCTCTACGATGTCCCTGCGGGTTATTTCTCCGATGCCGTATTTCCTGATCGGGATACCGGCCTGCTTGGCCTCGAAGGCCAGAGCTTCCAGGGACCCGACGGCGTCGGCCTTGATTGTTATGCCTGCCTCCACCACATCTACCTTGATCTGCGACTCTTCTTTTATGGATGCGATAAGCGGGTCGTTGGGTCCCTTGACCACCATTATCGGCCCGCCGGCGATCACGCCTTCGACGTTCTGGCATGAGATCTTGACGCCTGCCGCAGCGTTGAGCTCCCTTACGGAGTCGAACCTGTCCCTGGGGTCGCGTATTTCGTCCAGGGGCTTCGGTTTCAGTATCGCCTTTATCTTTGTGACGACCGGGGCGCCCCTTGTTCCCAGCGCAACCGTGTCACCGCGGCAGAGAGTGCCCGAATACAGGATGATGTCTAGGGTCTTCCCGAGACCTTTCTCTTCTTTGATCTCCAATATCGTGCCCTTCCCCGGCCCCTCGCTCTTCTCGAGTCTGGACTCCAAGAAGCGCTGTGCCAGCCCGATGAGGACCAGCATGAGGTCCTGGATGCCTTCTCCTTCCTTGGCGCTTATGGGCACCAGGGCGACGGTCTTGGTGAAGTCGTCGATCCTGTCGTACCTGTCGGCGGATATCCCCTCCTGGGACATCTGCCCTATGATACTGTACATCTTGTCGTTGAAAACCTCCATCGTGCGTTCCTGCTGAACCTTCTCGGCCAGAATGAACGGGCGGCCTTCGACGCTGTTCCATCCCTGTATCGTGTCGATCTTGTTCATGGCGATCACGAACGGGGTTTTGAACTGCCTCAGAATCCTTATGGACTCGATGGTCTGGGGCATCAGGCCTTCCTTTATATCTATGACCAGTACGGCCAGGTCGGCCAGGGAGCCTCCCCTGGCGCGGAGCGTCATGAACGCCTGGTGCCCGGGAGTGTCTATGAAAAGCAGCCCGGGGACGTCGAATTTCTTCTTCCCCAGGATCTGGGAGCACATCTTGTATATGTGGTCAATGGGAACCTCGGTGGCACCTATATGCTGGGTTATCGAACCGGCCTCTCTGGCCTGTACAGACGTGCCTCTGATCCTGTCCAGAAGCTTCGTCTTTCCATGATCAACGTGTCCGAGCACGCTGACGACCGGTTGCCGTATTGCCATTCGAAATCATGCCCCCACCGTCATATATTAAGGAGTTTGAAGTTAAATGGTTTCTTCACTCGTATATCCACTTGTCTGAGTCGCGCTTGTACTCGACGAGCTCATCGGGCCTGAAGAAGATCGATATCTCCCTCTGGGCCGATTCGACCGAGTCGGACCCGTGGATTATGTTCACGCCAGTGACCATGCAGTAGTCGCCGCGAATCGTTCCGGGAGCGGACTCCTGGGGATTCGTCTTTCCCATGAGGTTCCTGCAGACCGCCACGGCGTTGTCACCTTCCAGCACCATCGCCAGCACGGGGCCGGAGGTGATGTAGGATATCAGGGAGTCGAAGAACTTCTTGCCCTTGTGCTCCCCGTAGTGGAACTCCGCGGTGTCCTTGGAGATCTTCATCATCTTCATGGCGACGATCTTCAGGCCCTTCTTCTCGAATCGAGAGACGATCTCGCCGCAGAGTCCGCGCTGGACTCCGTCGGGCTTGACCATCAGGTACGTCCTTTCGACGGCCATGGGATCACTTCTTCTCTTCGGAAGCGCGCTTCTCTTCGAACTTCAGGCGTGCCGCCTTCTCGTCCACGGCCTTCTGTGTCCAAGCGGTCTTTCTGGGGACCCTCTTGAGCTCGACCATGTTCTTGTAGCACTTGTTGCTGTCGAAGAAGAGAACGGTTCCGTCCCTCTTCACATACATCTTGCCGGTACCGGGCTCTATTTCGGTGCCGCAGAACGAGCATTTTCTTATCTCGACCAACGTATCACCTCATTCCCAGTTTCCTGGCTTCTCTCGAGGTCTCTCTCAGCATGAGGATGTCCCCCATCCTGACAGGACCCATAATGTTCCTGGTGATGATCCTTCCCTTGTCGCGACCGTCAAGTACGCGGACTTTGACCTGGGTGGCCTCACCGGTCATCCCGGTGCGGCCGATAATCTCTACTACCTCCGCGGGGATGCTGTCAGTGTCAACCATTTCAGATCACCATCATTTTTTCAGGTTCTTTGCTGCCTGGGCAATCTCTTCGCAGAGCTGTTTGCCTTTGCCTACGTCGATAATGGCGATGGAGGCTGTGGGCTTCTCGAGGCCTATCGAGTTTCCGAGCTCGGCCTTGCTGGGCACGTAAACGTACGCGACTCCCCTCTCCTCGCAAAGTGCGGGGATGTGGGCCAGGATCTCGGGCGGGTCGACGTCGACGGCCATGACGACCAGTGCCGCGTCTCCGCGCTCTACGGCTTTCGTTACTTCGTTGGTTCCTTTCTTGATCTTGCCGCCGTCTCTCGCGATCTCCGCGAGCTGGTAGGCTTTGTCAGAAAGCTCTTTCGGTGTCTCAAACTTTACAAATACAGACATTTAGATTACCTCTTTCCGGTCAATGACCTTCATCAATCATCGGCTCTTTAGAGCAGGGTTGCTATCGGTTGCTCATATAAATTAATTACTGGTGAGTTTATTCCGCCCGATAGGCGTGTCCGGCGAACTTCGTGAGCTTCGGATGAAGACTGAACTCCTTTGCCACATCGTAATCCGGATGCCTGCCCAGGAACCATCTGACGTAGATCGCCACGAATATCCCGCCGAGGGTGTTGGACAGCATGTCCCTCATCGTGTCGAAAGGACTGTACTGCATGTTCGTGCCTGAAATTATGTCCACTATCAGCTCGAAGACCTCCCAGTAGACGCTCAGCGCAAGCATCGTGAGGACTATGAAGATCGACATGCCCTTCTTGCCCAGCATGACCTTTTCGTCGTGTCCGTCGACGACCATGAGCGCATAGAAGACGCACAGGCCGACGACCACGGAAGATACCGTGTGGGTCACGGTGTCATACCATACCAGGTCGTCGTACTGCATGAACAGGACGCCGTAACCGTGCAGGAATATCGCCGTCTCTATCATGACCACGAATACCAGCGGCAGGGTCATGATCTTGGCGCGACGGAATATCATCGGCACCAGGCAGAAAAGGGCCGTGAAGAGACCGGTGTTCAGCTGGTACTCCAGCCTGTTCTCGAAGAAGTATGAGCGGACCGTCATCAGCAGAAGCACGCAGAATGCAATTATGCACACCGCATCGGAGATCGTGCTTTTTTTGGAAGCGTCCATTTCAGGCGCCTCCTTTCATAAGTTCCGCTTTTTCCGTTCTCTTGGTCCAGAAACGCATGACTATCGCTACGATTATCGAAACCGGCACCGCGACAGACGGGGGGGTCATCAGCTGCGAGTTCATCCATATCCTGATGTCGTTCATCTCGGAGCCCTGGAAATCCGTGTTGAAAACGGGCTCCCCCTGGAAGTATAGGGAAGAGAACTGGAAGAACAGATATATCGCGGATACGGAGACCGAGAAAAGAAGCGAGAAAAGAAGTATCCAGCGCTTGGATAGCACTATCCCGGTCGATTGGTCTATTATGAGTGCCAGCATATAACCGTACACCACGCAGGCCCAGGACTGGAAGATCAGCGACACCGTCCAGAGATCGTATGTCCATTCGAACCTCATGTATATTCCGAGGACCGCCTGTGCGGCCATCGGGACAGCGGCCGCCGCCAGGAGGAACCCGTTGTACCCTTTGCCTCCCATGTATTTCCTGGGATACATTACCAGAGCTATCCCCGATAAGGATACGGCGAGCCACATCCAGTCCGCATTGGTGCTGGAGATCGATATTGCTGCCACGGCCAGAGACAAAAGTACAGATACTGTATCCAGTGCGGACATCGGACGGTGATTGGAACCTTGTATAATAACAATTTGCCATCAGGCCGAGGCCGACTGGAACCTTTGTCCGTAGACGGTGTAGTATCCGCCCATCTGAACGTAGACAGTTACGTTATCTTCGGCGCTGGCACTGTATGTCAATTGGCCGCTGGTACTTCCATCTGCTATTCCTGCGGAATAGTCCAGGACCGTCGTCGCATAGGTTATTCCAGCGGCGATTATCTGGGCGCAGTCGGAGGCGAAATCGTCGTCCATGTCGCCGGCTATGAACACCATGGTCCCTTCCGAGGCTTTCATGGCGGTTATCGAGCTGTAACCGCTTTCGGACACGTAGGCGAGGGGCGTCCCGATGTCGGACCTCAGCCCGTGGTATACGTTGTCGCTCCTAAGACAAAGCTGGGTGCATATGTCGCCCGAGCGGCTGACGGCTTCGGAGGCCGAAGAGGTGTTGAAGCTCTCTGCGGCTAGGCCGAAAGGCAAAAGGTATGCGTCGTCCGGGATTTCCGAGCAGCCGAACCAGTATATAGAGCCGCCCTCGTCCAGCCAATCAGCGAAAAGCGGATCAGAAGCATTGCCGCTGTAGATCTCTTCCGGGAACAGCCCGAAGGGGAACAGGATCGCCTTTCCCGAAACGTCGCCGCTCATATATTCCAGAAGCTCCCCGGGCTCTGCAAGAACCACGTTCTCGAAACCCCTGAGCTCCAGCTCCTTCACTATTCTGATGTGGTAGCCGCTGTCGTCCAGGCATACTATGAGCTCTTCCACCGGGGAGACGCCGTGATTGTCGAATGATATCACATTGTACTCTGTCGGGGCAGAGGCCTGCAGCGAGTAATCTGCACCGTAAGCGCCTATGCTGACTTCCGATCCGTAGGAATACGGATTGACGAAATAGATGCTGGCCTCCCCTATTCCGACCATGAGGGCCGCCAATGCTACGACCACCATGATCCCCGTGTTCTTCTTCATTCGCATCCCTCCTCTGCAGATTTTTCTTTCTTACGGTTGCAGATGTATGCCAAGAACACAGAGTAGATCGAAATGCTCACCGCGGCACCCATGACTATGTTCAGAACGGTCTGCCTCGTGACCCCGATCGCCACCTCCGCGTCGAGCCACTCGATCCCGTTGAGTATGGTCTCCGGTGAGACCAGCCCGTAGTATATCGAGTCCTGGAAAAACAGGCCGAAACTGTTCATCGTTATGGCATAAATGGTCGCCGTGACTGCGATCGACACCAGCGGCAGGATGTACCGTTTTTGCTCGGGCGTCTCGGCCGTGGCGACCACGCATATCAGGAACGGAAGTATCAGGAGCAGGTATGTGGGGGTGGGCGTCCAGAGGAAGACCGCGGCGGAGCTCAGCAAGAGCAGGACCGTCAGTTTGTCCTTGAACGCCTTTTCCGTTAACCTGTAAGCGAAGAACGCTATTACCAGCTCAAGCAAGAAGATCAACGGCTGGAGAACGACGACGATAAGATTTCCGACCGATGATATTATGCCCCACAGTGATTCGGTCGGAACGGAGATCTTGGATACTCTGGACACCACGAAACCGAATGCCTCCGCTGCCGTCCCGTTCATGAACTGCGGGAGGAATATGAGGAACGCCATCACCAGGAATCCCGACGCCGCGTAGGAGAGGGCCTTCAACTGTGCCCTTCTGTCCTCATGTCTCCTCAGGACACATACGATGAAGATGAAGATGAGATATGCCGGAAAGAACTTGGTGAACGACGCAAGGCAGAACATCGCCCCTGCGGTCATGTACCTTCCGTCCAATATGAGTACCAGCGTCAGAAGCATGAACATTATGGAAACGTTGTCGAAGGTTGCCTGCGCCGCCGATGAATATATGACTATGGGACATACGAACCACAGCCCGAGGGCCAGCGCCGCCTTGCCGTCGCTGTAGCCCAGTTTCTTCACCAATACATAGATAAGATAGGCGCATGCGACGTCCACCAGCGCCAGGAATGACTTGACGAGCAGACTGAACCCGGGGGAGACGACCATCTTCCCGTAGTACTCCCATTCCGCGCCCAGGACCGGGAGCAGAGGGTCGGCGATCGTTCCGTAGGACCCGATGCCGAAAAGGAAGTTCGCCAGCAGTCCGAGGGAACCCAGGACGTAACCCCATACGGGGGTGTAGTAGTAACCCGAAAGGCCGTAGAGGCCGTACCCGGACTGGTTGTGCTGGATGGTGGTCGCCCAGAAACTTATGTCGTAGTTATACGTGGCTAAAGGGATTAACACCGCCCTTGCGATTATCCCCGCTATGAGGAGAAGCACCACGGGCCTCCTAAGAAATGCGCCGATGGCATGCGCTGAGGACCTCTGCTCGGCACAATCTCCCATAATTTTTCGAATGCCTTTTGCGTATATCAGCGTTCGGACAAGAATTATATCATCCCATAACATAGGCGGCCGACATGCGTATTGCAATGCTGGCCGACAGCTACTATCCCTCGAGGGACGGCGTGGTCACATCCATATCTACGATACGCAGTTCCCTTGAGCGCCTGGGACATGAGGTCTGGGTAGTGGCTCCCGACCCCGGAAAGGACCTCAGGACCGACGACGACCATGTCCTGTGGATCAGGGCCGTCAGCTTCAAAACTTACAAGGGGTACTATGTGCCAGTGCTCCCTTCTGCGGATTGTTCCCGTATGCGCAGCCTGGATTTCGACGTGCTGCACGTGCACGGGGTTGCGACGATGACCGTCAGAGGGCTTTTACTGGCGCATTACCTCAAGATACCGGTCGTGATGACCTTCCATACGATGGTCGAAGATGTTGCGGAGAGATACACTCCAGTCAAGATACCCGAAGACATACTAAGATGCCTGATATGGTTCTACCTTAGAAAAGTCTTCAAGAGGATGGACGCTGTCATAACTCCCACAGATGCGGTCGGAAAGGAGCTTGCCGGTCATTCCCTCGATGTCCGGCTTCTCAGGACCATACCCACGGGAATCGATACCTCCGTCTTCCGGCCCGGGCTCGACAGAAGACGGTTCGCCGAAAAATACAAACTGGGAGAGGGCAGGAAGGTCCTCTACGTCGGCCGCCTTTCTTTCGAGAAGGAGTTGGATATGGCCATAAGGGCCGTAAGGAACGTGGACGGCGCATCGCTGGTCATAGCCGGGAAAGGTCCCCAGAAAGAAGAATTGGAGGCCCTGGTGAGCGATCTGGGGATGGAAGACAGGGTAAGGTTCCTGGGATTCGTCCCCGATGAGGACCTTCCTTACGCATACGCCGCCGCGGATGCGGCGATATCCTGTTCCGGGTTCGAGACCCAGGGACTTTCCATTTTGGAAGCGATGGCTTCGGGGGTTCCGTGCGCATGCCGCAACGCGCGGGCGTTCACCAGCGTCATAAGGGACGGGGAGAACGGGTTCCTGTTCGATGACGAGAAAGGATGCTCGGACGCCATAAAGAAAGCGCTCGCCGCAGGCAAAGATGTCATCGAAGCATCGCTGGCGACCGCCAGGGATTGCTCCGCGGAGAGTTCCGCAGAAAAGACCCTGAAACTGTACGGAGAAGTCATCGAGGCAAAAAAGAGGAGACGGGAGGAGAAAAAATGTTCAGCATAAGCGAGTGGATGCTCGGAATCTTCGGTCCTTACGGCGCCGCCGGAGTCATATTCTTCGTAGCGCTCATATTCTTCATCGATGCGATACTGTTCCCCACGCTTCCCGAACTTTTCTTCGTGATCGGCTTCATGTACATGCCGGAGAGCGTGACCTTCGGAGCGACGCTTCTGGTGGCCGCATCCGTGGGCGAGATCCTCGGCATAACTTTGCTTTATTTGATAGTCGACCGCATCCGGATGCCGGACAGGATAAAGAGGGTCGCCCAAAAGTACATCGGGTTCCTAATGGTCAGCGACGAGCGGATATTCCTGGTGAACCGTTTCGCCCCCATGGTTCCTTTCGCAGGGGCGTTCATATCCATGGTGGACAGCTGGCAGTATAGAAAATGCATGTTCTACATCGTACTGGGATGCTACCTTAAATTCGGCGTGATACTTCTTTTCAGCAAGTTCTTCTACGTGTTCTTCAGCTCGGACATGGCTCAAACGTTTACGATCATCATGGTCTTCGCGATAATCGGGATAAGTTTCGCCGCGTCTCTCCTCAAACGGAAGAAGGAGGGGATCGAGGTATGAGATTGGTGGACGTGAACCCGTTCTTCTTCCCTTACAAAGGCGGCATAGAGCACCGGATGCATGATACAGCGAGACTGCTGGCGGCAAGGGGCCATGACGTAACGATACTTACGAGCAGGCTACCCGGAACTCCGGAAGAAGAGAGAACGGAAGATGGGTACCGCATCATTCGCCTGAAATCGAAATTCATCGACATTTACAACCCTCCTCTGGTATCTTCCAAGGGCGTGATCGAAGCCTTGACGTCGATGAACCCGGACCTGGTGAACTTCAACTACCGCTGGGCACCCTCGTACAGCCGCGATCTGGCCAAATACGACGGCAAGAAGATCTTCACATACCACAACATGTGGGGAGAGGGGGCGGGGTGGCTGTCCAAGCTCTCCGAGTTGAACGACAACATGTTCAGGAAGACTCTGGGAACTTTCGACCACATCGTCTGCGTCAGCAACTATGTGAGGGACGACCTCGTTTCGAGGGGCATACCGCCCGAAATGACGACCGTTGTGCCTTCCTGTCTGAGCTCGTTCCCCGAGATGTCCGGGGAAGAGGGGGATTTCATACTCTCGCTGGGACGCCTGGTGAACACCAAAGGACTCGAGTACCTGGTTGAGGCCATGGAGGATGTGGACTGCAGGCTGGTGATGTGCGGGAGGGGGCCTGTGGAAAACAAGCTGAGAAAGCAGATAGAACGGCTGGGCCTGGAAGATAAGATCGAGATGAAGGGATACGTGAGCGAAGAGGAGAAGGCTGTGCTTATGAGCACATGCAAATTCTTTGCTATGCCCTCTCTCTTCGAGTCCCTGGGTCTTGCTGCCATAGAACTTATGTCATACGGCCGCCCTATTGTGTGCACAGACGTCAACGGCCTTCCGGAAACGGTAGGGGACGGCGGCCTGACGGTTCCTTCCAGGGACTCTGCGGCCCTTGCCGGCGCCATGAAGTCTCTTCTGTCCGACGGAAAGAAGAGGGCGGAGATGGGCGCCCTGGCGAGGTCGAGGGCGGAATTCTACGATTGGAAGAACCACATCGGGCCGCTGGAGAAGGTGCTGGAAGACGTGGCCCTGGGAAAATGACCCGTTCATAAAGAAATGATTTGGACCCGCCTTTTGGCGGGTAAGGGATTTTCAGTTGACGTAGTCCAGCCATTCCTCGTATCTTAGGTCCTTGCCGGTGACTATCTCGTGGAACTTCTTGCCTATCTTCTTGGTGACCTCGCCGACCTTTCCGTCGCCTATGGACCTGCCGTCTATCATCGTGACGGATGCCACTTCGGCAGCCGTCCCCGTCATCCAGACCTCGTCTGCGGTGATCAGCTGGGTCCTCGATATCTCCATCTCCTCGACGGTGTATCCCATGTCCCTGGCCACCCTTATGACCGAGTTCCTGGTTATTCCTTCCAGTATGCATTCCGAAGCGGGAGGGGTCACTATCCTGCCGTCCTTGTAGATGAATATGTTCTCGCCGGTGCATTCAGCGACGTGCCCGACCGAATTGAGCATGACCGCCTCGTTCGCACCGTGGCGTATGGCCTCTCTCTTCGCCAGGCATGAGGTTACGTATGAGCCGTTGACCTTGGCGCCTGCCGGTCCGCACAGGTTGTCGGGCCTTTGCCAGGACGAGGTGATGAGCTTCATCCCGTTGTCGCTCTCCCCTAGGTAGTTTCCCATGTAGACCGCAGTTATCGACATGCTTGTGGGAACCCCGACCGGATTGAGGCCGACCTCTTCGCCGCTCAGGAAGATACAGGGTTTGACATAGTCCACCTTGTCGTTCTTCCTGACAGTTTCGAGTATCGCGTCGTAGATCTCCTTCTCACCGTAGGTCTTGCCGGCAAACTCCATCTCGAAGCCCATGACCTTGCATCCGCCGACCATCCTTCTGACATGGTCTTTCAGCCTGAAGACTGATTTGCCTTTCGGCGTTTCATAGACCCGTATGCCTTCGAAGACGCCTGTGCCGTAGTTGATGGCATGGGACATGACATGAACTTTAGCGTCCTCCCAGTTGACCATCCTGCCGTTTAGCCATATAAATTTGCTCTTCTCCATCTATATCCTTCCGCTTAATGTGATTACAGGGCGTTCAGCGCCGAGACGTACTTGTCGGGGGCGCTCATTTCGATTATCTCATCGACCTGATCGGAGCTTCCGACCACTCCGACGTTGCCCTTGGATGTGGAAAGCAGCGCATATGCCGACTGCCCCTCCCCCGTGACAAGCTCGGACTCATATATGTCCTGCAGTTTCTCGAGACGACCCATGGCCGTCACAGCATCACCCTTGTCGATGACGGAGAGGACCATCCTCGATTTGCCGGGTTGTTCGCACTTCCCGACCACGATGGTTTCGACGTTGATCTTGTTTCGAGTGAATTCGCCCATGACCCTCTGCATGACCCCGAACTCGTTTTTAACCACAAGTGATATAACGTACATGGCTTGCGACCCGACGCGTAATATCACTGCGGATATATGATATAGTCGTTTAAGATAAAGGTATGATAATGGGAGATTCTTCTTGCACCGTAATACTCCCCACCTACAAGGAAGCGGGGAACATCCAGAAGATGGCATCGTACCTCAGGGAGCTTTATCCCGATTTCTTCGTGCTTATAATGGACGACAACTCCGGGGACGGTTCCAAAGAGCTCATCGAGGAACTTGACGATCCAATGGTCAGATTCGTCGAGAGGGACCCTGGGGACAGGGGGCTGTCTGCCAGCATCTTCCAGGGAATAATGGAGACGGGCACCGAGTTCTTCATCAACATGGACTCCGACTTCCAGCACCCTCCCGAGGCCGTCGGCCCGGCATTTAAATGTCTTTTGGACGGGGCGGACCTCTGCGTGGGGATAAGAGAGGACAGGACCGCTCTCTCCCCGATAAGGTGGCTCGCATCCTGGGGGGCCCATTTCATGGCCGCGATGACCCTTTGGCTTAGAGACAAGAAGAAGTCGAACGACATAATGAGCGGATTCTTCGGAGGCAGGACCGAACTTTGCCAGAGCATCATTCAAAAATACGGCGAAGGTATGGATAGACGCGGCTTCAAAGCGCTTTTCGATCTCCTGAAGTTCGGACCTTCGGACATCAAGATATGCGAGACCTCTTTCGTGTTCGGGAAAAGGAACGCGGGAGAGTCCAAACTTAATAAAACCGTCATACTATCTGTACTGAGGCAGTGCGAACCTTTCGGGAAAACGATGGCGCGCGTCGCAGGGAGACTGAAATGAGTTCCGGTGAACATGTCACTATCGGGATCTGCGCATACAACGAGGAATCCAACATAGAGCGCTCCATACGCTCTGTCTATGGACAGAAGACCTTTGGCTTCGATATCGACGAGGTCATCGTCGTCTCGAGCGGCAGCACCGACGGTACGGACGGGATAGTTTCAGGTCTGCTCCCGGAATTCGAAAATCTTAGGTTTATACCCCAAGAAAAAAGAGAGGGCAAGAACTCCGCGATCAACCTCTTTCTTGACAATAAAAAAACACAGATCGCCGTTCTTCTCAATGCGGACAACGCATTCGGGGATGAAAATTCCCTGAGCAATCTGATAAAACCCTTCTCGGACCCTAAGGTGGGGATCGTCGGCGGACACCCCGTTCCGACCAACGGAAAGGATTCCTTCGCCGGATTCGCCTCCCATATGCTGTGGGCGATGCATCATCACGTTTCAGAGGTGCATCCTAAGATAGGCGAACTGGTGGCGTTCCGGGATATAGGCACAAGACTGCCGGTGCGCACCCAGTCCGACGAGGACATACTGCGCATGAAGTTGGAGGAGGCCGGTTACACGGGAGTGTACGCCGCCGACGCCGTAATACGGAACAGGGGGCCCGAGACGGTCGCCGACTTCATCAAACAGCGCACGAGGGTGAATATCGGCGAGCGCTACATGAAGAGGGACTACGGGTACGAAATACCTACCTGGAAAGGCAGCCTGCTGGTGGGCGCAATGTTCGGGGCGGTGAAAGACATGGGCTTCCACCCCGTGAAGATGTCGATGACCGCGGCGATGGAGGCATACTCCAGGCTGAAGGCCTCCGCCTATGTCATGTCGGACAAGGGCGACATGAACGTATGGGACCCTGTCTCCACCACGAAGAAATTATGAGCCGAGGATCTGGTCGACGGCATCTTTGAGGGTGAATCCCCCGTCGACGCGTACGGTCCTGCATCCGATGGCCCTTCCGAACTCCATGTCCTTCTCGGCGTCGCCGACCATGTAAGAGGCCGAGGTGTTTATGCCGTGTTTCCTCACGGCCGCGACGCCCATGCCCGTTTCCGGCTTCCTGCATCCGCACCCGTCCTCGGGCATGTGGGGGCAGTGGAATATGTCGTCTATCCTTCCTCCGCCCTCTGCTACCTGCGCCTTCATCTTCTCGTGTATCTTGGCAAGCGTCTCCTCGTCAAGATATCCTCTTCCGATGCCGGACTGGTTGGTCACCACTATGACCAGGTAGCCGGCGTCGTTGAGCCTGGCTATCTGCTCCGGAGCATATTCGAACACGCTGAAGTCCTCCGGGTCGCTGCAGTACGGTACGTCAGGAGCTATGGTGTTGTCCCTGTCCAGGAAAACGGCCTTCTTACCGTACATCTCCCTCTCGATGATTCCGCAGATCGTATGGCAGGCGACGAAGTATCCCTCCTGTATCCTGGGCGTTTCGGTCGTATTGATCGTCACCGCCACGTCGGCGATGTCCTTCATCGTTCCCCCGGGGCCCGTGAAAGATATGGTGGTCGCACCTCTCTCTTTGGCGGCCTCCATTGCCAATATTACGTTCTTGGACTTCCCCGATGTGGAAAGGCCGACGACTGCATCCCCTTTCCTGCATATCGCCTCGATCTGGCGCTTGAAGACCATATCGTAGCTGTAATCGTTGCCTATGGCCGTCACGGGCGCGATGTTTGAAAGGCATACGCCCGCCATGGCCGGACGCTCCATCATGTATCTGCCCGACAGCTCGGCGGAGATGTGCTGGGCATCGGCGGATGATCCGCCGTTGCCCATGAATATTACCTGCCCGCCGGCCTTGAGAGATGCGATCATAGCGTCCGCCGCCGCACGTATCTGCTCCGGGTCTATGCCTGTGATCGCTTCGGCGCTCCTCTTCAGTTCCTGCCTGATAATATCATTCATCTCTGTTCCTCCATGCCAACACGCCGTTCGGTTCGAAAAGAAAGTCGGATACGATGGCCCCGTGCTTCATGAGCTGCTCCGATACGACGAACTTCCTGTCGTAGTCGCATACGAAGAACATGAAGCCCCCGCCTCCCGCGCCCGATACCTTGCCTCCGATCGCCCCGGCGGACAGGGCCGCGTTGTAGAGCTCATCTATCTTGGAGTTGGTAATCTTGTCCGAGTACTGCTTCTTGTTCTTCCATCCGATGTCGAGCAGCCTGCCCGTCTCGTCTATGTCATCCTTTTCCAGGGCGGCCGCCATTTCGAGGGCTATCTCCTTGTTCCTGTCGAGCGCGGATTCGTTGTCACCCTTCATGAAAGACTTCACCTGCGAATCGATTATGTTGCCCGACTCCCTCGTGCTGCCCGTGTAGCAAAGCACCGACCTGCACTGGAGCTCGTTGAGGGTGCGCTCCTTGATCTTTATCCTGTTTACATCTACCCCGTCGGCTCTGAACTTCATGAGGTTGAAGCCTCCGAAGACCGCGGCGTACTGGTCCTGCTTTCCTCCCTTGAGGCCGATGTCCTCCCGTTCCAGTTCATATGCCAGCCGAGCCATCTCGTTGCCGGTCATCTTCTCTCCGATCCATTCGGCGACCGCGGCTATGGCGGCCACGATGACCGTCGAAGATCCTCCCAGACCGGACCCCGGGGGGGCGTCGGACTGCAGGAGCATTTTGAACCCCTCCCTTATCTCGAAGTGGTTGGTCACCGCCTTGACCAGGTCCATGTTCCCGTCCAGCGGGAGAGGCCCGTCGTCCAGGGGGGCCACGTATTTCCCGTAGTGGGCTGATTCGATGGACATCTTGTTCGTGTCGTTTGGAGTGATCGTGCAGTAAGCGTATTTCGAGATCGTGGAATTGAAAACAGCGCCCCCTTTCTGCGAGGCGTACGGGTCCACGTCGGTCCCGCCTCCCGCCATTCCGAGTCTCAAGGGCGCCCTCGAGCGTATGTACATCATTTCTTCACCTCGTTGTCTACGATCCTGGTCCCGGGCGCAACGACGGTCCCGTCGCCGAGCACGGACCTCTCGATCACCGATCCAGGAGATATCGCGCAACCGTTGCCCAGAATGCTGTCTCTTATATCGGCCTCTTCGACAGTGCAGTTACGCATAACCAAGGACCCTTTTAATCTGCTCCCTGCCACTCTGCATCCCTTCAGGATCACCGATGAATCGGAACGGGAGTCGTATATGCTCGATCCTTCACCGAGGAAGAACGGGCCGTCTATCTCAGTGCGGTAAATATCGTGTTCTCCCCAATTTTCATTACCGAACAGCCTCTCGGCGGCGGCGAGGTTCGCCCCTATCAGGTCCGAAGGGCGGCCGACGTCGCGCCACATACCTTTCAGACCGTATCCCTGTATCCTCTCGCCCCTCTCCATCAGCCTCGGTATCAGCTCTTTGGAAAGATCGTACTGAGTGTTTTCGGCCACCATTTCCAGGATCCTTTTTTCAAGGACGTATACGCCCGCGTTGATAAGATTGGAAAAGGCCTCTTCGGGCTTCGGCTTCTCCTTGAACTCGGATATCCTGCCGTCCTGTCCAACTCTGGCTATCCCGAACTCGCAAGGATTGTCCACCGGTGTCAGCGACATCGTGACGGTCGCACCCGATGAAAAGTGTTCCCTTATCTCGTCTTTTACGTCGATATCGGCGAAAACATCACCGTTGGCCGCCACGAACGTATCTCCCAGCAGATCTTCGACTTTCTTTATGGCGCCGGCGGTACCAAGGGGTTCGTCTTCGAACGAATATGTTATTTCAATGCCAAGGTCAGATCCGTCGCCGATCGCCTCGACCAGCTGCTGTGACCTGTATCCGCAGGCGAGAATGACTTTTTTTATGCCTGCCGCCGCAATGGATTCAACGAGATACATCAGGCAGGGCTTGTCGAGCACCGGCAACGCGGGCTTGGGGCAGGTCTCGGTCAACGGTCTGAGCCTTGTGCCTTTGCCTCCGACCATTATGACTGCCTGGTCTATTTTCTTGGTCATTTCACTACTTCCCGAACGCAGTAGGTTATATTAATTTACACCAAGGAAAGGCGCACCACGTTCGTGCCTGTTTTCACGTGGAGAGAATCGGCCACAGGCACGCATTTCGCCCTGAGGACAAAAGCGACAGGCACACCGATGTCCCTGTCCCCAAGGGACTCGTAGTTGGCCATGCCTTTGGCTAAGACCAAACAAGAATTGGATATCGCATCGCATATCTCATCTGGCACATCCAATGGTATGCCTATTGCGAAGGCTCCGGTCCCGATGATCCCATCGAGTTCTGCGTCAAGTCCGATACGTATGGCATCCTCCATCGTCACGTCGTTCAGTATGGGCACGCCTCTAACGACACCGATGACCTTTTTTCCGGTCTTCTTGAGCTCCCTGATCAATATTTTATCAAGCTGGCTCTCTCCGCAGTTGTCGAATATGAACAGTATCTCGCCGGGACGTGCAAGCGTCTCCCTCAGAAGATCCGTATCGTCGGAACCTATGCCCTGTGCCAGTAGCCCTTCGAACAACTCTGCGAACTTGTCAGGGTCATCCAAAGAGCTCGACTGTCCGAAATCCATGATGTTTCCGGCCAACGATACCGTCAGCGCCGCCCTGAGCGGGTCTTCCGATCTGTCCACGAACTCTGCCGCCTTCTCCAGAAGGCTGCCGGCCACCTCGTCGGCCCGGACCTTGAGCTCTGTGTACGGGTCCTTCACACCCATTGCCGCATATGCCTTCCGATGTATCCCGGTTGCCACCTCGGCGGAGTTACGGCCTTCGGCGAATTCTTCGGCGTACGCCGACAGCGCGGCCGACAGCGCTCTGAACTCGCTGCCGTTGCCGGCAAGCCGTGCCTGGAACAGCACTCTGTTCAGCAGGCAGGGTACGCATTCGGGCCTTATGTCCATGAGACGCGATATACTGCAACGTTGATACGATTTTCCGTGCCTATAGTGCTCTGTTTAAATATGAAGAAAAGTATCGCAAGCGCATGGCAGACAAGATATGCTCTTCATGCGGCGTCAGGCTCACTGGAAAGGGCAACACGTTCTTTAAGTGCCCCAAGTGCGGGGAACAGGAGATCGGCAGGTGCGACCAGTGCCGCGACCAGGGTGTACACTACGAGTGCAAGAAATGCGGATTCGTCGGACCGTGAGGTGTGAAGATGCCTCAGATCGTAGCCGGATATGACCTTTTCCCGACTGGGACCGAGGTAGACATGGACGCTATCGCCGACGCGATATCGGGAATACTGCCCGGCGGAGTGTCGATCACAGAGTGTTCGATCAAGCCGGTAGCCTTCGGACTCATGAAGGTGTCCGTAGGATTCCTCATCGACGATTCCGACGAAAGCGTCGGGTCCAAGATCGAAGAGGGCCTCCGTTCTATCGCGAACGTTGAGAACGTCGAGTGCGTCTCGATGACCAATCTCTGAAACCGATTAAGGCGTTTTATACGCCCGACCAACATTTTTTAAGTAGATCTTTTTGAGTTTCTCGCTGTAGTCCTTTCCGAACCGCGTCGAGTACTCTATGCCGAATTCTATGACCTTGGCCATACGTTCTCCGTCGGCGAGGAGCTCCGATGCCTTGTCGACCATGTCAATCTCGTCGCGGCAGGGTATCGCCGCCACCATCACCTCGGACGGCATCACGGCGCTTTCGAAATATAGTACCGGGGTCCCGCACATCTGAGCCTCCAACGTGGTTATTCCGAGGCCCTCGAAACCCGAGGTGTTCAGAAGGAACCTACTTCTCCCATACAGTTTTCGGAGCTCGCCGACCGATAGGTTGCGGATCATGTCCACATCCCCGCTCAGGCCCATTTCCGATATCATCCTCTCGGCCTCCTCTCTGCGCGGCCCGTTGCCGCACATCACCAGCCTGTATCCGCGGAACTCCGGCCTCTACAGCATCTCCTTGAGCACCGACAGCGCGGCGCAGGGGTTCTTCCTCTCCGTGAAGGAACCGACGAACGTGACGATATCCTCCTTTGGAACATCCTCCCTGAACATCTCGGATTTCGGGGGGTGCATTGCGACCGTTATCTTCTCCGCGGGGATGCGTAGCGTTCTTATCATATCCTCCTTGGTCAGAGGAGAGATGGCTATGAATTCGTCCGCGAACATTTTTGCTATTATGACGGAAATGCGCCAAATGAACCCCCAGGACCTGGTGTTCGACTCGTTTTTCTTCATCACATGATGGAATGTGACGATTCGCCTCGCCTTTGTGAAGGGAAAGAATATAGCGCAGTGCTCGGCCGTCGCATGCACGATGTCCGTGTCCTTCCTCCCCCTGATCGCCATCAAGATGGGGCCAAGGATGTTGTCGAAGAGCATATGCTTAATGCCGTGGTCGAGGTTCAGTTCGAAATCGATGGACTCGACCTCGAATCCCATCTCCGTGAGCTGGGTCTCTAGGAAGTCCGCATAGTAGCCGATGCCGGACTTGTTGTTCGTGTCTTCCTTCAGAGACCTGATAACCTGCACCTTCATCGCGTTGACATCTCCTTACCTGCTTGCCAGAAACTTGACATTATTTCAAATTATGTAATGCGCCGACAGAAATAAATATGCCGTCCCGCTCAGCAGTCGAACGTCCTGGCATATATCTGGGGAGTCCCGACGTAGATGTAAAGCGAATAGGTCTTCGAGGCGTCCGTCTCCATCGTACCACCCCTGACGGAATGGAAAAGCTTGCCGGAATCGTGCTCGGCTATTTCGGAGCAGTATGTCAGCTTGGAGGCTATGACCTGCGCGATCGTCGGTATCGTGTTGATGGCGGGCTTGCCTCCGAATATCACGATCATGCCGTCCCCCCCGTGGTACTTGGCCAGTACAAGGGAGTCATAGCCGGAGGATGTGAACCCTATCGAGATGAAATCCGTCAGGTTCTGCGTGTTAATGCCGAATGTCGAATCGTTGTACATCACCGATAGCTCTTCGCCTATTCCGTAGTCCGCCGCCTTTTCCGTCGCGTAAAGCGACGAGATGTACGGGTCCGATCTGACGTCCACGTCGGGGATCCCGAGGAAATCGGTGGCGTAGCCGCTTTCCCTCTCGTACACTCCCGAGACGGAGGATATGCCGCATCCCAGCGTGTAGCCGGTCCAGTAAAGTATCCCGCCGATCTCCAGCCATTCCAGTATCAGGCTGTCCGGCCCTCCGTCGTATATCGTGTCGGGAAGCACACCCACCTGGATGATCAGTCTCGTGTCGGCCGAGCCGTTGGAGATATCCTCCTCCAGTTCCGCCCGTATCTGTTCTGCATCCACGATAATGTATTCCACGTTCCGCAGCGACAGCTCGGAGCAGAGAAGCTCTGTTTTTTCGCTCATGTACGACTCGTCGTAATGCGAGACGTAGCCTGGGTCGTTATAGATCATCAGACCGTCCGGAACGGAGATCCCCGTGTCGATCAGCAGGGCGTCGTAATTCGAGGAAGTGTTCGAGCTTACCTCGTATCCTATCCCTCCTTCGACGCTCCATGAATCGGACGAGGTATGGTACGGATTAGCCCCGTAGGCCAGGAACTGCCCCGCAACCATGAAAGCAACCACGGCTATCGCCAGGACGTACAGCGTTCCAGTCTTCAAGTCTCCGCCTCCCCTCCGTGTTTAAGCGAGTATAAGGCCGCTATGATGCATGCTATCCCGGGAATGAACAGAGCCAGCAGCGTATAGTACATCAGGTCCCACGACAGGGGCAGGAATTGGAAGTACTTAGCTACCGTGCTCCCCAGATCCAGTAAGGACGTCTCGTTGGCAAGCGTGTAAAGTATCCTGCCGCCGAAGTTCAGGATATGGTGCACCACCATGAGTATGGAGAAAAGCAGCCACGGGACCAGCCATTCCCTCCTCCCGCAGTAGGTGACCGCAAGAGCGATCAGGGCGATCGCGATGACCGGGTAGGTGGGTATCGGCGGCCAGATGAATAACGTGCACACCGAGATCACCGAGGCCATGACGAGCTTCTTGTCGTCGTCGCCCTCGCGCATGAACGCCAGCATCGAAAAGATCGCGATGAGGAGGAACATTATCGGGAAAGCGTAGATGAACTTGTCCGGCGTGGGGTTGGCGAAAAAGTCCAGCAGGCCCCCTCCTCCGGAAGATGTGCCTTCGGTGCGGTCGCCGAAGAAGCCGAAAGAGGAGGAGAGCTCGCCGTTCAGGACCAGAGGCAACAGGACTATGGCCGCGGCTATGACGAAACCGGCGGCGTACATCGCGGTCTTCTTGAAGACCTCCTTCCACCTGCCTTCGCTTCCGGATATTATGTAGCAAATGACCGCGAAGCCTATGACGATCGGGAAGAGCTTCGTGAAGAACGCCAGGGACAGCATTGCCCCGGAGAGAAGATATTGGTTCTTTGTCAGCGAATATATGGAGAAGATCATGAAGAACGCGGACAACGAATCGAACATGCATGCGACCGACGAAGACCACAGGACCAACGGCGACAGGAAGAACAGCGCGAAGCCTATCTCCGCCTTCCTCCGGTCCCCGGTCTTCTCCTTGACCATGACGTAGATGAGCCAGGAACATGCTAGATCGATCACGGTAAGAGGTATTTTGTAAACGAATGCCAGGGCCATGGATGAGATATAGACCTGTGAAAAATCGGATACCGCTGTGGAATTCACCAGAAGCTCCGACATGTAGCCCGACTGGAGGGGGAGGAAATTCCACAGGTACGTCAGCGCCGAGAGGAAGTACCCGTACACCGGAGGGTAGTAGAAATTCCCGGCCTCGTAGAGGGTCCGGCCGCTCTCGAATCCCGCTCCCGTACCGACGAAGAAGGACAGGTCGAAGCTGAAGGTCAGCGGCCCCAGCACCACCCTTAGGACAATGCCTATGATGAAGATGTACAGCAGATTCCTTCCTATCCTGCTTACTAAGGAATTTTCGCCTCGGATGCCGGATAGATGAAAGAATTTCACGTCGAGCCCACCCTTTACGGGTATTTAGTAATTTACGGTTATTTATGTCGTGCGATTGCCTTGTGCGGCCTGCACCCCGCTCCGGGGACGTCCCCTCATGGAAAAGTCTTTCCCAGCACCTCTGAGTATATCCTGAACAACTCCCGGACGTACTCCTCCGGGCTAAGCCCGAAGGAGGCGCCCTCGGTGACCGATCTCCTGTATTCTCCGTCCATCGCCAGTCTGTATATATTCAGGGCGAATTCCTCTTCGTCTTCCGAAGGGACGAAATACTCCGTCGCCTCCGCCGGTATCTCGGCTTCTTTGAAGAAGACCACCGGTGCGCCGCAGGCCTGGGCCTCCAACGCCGTCAGCCCTAGCCCCTCGTGCATCGAGGAATTTGCGAAGACGACCATTTCGTTGTAGAGGCCGAGAAGCTCCTCTTTGCCAAGGCCGGAAGTGAATTCCACCCTGTCGGCGATGCCCAGGGATTCAGACAGAGATACGAGATCGTTTTTCAGGGGGCCGTCGCCGCATATGACGAACCTGTACCCGTCCGTACCGGGCATCTCGGTGAACAGTTTGAACGCCCTGATCCCCCCATGGACGTTCTTCCTCTCTATCAGCGTGCCCACGAAGCCGATGATCTTCCCCCTCGGCCCCCCCAGGTCTCTGAAGACCGGGTCGATCGCATGTTCCAGGACGTAGACCTTCTGCGGGTCGGCACCAAGTTTTCCGACGATCTCGTCCCTGGTCTGCCTGGATACCGCGATTATCGCGTCCGAGTGCTTCACCGCGCGCTTCGCGGCGATCTTCCATACGGCGAGGAGCAGCGGGGAACGGCCCTCCCTGTTCTTCGAAACGTGGTGGAATGTCACGACCTTCTTCCCCTTGATGCGCGGGAAAGGCATGCAACAGAGCTCGTCGGTGGCATGATAGATCTGACAGTCCGTCTTTCTGAGGAGCAGGGGCGGACGGATGAAGCCGAGCCTCAGGCATTTGAGGTACCCCTCGTCGGTGGACAGTTTGAAGTATACGTTCTCGTGGTCCACGCCGTTCTCGTCCAGCATGGAATCCAGCATATCCGAGTAGGCCCCTATGCCTGTGCCCTTGGTCTCCGTGTCCGGATAGCGCCTCATAACAATCAGTTGGGTCACGTAAACACTGGCACCTCAATGTGTTGTTCGGTTTATATTATCTCCCGATAGTTCCGCACTACGGGAGGTTTCTGAACAAACTATAAACTGGGATTCCGTATAGCCCTCCGCTGGTGTCCTGTTGGCAAGAGTGAGCGTAGTCATCCCCGTATACAACGAATCGGGGTCCATCGAGAGGGTTTCAAAGGCTCTCAGGGCCCAGGATTTCGACGGGATGGAGGTCATCTTCGTCGTTGACATCAAGACCACGGACGACTCCCTTGAGAAGATACGTGAAATGACCAGCGTACTGGGCGAGCACCGTATTATAATCCAGAGAGGGGCAGGTGTTTTGGGGGAGGCCCGGAATCTCGGTCTCGACGCGGCCCTGGGCGATTACGTCTGGTTCCTGGACGCGGACGATGTCCCGTACCCGGACTTCATGAGGACCATGTTCGGCATGGCCGAAAAGTATCGGGCCGACGTGTGCCAGTGCAACTTCGTGCGTTCTACGGACGTGAAATACAGGGAGCCTGCGTGGGACGCCCGCATCACCGTAGCAACGGGAAAGGAGGCGTTGCGATTCCGTGCTTACGAGATGGTCCCCGTGACTGCTTGGTCTATGCTCCTGCGAAGAAAATTCCTCAAGGATAACGGACTAAGATTCATCGAGGGAAGCTACGCCGAAGACATAGATTTCATCTACCGCGTCCTGGAAAAATGCGGCACCTACTGCTACTGCGACAAACCGATGTATCTTTACTATCAGAACCCCTCTTCGATCTGCTTCACGAAGCAGAACGTAAGGGGGGCCTGCGAGGTGGAAGTGTACTCCGATCTGAACGTGCATTTCGATTCCGAAGACGATGAGTTCGGAAAGGAGTTCGGAAGAAGGTCCGCGCTGATGAGGGTGCGTTCGGCCGCCCATATGGACCTGGGGCACTTCATGAACTACATAAAAAGCGAGGAATGCAGGAAAATGATGAAGAAAGAGCTCAGCGACCCTCTGTCGCCGGAATATGTTTGGCTAAGCGTTTGGCCGTCCTCTTACTACACCGCGATAAACATTTTTCTGAAGTTCTTCTATTACAGGAACGGCAAGGTATTCGGCGGGAGGCTCAAAAAAAGATGAAAGCACTTGTAACCGGAGGTTCGGGCTTCATCGGCCATCATCTGATCGACCGCCTGCTGAGGGACGGCTGGAACGTCGTTTCGGCGGACCGCGGTCCCGGCTACAGGCCGAAGAACGAATGGTTCAGGTCTGTGGCCATCGACGTCACCGACGTTGAAGAGCTTGCGAAGGTCGGAAAAGGATGCGACGCCGTATTCCATCTTGCCGCCAACACCGACGTCCGTCCGAGGGAAGAGCTTGCTATCTTGGAGTTCCAGCAGACCTTTCTAACCACCAGGTCGGTCCTCGAGTGCATCAGGCTCAACGGGATCGGGAAGCTGTTCTTCTCTTCGTCCTCCGCGGTGTACGGAAACAGGGAGGGCCTGCTGAGGGAGGACATGGGGGACCTGCGTCCCGTCTCATACTACGGGGCGTACAAGCTGGCGTCCGAGTCGCTGATCAAGGCATACTCTTCGCTGAACGGGTTCGACGCCCTGATATTCCGCCTTCCGAACGTTGTGGGACCTAAAATGACCCACGGCGTAACGTTCGACTTCATGAACAAGATAAAGAACGACCCCGAGAAGCTGGAGATACTGGGGGACGGCAAGCAGGAGAAGCAGTACGCCCACATATCGGACATACTGAACGGGATCGTCTACTTTTCCAAGCGCACGAGGGGCGTCGAGGTCTACAACATATCGAACGATTCTTCGATAACGGTCAACGGCATAGCGGACATAATATGCGAGGAGATGGGCGTCTGCCCGGAGTATGCGTACACGGGGGGAAGCACCGGCTGGGAAGGGGACGTGCCGAGATACATGTTCGACATCTCCAAAGCGAGGGCGAAGGGATGGACCTTCAAATACGATTCCGAGAGCGCCGTCAGAGAGTCGGTGAGGGCGGAGCTGGCACGGCTGTGATAGAATGGATGCGGCCGATATACTGAAAGAGACTGAAAAGTACGGTTTCGTCTCTTTCGATGTTTTCGATACCCTTCTTCTAAGACCCTACGTTTCACCGGTCGACCTCTTCCGCCATATGGAGTCCCATCTCCGAAGGCCCGGATTCGCCACCGAACGTATACGGGCCGAAAGGACCTCACGTTCCAAAGAATTTGAAGAGGTCACGCTGGACGAGATATACGACGGGATCGACGGCCGTTTCAAAGACCTGAAAGAACAGGAGCTTCTTTTCGAACGGCAGGTGCTACTGCCGAACCCCGAGATGAAGGCCGTGTTCGACGAATTGAAAAGATCCGGAAAACGCATCCTGCTCCTTTCCGACATGTACCTTCCGTCGGTTTTTTTATCCGAAGTACTGGGTAAGAACGGCTTCGAAGGGTACGAACATCTGTACGTGTCGTGCGAGCACAGGAAGAGCAAACATTCCGGAGAGCTGTTTTCCCTCGTGCTGGAGGACCTGGGCATCGGCCCTGAAGATTTGGTACATATAGGCGACGGCATCGTTTCGGACGTGAAGACTCCTTCGAAGATGGGCATAAGGGCGTTGAAGTATCCCAAGGTAATAGACCGCTACTTTTCGGAACACAAAAGAGAGTACAGATATTACAGAAGGAATAGGAGCCTCGGCCGTTCGGTGACCGTCGCTATGGATGCGCTACATTCTATGAACGTACCGAAAGACAATTTCTGGTACGAAATCGGATACAGATACGGCGGTCCGGTTAATTCGGCCTTCGCCACATTCATCGAAAGGACCGCGGATAAGGATGGCGTGCTCCTCTTCGTCGCCAGGGACGGGTACAACGCCCGGAGGGCATACGACATAATGTACGGGGATATCGAAAACCATTACATCTACGCGGTAAGGACGTTCAACATACTGTTCGGCATAAACGGACACGACTATCCCGGTTACGAAGACGACATCGCAGGTTTCTTTTCTGAACATCCCCAAGTGAAAGCACTCGGGGGAAATACGAAAGACCTGTTCAGAGACAACAGGCAGCTGTTCGAAGCCCTTATGAACGAAGAACTCGAAAAATACGGCCGTTACATCGAAAAATACACCGGTTCCAAAGAACACGTCTACGTGGTAGACGCGACCACAGAGAAGTTCTCTTCCCAGAAGCTTATCGGCACCGCCTCCGGAAAGAAGACGACCGGCATATACTTCACATTGCTCTATTCCGGATCGGACGGCAGGGCCGCCGGATTCCACGACGGACACAGGGCGTTCCTGAGCCTTACCTCCATAGACCTGCCGGAATTCCTGATGACATCCAGCGAAGGACGGATACGTAGCATCGACAGCTCCGGAAAGCCGGTCTACTTTGACGATGACGACCCGGCCGAACAGTACAGGAAATACGCTTCGGGAATGATAACGGCAGGATCGGACGATTACGCAAAGAACCTTATCTCGATCTTCGGTGAATATGTGCCGTCGATCGAATACGAAGCTATAGGGGAATGGCTCCGCTCCTTCTGGAGAAATATGAGTACCGACGAGACGGAAAATATGAAGGCAATAAGATGGGCGAGCGACCCTGCCCACTCGGAATACCACGACCTGATCTTTTCGATGTCGGATGCCCCCCTGCTGATAAAGAACAAGTTCAGGGACTACTTCCGCAGCATTATGAACAGACTGAGGAACGGCTGAAAAAGCAACCTTTGAATTAAAAGGAAAAACAATGCTAAATCTTAAGGTCGGGATGTGGATGATATTTTTATTAACGGCATTTAAAAAATCATCATTTGATGCTGTCCAGCAGATTATGTTTATATTACGGTATGCAATCTAATGTTAGGGCGATTTCCTAAATGAATAGACAATAGGGCTGTTACAAGGATCTGCAGGGCCAGATGGACAGGTTCGTCGACGACCTCAGGAACTCCTTCGACCTTGCTCCCGACTTCGATATAGATTTCGAATGTTGCAACGGCATAATACTGTGCGGGATGGGCGGCTCCGGCATATCCGGCGACATCGTCTGCGATATGTGCTACGATGCTTCCCGCATTAACATATGTGTTCTCAGATATCCCGTATTCCCGGCCTGGGCGTCCGAAAAGACCCTCGCGGTCATATCAAGCTATTCAGGCAATACCTGGGAGACCAAGGCCATGTACGAGGAGGCCGTGAAAAGAGGTTGCAGAATTGTCGTGATCGCATCGGGAGGAGACCTCTGGGACATGGCCGAGCAACGTGGGGATCTGATCGTCCCCTTGTGCGACGGTGTGCAGCCCAGACAGGCCATAGGCCTGATGACCGGATACATATGCAGGATAATCGACCGCATGGCCGGCACTTCCCTAGAACTCGGTGTGGTGAGCTCTTTCAACAGCATCAGGAAATACAGCGAAAGCCTGAAGTGCGACGGGGACAACATCGCGCTGGAGCTTGCAGAGTACATGTTCGGCAAGATACCGGTGATATGCACAGACAGATCGGTCGCCTCGGTATCCACGCGCTGGAAGACCCAGATATCGGAAAATTCAAAGATGGTAGCGTTCAATTGCGTCATGCCGGAGTTCAATCACAACGAGATCGTCGGCTGGTCAGCATCTTCCAATGACGTTCTCGCCCCCGTCATGATAATGCCGGATGTCCAGATTCCCTCGATAAGAGAGGTCGTGTGTGCGAGCGTTTTCACCATGAAGCAGTACGGCACCGAGTTCCGCACGGTAAAGATAGAGGGCGAGACGAGAACGGAATGCATATTGAAAGGCATCATACTGGGCGATTACGTTTCATACTATCTGGCACTTATGAATAGCGTGGACCCTATAGGCGTGGACCCTATCAAATCGCTGAAGGCCGAGATAGAGAGAAGATGCAACGGGAAACCAAAAAAGGAAGACGTGCCCATAAAAGTAAGGCCGAACTGATTCACTCCAAGGACTTCAGTTTATTCCGTGAAAATGCGTCTCCGAGCTTGGCTGATTTTTCGAACCAGCGCTTAGCCTCTTCAATATCTTTAGGCACGGACTTGCCTTCCAGATGCATATTTCCAAGAGTGCGTATGGCGATGAGATTCCCGCCTTCGGCGACCTGTTCCAAGCGTCTCAAGGCATATTCAAAGGCTTCAGAGTCTGCATGGCCTGCATCGTGCATCCTTATGATGGAAAGCATTGAATTCACGTTTCCCTGCTTGGCGGCGGACATGAAGCATTTTAACGCTTCGGCTTCGTTCTTATCGGTGCCCCTGCCGTCGCGATACATCTCTCCGACAGCGTGCATAGATGGGGAATCTCCAAACTTTGAAGCTGTAATATACCAGTAAAACGCTTTCTCCGCGTTTGCCTCGACCGCCATTCCGTTCAGATAGTAATTTCCTAAGGTTCTCATCGCGAAAATATTTCCTCCCATGCACATATCCTCGAGACTTTTCAGCGCATGATCGAATTTCTCCTTACCAGCGGTTCCCGCACCGTACATGCTTATCAGAGACATGGCAGAACCTGCGTTACCGGAAATAATGCCCTCCTCGAACCATCTGACGGATTCTTTGAAATCTCGTTCGACAAGCGTGCCATCGCGGTACATCTCTCCGAGTTTCTGCATCGCACCTGGAAGACTCGATGAAGCTGCAATCTTGAGATATTCTACAGCTTTCCTCCCGTCTGCATCCACTACATTGCCGTTCGCATACATGTTCCCCAAGATGTTGGCCGCCCACGCGTTCCCGCTCTTTGCAAGACCATCCATCGTCTTTATGGCCTTTTCCAAAGCAGGTTTTTCGGCAAGACCCAATCCATATAGGCCCGATAAACGGATGGCCGAATTCAAGTGCCCGTTATCTGCCGCGGAATTGAAAAGAAACAGCGCCTCAGGGGCGTTCTTCTCCGCCTCTTCGCTATCGGCCAGCATCATCCCTATCTGATATTTGGAGTCGGCATTGTTGTGCTCCGCGTTTACAGAATACCATTTCATGCCGATCTCCGGATCGTAAACTCCGTTCTTGCAATGGGCGAACGAGTCTGCGAGAATATTGATCTGACGCAGAACATCATGCTCCGAATAGAGCCTGAGCCACCTGTCGGACTCTTCCCTGTTTTCTTCTACTCCTTTGCCTTCGCGGTACATGGTGGCTACCTGGTAGATCGCATCAAGATTGTTGTTCTTCGCAGCCATTTCATACCATCGGAAAGCTTCCGATTCATCGCTTTCTACTCTTATTCCATCGCGGTACATATTCCCAAGAGTTAGCTGGGACAATACGTGACCGTTTTCTGCCGCCTTCTTTAGCCATTCCAAATGTTTTGATGTGTCCTTTTTTGGACCGTTTCCGTCTCTGTACATTATTGCTATCTGATACATGGCGTTAACGTTCCCGGAATCGGCAGACTTCTGGTACCACTCGAGAGCTTTCGAGCGCTCTTCGTTATTCCAGGCGGTCTTCATTATGAGGTCTGCGTATTCGTAGTACAGAGTTGGGCTCCCATGTGGCAGCAGCTTTACGAAATCCTCGGCAACCTCTCTGCCTATGTCGGACTTCTCTTGGGTAAGCAGTCTAGAGAGCTTGTTACGAGCGTCCCTGTTGCCCTTCCTTGCGACGCTCATGTAAAGGTCCAGCGCCCTTTCGCGTTCCTCGGTTTTACCTTCGCCGATGAGCATGTCCGCAAGATTGATCTTCGCGTCCTCGTTCCCAAAGCCAGCCGCCTTCTCGAACCATGTTTTTGCGGATTCCGTATCCTTATCTACATTAATTCCGTCGCGGTACATGCACCCCAGAGCATTCTGGGATACGGGAACTCCGGATTCTGCAAGTTCCTTTATCACTTCGAAAGACTCCGCCAGCTCCGTCTCGTAATGTCCACATACGACGTTGGGCGCACCTATCTCCCTGATCTTTCCTCCGTCGATCCACGCTACCCTGTCGCACATATCTCTCATGGTCCCCATCGCGTGCGAGACTATTATTATCGTTTTCCCCCTGCTTTTCATATTCGAGAAGTGTGCGCCGGACTTCTTGCTGAAAGATATGTCGCCTGTCGAGAGCACCTCGTCCAGGATCATGATGTCCGCATCCACATTGATCATGATCGCGAAAGCCAGACGGGACGTCATCCCCGATGAATAGACTCTGATGGGGAGGTCTATATAATCCTCGAGCTCGGCATACTTGATCATATCATCGATTCTGTCGTCGATCTGTTGCTTGGTAAAACCATACATCGATCCTTTGATGTGTATGTTCTCCCGGCCGCTGAGGTCCGGATGGAACCCCATTCCCAGCTCCAGTATACTTGCCACCCGTCCGTTTATTTCTATAGTGCCAGAGTCTGGTTTCATAATCATTGAGATCATCTTCAGAAGCGTGCTTTTTCCTGACCCGTTCCTTCCGATAATGCCGAATACTTCTCCTTTTCTGATTTCGAGACTGATGTTTTCAATCACGTTTCTGGTTATCTTCTCGCTCCTGCCGAAGATCCTCTTCTCGTGATTGGAGTCCGCTTTGGTTGTAAACGTCTTAGATATGTCCCTGACAACTATCGCGTTCTCGGCCATCATATCCTCTCCGCAAATCCGTCCTTGAGTTTCTCAAAAACGTATACTCCTATAATCAGCATTACGAATGAAAGCAATGTGCAGGCAATCAACAGTTCGCTGCTCGGCATTACTCCCCTATAGATTATGTCCTGCAAACCCACCACATAATATGTCAGGGGATTGAACCATATTATTTTTGACAGTATCCCGGTAATCGAATCGATCATGTAGAATATCGGGGTGACCCAGAACAACACCCTCGCAAGTGCGGTAATAAGATATTCAAAATCCCTCGAGTACACCGATATCGCCGAAGTCAGCAATATGGTTCCGAAAGAGAAGACAAACATTGTCATTATCAAAAAGGGAAGTGCCAGCATTCCTTCAGAGCTCAGGGGGAATCCTGTCAGAAGCATTATCAAAAAAACAATGGAATATGCTATCAAGAAAACGATCAACGTGTAGGCGACCTGGGAAAGAGGCAACAGCTCGCGCGGGAAGTACATCTTTTTTATCATACCGCCGTTGGACGTTATGTTGGATGCCCCCCCTATCAGATTTGTGTTCATGAAGGAGAAGGGAAACATCCCAACGCACAGATATGCCCAGTAATTCGGTATGCCCCTTCCCATAAAATTCTCGAACACAATATAAAAAAGCAATATGGATATTGCAGGAGTTACAAAATTCCAGAGAAACCCCAGTGCAGAATTCTTGTATTTTCCGAAAAGGCTCTTCTTGACCAGGGAATAGAACATGTATCTGAAACGGTACATCTCACTGAGTTTTCCTTTGACTTCTTCTTTTGAAATCATAGCAGACTTCCCGTGATGCTGTGACGCCGCATCGGAGTTCGTACTTATTGCTCATGTTTATAGTTTGGTTCATCAAGTGGGAATGGTGGAACAAAAATTGTATTCTTCACTGCTTACTCTCCCAGTATTCCATAGAGGTCAGATACTCCATGCTGTCACGGTAACTCCTAGAAAGTTTATTCCACCTGATTGCGACATTGAAGCTCTCCAGTAATAAATAAAGAAGGCATCTGAAAGAGAATTTTCTCATGTTGTTTCTGTAAACGATCCTGCGTTTTTTCTCGGGTTTTTCACTCGATCCGTTTTCATCCATGTGGGGATTGCATGATTTGATCAGATTTTCTTGATCGACGTTGGCAATGAACTCGGGACCTTTAAGATAATCGTCAACTGCCCTCCTGGTGAAAACATACTCTCTGATATTTCCATGCTTCATACATTTCAGCATGTTGCGAAGGTATGCGATCCCAATCTGCATCCCGTTATGTACATCATAGAGGGAATATAGAATTAGAAGATTTCTTCTCAAAAAATAAAAATCTGTTATCGGGTTGGCCTTACTTTCAAAACTATCATGCCATATTCCGATTCCGTTCATCACTATGTGGTCGCGCATACGGCGGATGCCGAACTCCACATCATCAAGTTTTATGAACAGGGGAAGGGGGAGCTGGTCTGCTGCGCTTGATGGCATCGCCATAAACCACCATCCCCCATAGTCCGCCTTTTCACCTTTGTCGTTCCGTAGCAATGCACCTGCATCCGATAAATCCAGCATGTGCTTTCCGCGTTTGAATTCGGGCAGATATTCCGCGCCGGCCTCATATTGTATCCTGGGCGATTCCGGGAGCAGCATACCGCCCAATATGAAGGCTCCCTTATGCCTATCGTTCAGTATTGAAATGAGATTGAATGTTTTGTAAATTACATTCGGATCTATCTCGATATCGTCATCCATTAGCAGGATATGGGTCTTGTTGTCTCTTCTTGATTCTATAATCCCTTTCGAGAACCCTCCCGAACCTCCGTTGTTTTTATTAGGGATCAATTTGACGCTGTCGTAATCGACCGAATCCTTATCCAGTGTGCGCCCGTTATCTATGACGTATACGGTAGATTTTCCCACCGGTCCGCATGTGGGGTCCGATATCAGAGAATTAATCCTTTCGACGTTTCTTAAGACGCGCTCTTCTCTGTTGAAGGTGCATATCACGATACCCAGATCCACTTCGTCGGGTTCGATGTCCGACACGTATGATCCGAACGAGTGAACCGTTGATCTATCGTGTGCACGGTACAGCAGATAATGGCATACAGGTCTTGAGTCATCGAGATTTTTTATTTTAAATGAGAAATCGACTTCTTCCGGACCTTCGGAATCGACCCGTCTTACATCTAAAACTTCCTCACCGAGATCGGAACATGAACGCAGTTCGATATCCAGCCGTCCCGATACGGACGTTGCAATGGATATTTCCTCCGCCACGGTGTATTCTCCGTACTTGGAACTTGAAAAAATATTAAAGTAGACATCCGTGGAGATCTCGGAGCCGGGGGAAAGCACGCAACTCCCGTTCTCAAAACCGACAGTTCCGGACCTTACCTTCAGATAGAGGTCTGCTGCCTCGTCGGAGGGGGACTGAGCACGGACTTTGAAGAGCTCCATCCTGTGGTCAATCGGATTGTACAATTATACCTTTGCCACCGCTCTCTAGACTGGCGGTCGAAGATATGCCTATTTCCAAAACTATTTCCCGCTTTGTTCAGAAGTCTTTATACCGATTGTATTGACTATCGCAGCCTGTCGATCTCTTCCGAAAGAGGCTGCGGGCGTGTTCGTTATGAATAATTATCGTGAATCAAAGAAGAAAATACTGGTGGCCGGTGGCGCAGGGTACATCGGGTCGCATACCGTCAAGGAGCTCGTGAAGAGGGATTATAAGGTCACGGTCCTTGACAACCTGTCCAACGGTCACATGACCTCCCTTGAAGGAGTAAAGTATGTAAACGGGGATATCGGCGACTACGCTGGAGTAAAAGGGATACTGGAATCAGAAGAAATAGATGCAGTGATCAATTTTGCAGCGTTGGCATATGTTGGCGAGTCGGTTTCGAATCCCAGAAGATACTATGACAACAATGTCGTTAGGGGAAAAGCGCTCCTGGACGCGGTCGTAGACTCGGGCGTGAAGAAGATCGTATTCTCGTCTTCCTGCGCCACTTACGGGATCCCCGAGAAAGTACCCATCAGCGAGGGGGAGAAACAACGTCCGGTGAATCCGTACGGATGGACGAAGCTCATGTTCGAGCAGATGATGAAGGATTACGACCAAGCGTACGGCCTGAAATACATTAGTCTTAGATACTTCAACGCCGCAGGCGCAGATGCCGATGGAACCATCGGAGAGGAGCACGATCCCGAGACCCATGTTATTCCCATATTGCTTCAGAACACGTTGGGCCTCAGAAAGCAGTTCTCTGTTTTCGGCACGGACTACGATACGCGCGACGGCTCTTGTATCCGCGACTACATTCATGTTACGGACCTTGCGGATGCACATATACGGGCAATAGAATATTTGTTCGAAAGGGAAACCAGCGACTGCTTCAACCTGGGTACGGGGGACGGCATAACTGTTCTCGAACTCATTGATGCTGTCCAGAGGATTACCGGCAGAAAATTGAATGTTTCCTTGGAAGGCCGCAGACCCGGGGACCCTGACGTGCTGGTGGCCGACAACTCAAAGGCGAGATCCGTCCTGGGATGGTCTCCCGTCCATTCCTCGATCGATAACATCATCGAGACCGCCTGGAAATGGCACAGCGGGGAATGAACACATGAAGTACGACTATCTGATCGTGGGTGCGGGCCTCTACGGCTCCGTTTTCGCAAATGTTGCCAAAGCGAATGGAAAGAAATGTCTCGTTATCGATAAGAGAAGCCATGTGGGCGGGAACGCATATTGCGAAAAAATAGAGGGCATCAACGTCCACAAATACGGGGCCCACATCTTCCACACAAAGGACAAGGAAGTATGGGAGTATGTGAACAGGTTCGCCGAGTTCAACAATTATATAAACTCGCCGATCGCGAGGATCGGCGACGAACTGTATAACATGCCCTTCAACATGAACACCTTCAGCAGGATGTGGGGCGTTAAAACTCCTGCAGAGGCTATTGAGAAGATAAGATCTCAAATACCCCGTTTGGACCACGAACCGTCGAACCTTGAAGAGCAGGCGCTATCGCTCGTCGGCACAGACATCTATGAAAAACTTGTCAAAGAGTATACAGAGAAACAATGGGGCAGAAAGTGCAGCGAACTTCCCGCTTTCATAATTAAGAGGCTGCCGCTTAGGTTCACGTTCGATAACAATTATTTCAACGATCCGTACCAGGGAATACCGATCGGAGGGTATACCCGGATGGTTGAAAAGATGCTTGAAGGAATCGATGTCAAACTGAATTGTGATTTCTTCAATGAATACAGAGATTTCAAAATGGTTGCAGACAAACTTGTTTACACCGGTATGATAGACGAATACTTCGACTATAAGTTTGGCAACCTAGAATACCGTTCATTATTGTTTAAGTCGAGAGTGGAAGAAACCGATAACTATCAGGGCGTCGCAGTTGTGAACTACACCGGAAAGGAAGTCCCCTACACCCGCGTTATAGAGCACAAACATTTCGAGTTCGGGAAACATCCGAAGACTGTTGTCACGGAGGAATATCCATGCAAATGGGAGCCTGGGATGGATGCCTATTATCCTGTCAACGACGATAAAAACGATAAGTTGTACAAAGAATACGAGACACTCACTCTTAACGAGAGAGACGTGATCTTCGGTGGGCGCCTGGGCTGCTACAAATATTTCGATATGGATAAGGTCATAAGGTCTTCCCTTGACCTTGCCTGGAGAGAGTTTGCCTGAATTCGGACCAGAACCAATTACTGCTGGCTTTTGAAATTAACTCAACATCATAAAACATTATTAATACAATGTACCATCACGCGTCATGAACTCCGGCCCGGCAGTGTCAATTTTAGTACCGGTTTACAACGTAAGCAAATACCTTAGACAGTGCATGGACAGCATCGTCGGACAAACACTCAGAGACATAGAGATAATCTGCATCAACGACGGATCTACCGACGACTCCCTGGAGATATTGAGATCTTATGCTGATGAGGACCCAAGAATAAAGATAGTGGACAAGAAGAACACGGGATACGGCAACTCCATGAACATTGCCATGGATAACGCTACAGGCGAATACATCGGCATTGTCGAGTCTGACGATTTTGTTGAACTAGATATGTTCGAGAAATTGTACAACGAGGCCGTGAAAGACGACCTTGATGTTTCCAGATGCAACTTCTATTACTATACTACAGTTGACGAAAAGAATGTCAAGTCGGACCTGGGTTGGGTAACGCATAACAAAGTATACGCACCGAACGAAGAGTGGGGGGTGTTCTATCAGCAGCCTTCTGTCTGGGCAAACCTTTACAAAACAAGTTTCCTGAGAGAGAACAACATAAGATTCCTTGAGACGCCGGGGGCCAGCTATCAGGACACTGCATTCACGTTCAAGGTCTATTCTCTCGCAAAAAGATTCAAAATCATACCTGATGCGCTTTTACATTACCGCGTGGACAGCAGCGGATCTTCCTCGACGGCCGCAACAACAAAAGTTTACTGCGTGTGCGACGAGTATGAGGAGATCAAGCGCTACACACAGGAGAACGGCACTTACGAAAAATACAGAAAGCTGATTGTCCATCTTCAGTACAACGGATACAAATGGAACTACGGACGTTTGGCTGAACCTTTCAACCAGGAATTCTTCGAAAAATGGAGAAAGGAATTCACTGAAGAATTTAACAGAGGAAACATAGACCGCAGCACTTTTTCGCCCTCGGAATACGAAGACGTTCTGAGCATAATATTCAAAGGAAAACGTTTAGGCGACGGGACAGGACCGCAAGTTTCCATTATTATACCGGTTTACAATGTGAGCGAATATCTGAAAGAATGTTTGGATTCTGCTATCGATCAGACTTTCCGAGATATCGAGATCATCTGCGTGAACGACGGATCGACAGACGACTCTCCGAACATATTGAACGACTATGCTAAAAAAGACCGGAGAATCAGGATAATCAACAAGACTAACGGCGGCCTCTCGTCCGCGAGGAACGCCGGTCTTGAGGCTGCAAAAGGAAAATACATAGCCTTCTTGGATTCCGACGATTTCATAGAGCCGGAAACAATCGAGCACGCGGTGAATCACATAGGCGGCGCGGATATCGTTTTCTATGGAACAAACGTCTTCGGCGACGCGATGATGGACCGCCGGAAGGATGATGAGGAATACTATAGACTGAAATTCTCCGGCTACGTCAGACTGGACGACAATATACGCAACAACACAGATGTTTCGGCATGGAACAAGCTCTACAGGAAGGAAATCATCGACAGATACGGCATCACCTTCCCGGAGGGAATGCTCTTCGAAGACTACTCGTTCTACTGGAGATACATATTCTGCTGCAGGAACGCCTATTATCTGCAAGAGAAAAATTACAATTACCGGAGAAGGGAAGGCTCGATAATGAGCAGTACGTTCAACGGATCTTCCAAGGCAATAGACCACCTCTATGCTATGGACCTTGTTTTTGATTTCCTGCTTAAAAATAAAATGAACGAGGAATACTCCAGCCATCTTGTTCCGATGTTCCTTAACTGTTTCTGGTTCGCCTACGGAAACTCTGACAGTAAAAATAAAAAGAAGGTTCTGAAAAAATCTACCGCAATTCTAAACAAGATAGATCTGAAAGGAGATTATGTTGTGGAATCTCTCAGAGATGGGGCCTATTATAACATCGAAGAAACCGACCCTCCGTTCCACCAGAAGACATTCGGCGCACTTTTCTGCAGAATCGCAGAAAAATTCGGCATACAGGGAAGTAAGAACATAGCGTGGAGGTCTGCTTCCTTACCGGACCCGTTCAATTACAGCGAGCGCGTGGCTACGACCAAATGGGTCCAGGATCACGAATGGGTTTCCGGAATCGACCGCTGGAAGATCACATTCGATTCATCGAAAAACTGGATCGACTGGGGGTACCCGGACGGCATGCCCGGCGGGAGAGAGCTGCGGTTCAAAGATTTCCACAGCCTTGTGATGCCGGAGCACCGGTTCAGATTCTTTGTTTCGTTCCGTGGCATGGACCCGATGATCATATTCGGAGAAGTGAACAAAACGGATAGGTTCGTTTGGGGTACGACCTTTTATGACGGCACGGATGTTATATCTATCTCTGTCGATGTCTGGCCCGAAGATAAGTGCCTTTCTGTTAGAGGATACAATATAACTAAATCAACAGATTGTTCAGAAGAGTGCAAATTGATGAAGATACAGATGACCATATGATCAAATGCTCGGCAGAGTGCTGTTCAGACAAACAAATCCTAAATTGATGGATAACCGGTATCCAAATTTTCTGCTAACAGATTTATATCCAACAATCAATCTGAACCCATGCATGAGGGGTCGCATGACATGAGGAACGTATCTGATAACCATCTGTGCACGGGTTGTGGCGCCTGTAAGAGTATCTGTCCCGAAGATGCCATATCAATGACGTTTGATTCGGACGGATACTTGAAACCCTGCATCAGCGAATCATGCACCCTGTGCGGATTGTGCTCTGAAAGATGCCCCGCATTGCATCCGAAATATGTCAATAACACACCACCAAAGAGTTACGCATTATGGATGCCAGACGATATTAGGAAAGAAAGTACTTCTGGAGGTGCATTCAGTCTCTTTGCCCTAAGCACTCTGAAAAAGAACGGCGTGGTTTTCGGTGCCGCTTGGACGGATGATTTCAACCTCAGAATAACGAGTGTAAATAATGCCGAGGATTTGCACCGCCTAAGGCATTCAAAGTATGTTCAAAGCGATGCGAGCGACTCATACGCTGAGGTGAAAAGTCTCTTGGAAACAGGTACTGAAGTTCTGTACTCTGCTTGCCCATGCCAGGTTGCGGGGCTGAACAGTTATCTTAACAAGGAATATCCCAATCTGATCACTATCGACATCCTATGCGGGAATGTACCATCAATAAAAATGTTCCATAAATATCTGTCAGAATTCACTGACGTCACAGATGTAGAAGATATTGTCTTCAGAGACGGTAGTCTCGGAAACGACCCCCACAACCATCGTATCAAGTACAAGGGAGGTAGATCAGAGATTAAATCCAAATGGACTGGCGACCCATACCAAAAGGCATATCACACTCCCAATCTAATGGCAAATGAGATTTGTAGGTGTTGTTCCTTCGCAAAAATACCCAGGCAGGGCGACATCACTATCGGTGACTTCTGGGGAATCAAAAAAATCAATCCATCGTGGGATGATGACAGGGGCACCAGTGTCGTGCTAGTAAACAACCCCAAGGGAGAATCTTTTCTTAAGAGCCTGATTAACGACGCGGAACGCATAGAGGAAATACCGATAGAGAAAACTCTCAGCACGCCAAACCGGTTTAACAGCGATGGGCATTATGGTCCATATGAACAAAGGAAATTTTTCACAGATAGATTAAAATCACCTGACTCTAAGTTCTCGGATGCTGTTAGCAAGGCACTACATGAAAAATACGATATCGGACTCGTGACTGCGCTGAGCCACAACTATGGTGGCAATTTGACATATTATGCTTTGTTTGAATACCTGAGGAGCCTAGGAAAATCCGTTCTGATAATTGATCGCAGGAAGGATTCTCCAGCGCCTCCTCACAGCAATCCTTTTCGTACATTTGAAGAGACGCCATATTCCAGCTGGGAAGTGTGTAACAACATAAAAAATAAGAAAGAACTAAGAGAACTCAACAATAAATGCGATCTCTTTATGCTGGGATCCGATCAGATGCTGCACCCCAACTTTATCTTGAAGTTCGGCGAACATACTTGTCTAAACTGGGTATACTCCTACAAACCCAAAATCGCATATGCCGCATCGTACGGAAAAGACACATTCGAAGGCACCTCTGAATTCAAGTCGACTGTTGGCGAGATGCTGAAAAGATTTGATCATTTTTCTGTGAGAGAGAAAAGTGCTGTCGAACTGTCGAAGCGCGAATTTGATGTCGATGCTGTGCAGGTGCTAGACCCGGTTTTCATTCTTGACGCGAATGAGTATCTTGAATTCTCGAGAAGGGGAAAAATAAAATTCCCCGATAGGTACGTTGGCTCCTATATCCTTGATCCTAACGGATACAAATCGAAAATATTGAAGGACATTGCTTCCAGTGAAGATTTACCCATTTCTCTGATTAAAGACACATATGCCGACCCGAAAAGATACCTTGACTGTGGGTTGACACCATTAGATAATGTCAAGGTCGAAGATTGGATAAACAACGTTGCAAACTGTGAAGTGTTTGTGACAGATTCGTTCCACGGCGCGTGCTTTGCAATTATATTTAAGAAACCTGTTATAATCATTGACAATCCACTCCGCGGATCCACAAGAATTTCGTCTCTTGTTGATTCGTTTGGATTGCGGAACTTGCTAGTTGACAGTTCTGAATTTGTTCCAGACAATCTCTTGAGCGAATCGAAGTCTATAGATTGGAACAATATACATAAAAAATTGAAGTCTGAGATTAAACGCAGTAAGAAGTGGCTTAATGAAGCACTAAAATGCGAGGAGAAACAGAATGCTTCTGACGATTATGATAACAAATGGGATGAAAATATACAGTCTGCTACGTTGATAACTTCCGCCAAAGATATAACTGCGGATGCTAAAGATCTTTCTCGCGAATTCGATAGGGCCCTTGAACTTGCCAGGAGTGGCGACTCGTCAGCACAGAGGAGAATCGCCGTGATGTATCATAAAGGGATTGGAACTGAAAAGAATCTGGATTATTCTATAGAATGGATTAGAAAAGCAGTAGATAACCACGAAGAATGGTCTTGGAATGAACTTGTTGATTGCCTGTTGGAACGTGGCACCGAAGAGGACCTTAATGAGGCGTTTGAAATTGCTTCTGATTTTGCATCGGATGGCGCCCCTGGCATCAACATAAGACTGGCCCGCATGCATCGTGATGGCAAGGGGACGGACAAGAATCTAGATAAAGCGATTGAATGGATGCAGGTTGCATTTCAAAACGAAGAACAGTGGTCGTGGAACGAGCTCGTTGACCTTCTCAACAGATATTCTGGCATTTATTCGGAAAGGGCATACACAATCGCTTTAGATTATGCTGAAAGGGGCGACCCTGGCGCGAACGTAAGACTAGCTCGCATGTATCACAGCGGTAGGGGTACCGAAAAGAATTTGGACAAGGCAATAAAAATAATGAGGGTCGCGGCGGACAAGGGAAATGCATATGGAAAAAGCGAGCTTGTGGATTATCTTCTAGAGAGAGGTAATCCGGAAGATATTGTTGAGGCGCATTCCGTAGCTTCCAATCTAGCCGAAAGCGGGGACAGACGCGCGCAGGTAAAATACGGACGTAATAAACATTGATGATCGGAGTATTTTGATTATTATCCTGAGCTCGACAGGACCTGAAACAATTCTCTGAGTTCCTGAAGATGCTGGACGT